>OFFJ01002944.1_pt1 | contig 10361 bp, 10 predicted proteins | sample 1521261 | NCBI WGS metagenome assembly OFFJ01 (sample SAMEA3504122, study PRJEB24116) | mouse gut metagenome | biome: mouse gut; feature: mouse-associated habitat; material: faeces | place: Denmark | collected 2011 | reverse complement strand
TGGAAACTGTGGGCCCCTGTACCGTCCACACCTCCGAGATCCCTGTAGAGCCGGTTCCCTATGACCCGGCCGCCTTCGACATCACCAATCCCTCCACCTGGCCCTCCAAGGAGGACGACCCCTTCTTTGACGCCGGCGATCCCTCCCAGCGGGAGAGAAGAGGAGGTGACGACCCCGTCAGAGGGGCCATCATGCTGGGGGCCACCTGCATCTACCTCTTTCTGGGCTTCACCAAGGACCTGTGGCACCCGGGGTGGATCGTGTTCCCCGCCGGAGCCTTCCTCTGCCTGCTGGCGGATGTTTTCTGGCCCCGGAACAAAGGATAGGAACAGGTCTTTTGACCGACAGCAAAAGACCCTCCGGCCAAAAACCGGAGGGTCTTTTTTCGTCATTCAATCCCCCAAGGTCAGCTGCTCCCCCTGCTCCACCCCATCCTTGACCAGAGCACCGGCAGCAGGCAGGGCCTTGGTGCGCAGGCGGTGGGGATTTTCCACCTGTCCCTCCTGGTAGGGGCGCACCCACAGCAGCCGGACGGTGCTCTTCATACTCAGGGCCTGGACGCCCTGGGTATCCCGCGCGGCCTTGGGGGCCACCATGGCGGTGTTTACAATAAGCATCCGGGAGGCGGTGGTGGCGCAAAGGTACTCGGCGTCATCGGGGATGGCCTCGATGTAAACCAGGGGCGATTTGATGCTGTAGGCCCCGATGAGCTTTTTCCGGTTGGTCTTGGTGGCGTAGGAGCTAAGCTCCACCTTAGCTATCTTGCCGTTTTCAAAGGCGAAGAGCATATACCCCTTGTAGTCCATGGTGACGGCCATATAAACCGGCAGCTCTCCGGGGTCCATCCCCAGCCTTTGGGGGAGATAGTCCCCCAGGACGCTGGCCTTGGTGTCCTCGAACTCGGTGGCCCGGCTCTTGTAGACCTGCCCTTGGTTTGTGAAGAAGAGGAGATGAGCCCCGGTGGTGGTCTCCACCGTCTGGGTAACCTCGTCCCCCTCCTTCAACTTCTGCTCCCCGCTCATCCGCAGGGACTGGGGGGTGATTTTCTTGAAGTACCCCTCCCGCGTGAAGAAGAGGTGGACCGGGTAGGTGGGGATATCCTCCGGCTCCTCCCCGCCGTCGTCGGGGAGGTCGTAGAGAATCTGGCTGCGCCGGGGCTGGCCGTAATTCTTCGCCACCTCCCGCAGCTGCTTGATAATAAGGGCGTCCACCTTTTTCGGGCTTTGGAGGGTCTCCTCCATCCCGGCAATCTCCTCCAGAAGGGCCTCGATTTCCTTGGTGCGGTTCAGGATATACTCCCGGTTCAGGTGGCGCAGCTTAATTTCCGCCACATATTCCGCCTGGACCTGGCTGATGCCGAAGCCAATCATCAGGTTGGGGACCACCTCTTTTTCCTCCTGGGTCTCCCGGACGATGGCCACCGCCTTGTCGATATCCAGCAGGATTTTTTGGAGGCCCTTTAGGAGATGCAGTTTCTCCTTTTTCTTTTGGAGGTTGTAAAAGATACCCCGGCGGACGCACTCCCGGCGAAAGGCGGTCCATTCCTCCAAAAGGCCGTCCACCCCCAGCACCCGTGGGGAGCCGCCGATGAGGACGTTAAAGTTGCAGGAAAAGCTGTCCTCCAGGGGGGTCATGCGGAACAGCTTCTGCATCAGCTTATCCGGGTCCACCCCCCGCTTCAGGTCGATGGTGAGCTTGAGGCCGGAAAGGTCGGTCTCGTCCCGGATGTCGGAAATTTCCCGCACCTTCCCCGCCTTCACCAGCTCCACCGTTTTGTCCATGATGGCTTCCACCGTGGTGGTGGGGGGGATTTCGGTGATGTCCACACAGTGGCTTCCCTTATCGTAGGCGTAGCGGCTTCGCACCCGCACCGAGCCACGGCCGGTGGTGTAAATCTTCTCCAGCTCCGCCGGATCGTAGAGGACAAAGCCGCCGCCGGGGAAGTCCGGAGCCTTCAGGGTCTCGGCAATGGGGGCGTCCGGGTCCCGCAGCCGGGCGATGGCGGTTTCGCACACCTCCAGGAGGTTAAAGGAACAGATATTGCTGGCCATCCCCACGGCGATGCCGGTGTTGGCGTTGGTGAGGATGGAGGGGAAGGTGACAGGGAGCAGCACCGGCTCCTTCATCTGGCCGTTGTAGTTATCCACAAAGTCCACTGTGTCCCGGTCAATCTCGGAAAACAGCTCCTTGCACACCTTCTCCAGCTTGGCCTCGGTGTACCGGGAGGCGGCGGCGGACATATCCCGGCTGTAGGCCTTGCCGAAGTTCCCCTTGCTCTCCACATAGGGCACCAGCAGCGCCCCGTTGCCCCTGGTGAGGCGGACCATGGTCTCATAGATGGCCTGGTCCCCGTGGGGGTTCAGGGCCATGGTCTGGCCCACGATGTCGGCGGATTTCCGCTTATTGCCGTTTAGCAGCCCCATCATGTACATGGTGTACAGGATCTTCCGGTGGGAGGGCTTAAAGCCGTCAATTTCCGGGATAGCCCGCGAGACGATGACGCTCATGGCGTAGGGCATGTAATTTTCCCGCAGGGTGCTGACAATAGGCTGCTGAATCACCACCCCGCCGTTTTCAATATGTCCGTGGACACCGCCCCGCCGGGGGGCCGGGGTCTCTTTTTTCTTTCGTGGCATTTTGTCTTTTCACATCCCTTTGCTATTGGTGGTCAATGATCCATTCCATCAGCTGTTCTAATGTCACCGCTCCAGCAGCAACACCTAAGATCAACGATTCGGTTTCTTTTCCGGTATAGCTCAGCTCAATGCCGTTGGCATCAAGAAATATCAGCATCAAATGGGTTCCCAGCCTTTTGTTTCCATCGACCATGGGGTGGTTTTGGATGATGCCATAGGCCAATCTGGCGGCTTTGGCCTGTATGGTAGGATACAATTCCTGGCCGGCAAAGCTTTGAAAGGGGGCGGCAAGGGCGGAATCCAGCAGGGCTTCATCGCGAATGCCGGCCGCTCCGCCGGATGTTAAAAGGAGCCTGTCGTGCAGCCTTAAAACCTGCTTTTTTGTCAACATTCTCATTTTGCCAGGGCCTCGTAGAGCTCCTTGTTTTTCTCCAAATACTTTTCAGAGAGAGAATCCACAAGCTCGTCAGGCAAAGATTCCTGAGCCTCTGCCTGGCTGAATTCGGTAACAATATAGCGGGGAACATTGTTTTTCATGATAACAGCAGTGCCCAGCTGGTCCACCAATCGAGCAACCTTGGAGAAATTCTGATTTGCTTCTGTAATAGAGATGATGCTTCTGGTGTCAATCATCAAAGCGATGCACTCCCTTCCCATCCAATATTATACACAAATCGTAGGACGAATTCAACCTATTTTATCGGCTGCTTTGCCGCCTGGAGGGCCAGGTACAGCGCCCGGCTGGCCGCCATCTCCCGGATATACTCCCGGCCGCCGTTTTCCATGGCCTGAATGTGCATCTCCTGGGCCGAGGTGCACCTATCGCTGTCCAGGCCAATGAAGACCAGCCCCACCGGCTTGCCCTCGCTGGGCTCCGGCCCGGCGTTGCCGGTGACCGATATGGCAATATCCGCCCCGGACTTCACCCTGGCCCGGCGGGCCATCGCCATGGCGGTCTGGGGGGATACCGCCCCATAGGTGTCCAGGGTTTTCTGGGACATCCCCAGCATTTTCCGCTTAGTCTCGCAGGAATAGGTAACAGCCCCCCACTGGAACACCGAGGAGGCCCCAGGGACACTGGTGATCCGCTGGGCCACCAGGCCGCCGGTGCAGCTTTCCGCCGTGGCGATGGTCAGCTCCTTGGCCAGCAGGGTATGAACCAGGGCGGTTTGGAGGTTCCCCACGTTGATACCGTAGAGCCATTCCCCCGCCTCCCGGCGTATCTCCTCCACCACCGGGTCCAAAATGGGGCCGGGGTCCTCCCCCTCCTCCACCTGGGCGGTGAGGCGGAGCATCACCTCGCCGGGCCTACAATAGGGGGCGACGGTAGGGTTTTTGCTCTCCCGCATCAGCCGGTCCAGCCTGTGGGCCAGGTCCGATTCCCCGATGCCGTAGAAGTAGAGGCACCGGCTCACCAGCCGGGTGCTGCTCCCCTGCCGGAGGTAAGGCAGCACCTGCTCCCGAAGCATGGGCTCGCACTCCTGGGGCGGCCCTGGGAGGAGGATGGCGGTCTTGCCCTCCCACCTTCCTGTTCCGGTGATGGCGCAGCCGGGGGCAGTGCCGTTGTGGTTTTGGAACACCACCGCCTCCTCCGGCATCATGGCCTGCTTTTGGTTATTGGGGCAGGGGGTGCGGCCTATCCGCCGGAAATACTCCTCCACCCACCGCTGGCTCTCCTTATGGGGGAGGAGCTTTCGCCCCAGCACCCCGGCGATGGTCTCCTTGGTGAGGTCGTCGTAGGTGGGCCCCAGCCCCCCGGTGGTGATGATAAAATCCGACCGGGACAGAGCCAATTCCACCGCCTCCTGAAGGCGCTGGGGGTTATCCCCCACCACCCCCTGGTGGTAGAGGTTCAGCCCCACCTCCGCCAGCCCACGGGCGATGGCGGTGGCGTTGGTGTTGACGGTGTTGCCCATCAGCAGTTCGGTGCCAACGCAGAGAATCTCGGCGGTCTTGGTTTTCTGGTTCACAAAAGCCCTCCTATTTCCTGTGGATTCTTCTTCATTTGCCGCTATCCATAGTATCCGCGCAAAACTTCCGGATAGCCGCCGCCAGCTCCCCTGGCGCGTCTCTATTCACCTCGTGCCCCGCCCCTGGTATCTCCCGGACTTTGGCGTCAGGGAGCAGCCCTGCCAGCTCCCTGGCGGCCTTGCGGTTGGCGGCGTCCTTTTCCCCTGTCAGGACCAGCACAGGACAGACCACTTGGCCCAGCTCCCGGCGGAAATCCAGCTCCATCATGGAGGTGGTGAGGCGGATGGTGTCTCCCTTCCCCATCCCGGCCCCGGCAAAGGCTCCTTCCGGCATCAGGCGGAAAAGGAAATTTTGCAGCCGCAGCAGCGTCCGGGGCATTTTATACTGGGGGGCGATGAGCACCAGCCCCGCTATCTTCTCCGGGCGGCGGATGGCATAGTCCAGGGCCAGCACCGCCCCCAGAGAAAGGCCGCAAAGGACGGCTGGTTCTGGGAGGGGTTCCATCCAGCCCTCCAAGGCGGCGTAGAGATTTGGGTAATCCAGTCCCCCTTTGCACAGGCCAAAGAGGTCCGGGCAGGCGGTGTTCGCATCCGGGCCCAGGGCATCAACCACCTTGTTCCAGCTGTCAGGCCCCTGGCCCAGGCCGTGGAGAAAAAGCAGGTTCATGGCTGGCCTCCGTTTCTTACGAAATATCCGCCATCTCCAAATACTGGCTGCCAAACTCGGCGATGTACTCCTTCCGGCCGCTAAGGTTATCCCCCAGCAGCAGGTCAAACATCCGGGCGGTCTCCTCCACGTCGTCGGGCATCACCTTGATGAGCCGCCGGGTCTCCGGGTTCATGGTGGTAAGCCACATCATGTCCGGTTCGTTTTCACCCAGCCCCTTGGAGCGCTGGAGGCTGTACTTCTGCCCCTCCAGCTCCTTGCAGAGCCGTGTCTTTTCGGCGTCGGAGTAGGCAAAGTAGGTGTCGTCCTTGGTGGTGATTTCATAGAGGGGGGATTCGGCGATGTAGACATACCCTTCCCGGATGAGGGTGGGGGTGAGGCGGTAGAGCATGGTGAGGATGAGGGTGCGGATCTGGAAGCCGTCTACGTCGGCATCGGTGCAGATGACCACCTTGTTCCACCGCAGGCCGGAAAGATCGAAGGAGTTGAGGTCCTTGTTGGAGCGGCTCTCCACCTCCACCCCGCAGCCCAGCACCTTCATCACGTCCACGATGATATCGCTTTTAAAGATGCGGTTGTAATCCGCCTTCAGGCAGTTTAAAATCTTGCCCCGCACCGGCATGATGGCCTGGAACTCGCTGTCCCGCCCCAGCTTGCAGGAGCCCAGGGCCGAGTCTCCCTCCACGATGTACAGCTCCCGGCGGCTGGTGTCCCGGCTGCGGCAGTCCACGAACTTCTGGACCCGGTTGGACATATCCAGGGTACCGGCCAGCTTTTTCTTCAGGTTCAGGCGGGTTTTTTCGGCGTTCTCCCGGCTCCGCTTGTTGATGAGCACCTGTTCGGCAATGCGGGCGGCGTCGTCCGGGTTTTCGATGAAGTAAACCTCCAGCTGGTGCTTTAAAAACTCGGTCATGCACTCCTGGATGAACTTGTTGGTGATGGATTTTTTGGTCTGGTTCTCGTAGCTGGTCTGGGTGGAGAAGCTAGAGGAGACCAGCACCAGGCAGTCCTCCACGTCCTGGTAGCTGATTTTCCCCTCGTTTTTCAGGTACTTCCCCGCCGCCTTTAGCCAGGCGTCGATCTGGTAGACCAGGGCAGCTTTCACCGCCTTTTCCGGGCTGCCGCCGTGCTCCAGGTGGCTGGAATTGTGGTAGTATTCTGTCAGGGAGAGCTTGTTGGAAAAGCAGAGGGCCACCCCCAGCTTCACCCGGTAGTCCGGCTTGTCCGCCCGGTCCCGGCCGGTGCGCTCCGCCGTCCAGAACTGCACCGGGGTCAGGGTCTGGCCTCCGGCCAGCTCCTCCACATAGTCCCGGATGCCGTTTTCGTAATAATAGGTGGTCTCCGCAAAGCCCTTCCCCTCCTGGACCCGGAGCAGAAACTGGATGCCGGGGTTCACCACCGCCTGGCGCTTCAGGACATCCTGGAAGTAGGCCGCGGGGATGTCGATATCGGTGAACACCTCCAGGTCCGGCTTCCAGCGGATGCGGGTGCCGGTCTTTTTGCCGGAGGCGGGGGCCTTTTGCAGCCCCCCGATGTTCTCCCCCTTTTCAAAGTGGAGGTCATACTGGAAGCCGTCCCGGAGAATCTGCACGTCCATGTATTCAGAGGCGTACTGGGTGGCGCAGGAACCCAGGCCGTTAAGGCCCAGGGAGTATTCGTAATCCCCCTCGGCGTCATACTTGCCCCCGGCGTAGAGCTCGCAGAAGACCAGCTCCCAGTTATAGCGCTCCTCCTTGGGGTTGTAGTCCACCGGGCAGCCCCGACCGAAGTCCTGGACCTCGATGGAGCCATCGGCGTACTTGGTGAGGACAATTTTTTTCCCGTAGCCGGAGCGGGCCTCGTCGATGGCGTTGGATAAAATCTCGAAGGCGGAATGCTGGCACCCTTCGATGCCGTCCGAGCCGAAGATGACCCCCGGCCGCTTTCGGACCCGGTCCGCCCCTTTCAGGGAAGAGATGCTTTCGTTATCATAAGTTCTGCTTTTGGCTTTTGCCGCCATGTCGTTCCTCCGTGACCTCCTGCCCCTTTTGGGGACAGGCATATTTTGCTAGGTTATAGTATCCACCATTCTATACCGGCTTGTCAAGGGGAATCCGCCCTTCTTCCGTCTGCACCGATTATTTTTCCCCGCCCAAATGGCGGTTCTTCGGGGCTCGCCCCTCCCGAAGCAGGCGGGTGATGGAGGAGACCAGCAGGATGCCCACCGCCACCGCCCCGGCGACGCCGAAGGTGTGGATGCCGGTGGTGAGGAAAAGCTCCGTATCCCCGCTGAGACAGTATTCCATGGTGTAGTAGATGCCCCCGCCGGGTACAAAGGGGAGGATGCCCACCACCAAAAAGCCGGTAGCCGGGGCCTTCATCAGCCGGGCCATCACCTCGGCATAGGCCGCCACCGCCACCGCCCCGGCAAAATACTGGACGATGTCGCTGCCGGTAAAGGCGCAAAGCAGGCAGGCCGCCCACCCCACGCCGCCCCCCAGGGAGGATACCACCATCAGCTTTCCGTGGTGGTTGAGAACCAGGCAAAAGGCCACACAGGCCATCACCGCGTAAAAGCAAGGCAGAAGCAGGCCGGTGAATATTTCCATCATGCCGCACCTCCCAGAAGAGAGAGGGCGATACCGGCCCCCAAGGCCAGGGCGGTGGCGGTGAGGAGGGATTCGGTGAGCTTGGTGATACCGGCGAAAAGGTCCCCCTCCAGTACATCCCGCATAAAGTTGGTGATAGCCACCCCCGGCACCAGTCCCATAAAGGCCCCGATGATGATTTTATCCAGGTTCTGCCCCACCCCCAGGCGCACCCCGGCAATAGCCGTCAAAGCGGCCAGAAAGCTGCACGCCCCGTTGACAAAAAAGCTGTTGGCCCGGTGCCGCTCCATGGGGTATTTGGCAAAGAAGATCACCGCCCCCGCCACCAGGGAGCAAAGCGCATCGGCGGCGGTCCCTTTAAAGAGCAGGGTGAAGAAGGCGGCCACAAAGGCAAAGCCCGCCAGCTGAAGCAGAGGGGAATACCCCTTGGCCTCCGCCAGCCGGGCGAGGCTGCCGTCCACCTCCGGGAAGGGGGGCGTTCCCTGGCAGACGGCGCGGCAGAGGCTGTTCAGCTGGTCCACCTGGGGCAGGTCGGTGCCCCGGCGGTAGAGCCGCCGCACCCGCGTGTGGGAGTGTCCCTCCGGGTCGCAGAGGGAGACGATGAGCAGGCTGGGGATGGCGAAAATCTCGCAGCTGTCCGCCCCGTAGGCCCGGCAGAGCCGCTGGAGGGAATCCTCCACCCGGTAGGCCTCCGCCCCGCTTTCCAGCATCCGCAGCCCCATGGTGGAGGCGGTATTGAGAAGCGCGTCGTAATCAATCAAATCGGGTTCCTCCTTGGGAAGGGTGTTGTGGCGATGGGATTATGAAAATCTTCCCTGCTTCTCTTATTGGAAAGCGGGGTATGCAAAAAGTGCTTTTTTACACCACCTGGAAGAGGTAAAACTTCAGGTAATTCGTCTCCGGCACGTTCCAAAGGATGGGGTGGTCGGGGGATTGCTGCCGGGCCTCGATTTGACGCAGCTCCACAGCGGCGTCCCGCGCAGCACAGCGGAGCATCCCCTCAAAAAGCTCCGGTGTGGCAAAGTGGGAGCAGGAGCAGGTAGCCAGATACCCGCCCCTTGGCAGCAGCTTCATGGCGCGGTAGTTCAGCTCCTTGTACCCCCGCATGGCGGACTGCACCGTTTTGCGGGATTTGGTGAAGGCGGGAGGGTCCAGGATGATGTAGTCATAGGGGGCCTTCCCCGGCCGGCTCTCCAGCTCCGGCAGCAGGTCGAAGATATTGGCAGCCAAAGGGGTGACCACCTGGGAAAGGCCGTTGAGGGCGGCGTTTTCCCCCACCAGCTCCACCGCTGCCTGGGAGATATCCACCGCCGTCACCGCCGCCGCGCCCCCCTTGGCGCAGTTCAGGGCGAAGGAGCCGGTGTGGGTGAAGCAGTCCAGCACCCGCCGCCCCCTGGCCAGCCGGGCAGCCGCCTGGCGGTTCCACTTCTGGTCCAGGAAGAAGCCGGTCTTCTGGCCGTTTTCAAAATCCACCTGGTAGCGGATGCCGTTTTCGGTGATGACAGTGCGGGTACTCTCCGGGGTTGGCAGGCCGGGGATGGGAAAAAAGCCCTTCCCCTCCTGGAGGCCCTCCAGCTCCCGAATCGCCACATCGTTGCGCTCGTAGACGCCCCGGATGTTCTCCCCCTCTTGGGTGAGGATGCGATGTAGCAGCGGGAAGAGGAGGGATTTCATCCCCTCCATCCCCCTGGAAAGGGTTTGGGTCACCAGGATGTCTCCAAAGCGGTCCACTGTCAGCCCCGGAAAAAAATCCGCCTCCCCAAAAATCAGGCGGCAGCAGCAAAACTGCTCCCCCATCACCGTCCGGCGGTAATCCACCGCGTGGCGCAGCCGCCGCTCCCAAAAGGCTTCGTCGAAGGTGTCGTTGGCGTTTTTGGAGATGATCCGCACCCGTATCTTGCTTTTAAGGCAGACAAAGCCGGTGCCCAGGTACTTTCCGCCCTGGCTCACCACGTCTGCCAGCCCTCCGTCGGGGAGGGGGTCGCTTTGGGGCAGCACCTCGGTGCCGTAAACCCAGGGATGCCCGCTTTGGACGGCGCGCTCCCCCTTGGGGGTGAGCACCGCTTTGGGATAATTTCGCGTCTGTTTCATAGGCAAGCCTCCTCCAGCAGCCGGGCGATGGGCAGCAGCCCCGCAAGGTCCTCTTCGGTGAACCGGCCGGGAAGGGGGCTGTCCAGGTCCAGCACCCCGGCGGTCTCCACGGAGAATGCCTGGATGCGGCTGTAGGGAAGGATGGTGAAGTCCTTCTTTTTCCCCACCAGGCCCTGGATGTTGATGGCGAAGATCCGCCTGTTGGTGAAGACTACGCCGTCGCGCACGGTCTGGAAGCACTGGATGATCTCCTCGCCGCCAATGAACATGGGGCGGATGAGGTCCTCGAAAGCGTTGTCCTTGACAGGGCGGAGCTTCAGGTACTCCGCGTTCTCAAAATCAATCATAGCCGTTTGGCCTCCTGTATCAATCTGCGGCGGCGCGCCCCACCGCGGTACCCACCAGTATA
>OFFJ01002943.1_pt1 | contig 10362 bp, 10 predicted proteins | sample 1521261 | NCBI WGS metagenome assembly OFFJ01 (sample SAMEA3504122, study PRJEB24116) | mouse gut metagenome | biome: mouse gut; feature: mouse-associated habitat; material: faeces | place: Denmark | collected 2011 | reverse complement strand
CGGGGGAGGAGTAGTCCCCCGGCAGGCCGGAGCCGCCGCCCAGGCGCTCCCCGAACTCCCGGATCTGGTGGCCGGCAATGGTCTGGGGGGCCTTGGGCAGGTTGGTGACCCCCACAAAGTTCCGCAGGTTGGTGCGGTGCCACCGGTAGTCCGGGCTGTTGGTGAGGACGCCGATGGTGTTTCGGTGGATACGAACGCCGCCGGCATCCGGTTCGATGACAAGCGTTTCCCCTGTTTTATCGCTTAAAATATAGTGGGCCGGCAGAGGCTTGCCTTGGATGAGCTCGTCCACCAGGGTGATGGTGTTCATGGCCTCCACCGCCTCCCGGACCCCGGCGCACCGGCAGAGGAGCCAGGCCAGAAGACGGCCGGGGTGGACAGCGGTTTTTTCAGGCTCCGCTTTTTTCGGGTAAACTGCGTACTCCGGGTAGTGGAGAAGCGCCCCCATCAGCCCGGCGGCATTGACTCCATCCACCAGAATCGGCTCCCCGAAGCCCAGCACCGCCATCCCGGTGTAGGCGTACCGCCCGGACGGTGCCTCTCCCTCTGGGTGGAGGGACGGGGAGCATCCCGCCCCTGGGGGCACCCCGATTACACGGTTGGCCGCCAGGTCCCCAAACTGGTCGTAGGTGCGGCCCAGCAGATGCCGTCCGTCCTTTGTTTCCCACGAAAAGCTGCTGCACGCAAATTCCATATTCTTATCCTCCTGAATTATCCTTTATTTTGCCGGTGGGACTTGCAAAAATACCTTCCAGGAGGTATCTTATACGATGTGGTAACCACACAGTCAAGAGGGATTTTCATTTTGGAGGTAGATTTTTTATGGACCGTCCCAAAAGCTGGCTCACCTCTGGGGCCTTCGCCGCCTTTTGCGGCACTACCAAGGAGACGCTGCGGCATTATAAGGATCTGGGTTTGCTATTGCCTGCCCACCGGGGTGAAAACAACTACTTCTACTACGACGCCGGGCAGTTTTACGATTTTTACGCCATTGCGATTTTCCGGCAGACTGGGACGCCCCTAAAGGAGATACGCCGCTGCCTTCAAAGGCAGGACACAGCCGAGATACTGGTCCAGCTGCGGCTCCAGCAAGAAAGAGTGGCAGAGGAGCGGCAGAAGCTGGAGAAGATGGACTTTATACTTTCCAACATGGTCCGGAACCTGGAGCTGGGGACGGCTCCGGACATGCTCCCCCGCAGAGCCTGGTTCCGGCGGGAGCACCTGCTGGCCCTCCCGGTGGAGGAGCTGGAGCAGGAAATATCCCCCGCCGCCGGGGAGGACATGCTGGTTGCTGTGCTGGAGCGCTGCCGGACCCTTTGCCAGCAGTACCAGCTGCAAACCGATTTTCAGCTGGGGGCTATTCATCTTCCCGGCCCGCAGCCTGGCCCCGCTGCCATCAGCCACCTTTACATCCGCATCAAGGAGAAGACGGACCTCCCTTACTCGAATCCGGGAGCGGGCGGAGTTCCCCTATTATATGGAGAAGCCCGCCGGGCGGTATTTGTATCTCTGCTGCCGGGGCCGCTGGGATATTTCGGAGGGGTATGACGCCCTGGAAGGATATATCCGGGAAAAGGGCCTGAAGGTGGCGGGGGAGCTTTACGCCTGCGACCTGGCGGGGTTTATCCTAAACGGCGTGGAGAAAAACGCGGCGACGATGCTTTCGGTACGGCTGGAGGAGAAGGGGTAGGAATTATTTTCGGAAAATTAAGCAGCGGCAGGGAAAAATCCCCGCCGCCTTGTGTTTTAAATTTTTCCCGTTGCCAGCTCCTTGCAAATTAGCTCCAGCCTGGGTGCAGCATATGCAAAAAAGACTTTAAAGGAGACTCCCACGCTGACCGGCTTGAGCATTACGTTGACCGTCCGCATCTCCGTCCCCTCCTTTATTGAACAACCGGCAGCTCCAGATTTTCCGGTTTTGTACCGGTCCAAAATTCCGCCAGCAGCTTTTCGCTGGGACGCTGGGCCAGCTGCATAAAATCATAGATTTGGGCGTTGACCAGCTGTGTCTCCTTCACTTCATCTGGACCGGGCAAAGCCGTCAGCTCCTTTTTTAGGGCGGCGGCGATTTCCGGCTCCTCCGGCAGAATATTCCGGCTTTCACCAGGGTCTTCTTCCAGGTCGAAGAGCAGGTCCCAGTCCTCAAAGCCCCTGCGGGTGATGTACTTATACCGGCCTTTCCTCACCATTCGGGAGAGGGAGTTCATCGACGCCACCTCTGGGAATTTTCCTGGCGCGCCGAAAATCCCGTACATCTCCGAGATAACAGCCCTGTCATTAGGAATCTCCCCAGACAGTATGTCTTCCCCGTCTTGGCAAGGCGGCGGGGACGCATGGGCCAGGCCGCATAGGGTGGGCAGCAGGTCCAGCAGGCTCACCGGTTCGGTCCGCCGCACACCCTGGGGGATGCCGTCCCCCTCTATGAGCAGAGGGATGCGGGCGGAGCTTTCAAAGAAAGACATCTTGCCAAAGAGGCCCCGCTCTCCGCACTGGTCCCCGTGGTCGGAGGTGTAAAGGAAGACCCCGCTTTCCCCGGTTCTTTTGCAATAATCCCAGAAGGCGGAGCGGACAGCTCCGATATACCCATCCACCTGCTCGATCATCCCGCAGTAGGCGGCCTGGGCCCGCAAAGCGGTCTCTGGATCCCTGGAGGAGCGCGCCAGCCGGATTTTGGCAGTGGGGTCCAGGTAGTCCGGCGGGTTTAGAAAGCCAGCCGGAAGGGAGACCCGCTCCCGGTAGTACCGGTATAGTTCCTCTGGTGCTACATAGGGGAAGTGGGGGCCGTAAGTGCCCACCACTACAAATTGGGGCTTTTCGTGGGGACGGGAGAGCCAGTCCAAAGCGGCGAAGAGTACCTGCTGGTCGTAGTCCTGCACCGGGGAGCCGCCACCGCCAATGATTTGGGTGCTGCCCAATTCATCAAAGCACTTGATGAAGGGGCCCCGCAGCTTTTCCAGCAGCGGCCTGGAGGGCTTCCACTCCGGGCTGGTGATGTCTCCCACCAAACGGTGGTGGAAGCCGTGGCGCTGGTCCTCTCCCACAAAGTGCATCCGGCCCGCCAGCACCGTCTCGTACCCCGCCGCAGAAAATGCGTGGGCAATGGTGGGGGTGGTATCTGGCAGCACGGTGAAGTTGTTCAGAATCCCCGTTCGGGAAGGAAGCCGTCCAGAGAGGAACGCCATTCGGGCGGGGACACAGAGGGGACAGGCGGTATAGGCGGCGTCAAAACTCATACCTCTTTCCGCCATATTTTCCAGGGTAGGGGTGCGGGCCAGTCCCCCTAGGTAGCTAGACATCTTTGGGGCGTGCTGGTCGCTCATAAAGACCAGGATATTCTTTTGCTCCATTTTAAACACTCCTTCCGGAAAGGGGGCGCGGGGCCGCCGTTTTATTTGTCGGCGTACCGGCCCAGCTTCAGCTCCTCGAAAACGGGAATCATAGCGTCCAGCTCCTCATGGACAGCCGCTGTCACCTGCTCCGGCGTCTTGATGTCAATCATCAGGCCATTTTCGGTGGCAAAACTCTCAAACCGGGGGTCCTGGATCATCTTGGTGAAACCGTTGTACAGGATATCGAGAACCTCATCCGGAGTGCCTTTCTGCACCAGCAGCATCCGCCACACGCAGGTATCCACATTGTAGCCGAACTTGGTGACAGGAGGGACATCCTCCAGCCCTGCAACCTGGGGAGTCTTGTCCGCAAAAGCGGTAAGAATCACAGCGTCCTTTGTGTCCTTCACCGCCCCGATCTCCGAGGTGCCGATGCAGATAGCATCCACATGGCCTCCCAGCAGGGCGGTGGTGATTTCCGAGGCCCCGTTATAGGCCACCTGGGTATAGGTGACATTGGCCTGCTGGAAGAGCTGGGCCATGCAGATGTGAGGAATGCCCGCGGTGGCGCAGCCAATAAGAAGGCTCTCTCCAGTGCCGGAATACTTTTTGATGAATTCTTCAAAGGTGGAGACCCCCAGCTTGGAGCTGACAATAAGTACATTGACATCCTTTACAATGCCGCAGATAGGCTGGAAGTCATCAATGGAGTATTCCACCACATCCATCAGGGATTTGCTGGTGAATACGCCGCCATTGTTAAAAAGCACAGTGTAGCCATCGTTTTTGGCTCCGTTCAGGTAGTTGACGGTAGCGGTTACTCCGGCGGCGCCATCCTGGTTTTCCACCACAATGGGAACCCCAAAGTACTCCTGCCCCATACTCTCGAACATCCGGCAGATGGTATCCGCGCCGGCGCCAGCCTTCCAGGGACACACCAAGGTGATGGGGGCAGTGGGGAAATCAGTTCCCGCAGGCTCTTCCACGCTGTTGCCGCTGGGGGCGGCAGGCTGGGAGGTGGCGGGAGATACGGGGGTGTCCTTGGCGCAGGCCGCCAGGGAAAGGGTCATGGCAACACAGAGTAAAAAAGCAATCCATCGTTTCATGTTGGTTCAAGCCTCCTGTTTTTAATTTTCACTGTGCAGACGCACGCTTTTTCCGGTTCTTCCAGAGGGGATAGAAAATGGTTGCAAGGCTGATAGCGATACAGAGCAGGGCGATGGGCCGGGTAAAAAAGATGGCGGCTCCGTTGGGGGACATCTGCAAAGCCCGGCGCAGGTTCACCTCTGCCATAGAGCCCAAGATGCGGGCGATGATGAAAGGGGCTTTGGGGATGCCGAATTTATCAAAGATGAAAAAGCCAATCATGCCAAAGACCACCATCATCCAAACATCGAACATGGAGTTGCTGGAAGAATAGGCCCCCAGGATGCAGAACACCCCCACCACGGGAAAGAGGATTTCGGTGGGCACCACGGCGATGCGGGCAAAGACCTTGGTGAGCACAGAGGCCTGGAGCAGCATTAAAACATTGGCAAGGAGCAGTATTCCCATAATGGAATAGGCTAAAGGACCATTGGTGCTGTAGAAGGTGGGGCCGGTGGCCACCCCGGCAATGGTCATGGCCCCCGCCAGCACCGCCGTTGCGGTATCTCCAGGGATACCCAAAGAGAGGAGCGGGATGAAGGCCGCCCCGGTTACCGCGTTGTTGGCGCTTTCCGGCGCGATGATCCCCTCTTCGCAGCCAGTGCCGAATTTTTCTGGCTGCCGCGAGGCGTTCTTAGCGGAGTTATAGGCCACAAAGGCCGCCAGGGAGGGACCGGTGCCTGGAATAGCGCCAATGCCGGTGCCCAGCAGGATAGATTTCAGCAGCATCTTCCAGTGGGAAAAGAGACTCCGCCAGGGGTAGGTCTGCCGTGTGAAGTCCTGGGCGGTGGAATCGGGCTGCCCCGCCTGGAACACCTTTTTGATGACCTGGGAGAAGGCAAAGACACCAATCATCGTAGGGGCCAGGTTAATGCCGCCCCGCAGGGCGCCGATGCCGAAGGTCATCCGGGTAAGGCCAGAGAAGGCGTCCCCGCCGATGACGGTGACAAACAGCCCCAGCAGCGCCGCCAGAAAGCCCTTTTTGGGATTATCTCCCACCACGCTGGGAATTACCGTTAGACCGATGAGGCAAAGGCCGAACATCTCCGCCGGGCCGAACTGCAAGGCCGCTCTGGCAAGGGTTGGGCCCAAAAGAACCAGCAGGAGAACGCTTACAATGCCGCCGATGAAGCTGGCCCGCAGGGCGATGCTTAGGGCCATCCCGGCCCTGCCGTTTTTAGCCATGGGATGGCCGTCCATCATGGTGCAGGCAGAAGCTGGAGCCCCTGGCGTATCAATAAGGATGGCGGTGATGGAACCTCCGTAAATCCCGCCGCAATAGACGCCAATAAGGACACAAAGGCTGGAATAGATATCCAGGGAATAGGTGATAGGCAGCAGCAGGGTGATACCAATAACTGAGGACAGCCCTGGAATGGCGCCGAAGATGATTCCCACCGCCACCCCCAGACTTAGGAGCAGCAAATTTTGGAGGGTAAAAAGATGGGTAGCTGCTTCTAAAAACATCCGTCTTCCCCCTTTCTAGATTCGGACGTTGAAGTATTGGGCGAATACAAAATATGCAATGGCGGCACAGCTGTAGATGATAACGTACCGCAGGGGCTTTCTTACCCCGCAGAGGAGCAGCATGGCAGTGAGCATTACAAAGGCCCCTGCCAGAAAATGGACCTTTTCAATGAGCAGGATGGAGCCCAGCAGCACAATGCAAAAGAGGAGGGTACGGAGGTTATCCCGAATATTGAGCCGGAAGGGTGGTTCCTGACAGTCTTTTTCCCGGTATTTTTGGGCAAAGAAGGTATCTGCCAGCAGCAGTCCCGCCACCACCAGGGTGCAGACCGCGATGGCATAAGGGAAAAAACGGCTGCCAATGGGATCGTACTTGGCGGCCTCGGTAAAGAAAGGGACGCTGAAAAACAGGGCAGCCCCAAACACCAAAAAGACGATGGCACAGATTCGGTCGTTGATTCTGGATTTCATGCCTATTCCTCCCTTTTTTCCGGGAGCAGTCCCAGCTCCTTCAGTCCAATCTGGATGGTCCGTCGCTCCGATTCCGTCAATTCCCGCATGGGAAAGCGGGCGGCTCCCATGGGAAATCCCAGCTCCTCCATCATGGCCTTATGGCCCATCACGGGCATCACCCGCCGGGCCAGCTCCCGCAGCTTCAGCACAGTTTTTTGGGCGGCGCGGGCTTCCTCCAGATTATTGGCCCAAAACCCCTCCCAGATGCGACGGCAAAGAGCTGGAAAAATCCCTGCCATAGCGATTACCCCGCCATCCGCTCCGCTTTGCAAAGCGGTAAGTACCTGGGCGTCGTTGCCGGTGAGAAGCACCAGACCGCATCCTTCTGCCGCACATTGGTACTCCAGCAGCGTCATAAGATCCATGCTGCTGTCCTTAAGGCCCACCACATTGAGACATCGCTGGAGTACCTCCCCCAATACCGCCGGGGGGATGGGATTGCCGGTCATGCCAGGGATATTATAGAGGTAGAGAGGCAACCCCTTCGCCAGTTCCGCAATTTGGCAGAAATAGTCCCTCAAAGCGCGGGCGTCGTACCGGTGGTAATAAGGGGCAGTCACCGAGACCGCGTCCACCCCGCTTTCTCTGGCGTGGTTCGCCAAAAGCCGCAGATCCTCCAAGTTCATGGCGGTGATGTTGCACATCACCCGCGCCTCCTTTTCCAGCCCTCGTTGGGCGGCCTCCAGCAGACCCATCCGCTCCCGGAGAGTGAGATTTACAAATTCCCCCGTTGTTCCCCCCACAAACACCCCGTGGGCGCCCGAACGGGTGACATAGCTTGCCAGACGGGTGTAACCGGCGTAGTCCACCTGACCATCCCTTTGAAAGGGGGTCAGCAGCGGTGCAGTGATTCCCTTCATCAAGCCCACCTGCTTCAAAGCCTCAACTCCTTTGTTTCTTCCTGCAATAAGCTACTCCAGCACCGCTCCCCGGCTGGCGGGGGAGACGCTTCGGGCGTAGCGGGCCAGATAGCCTTCGGTCACTTTTGGGACAAAAGCCCCCAGACCCTCCAAGCGCTCCCGCAGCTCCTTCTCGCTTAAATGCACCTCCAGCCGCCCCTTGTCAATGTCAATTTCGATGATGTCCCCATTCTGCACTGCGGCGATGGGACCACCGCGGCTGGCCTCTGGGGAGACATGACCGATGCAGGGTCCCCTGGTAGCGCCGGAAAAGCGCCCGTCAGTTACCAGAGCCACCGATTCGGCGTAGCCCATGCTCACAAGGGTGGCGGTACAGGTGAGGAGTTCCCGCATGCCAGGGCCTCCCTGGGGTCCCTCTCCACGGATAATAAGAACATCCCCATGGTGTATCCTACCTTCCAAAATGGCCTCCACCGCGGCTTCTTCACATTCAAAGCAGCGGGCCGGGCCGCTGTGACGGCGCATTTTTTCCACTACAGCTGTTTGCTTCACTACGCACCCCTCCGGGGCAAGGTTCCCCTTCAGCACCACCAGGGAGCCTTGGGAGCTGTAAGCGTTTTCCACTGGCCGCACAATCTTGCGGCTCCATTCCGCTGCCGCAGTGTTCTCCCGGTGGGTGTGACCGTTCACTGTCATCTGGTCCAGATTCACAAGGCCGTCTAAGGCTTGCAGCACCGCTCCCACGCCCCCCGCCTGCTCCAGGTCCCACAGGGTATGGGGGCCAGAGGGCTTGCATTTCACAAGAGTCGGGGTGGTGGCGCTAAGTTTCCCCATCTCCTCCAGGCGCATAGAGAGCCTTGCTTCGTGGGCGATGGCGGGTATATGGAGGGTAAGGTTGGTGGAACCACCTACACTCATCCCCACACGCACCGCCAGCTCCAGCATTTCCTGGGTGACGATATCCCTGGGACAGACGTTTTCTTCCACCAGCTTCACAATCCGCAGACCGCTGGCTTTGGCAATCCGCTTGCGTTTGCCTGTCACCGCGTGGGCGCAGCCGCTGCCAGGCATGGTGAGCCCCAAGGCTTCTGCCACAATAGACATAGAATTCGCTGTTCCCATCATGGCACAGGAGCCGGGGCCGGGACTCATAAGCCCCTCCATATACTCGTATTCCTCCTGGCTAAGTTCCCCCCGCAGAAGTTTACCTGTCATTTCCTTTAGCTGATAGGTGGCATAAGATTCCCCCTTGTACTGGGCGGGCATCATAGGACCTCCGGTCACCAGGATAGCAGGGATGTTTACCCGCAAGGCCGCTATAACCATGGCAGGAACGATTTTATCGCATCCCCCGATGAGCACCAAACCGTCCAACTGATGCCCTCCGGCGTAGCATTCAATGGAATCGGCAATAAGCTCCCGGCTGGGGAGCACATGGCACATTCCCACATGGCCCTGGGCAAAGCCATCGCAGAGGGAAAGGGTGCTCATTTCAAAGGGGATGCCCCCGGCTTCCCGAACGCCATCCTTCACCAGCTGCCCCAAGGTATCCAAATGAATATGGCCTGGGTGCATTTCATTGAAGGTGTTGATGACCCCAATAAAGGGCTTCGCCAGCTCTTCATTCAAAAGACCCATCCCCCGCAGATGTGCCCTGGGTCCTGCCATGGTCAGGCCATTTACCACCCTGCCGCTGCGGTACCGGGGGTTCTTATACTGTAATTCCATGGGATACATCCTTTCTGTATATTACTGCTGAAGGCGGCGGTTCACCGCTGCGGCGCTAGCCATTACTTCGTCCGCAAGGGAGATAGCCTTATCCAAAGGAAAGCGGTAATCTGGCGCAGAAATTCCAATGGCGCAAAGGGCTTTATGCTCGGCGGAGAAGATGGGGGCCGCCACACAGACCACATCGGCGTGGTGCTCCCGGTTATCCAGGGCGTAGCCCTGGGCGCGAATCCGTGCCAGTTCTTCTAGCAGCGCCGCTTCTTCCACAAAGGTGCGCTCGGTAAAACGCTTGCGAGGCTCGTTTTTCAGATAGGCCCGCAGCCACTCCTCGCTTTGGTTGGCTAGAACCGCCTTCCCCCCGCCGGTGCAGTGGAGGGGGAGGTTCCACCCCACACGGGAGCGCAGGCCGATTTGGTTTTTAGCCTCCAGCTTGGCGATGTAGATGCCCTGGTACTGATTTAGAGCGATAAGATGGATGGTTTCGGTGGAAAGGTCATTCAGCCGCCGCATCTCCTTTTCCGCTACCTCTACCATAAAGTCAGAGGCCTGCATCCGCATCCCCAAGGCCATGGCGTCAAACCCCAAACGGTATTTCCGCTCCTCATTTTTTGCCACGTAACCGGTTTCCACCAGCTCTTGCAGAATCCGATGGATTGTGCTGGCGCTAAGGTTGGTGGCTGTGCTCAGCTCGGTGATTCCCAAGCAGCTGCGGCTGTGGGAGAGGGTCTCCAAAATCTGTAGGGCCTTCAGGGAGCTGTAATTTCCCAGTTTTTGACAGCGTGCAGTTGCTCTTTCTTTATCAAAAATCAATTTTTCGCCCCCTAAATTTTCCACATATGGAATTATTTGTCTAAATATAGAATTTATTGGCGTGATATGATTGTAGCATTCAGGAGCTTTCTTTTCAATCCGCAGACTTTACAAACATTTTTTCCGAAAGTTAGACTATTCCAACAGAAAATCGGCCAAAATTACCCTTGCTTTTTGGTGGATTTCCATATCTGGAATTTGGCGGTTTTTGGAGGCTTAGGGAAGGATTTTTTTGGGCAAATAGAAACGGGATGCAAGAGGGAAGAGTGCGGACTTTTATGGATTAGATAACAAAACACACAGCCTCACAGATAATTTGCCTGTGAAGCTGTGTGTTGGCTTTGGTATAGAAGGAATTAAAGGGATAAGCAGCTGCAACAGCCTGCGGGATAAAAATTTCTGCCGCGACACAAGGGAAATCCTCCGCAGGGTTTCCCATCCCCCATCCGCCCCACCCCATTTTACAACCCAGCAGTCCTCCGGTAAAATAATAGCATTATTTTACCAAA
>OFFJ01002940.1_pt1 | contig 10375 bp, 9 predicted proteins | sample 1521261 | NCBI WGS metagenome assembly OFFJ01 (sample SAMEA3504122, study PRJEB24116) | mouse gut metagenome | biome: mouse gut; feature: mouse-associated habitat; material: faeces | place: Denmark | collected 2011 | reverse complement strand
GACAGAAGCGCGCCAAAAGGCGAAACATCCATTTATACAGTCGCTGCGGTTCCGGCGGCCAATGATATGGCTTTTACAAAAAGTGCGGCCAGCCCTGGTGTGAGTGTAACACTTCCAAAAGAGAAGGCAGTCGTTTTGGCGGCACCGGCAGGGGTAAAAGCGGTAAGTAAAGCGACGGGGGTACAGATTACATTCCAAACAGTACAAAACGCTGCTTTTTATGAAATTTATCGTAGGATTGGAAATGGAGAGGCGCTAAAGATTGCTGAGGTTACAACAACTGCTTATTTGGATTCGTCCGTATCTGCCGGGCAAAGCGTGACGTATACCGTTGTTGCCGGCGCCGCTAATTATGCCAATAGCGCTGAGAGCTCCGCTGTAAGCCTGACTCTGCCAAAAGCAGTGTCTGGACTGAAAGTAAAAGCATCGGCAGGCAAAGTCAGGATTCGTTTTCAGAAAGTAAAGGGAGCGAATAGCTATCTGATCTATCGTTCTACAAGCAAAAATGGCAAATACAAAAAAATAAAAACATTAAAAGCAAATAACACTTCTTATACTGATAAAAAGATAAAAAAAGGAAAGACTTATTATTATAAGGTAGTAACGAAAAAAGGATCTGCTTTTGGTGTTACCAAGAAGGGGAAAAAAGTGAAAATAAAGAAATAAGAAACAGCCTATCTTAGAGAATAATAGAAAAAAAGGTTGAAATATCACGACTTTTATTATAGAATTGTACAGGTGGCTAAGTCCGATATGTATTTAAGGAGGAAAATTTATGATTTCAGCAGGAGATTTTAGAAATGGTATTACAATAGAAGTTGAAGGTAATATTTTTCAGATTATTGAATTTCAGCATGTGAAACCGGGAAAAGGGGCAGCATTTGTCAGAAAAAAATTAAAGAATATTAAGAGCGGCGGTATCGTTGAGAAGACATTCCGTCCGACAGAGAAATGCCCGCAGGCGCGTATTGACAGAAAAGATTATCAGTACTTATATGCAGACGGCGATTTATTCTATTTTATGGATGTGGAAACATATGACCAGATTGCGCTCAGCCAGGACGATATCGGGGATGCTTTAAAATTTGTAAAAGAAAATGAAATGGTAAAAGTATGTTCTCATAATGGAAATGTATTTGCAGTGGAACCGCCTCTGTTTGTAGAATTGCAGATTACAGATACAGAGCCGGGATTTAAAGGCGATACGGCAACAGGGGCTACGAAGCCGGCTGTCGTAGAGACTGGAGCTACGGTATATGTTCCGCTTTTTGTCAATCAGGATGACGTGATTAAAATTGACACTAGAACGGGAGAGTACTTATCCAGAGTATAGGTTGTCATTTCTCCATATCCTTGGAGAAACACCGTAGACATTTTTAAAAGCCCTTGAAAAATGAAGAGGGTTGTCATATCCGACTGCGCTGCTGATGTCTCCAATGGAGAGCTTTGTCAGTTTCAGAAGTTCAGAAGCTTTTGTCATGCGGTAATTTAATAAAAATTCTTGAGGAGTCCGTCCAATGGACTCCTTAAATATTTTCCCGAAATAACTGCGGTTTAATCCGCAGTGGTCGGCAATGTCTTCCACTGAAATGTCATTGTGGAAATTCTGTTCAATAAAATTTATCGATTCATGGATGTAGAAATCCCGCAGCCTTCCTCCTTTTTTCAGCCGGATAGAAGAAATGGAGCGGGTCAGAGCGTCTAAAACAAGATACATATGTCCAATCAAATGAAAAGGCGACATATCTCCATGTTGTGCGATATACAACATTTCATTCATCATTTCTTCCCGCAGGATATGAGAACTTGCATGGTAAATCGGCGAATTTACAGAAAGTCCTGCGATTTCAAGCGTTTCTTTGATACGCAGTCCGTCAAATTCAATCCAGACATATTCCCACGGCAGATTTTTATCCGCAATATACATATTAATCTGATTTGGAAAAATCATAAATCCCTGTCCGCTTTTGACAGAATAAGTCCTGGTAGTTCCTTCGGAATCATCAGCATGTAAAATTCCGGTTCCAGATATTACATAGTGGAACAGGTAATGCGTTCTGGCCGCAGGACCAAAGGCATGGGACGGTTTGCAGCGTTCCCAGCCAAACTGATATAAACTTAAATCGATAAAATTTTCATTTGGAAATACAGAAAACAGAAGATCTTTCACAGTATGACACACTCCTTTTTTAGCAATACCTTATGAGTATAACTGAAAATATACCAAAATGCCACTACATTTTCATATATTGTAAAAAAGTTGCATAATGATATATATAAGAAAAAATCATGCTATTTATAGACGCATTTTGGCATGTTAGAATAAGGTCATCCATTGGGAGAGTGCAAAATAAGATGTTTTGCACTTTCCGGCACAATAAAAAAAGGAAAGGAGAGCATGGGAATGAAGGGAAAGAGAAAAGGCTTATTATGGACAGCCGCCATTCTTAGCATAGGGGGTCTGGCTGGCTGCAGCGGGCAGGCAAAAGATGGTAAAATCGAAATTGAGCTGGTGCACTATAAGCCGGAGGCGGTGGACTTGTTTGAAGAGATGGAGGAAAAGTTCAACAGTACGCATGATGACATCCATTTGACGATTTCATCGCCGAACGATGCAATGACAATTTTGAAAACGAGGTTTGTCAGAGAGGATTATCCAGACATACTTGGAATTGGAGGAGATATAAATTTCTCTTATTTTGTTGATTCCGAGATTCTGGCAGATGTATCGGAATACGAGGGGCTTTCCGATATTAAGGAGTCGTATCTTGATATTTTAGACGGGCTTGAGTTTGTGCCGACTGAAGGAATATACGGCGTTCCTTATGCGGCAAATGCGTCCGGTGTCTTATATAATCGGGAAATGTTCAAAGAACATGGCTGGGAAATTCCCGAAACCTGGGATGAATTGATAGAGCTTTGTGAGACAATTCAATCCGAAGGAATTTTGCCGTTTTATTTTGGGTATAAAGATGTTTGGACTTGTCTTGCGCCTTGGAATTCACTTGCAGTTGGACTTGCGCCGTCTGATGTGTGCCAGCAGGTGAATGCAGGTGAAACGACATTTTCCAAAGAGTATCGGGAGACGTCGGAAAAGATGTTAAAATTATTGGAATATGGAGAGGAAGGGCCGTTTGCATATGATTATAACAGCGCGTGTACAGCGTTTGCAAATGGGGAATCCGCGATGTATACCATTGGAAGTTATGCAGTTCCACAGGTAAAATCAGTAAATCCGGATATGGATATTGATTCGTTTGTGATGCCAGGAAATGAAAAGGCAGAAGGAAATACGCTTAATTCCGGTGTGGATTTGATGCTTGCAGTGACGAAAAAATGTGAAAATAAAGAAGCGGCTTATGAGGTAATTTCTTTTCTGTTAGAAGATGAGAATGTGCAGGCTTATATAAATGATCAAAATGGAGTGCCTTGTAAAAAAGGAGAATTTACGCTTGCGCCGAATTTGGACGGTATGAAGCAGTTTATCGACGAAGGGAATATGACAGATTACCAGGATCATTATTATCCGGCGGAAATGGCAGTCGATGCGCAGATTCAGACATTTTTGATTGAACAGGACGTAGACGCATATCTGAAAAAGTTTGATAAGGACTGGGCAAGGTACAATCGTGATATCATTCGTAAAGTAGAAGAATACAACGAAGAAAACCAGCAGAAAGGGGAGTAAAATAATGAAAAAAATGAATAACAAAGAGCGGACATTTGCACTTATGACAATACCGATTCTGATTTTGTTTTTTGCTTTTAATACACTGCCTTTAATCAAAGGTTTTGTGTACAGTTTTACGAATTTTAAAGGATATGGCACGTATGATTATGTCGGGCTGCGCAATTACATAGATTTATTTACCGACGGCCGTGTGGGGAACTCTTATTTATTTACAATAAAATTTGCAATTTTAACAACTATAGTTGTAAATGTAATCAGCCTGGTTCTTGCACTTGCTTTAAACAGTAAAATTAAATTTAAAAGTGCGTTAAGAGGGGCGTATTTTATTCCAAATATATTAGGCGCTCTGGTAGTGGGTTATATTTTCAATTACTTTTTTACCTATATTGTTCCGGCAGTGATTGACATGATGGGTGGGAAAGGCACAAGTATCCTTGCCAGTACAAAATGGGCGTGGATTGCCATTGTAATTGTCTGTGCATGGCAGGCAGTGGCAATGAATACGATTATCTACATATCAGGGCTTCAGACAGTTCCAGAAGATGTGTACGAAGCGGGCGCGATTGACGGGGCGACGGGATGGCAGAGATTTAAGCATTTGACATTCCCGCTGATTATTCCATTTTTCAGCATTAATATGGTACTTTGTGTAAAAAACTTTTTAATGGTCTTTGATCAGATCGTAGCTTTGACGAAAGGCGGCCCGGCGCAGAGTACGGAATCAATCTCTTATTTGATTTACAACAATGGTATGTCAGGCGGACAGTTTGGTTTCCAGAGTGCAAACGCGGTATTATTCTTTATCATAATTGTTTTGTTCTCGGTTGCCCAGCTTACGATAACAGGTAAAAAGGAGGAGCAGTTATAATGGAAGAAAAAATCAAGGTAAAAGAAAAGTTTAATATACCGGTTACGATTCTTTTGTTTTTAGGGCTGATTACCATTGCATTTCCGCTTTATATGACGATTGTGATTGCATTTAAGCAGCCATCGGAAATGACAAATAGTATTTCAGGAATTTTATCATTGCCAAAACACTGGAGTTTTTCAAATTTTGCTGAGGCAATGCGCGTTACAGATTTTTGGCGCTCTCTTTTAAACAGTGTGCTGATTACAGCTGTTACCGTTGTGCTTTCTGTGGTGCTTCATTCCATGATTGGGTATGCAGTCGGCAGAAATAAGGCGCGCAAGAAATGGTATAATCTCGTATATATGTATGTTGTCAGCGGTATGTTTGTACCATTTGCTATTTTGATGATGCCTTTGGTAAAGCAGACCGCCCAGATGGGAATTGCAAATATATTTGGCGTTATTCTTTGCTATGTTGTATTTTATATGCCGATGAATTTAATGCTGTATTCCGGTTATCTGGTAAATATTCCGATTGCATTGGAAGAAGCGGCGCGTATTGACGGAGCGACAACATTTCGGACATTCTGGAAAGTTATTTTTCCAATTATGAAACCAATGCATGCGACGGTTGCAGTAATTACCGCTTTGAGCGTGTGGAATGACGTAATGACTCCTCTTGTAATTATGTCAGGCAGCGGCATCAATACGCTTCCGTTGGCTCAGATGTCGTTTCAGACACAGTTTGGTACAAATTACAATCTTGCGTTTGCTTCTTATCTGCTGGCTCTTTTGCCGATTTTGATTTTCTATATTGTCTGCCAGAAACAGATTTTAAACGGTGTTGTCAATGGAGCGGTAAAATAGGAGAAGCGGCGACTCTGTTTTTTACGCAGGCTAGATTAGGAGGACTGGATGAATATTTATTCAAATGAACAGAAATTATTTTTTACTTTACATACGAAACATACAACTTATCAGATGATGGTGGATGAATACGGCTTTTTGCTTCATTTATATTATGGAAGGAAAACATCGGGAACAATGGAGTATCTTCTTTCTTTTGCGGACAGGGGATTTTCGGGAAATCCTTCTTGCGTTGGGGCCAACAGGACGTATTCTATGGACGCGCTTCCGCAGGAACTGCCCTGTCAGGGAACGGGAGATTATAGAAGCCCGTCGATTGTGATTTTAAATTCAGACGGCTCATATGGATGTGATTTCCGTTATAAAGGCTACTTGTCCTGGAAGGGAAAGTATGCGCTTAAAAAGCTTCCGGCTGTGTATGCGGATGAGGAAGAAGCGGAGACATTGGAAATCTATTTGGAAGATACAGTTTCAAACGTACAGGTTACGCTTTTATACGGCGTGCTGCCTGAACTCGATATTATTACGAGAAGCGCCCAGATTACAAATGCGGGTTTTGGAAAAATATATTTGGAAAAAGCGCAGGCGGCTTGTCTGGATTTTGTAAATGGAGATTTTGATTTGATTAGTTTTTATGGCCGCCATGCAATGGAACGTAATTTCCAGCGGACGCCTGTTGTTCATGGGGCACAAGTGATTGGAAGCCGCAGGGGGACGTCAAGCCATCAGTATAATCCAATGCTGATTCTTGCGGATAAAGAAACAACAGAAGATGCCGGAAGCTGTTACGCTATGTCGTTTGTATTCAGCGGAAGTTTTAAAGGAGAAGTAGAACGGGATCAGTATAACCAGACAAGAGCGCTTTTAGGGCTTTCCGATGAATTGTTTTCCTATCCCCTTTTGGAAGGAGAGACATTTATTATACCAGAAGTTGTGCTTTCATATAGCAGGGACGGACTTGCAAAGTTGTCGCAAAACCTTCATAAATGTATTCGGAATCATCTTTGCAGGGGCAGTTATCAAACGGGCAGGCGGCCGGTTTTATTGAATAGTTGGGAAGCTTCTTATTTTGATTTCAATGGAGAATCTATTTTTCAGCTTGCAAAAGATGCGGCAGAACTTGGAATTGATATGCTTGTGATGGACGACGGCTGGTTTGGAAAAAGAGACGACGACAACAGCGGTTTGGGCGATTGGTATGTCAATGAGGATAAATTGGGTGAATCGCTGGGTGCTTTGATTCAGAAGATTAATGGGATTGGATTAAAGTTTGGACTCTGGTTTGAACCAGAGTCCGTTAATGAGGACAGTGATTTATTCCAGATGCATCCGGACTGGGCGCTTAGAATCCCAAATCGGCCTCCAGTTCGGGCGAGAAACCAGCTTTTACTTGATTTTTCAAGGAAAGAAGTGGTTGACTATATTTTTGGGCAGGTATGTAATGTGCTCGACCAGGGAAATATCGAATATGTGAAATGGGATTTAAACAGGAGCCTATGCGATTTTTATTCCAATGCTGCAAGTAATCAAGGCAGGGTTATGTATGACTATGTGCTGGGAGTATATGATTTTCTGGAACGTTTGATAAAACGGTATCCTAAAATACTGATAGAGGGCTGCAGTGGCGGCGGCGGCAGGTTTGACGCTGGAATGTTTTATTATACGCCGCAGATTTGGTGCAGCGACAATACAGACGCCATAGACCGTGTCCGGATTCAGTTTGGCACATCATTTGGCTATCCCATTTCTGCAGTCGGCTCTCATGTGTCCGCAGTTCCGAATCATCAGACGGGCCGTTTGACGCCGTTTCATACCAGGGGTGTTGTCGCAATGGCAGGGACGTTTGGATATGAACTTGACCCAAAATCACTGTCAGAGGAAGAGAAGAGAGAAATCAAAGAACAGATTGTGGAGTATCGGCAGTATGCAGCTTTGATACAGGAAGGTTTGTATTATCGTTTGACAAACCCATTGACAGAAAAAGTGGGCGCATGGGAATTTATTTCAGAAGATTTGTCGCGGGTTTTAGTCAATGCGGTCGTATTACAGATTCATGGAAACATGCCGGTAAATTATGTCTGTTTAAAAGGGCTGAAAGAGAATTCTGTTTACAGGGAACAAAAGAGCGGCAGAACGTATGATTCCAACGCTTTAATGGAATGTGGAATTTTAATTCCGAATGAAATGGGAGATTATCAGGCATATCAGATGTATTTTGAACTGGTGAATGAGGTAAATAACGGATAAAAGATTATTTATGACAAAAACGATACGATTGATAGCATAGCCCTAAACCCTCCGTTCTTTTTAGACGAAATTGATAACAGAAAAAAAGGACGGAGGGCGAAAATATGAGTGTAATCAGTGCGGATTATGCGGCAAACAGGTATGGTACAAAAAATAATATCGTAAAGAAATCAAATGCCGCGAAAACGTCAACAGTTGCAGGAACCAAAAAACAGGAGAGCGTAGTGGATGAATTTAAAAAAAAGCATCCCAAAGATGCAGCTCATGTTGACAAGCAAGTCCAGGCAGGCCGGTCGGTAAAGTTAAAATACGGCGCGGGGGATATTTTGCCGGAGGATATGACGATGGAAGAATATAAAAAATTCTTTACCGCTCTGATGGACAGTATTCCGTTTGATGCTTCCCAGCGGGGAAATGTAGAGTTCTGGTCCATCTCAGAGAAAGGCTGGGAACAGATGAAGAACGATCCGGAATATGAAGCGTGGGTGCTGGGATATACCTCCGAGAACAGATCGGTATATATTCCCTTTGCTTCGTGGCCGGGATATTCCCCGAGTATCTGTACGGAAAAATTTGGGGATTCCATCGAACAGCATATCGGACAGTCCGTGCCCACAGACAGTGGGAGCAGCAAAAAGACAGAAAACGAAGAAGAATCCTGGTGGTCAAAACGGCATAAAAAGCTGAAAGAATTAATGGAGCTGCAGGAGAAGGCGGCAAGGGAGAGAGCGGCGGCCAACAAAAAAATGCAGCAGCAGGCGCTATTGCAGGAACAGATGATCAGCAGTGCGAGGCTGAGAAATTTTCTGACGGAGGGAGCCTTCGGAGAGGAGAATCCCGTCTTTTCTTCCGGACATGTCACGGTGGCGGCAAATACTTATCTGAATATGATGGATTTGTTTGGCGGTGGCCTGGGGAATACGGGAACACCGTAAAAGGATATATATTGTCAGAATAGGAGAATATAATAATGAGTATAAATAATACACAGACTCGCTTTGCAGGAAGTCCTTATGTAAACCAAATGGCACCGGGCATGTATGCCGGATATGAAACAGGGCAAAGGGCAAAAAACGTTTCTGCAAATGAAGAAAATTTCATGCGGAAAGTAACGGAAAAAGTCACACGGTATGCAGCCGGAAGCAAAGAAACGGAATATGCGGAAAAAGCCTTTGCATCTGTTGGTTCTAAAGCGCCGGAGGAAGTGAAACGGGCATGGATGGATGCCGCAAAAGAAACCGGCGTCAACGGACTGGGCATCGGATCTGACGGGATGATAACGCATATCTCCCAGATGATGGCGCAGCGGTTAAAAAGGAGCCTGACAGGCAGCGGGGATACAAACGACATTCTCGGAAACAGCGTATCTTCCGCGATCCGTGCCGCAAAAGAGGCGTTACACGACTTGGAGTACCCGCGTTCCCCTGATCACAATAACAGCATTGAAGTACAGCGTCAGCGGATGAAAGAGAGGGCATTTTATCGTGCCTTTTTGAAAAATCTGGGAGATACGACAATCCTTTCATAAAGAGATTGCGCAGGGAGAAAAGATTGAAAACTGTTCATGCGCGCAAAGCCAGGGAGCCTGAGCCAAAGCAGCGCAGAAATGAGGTAAAATATGGCAATTTCAGGAATAACAGGGGGCGGCATAATGCCCCCTGCACAGAAAACACAACATACAAAAACGACTCAGACAGCAGGGAAGGATTCCGCAGGCGGCATAATGAAATGTGTTCGCGCCGGGGATCAGGAAGTCCTGTTATGTTCTGATGCGCTGATGTCCTATGCAAGCCCCCAGACCGGAGAATCCGTCAACATCTACCGGTCGGAAAACTATACGAAGGAGAATCCCGTATATCTGCTCAAAGGACTCGATGCCGCCGGCAATCCCTTTGAGATGGAGGTGAACGCAGGAGAGATCGATCCGAATCATTGCAGCTACAATGAACTGATGGTGCTGAATGTGGAAACAGGACATACATCACCTTCCGACTATATGCATGCCGTGATGGCAAGAGATAAAGCGGGTGCGGGAAGTTATTTTGATAAAATGAATTATCTGGCCTATGCCAGAGAAATCATGCATGAAAAGAAGATGATGGGAAGCTGGGATTCCTATTTGTCCTGCGGCAAATGGATAGAGAGCCTTTTGAAATACTGCAGCCGGAAGGGAGGGGCTGTTTCATGAGCATAAATACCCCTGTCCTTTTAAGACAAAAACCCATCTTTCTGCAGACCAACGCAGAGATAACCGCTTTCCTGAAAAGAGCCTGTCCCAATGGGCTGCGCACGCAAAGCGGCGAGATCAAAGGAACGGACCTTTTTGAAAACAACAGCGGCCTGAATACGAACGACTCCTGGCGGAACCACGCCGTTTATGAGGTGGAGAAGGGAAGAGATGTAAACGCCTATTTTGACGTAAGCTTTCTGATCAAAGATGAGACGAGCTGCCTGAAAGGAAATCTGGACAGTGAGAGCGATGTGGACTTTTATCAGTTTTCCATTCCCTATAACCGCACTCTTCAGAATTATTTTGATATTGCGGTATCGATGGAACTGCCCGATGGCTGCGATTATGACCTGACACTGTACGACCAGTATGGCAATCAGGTAGGAAGGGCCGAATGGGATGAGAACGGAAAAAAGACACTGCATATTCCGAACTGGGATACAAAAACGAACAGATACTGCCTCAAAGTCGAAAACAAAAACAAAGAGGCC
>OFFJ01002939.1_pt1 | contig 10376 bp, 9 predicted proteins | sample 1521261 | NCBI WGS metagenome assembly OFFJ01 (sample SAMEA3504122, study PRJEB24116) | mouse gut metagenome | biome: mouse gut; feature: mouse-associated habitat; material: faeces | place: Denmark | collected 2011 | reverse complement strand
GCTGCATGAACTCGTCCCGCACCATGAAGTTGGTGGCGGAGGTGTCCTCGTCAATCAGGAAAAGCCTGGTGCCCGCTTCAATCCCCTCCACCACCGCAGCCGCCTGGGAGGTGGAGCCGCTGGCATCCTCGGTGGTGAATTTCTTGGTGTCCTTCTTATTGGGCAGGTCGTTGATGAACAGGGAGATGTCCACGTTCCGGATAGACCTGCCGTCCTCCGCCCGCAGCTTCAGGGCCGTATCCTCGGTGATGACGAATTCCCGTCCGTCTCCTTCTATGTGGTCGTACACTCCCATCTGGATGGCCTCCAGCAAAGTGGATTTCCCATGATAGCCGCCTCCCACGATCAGCGTGATGCCCTCCGGGATGGCCATACCGGTAATCTTCCCCCTGTGGGGCAGTTCGAAAGTCCGTTCCATGGACTGGGGGGAGGTGAAGACCACGCTGTCCGCCATGGGCAGGTCGGATATGCCGCTCTTCCTGGGCAGCACGGAGCCGTTGGCCACGAAGGCCACCAGCTTCTCCTCCCTCAGGATGCGCCGCATGGCGCTCTGATCCTCCGCCAGGTGCACCACCCGCTCCAGCTTCTTTCCGTCCAGCCTGGCATAGAACAGGCTGGACTCCACGCAGCGGGGCAGGAAGTCGAAAAGGATCTTGTCCAGCTCCCCCGCGTTGATGGTGCGCCCGAAGGCCGGGAAGCCCACATGGAACCGCACCGTCAGGCCGTCTCCCGTGATCTCGCAGGCACTGCGCTCCAGCACTGCCTGTCCGCAGCGGCTGATGGACAGCAGGCCGCTTTTCCCGGAACCCTTTGCCCTGAAATTATACTGTTCAAACTGCTTTGCCACCTGTCTGGTCAGAAAATCCTGCAGTGCGATGCGGGAGCAGTCCTTCGCATAGTAAGCAGCCGGAAACTTCGCCAGCGTGTGGGGTATCTCCACATGCAGGCTGGAGGGCGATGCAAAAGGATCTCCCTGCACATGGTCGATGACCAGGGTGTATCTGTCAAATTTCCATGCGCCTGCCAGGGATTTGTAGGCCGGATAGCCTTTGTGGTCTATGGAGCGCAGTAAAGATCTCAATTCTATTTGTGTTTGCATGATTGATCGTTCCTTTCTCTGTTCGAAATATTGATTTGTTTTATTCTGTTTGAAGTTGTTTCTCATCGGGCTCTTCTATACTCTCAAAATCTTTCAAACTTATTTTCAGCGCTTACGGACAAGCTCCTTAAAAATGGAATAAATTTCCGCTTTCAATTTACATCTTACTGCTTTCCACTATGGAATAACCCAGTTTCACTTCCCGCATTGCCACATCCCCCTGTTCCAACTGTTCCATCAGCATACGCACCGCTATCTGTCCGCACTTTTCATACGAATAATGGATCGTAAGCAAAGGCGGCTCCATCACTTTGGCAATCTCCGAGTCCCCCTGTCCCGTCACCAGGATCTGTTCCGGAACCGATATGCCCTGTTCTTTCAGGTATTGCATCGCCCCCGCGGCCATGGTGTCCGTGGCACAGATCAGGCCGTCCAGCTCACCGCATCTTTTCAGCAGTTCTTTTGCCTTCTCGTATCCGGAATCCATGGTAAATGCAGCCACCGCACAATTCTCCGCAAGTTCTTCATGCCCCGCATCCCGCACCGCATCCCGAAATCCCCTGCTCCGTTCCGTCCCCACTGCCTTATCCTGCGGAATGGCTCCAATATAGCCGAGCCTGGTCCTGCCCTTTTCCAACAGCAATTTCGTCATGTCGTAAATCGCATGATAATCATCATGGAAGACACAACAACAGCCGGACAGCTGCTGCCCCACGATCACAACCGGAACCGACAACTTCTTCAATATACTCCTATGTTCCGGCGTAAATACCGTGGCAACCAAAATCACACTGTCTACCAGCTTGTCGTGAAATGCGGTCAGATACTCCACTTCCTTCTGGGGATTGTTCTGGGTGACAGCCAACAGCATCTGATAACCGTTCTCATTCAATACGGACAGCATTCCCTCCACCATGGGGCCGATGGATTCCGATGCCATCTTCGGGACAATCACCCCTATCATCCTGGTCTTTTTCGTCCGGAGGGTCTGAGCCTGTATGGAAGGACGGTACCCTGTTTCTTCCACTGCTTTCCGAATCGCCTGGCGTTTTTCTTCGGAGATATATCCATTATTAAAATAACGGGAAACAGCCGCACTGGATACACCGGCCAGCTTTGCGATTTCCGCTATGTTCATTTTGTTGCGCTCCTCCTGTCTGCCGGATATATATTTGCAGCAATTCCCGGCCGGTGACCTGCCCCTATGCACAGGGCTCCAAGTTCACTTCGCCCGTCAAAGGAATATAAGGCCATCTGCTCTTTGCAGGTATTATACACTGAACACAGCCTGCTCATGGCACGACGGCCATTCGGCCGTTTCACGCCATGAATATGGTCTGTTATATCTTGAGTACAGCCGCTCCATGGCACGATGGTCATTCGGCCGCTTTCCGTCGGGAATATGGTCTATTATACCATGTTACTCCGAAAATTTCACCTGTCCCAGAGCGGAAAATTGTTTTGAATTCAAAACTTCCCAATCTGAAAATATAACCTCCCCGGCAGGACAATCAGAAGCACAGCCATTTCTGCTTGATTGCAGATATTTCCCAGATATGCTATACTATCTCCACATATTATTAATGAAACAAAGGATTCTATAAAATGACAGTCAGAAAAACACAGTTGACAGACCTGGAAACGGTCCGGCAGATTTATGCATATGCCAGAGTTCAAATGCGGCAGGGCGGAAATCCCTCCCAATGGGGTGACAATCGCCCTTCTGACACAGCAATCCTGGCAGACATCAGAAACTCCCAGAGTTTTGTAATCGAAGAGAATGAAAATATATGCGGAATCTTCGCTTTTATCATAGGCGAAGACCCCACTTATCAAATCCTGGAGCACAGCCGCTAGCTGAACGAACATCCATACGGCACCATCCACCGGCTTGCTGGAAACGGCAGTGTAAATGGCATCTTCAGCACCTGCCTCGCCTGGTGCCTGGCTCAGATTCCCAATATCAGGATCGACACCCACCAGGATAACATAATCATGCAGCACTTGCTGGATAAGAACGGATTCCATAAATGTGGTATCATCTATGTGGAAGATAACAGCCCGCGGCTGGCGTACCAGAAATCCCTCTTCATCTGAGTTTTCTGCGGCCGCAGACTGTCGTATTGCTTTCGCTCCACCAGACCATGTATCCGGCTTACTTCCACATATCGTGCCCTGAAAAAATGACAGCCTGGCGGAGGCTGCCGGACGGTATCTGCCCCATGTTTATTCAGCGAAAGCAAGCTCTTCGCTTCCGATATAAGGCGCATCCCTTTAGGTCTCGTCTATATACCACTGCCTTGCCTGTTCGTTTTCCACTGATAGCAGCGGGGATAATGCGTCCAGGTCAATTATGAACGCAGTGCGTTCGTATTTGGAAACATCACATAAAATTTCTGCTATATTCTCATGAAATTTTGCTTCTATCCGACTGAAGAACCGGGAATTATAGTGTCTCGGCGCAGGAAACGCGATGGGATTGAAATTCCATTATCCGGCACAAATTGACACTGGAACGATATGCGGCAGATTTCAGTCCGTCCCCCTGTATCTGCCGGCATCCTCTTCCGTCAGCGCAGTCACTCTGCAATCCTCAATCATATAAATTTTGTCACACAGCTGCTCGATATCCTCAAAGCGATGGGATGTCAGAAAGATGGTTTTCCCCTCCGCTTTCAGCATGCGGATAATCTCCCTGATATCCCCGTATGTTTTGTAATCCAACGCATTAAAGGGTTCGTCCAGGACTACAATATCCTGCCCCTCCATGACAGCCTGCGCCAGTCCCAGCTTCTGTTTCATCCCCATTGAGTAGTGATCCACTCTTGTTTTGTTGGACGGGTCCAGGCCGACTTTTATCATCGCATCCTCTATCTCTTCCGTTCCGATCTTTCCCTGAATATCCGCAAGAAATTTCAGGTTCTGAAACCCGCTGTAAATCCCGATAAACCCCGGCGAGTTAATGAAAACTCCCATATTTTCCGGAAAATCCCGCCCTTTTCCCAGCTCTTCCCCGCGCACGAGGACGTTTCCCTGATCCGGCTGCGTGAATCCGCACAGCAGTTTAAAAAGCACCGATTTGCCGCTTCCGTTTGCGCCGACGATTCCTACCGTCTCACCCTCCTGTACCGCAAAAGAAACATCCTTCAGAATAACCTTGCGCCCAAATGCCTTTGATACATTTATCATCTCTATCAATGTTCTCATTGAAAATACCTCCGTTTCACCGAACCAATTTTTTCTGCCCGAACAGCAGAAGCCACCCTGAAACCAACAAAATCCCCAGAAAAAGCCCTCCGCCGGCAATCAGCGGATGAATCCCCGGATAGCCGGAAAAGCAGGCAATCCGCGCCATGCATGAAAGCCCAAACGGCATGAATGCCGAAAATCCCCAGGGAACCGTACACAGCAAATTCCCGGCCTCCAGAGCCAGAAATCCTGCGGTAATCCGCTTTGTGCAGAGTGAAAACAGCAGCATCAGAATATATTGCAGAAAAATATCCAGCCACTTCATCCCGACTGCGCATACCAGGATTTTGACGCTGTCCCCTGTCAAAATATGTCCGGAACAAACCATCCCAGCCACACCCACGATTCCCCAAAGTACACTGTAAAAGGCAACAAATCCCATGCCCGCAGTCAGCAACGCTGCCATAAGCTCACGCCGGTTTTTCAGCCGGATCGGTATGAAAATCGACTGTTCACTGACTTCCCGCTCCGCAAATACGGCCAGCAGATATAGAGGCGTCCCTGCCACGATCATCATTTCCAGGAAGGGGAACGCCTGAAAATAGCCTGTCCCATGTCCGTAAAACAACGTGTACAAATATTCTTCTCCGCTTACCGAAAAGGGATTCCGCAGGCTCTGATACAGGGTAATTCCCCCTGCGCAGGCGAGCAGGATCATCCTGTTTTTTACCGAGAATAATCTTCGGAAATAGTACCTGCCCATTCCGTTTCCATGTCGCTTTTCCCCCATGCTTTCCCCTGCGCTTCTGCCGAAAAATCTGACTGACCACACCAGCGCCAAAAGCAGGAAAACGGCTGTAGCCATGGTTACGGGAAGCCTCCAGGCCGCAGTGAGATTATGGTGTAAGACCAGCAAATGATTCAATCCGGTAACCGGCAGAGACAGCAGAAACGGAATCTTTATCCACAGCGCCGAATACACATAAAGCGTCATGAAAATCCTCACCGCCTGTTTTCGCCCCGTAAAACGGCATATCCACATGGCTGTCCCGCTCAGCATCCAGATGCCCGCAAATTCATATAACAGCGCCGCGGAAAACGCTCTCAGTGGCGTGGAAAAATAACTGCCCAGGACAGAAAATAATTCCGCCTCCAGCGCGCCCTCAGGCAGCAGCCATGTATTCCCCGAAGGAAGCCCGATTCCGGACAGCAGTATCCCGGCGCTTTGAAACAGTACGATCTCCCCGGCAATCAGCGCCGTTCCCGCCCACTTTTTCATAAAATAGCAGAAGTAGCTTCGAAAGCGGCCTATCACAATCTCACTGTCGTCCTCAATAAAGGTAAAGCAGCTGAGCAGAACCACCGGAAGCACAAAATAGATCGTGTAGTAATGATCCGTAACGGCTGAAAGAAGATACTGCTCATATGTTAATCCGGCTCCGCCCTTTCCTCCGGCAGAATAGAGAACGGACTTCCCGAAGAGAACGCTGACGGAAAACAGCGCGAGTAAAATCTTCCAGATTCCCATGTGCCTTTTTGCCAATGCGCTCATCATTCACCTCACCACGGTACACTTGCGGATTTTTGCATAATAAAACCATATAACGCTGCACACAAGCAACAGCAGCGCCGGACCGAACACCACAGATACAGGCGAATACGAATTTGATGCAACCGCTGTAGGCTCAAAGGAAACCACCAGGCGGTATTCCGGAACCCCAAGGATAGAGAGAATAAAATTTTCCAACTCTGTATAGATAAACGGCCCTGTCAAAACCAAAAAAATATTATTCACATACAGGGCAAGCACAAATCCAAATGTCATAACCAGAACCCCGATCAGCCCCTTTTGAAGCGATAAGAGCAGGGCATATATCATGGGCTTTTCCGTGAACATCTGCAGGAACACATGTTCATAGGGACTGTCGAATCCCTGATAGCGTATCGGGTCTATGGGTTCTTTCACATATAAAGAAAATACTGCGGCCAGTACATAGGGAATAAACAACAGCAGAAAGGCACACCCCGCCTGTACCAACCACTTTGCCGCCAGATATTTCTCAGGTCTCACACGCGGGCGGACATAGAGCAGAAAATTGTTTTTGCACTCATAGTAGAGGTTCCAGCAAAGCGGAAGCGTAACCACCAGCGGAAAAAGTAAATTGAACACCGGCGTCGCCACTTCCCATGCCTCCAGCTCATAATGAAGCGTATAGTTCCGGTACACCGTGCACGATAAAACGCACATTATGATACTCATTGCAAGCATAAGTGTCAAGACCGGAAAACGCACTTTGCGCCATTCGTTTTTGAATAATTGAATCATTGGATTTTCGTCCTTTCCTGAGGAATTGCCGGAAAATAACTGCTGTAATTTTCCGGCGCTTCCTTATTTTCTGCCAGTATAGCAAAGGCGTTAAGGGAATGCAACAGCCCGGAAACAAGAGAGGGTTTTAAGGGAGTAAAATAATTTCATTCCCTCAAAACCCTCGTTCATTCCCCATGCAGTTCCATTTTCACTCCGAAAACCACATAATTTCTGTCATTTCTTACTTCGTTTCTCGTGATGACCTTTCCGTGGAAGCGCTCCATGATCGCCAGAACATTGTAAAGGCCAAATCCATGCATGCCGCCTTCCCTCTGCTTTGTGGTGACTCCCTTCCCGAAGAGGCGCATAAACTCCGTATTTGACATTGGCGGAAACGGATTGGAAACCGTTAATTCTACAGACCGTTCTGTTTTACAGAATCGCACATGTATCTGATCCCCGCCCTTTGATGCCTCTACGGCATTATCCAGCAGGATACCGATGATCTCAACCCACTCCGTCTCCGGCAGAGGGCTTTTTCTAAATTCGCTCCGCAGTTCCGCCAGGATCTCTATGTGCAGAAGCGATGCCTGCTTTCTCTTTTCATACAAAACTCCGGCAATTATTTTACTGTCACAGGATAACAGCTCCCGGTCATTTGCCTCTAAAGAAACCCCTTTCGTCAACCGGGAGACGGACTGCCTGGCCTCCTCCAGGCTTTCGGCGGAGAAAACGGCGGCTTCTATGGCAATCATCCGATTGTTGAATTCATGCTGCCTTGAGCGGACTTGTGAAACCAGTTCCTCTACAACCGGTACATACCGTTCTATCATCTGTATCCTCTTCTGCTCCTGTATTTTATGTCCGTTATAGACCAGAAGGACACCGTTTGAGAGAATCAGGAAAAAAAGCAGCAGGGCAATGCCTCCGGGATGCTCCCTCAGCTTCCCGATCTCAAACGAAAAAAGGGATAGCAGCACACTTAACACAAGCGCAATATTGGAAAATCCTAATTTTGCCGCAAAACCGCCGTTTCTCAGAATTTGCCGGCACCATACAAAAACCGGGCTGAACAAAAAGATACCTGCAAGCAAAAACGAGAGGATACGGCTTCCCAGCAACAAAGTATTTCCCTCCGCGCCGCAAAGCAGAAAAAGAATAACGCTGATAAATCTTACTGTCAGATAAATGGAAAATACGCCCATACTCCCCCACAGGGTATAGCTGTTGTCAGAGGGCTTATAGGATATGCTGCATATCACTGCAACCCCGAGCATCAAAAACAGTAACAGATAAATATTATCTGCCGGAGCAATTTCATATCCGTTTACCGCAAACAGCGTCGGGGCCTTTCCCCCCTCAATATAGCTGACCCTCGCACCCATACAAAAAATGACAAGAACCGGGTATAATCCATATTTTCTTCGGACAGCAGAATAATTTTCATCCTGAAACATCTTTTCAATACAAAAAAGCAGCAGCCCTGCATCCAGAAAAATCTGTAACAGGCTCCAAATCGTTTCCATGGCTACCCCCACAATCCGGCCTGATATTTATTTCCTATCGGAACAGGCGTTTCAAAACCTTTCAGAAAAATCCGTTTTTCGCTCTTGTGGATTTTCTCAATATGGCTTTTATTCACAATATAGCTTTTATGGCACTGAACAAAAGAGGCATGGTCTATCAGCGAAAGCAGACCTGAAAGGGAATAGCCGGAAATCGTATCCTGCTTTATGCCAAGCCTGTCACTGTTGGTGTGGATCACGACTTTTTTCCCGAAAGCCTCCAGAAAGGCAATCTCCTGTATGTCGTATTCCAGCACAAATTGCTTCTGCTCAATCTGTATCTTCTTTGCCGTTCCCTTTATCTGCTCCGACAAGCCAAGGGCATCCCGGAAAGCCGCGCTGAATTCCGCTTCCGTAAACGGCTTGACCAGAAAGCTGTAACACTTTACATCCCTGTAGGCAGAAAGCTCTTCCCCCGCAAGGGCCGTTTCAAAGAGAATGGGCGTATACTTATACTGAGGCAGCGCCCTGATCTGTCTGGCAAGGCTTGTCCCTTTATAATCCGCCAATTGTATATCCAGTATAAAGAGCGAAATCCTTTCCTTCTCCGCATGAGCATACGCTGTTCCGGCTTCCGCAAAGGTTACGATTTCCAGTTCGCTGTCAATCTTTTTGATATTCTGTATCATCCGTTGTGCCGCTGCTGTATTGTCCTCAACCAGCATTATTTTTCCCATTGCCTTCACCACCTGTTTTCCGCTTTATCGCTCATACCGCTTTGCAGCTTCAAAAAAAGCTTCGATCACAATCAGGTTAACGGTAGTTTTCACTGCCAGAGCAATGTCTATTTGAAATTCTTCCTGTGCTTTTATTTCTCCGCCTTCCTCTGCAATCACAAGATAATAACTTTGCGGCGGAAAGTTTTGCATCCACAATCCGTTTAATCACTTCACTGTCCTCCAAGCCCTCCGCTATTAATTTTGCAGTTGTCCGCATTTCATAAAATAAAAACTGTTCTCTGGTCAATTGTCCCAAGCCTTTGTAAGGACTTGCATTATGCGTTTCTGACATTTGATATCTCCATGATTACAGATGAATATTCCTATACTTTCTTAATACATACAAAGCCCTGTCATCAGTTCGTTGTTATGAGTCATTCCATTTCACACAACCTGTACGTTCCTTTTCCAATTTTTTTGACTAAGCCAGCAATTTCACTTTGATTCAAAACCCTCTGGAGTTGTCTTGCGCTGCAATGAAGATGAAAAGCTGCCTGCTCAATTCCCTTCAAGACCCCATAATCGCATTTATACTTCATATACGACATAACCCGCTCTGTAAGAGAGGCAGGAACGGCCTCCATGGTGGTCATCGTTCCGATTTTAGTGGAAAGACTGTTGCAAATCAGAGCCAGAAACCCGTTATTCGAGAGCAGCGTTTCCCTGTTCTTATCAATGGAAAATGCGATACAAGTCAAGCTTTCAGCCGCTTCAGCGTAAACATCGCCGCTTCTGGGATAAAAGATGTCCATGTCTCCGAGAAAGTAGTCTGTTGTACCGTTTGACAAAACATAGCGTGTGCCGTCATCACGAATGATGTAAATATTGAGAGAACCCTGCTCGACTATCTGGAACAATGATTCGGTCTGAAAAGGAGAACTCACGAATTCGCCTTTTTCATATTTTGTCAAATAAAAGTCTATATCTATTGTATCAAGGACAGAATGATATTTACTTTTGGCGATACAGGCGGCAACCTTTTTTTCATCAAATATTCTTTCCATAGAATTCTCCTAACAAGACATATGTCTTGCTTTTTAAATCAATTATACGATATAGCTAGAGAAAATGCAAGGGAAGAAAGGTAAATATGCCACTGTTTTTGAAAAGGTGAAGAAAAAACGAGTGCATCCAACATTATGCTGAACAACTATATCGGTATTTACGGGTCTGACGCTGTAGCCTCTTATGGGATGCGTATAAACTTGATATGATTCCCATTTTGCTGTCTGTGGGATTATCCCAGGGCGTTGCTCCTTTAGCAGGCTATTGCTATGGGGGAAATGAAAAAGGCGGATGTCTGATATTGTGAAATGGACAATATTGTATTCTCATGGGTGGGGTATTTACCGCTGTTTTTGTATTGTTGGGGAAACCGCTTGCTCCCACATTCCTGCAAGATGATGATTTGACTGAAAAGAGCGGGCAGAGCAGGTAAAGCGTAACCGCTTAATAAAATAGCGGATATCAAAAATCTAGCAGTTCCTGTATAATGG
>OFFJ01002936.1_pt1 | contig 10382 bp, 6 predicted proteins | sample 1521261 | NCBI WGS metagenome assembly OFFJ01 (sample SAMEA3504122, study PRJEB24116) | mouse gut metagenome | biome: mouse gut; feature: mouse-associated habitat; material: faeces | place: Denmark | collected 2011 | reverse complement strand
TATGAACTGTATTATGGGGAATTGTTGCAGAGAGAACAATATTATCAATTAAACTATAGCGTATGCAGAACGTTGAAACAAATGGGAAAATAGTTTATTTATTTAGAATGAAGAGGTGGCATATGTCTGCTTTTTTTAGAAAGAAAGGAAATGCGCCAGCAGAGGTTCTGGCAAAATCAGCAGAGGATACGGAAGACTCAAAAATAAAAATTGGAATGGGACAGGCTCTTGACGAATCCATCCGTAATTCAATAACGGAGGCCAATGTAAAGTATACGAGGCCAGCTTACAATCCGGAAACGAGGAAAGCATATTATGATGACGGGAAAGCGCATAAAGCTGCAATAGACCGGGCTTTTTCTGATGGAAAAACGGTAAAGGATCCGTATTCAGGTTCAAAATTGTTTCAAAAGCAAAAGAATGCGAAATTAAAGTACGGAGAAGACTGGCAGCGACATGCAGCGGAGGCGGACCATATCGACCCCTTAAGCCAGATTGCAAAACGTACGGAGAAAAATCCATTTTTAACGACGGAGGATATAAAAGAAATTGGTAACAGAGCAGATAATTTTCAGGTTCTGTCAAGGGAATCAAACCAAACCAGCGCTATGGGAAAAGGAGGCAGCACTCAGGAGGAATGGGGAAATGATGCGGCCCGTATGAATAAATACAGGGAGAGGATTGAATCGGGAGAGACGATAGAGGATATACAAAGAAAGATTAAGAAAACCGGTCAAACAGCTCAAAGGCAAAGCGATAGCATAATCAGGAGAAAAAGCATTACTAATGCTGTCGAAACTGCACATGAAGCGGGTGCGGCAGGAGCGCAGAGTTCCGGCGTCACTGCCCTTACGATGTCGGGGATTATGAATCTGGTTGCTGTTGCGAAAGGAGAAAAAAGTGGAGAAGAAGCGATGGCTGACACAATAAAGGAAGGAGGGAAGGCGGCAGTGACGGGATACGCAATGGGAGGCGGCCTTACGATTGTATCTCAGACATTATCTTATTCATCATCAGATTATGCGGTGAATTTGGTGCCCCTCCACATATATGGCACTGAACGGCCTTGCCGGGCAAAGATTCTCACACGCCCCGCAACCGATGCAGCGTTCATCGTTCACCACCGGTATTTTTAGAGAATCAGGATTGGAGGCTTCCGAAGGAACCATCGTGATAGCCCCGGCAGGACAATGGCGGGCACAGTTGCCACAGCTCACGCCGTCAGTCAACGGCACACAGTTCTCTTTGACCCAAACGGCATGCCCTACCTGAATCGACGATTTATCCTCCACAGAAATCCGGTGTATAGCACCGGCAGGACAGACTTCGGAGCATTTCGTACATTCCGGCCGACAATAACCGCGCTCATACGATGCTTCCGGCTGAAGCATACAGTCCAACCCATCCGACGGACGCAATACGCCGTTCGGACAGGCAGCCACACACAGCTGGCACCCGGTGCAATGCTGACGTAAATGCCGCACACCCCTTGCCCCTGGAGGCACAATCGGCGTATGACGTTTAGGAATCTTTTTATCCAAAATAACAGCGAGGCCGCCGTCAACGGTTTTACCCTGCGCACCGGCCACAGCCGCAGCAGTCAATGCAAGCCCGGAGGCCAGGAATTCACGTCGCCCTGAAGCAGGCTTCGCCTCACCCGGTCGCGGCTTCACTCCGTTTTTATTATCTGATACGGCACCCGACACCCTGCCACGCATAACGTAGCTGATTGCCCCATGACGGCAATTGTCGATACAGTCGAAACATGACACGCAACGGCTATAATCTATAGAATGATTTTTCGAATCGATACACGATGCCTTGCACCCCTTTGCACACAACCCGCAGGCGTTGCATTTTGACTGGTCAATCACAGGCTTGAACAACGAAAATCGCGACAGAAAGCCCAACACCGTCCCTACGGGGCACACAGTGTTGCAATAGGTGCGTCCGTTACGAAGCGCAAGTATCGCGATAACAACCAATGTAATAACCGCCACCCCAAAAGTCCATGCGCTGCGAATCCAAATATCAGTCGCATAAAACATGTAACTGTCGGCTCTATCAGCCAAATATGCCAGCACATTGTTCACACCGGCATAAACAGGCGACAAAAGGCTTTGCACCATACGCCCATAGGCGCTATAAGGCGCAACCAATGCCGCAAACGACGTCAGGCCGGCAACCAATGCCACTATAAACAGCGCCAAAACCCCATAACGCAACCAGTTCATCGCCGGTGAATAACCAAACCGGTAGCGTAGCTTCCCTTTACGTCCGCGCAAGCGTGAAATTATATCCTGGAAAACTCCCAACGGGCATATCACCGAGCAATAAACTCGCCCGAACAAAAGCGTAAACGCCACCAATGCAAGCACAACAGCTACATTCAGCGCCAATACGGCAGGCAAAAACTGAATCTTGGCCATCCATCCGAGCCATGCATGCACCGTCCCGGTAAAATCAAGGAACAGCAATGTTATCCCCACAATGAACAACAAAGCCAGCCCCACCCTTATCTTCCTTAGCATAATGTGTAAATGATTAGTAAACCGATACTTGCAAAAGTACAAAATATTTTCCAAAATCGTATAACAGGCATCACCGGCCTCTGCCTCTGTTCAGGCATCGATGGCCATTATGTCAGCCTCGAAAGTGTCCCTGTTTATAGCACGGTTACGCAATTTGTTGCGGTAGGCATAAATGGTGTTCACACTATAGTTTAGAATCTGGGCCACCCTGGGGGCATCGTCGATGCCCAAACGCATAAACGCCAGTATCCGCAAATCGGAATTCAGGAGTTCCCCCTCAGCCAGCTCTATCTGCCCGTCTGGACGCAGCAACGCGTTGACCTTCTCAACAAACGACGGATAGATGTGTAGAAACGCATCGTCAAACACAGAATAAAACTCCTTGCTCTGCTCATCGATGAATTTTCCCGACTTCGTGATTTTGAACAGCTCGTCGACCTGCCCGGCCGAAATCTTACGGTTGGCAAGTTTGCAGAATTGCTTCAATTTATCCATATAAATGGAGCACAAGGCAAGGAAGCGGCTTATATACACCTCTTTAGTGCGGTTCGATTCTTCCAGGTTGCGTTTCATCATGGCCACACGGGTAAGCTGCCGACGAAGGAAATATATGGCTATAACCAGCGCAAGGAGACATACGATCAATATGGCCATAACAATGTAAATCAACCTGCGCCATTGTGCAATCTGATTCAGATGGTCATTTTCGATAACCGTAAGCAATTCCGAAGTCTGCGACATCCTGACCGAAGCTCGTCCGTCAACCACATTGTTCATAGCCACAATCAGATAATCATGCGCCCTCCTCGTATCGCCCAGTTCAAACAGGACACCGCCTAATTCTTGCAGCGAGGTAACCTCCAATGTCGCCAGGCGCGTGTCGGTGATAGCAGAAAGAGCAAGATAATACAGATACTCGTTTTTATCCCCTCTCGTTTTGGCTATCGACGCCAGGATATGGCAGACTATGGCATATGAAGATGTGTCAGGATTCATCCCTTCCACCAGACCTTTAAGCAGCTTCCGGCTTCTGGCATACTCCCTGCACGAATAGAGATATTCCCCGAGATGCAGACGATACTCCACGGAACCATTGTCAAGATAAGGCAACAAATCCCTTTCAGCCTCGACAGAACGGTTATACCAATAATCATACGACGATATGAACCCGTCATAATAATTCGAAATATAGGAAAACATCTGCCTGGCCGACGAATAATACGTGCGCTTTTGGGCTGGGGAAAGACGAAACGAATCCACCATTTCAAACTCATCCACAGCATCGCTTATATACCCGCCAACCGACAAATAGATGGCACGGCGCATGCGGAATTCCATTTCCAACGAATCAAGCCCCATAGAAAGAGCCTTTTCCAAACCCTGTGTGTAATAATACAACGCAGAATCATTGTTAAAGGAACTATAGTCACGCGCCATCCTCATCGTGCAGTCAAACCATTGACGGGAACCAGGCTGCGACAACCGCCTGTCATGCCTTACGGAATCTATACGCGCCACCCTTAACCGTTTATACACATCCCGTTTGGCAACCTCACGGTCAAGCCTTGACAGCACCTGCTCCACATCACGGTTGCCGATTTCCGCGCCACCGGCATACGACCCGTTAAACACGGCTACCGATAAGGACACGACAACTACCAGCCGACCCAATAAACACATTATCTTTCTCATGGTATTATACATTCTACAAAGAAGCCAATCTGACTTCTGACACAAAATTACACATATTTTCCACCACCTCCAAAATTCACTCTCCTTAACACCGGCGCATCTTGCAGTATGGAAAAGAAAACGTAAATTTGCAAATTAAAAGCAATCATCACCAACAACTGACACGTGAAACTAAAAACGACAACCCTGTTCACCGCCTGCGGAATGATGGCCATCGCAGCCATCGCAGCCAATAACAATATAGTCGAGGAAGTGGCATGGATGGTAGGCGACCAGCCTATCTATAAAAGCGAGATAGAGGAAGCATACCAGCAGATGCTTTACGAAAAGACACCGATAAAGGGCGACCCATATTGCGTTATCCCGGAGCAGCTCGCATTGGAGAAACTGTTTCTGCACCAGGCTGATATCGACACCATAGAAGCCGACGAATCAAGAGTTACAATGGCGGTTGAGCAGCGCATGAACTACCTTATAACCAACCTCGGGTCAAAAGAAAAAGTCGAGGAATATTTCCGTCGTCCCCTCCCCGAATTCCGCCAGCAGATGCAGGAAAACATGCGCAACCAGTCGCGCATACAGGAGGTGCAACGCAACATTTCAAAAGACCTGAAAGTAACCCCGGCCGATGTCAGAAAATACTTCGACACATTGCCCGACGACTCGATTCCATATATCCCGCTACAGGTCGAAGCCGAGATTATCACAATCAATCCAAAAATACCGCAACAGGAAATCGACGACGTAAAAGCCCGCCTGCGTGACTATGCCGACCAAGTGAACCGTGGCGAGTCACAATTCTCCACACTCGCCATACTGTATTCAGAAGACGGAAGCAGCGTGCGCGGCGGCGAAATCGGCTTTACCGGCAAAGGACATCTCGAACCTGAATATGCAGCGGTGGCATTCAACCTCAACGACCCGAAAAAAGTTTCCAAAATCGTTGAGACCCAATATGGTTACCACATCATACAGCTCATAGAAAAACGCGGCGACCGCATCAACACCCGTCACATATTGCTCCGCCCGAAAGTTTCCGACGAAGAACTGACACGCACGGTAAACCGCCTCGACTCCCTCCGCGCCGACATCCTGGCCGACAAATTCACTTTCGAGCAGGCTGCCACAGCAGTATCGCAGGATAAGGACACCCGCAACAACCACGGGCGCATGGTAAATCCCGAGGACAACACAACCCGTTTCGAAATGTCGCAGTTACCTCAGGAGGTTGCAAAAAAAGTAAACGACATGAACGTGGGCGACGTATCGGAAGCCTTCATAATGAAGGATCCCAAACGCAACCGGGATATAGTTGCCATCGTAAAGCTCACCAACCGCATCCCGGCGCATAAAGCCAACCTTTCAGACGATTATCAGACCATAAAAGGCATGTATGAGGAATCTGCACGCCAAAAAATGGTAAACGACTGGGTGACGAAAAAAATCAAAGACACCTATGTCAAAATCGAGGACAACTGGATTGATTGCGAATTCCAGCACAACGGATGGTTGAAAATCAAGAAATGACAAACGCCGGGAAGCAAACCCCGAATGCAAATCGACAGACTTCGGGAAAGCACAAAGCACGCGGCATGCATGCGGCATTCTGCATTGCTGCCGGAATGGTGTGCCTCTCTGTAATCGCCGCAGCCCAGCTACCCGGCCCAAAATCCAAGCCGGTAACGCCGGCACGGAAAGCCCTCCTGCAACCCGACAGCCTACCGATCAGCCCTACTATCCCAGGGGCAAGCCGCTACCAACGCGACAAGGTGTTTTTGGAGCGTGCCAACGAGATGCGTGCCGAACAGGGAAAGGACTATCAGATTGTGGTAGGCGATGTGGAATTCCGCAAAGGCGACATGTTCATGTATTGCGACAGCGCCCATTTCTACGATAACCCCGGGGCACTCCAGGCCTACGGGAATGTCAGGATGGAACAGGGCGACACGCTTTTCGTCTATGCCGACGAGTTGAACTATGCCGATTCCACTCAACTTGCCATCCTTTATGCCGACCCCGGTAAAAAAGTGCGCCTGATTAACAAGGATGTGACCCTGACAACCGATGTCTTCAACTACGACATGGGGATAGAACTCGGATATTACGAGGTTGGCGGCGTGCTCACCGACAAAGAGAACCGGCTCGATTCATGGTATGGTGAATACAGCCCTTCAAGCAAAGATGCCCTGTTTAAGGAAAACGTCCACCTGAACAGCCTTGGAGAAAACGACACCCTCGACATATACACCGAGGAAATGCTGTATAACACCCTTACCCATATAGCAATCCTTGACACGACATCGACCATCATATCGGCCGACGGCACAATCTACACCACCAGCGGGGTGTATAACACCGAGACATCGCAAGCCGACCTTTACCATAGGTCGCTAGTGGTGGCCAGCAACGGCAACACCCTCACCGGCGACACCCTTTACTACGACCGCAACCTAGGTTTCGGCGAAGCATTCGGCAACATCGAGTTGACCGACACAACGAATAAAGTGATTCTTAACGGGGACTACGGCTTCTATTTCGAAATAGCCGACAGCGCACTGGTTACAGGCCGCGCACTGGCGAAAGAATATTCCTCGCCGTCTGACACGCTATACATGCATGGCGACACCATACGCACTTTCATTGTCATTACCCCCGAACAAGCGCTCAACGACTCAGTAACGGTCCCTGCCGACACCACCCATCACCTTATTGCCGCACCACACGTCAAATTTTTCCGCAACGATCTGCAAGGATTGTGTGATTCGATGACGTTCGTACAGCGCGATTCGATGATGTATATGAACTATCATCCTGTGGTGTGGAACGAGTCAAAGCAGATTTTCGGCAATGTGATACAGGTGCACCTGCGCGATTCCACCGCCGACTGGGCCAGACTCCCGGAATTCGGCTTCATGGCGGAATGGATTGACGAGGAATTCTACAACCAGCTCACAGGCAAAGAGATGTATGCCACCTTTGCAAACGGGACTATCAAACATCTTGATGTGAGCGGAAACGTGCAGGCCATCATGCTACCGATGGAAAATGATTCGACCTATAACAAGATAGCGAATCTTGAAAGCTCGTTCCTGTCGGCTGATTTCAAAAACCAGACCATAGAATATCTCAAGATGTGGCCTGAAACCCCCGGCACGATGACACCGCTCTACCTTGCAAAAAAAAGCCTGTTCTACCTGCCGCAATTCAGATGGTTGGAACCGTTACGCCCCACATCACCACAGGATGTGTTCAATATCCCACCGGAATTCCTGATGCTGATGGAAGAACCGCCATTCGGGCAGAAGCGCTCCCGGTGACACCTATTTACGATTTTCATACAACAAAATAAAACACCACTTATAACCCTTACCTGCCATGAATGCCCTTACAGCCGACCTGCTGGAATTCCTTGATAATTCCCCATGCAATTTCCTTGCAGTCAAAAACCTATCGGACAAACTCGATGCCGCAGGCTTTGAGAAACTCGACATGCGCGACGCATGGGACATCAAAACCGGTGGCCGCTATTATGTCACCAAAAACAATTCGGCAATATTCGCCTTCGTGGCGGGTGCAGGCTCGCCGGAAACAGGCTACAGGATTATATGTGCGCATTCCGATTCCCCGGGTTTCCGCATCAAGCCCAATGCCGAGATGACATGCTCAGGCAATGTGCTCAAGCTGAATACCGAGGTGTATGGAGGGCCGATTCTCTACACATGGTTCGACCGCCCGCTGTCGATTGCCGGTCGTGTGATTCTTCGAGGCGCATCGGCGCTCGAGCCGCAAACACGCCTCATCAGGTTCACGCGGCCTCTTCTTACAATTCCCCATCTTGCCATTCACTACAACCGATCGGTCAACGAAGGGAACCCGTTGTCGAAGCAACGCGACATGCTGCCTGTAATGGCGATTCTGAACGATAAATCCGAAAGTAACGGCTATCTGCTTAACCTGGTGGCAACGGAACTAGGCGTAAACACAAGTGACATACTCGACTTCGACCTCACCCTTTACGACACCACACCGGCCTCACTTTTCGGCGTCGGAAACGAATTCATATCGGCAGGACGCATCGACGACCTCGAAATGGCTCATTGTGCGGCATCTGCCTTGATTGGCAGCCTGACCAGCCCGACAGAGTGCGCGGCAACCCGTGTCATGGCTATTTTCGACAACGAGGAAACCGGATCGGGAACCAAGCAGGGAGCCGCCTCACCGGTATTGAAAACCATTCTGCAACGGATAAACCGGGCATTGGGCGGCAATGACGAGACGTTCAGCCGTGCCGTGGCCTCATCGTTCATGATTTCGGCGGATAACGGGCATGCAATACATCCGAATTACGAAAGCAAACAAGACCCCACCAACCACCCGGTTCTAGGTGGCGGCCCCGTTATAAAAATCAATGCGAATTGCAAATATATGACCGATGCCGAGTCAGCCGCAGTGTTCCGTGCGATATGCGAGGAAGCGGAAGTGCCGGTGCAGACATTTGTCAACCACAGCGATGTTGCCGGAGGCTCTACGCTAGGCAACATCCTGACATCGCAAATCGACCTGCGTGGAGTCGATATGGGGGCGCCCCAGTGGGCAATGCACTCCTGCCGCGAAACTGCCGCAGTTGCCGACCACCTTTACATCATACGCGCATTCACACGGTTCTACAGCATGTAGCGACACGGGTGATTGCACACCGCCCAGGTCAATTCACCGGGCGCATCCTCACCTTTGCCGAAGGGTTAAGCTTCTTACCCTTGAAATCAGTCTTAATATAATCGATTAAATCGTTGTAAAGTATTTTGTCACTTCTGGCAATCTTCCTGCCTCGTGTCAAAGGCTCCATATAATCACCACCATTGGCAAGATAGTCGATGGTGGCAACTTTATATGTCTTACCTGCATCAAGCGGGGTGCCGTTTATTATAATCGATGTGCAGGTGTCAGTTTCCGGGTCGAAAACCACATCCACCCCGTTGCTCACCCCGTCGCCGTCGCGTCGTGCCATAACGTCAAAGGCATCCGCCAGATCAGAACCTTTCAGTTCGATAACCACCACTCTGTTGTCAAATGGTTGCATCGTGATAATCTGCCCCTGGGTTATATCACCTTTCGGTAATCCGCAACGTATGCTCCCCTTGTTCGTCAATGCAAGGTCTGCCTTGCCATTGGCCAACTTACCGGCCCTGGCAAGGACAAAATCCGACAGGAAATTCAATAACGGAGCCTCATCGCTCTCAAGTTCCACCGCACTTTTCCCGATTTTCCTTTTCATCATCTCCTCAACCCCGGTGCGATAAGGGGCTAGTACAGAGTCAAGCGAATGGTCTATACGGGCGTCAAGACGTGAATCTATCAAAATCTGACGGTAAACCGGAAGCTTATCCCCGATGCTGTCCAAATCTATTTCCACTTCGGTCATCAACAGGCCGCTTTTCCCGTTCTGGGTCACCAGCACAGAGTCGCCTTCGGCATTGCGTACCCATTCCATCCCGCTACCCGGTTTGATTACCGTATGCGTATGCCCTCCCAAAATCACATCTATATCCTCCGATGCAGCAGCTATATCCTTGTCGGACGGTGCGACTTCATCATATCCCACATGGGTCAGAGCCACCACCATATCGACCTTCTCGTTATGTTTGAGATGCCATGCGGTTGCATTGGCGGCTTTTATCGCGTCGAGATATTCCACCCCGTCGTAGTTCCCCTCTGAAATCATCCCTTTCGGGTTAAGGTTCAGTCCGATTATACCGATTTTCTTATCACCGTATTCCCTTATGGCATATGGCTTGAAGAATGGTTCAAGCCCGCTCCCATCCAGGTTGTAATTTGTTGTAAGCCAACCGACATCACTATGTTTCAGGTTCTCCGCCAATGCCTTGACCCCGTTATCGAAGTCATGGTTCCCGACTATGGCATAGTCATAGCCCAAGGCATTCATCATCCGGGTTTCAACCCCGCCCCCGTAAATCGTAAAAAACAGGGTGCCTTGCACGGCATCACCGGCATCCATCAACAACACATTGGGATGCTCCGCACGGATACTGTCGACAACAACCTTGCGGCGCTGAATCCCCCCTAGCCCCTTATCTGTAGGGTCTATCTGGCTATGGGTGTCGTTTGTATGCAACAATACCAGCTTTTCCGCATCGGCGG
>OFFJ01002935.1_pt1 | contig 10386 bp, 8 predicted proteins | sample 1521261 | NCBI WGS metagenome assembly OFFJ01 (sample SAMEA3504122, study PRJEB24116) | mouse gut metagenome | biome: mouse gut; feature: mouse-associated habitat; material: faeces | place: Denmark | collected 2011 | reverse complement strand
TCTACAGGGAAACCGTCAATAACTTTGAGAAGCATAAGGCGGACGGCTGCATTTCAGTAGAAATGGAATGCGCTGCCTTGCAGGCAATGTGTGATTTCCGGGGGCTGAAGCTGTACACATTTTTCACAAGTGGCGATTTGCTTGACGCCCCTAAATGGGATGCCAGACGGAAGGAAGGGCAGACCAAAGGCACCCAGCATGATGTGGGGCATTTCGATATTGCATTGGAACTGGCGAGATATGTGGCGGAATAATACAAGGTAGGAGGAGATAATCATGTTAATACCCCACTTACATTTTTGCGGAGATTGCGAAAAAGCAATCGCTCTATATGAAAAAGCGTTTCATACAAAGGCAGAAAATGTTGTACGCAATTGTGATTATGCGCCTGATGAATGTCAGGATGATAACAACATAGCCCATGCGGTGATGCACATCCACGGGCAAAAGATTTTTTTGAATGACAGATTTGGAAACAAAGAGAAATCATTGAATTGCGCCGTTCATTTGATTGTTATGTTTCCAACGGTTGAAGAACTGCTTGCCTGTTATGATTTTTTCAAAGAAGGAAGTACCGTCATAGATCCTTTCACAGAATTGCCATATAGCAAATTAGCAGGTAATTTTATTGATGAATTTGGCGTACAATGGGGGTTTATGGCAGAGCAATAAGGAGTATGCAAAATGCGAAATCTTGATAACTTTGGTCATTTGAAAAATATATGCGTTATAAAGAACGAGCAGGTGATATTTGAATATATAAGAGAAAATGAAGAAGGGACATTGCTGTTTCCCATAGGCTGTATCTTCAAATCCTTTTTATCCGTTCTTGTTGGCATCGCCATATATGAAGGCAGGATAGGGAGTATAGACGATTGTGAGATTGATTATATTTCTCATGAAATAATTGCAGACAGGAACTGGTACAGACTAAAAATAAAGCATGCCCTGTCTAAAACGACAGGAATCACATGGCCAGGGCCGCAAGAGCCGCTTCCCATAAATATGAGGGAAGTAATGGAATTGAAATTTGAAAGTGAACCCGGCGTATCTTTTCAGTACAAGCCTGACCCGCAAATCATTGTATATTTATTGGAAGAAATATACGGACTAGGAATCACGAAATTGTTTCATGCAAAAGTCATTTCAAACTTTGTCAACAAGGATTATAAATGGGATAAAGATGATATACAAGGTATGGAAGTCTCCCCTTTCATGTTAAATGAATTAGGACAACTCATGTTGAACAAGGGAGAGATTAACGGAAAGCGTTTGTTCTCTGAAGAATATTATAACCAAAGTATCTGCGAGTATTCCTGCGGTGGTATTCCGGAGTGTACACCGTATGGCTTAGGCTGGTGGATCGGAAAAGATTTGGAGATTCCATATTTTTTTGCAAGTGGTTTCGGAGGACAATATTTGACTATTATTCCACGTAAAAAAATGATCATTCGTATTATATCAGATACGGACAGGCCACATCCTGAAAACAAGTCCATAATTGAAAAGGCACTACAACTATAATCTCCAATTATTCAAAGGTTGAACATTAAGTGAGGGACGGAAGAACCATTTTCCGTATAAATATAAACTGTACATTGGAGAAACGGTCGGCAGGCACAAGCAACAAAATTAGGATAAAACGAAGCACAGAGCAGGAGGATCCAAAATGAACGAAACCCTATCCCGTCCACGATTCAACCAAATGGAAACACCCGAAAAGCAGGCGCTGATGGAGAAGCTGGCAGCCCGCTACGATATGACCTTCCTTGGGCTGCATACCTTTGACCGCTGGGGGCAGAGCTGCACCACCGGCGTGTTCGAAAAGGACGGCCGGGAATTCGTCTTTGTCCCCGGCGACAGGGTCACGCTGGGCTGGGAACGGTTCGCCATAGGCCTGAACCAGGAGAGCAGAGAGGAGCTGGAGTACCTGTTCCGGGAATGGGAGATGGAGGGCGACCCGGAGGAAATGATCGGAGAGGGCATGGCGCCGGTGCGGCAGGCCGCCATTCCCCCCATGCTGGTGGGGCGGGAACTGGAGGAGATCGGCTGGGAGCCGGTGGCGCTGGACGACCCGAGGCTGTGCCCGGACTGGCTGGAGGAGTTCCGCCGATTCGCTGCCACCGGCGGGAACAGCCTGACGCTGGTAGGCTGCGCCCGCTTCGAGAGGGATGGCGATAGCTGGCAGACGTGCCTCTACCATGAGATAGACTATCCCGACTTCTGCAAACGGCTCCATGAACAGGGCTTCTTTTTGCCCACAGCAGATGAGTGGGCTTACCTGTGCGGAGGAGGGTGCCGCACCCTCTTCCCCTGGGGCGACGGGCTGGACTACTCCATGCGCCTCCACTGGTTCGAGGACACGGAGGACGAGGACAGACCCTATGACATGGAAGAGCCCAATTTCTTCGGACTGTCCATCGCCTACGACCCCTATAAACGGGAAGTGGTGCAGGCGGACATGCTCACCACCTGTGGCGGCGACGGCGGCTGCAATATCTGCGGCGGGCTGGGGCCCTTCCTGGGTTTCCTCCCCTGCTCCCCCCACTACAGGCCGGAAGTCCAGGAGGACAATGAACTGGACGGCGACTACGACTTTTACCGCCCCATCATCCGGGTGGAGATGAGTTAGTACATCATTGCATTGATTTTGGGTAAAAAGGTTGTAGAAAAAATTTGGGGGAGATTCGCCCCCCATTGTGCGCCAAATGAAAATGGCGTTGACTGTAGATGAAAAACGGAGGAATTGTTGTATAAAGAGAAACTTTGGAGCGCTTGGGAAGAGCGCGAAGATAAGTAGTTCTGAAAGAGAAAGATGGCGATATAGGGGATGCGGCGGGCATTGTGGCAGGACGGCACCTGGAAAAGGGGAGGAGTCGCTCCCAAGGATTTCCGGAAAGCCGCGTGATATGCGGACTGGATATTCCGAGAGGATATTCGACAGAAAGAGAGGTACTGACATGGGCGCCTGGGGCATAAAAGCATGGGAGAGCGACGAAGGACAGGATGTGATCCACATCCTGGAAAATGAGTACATACCGGAACATCCGGTGATGGAGCTGGGCGAGATCATTCGACTTCCTCTTTGACAATACCGCCATGGCTCTGGCAGAACTGTACTTCCGGTGGAAGGACGAGGGCAGGCTGGACTTAGGACACCGGGGCAGCCCGTGGAACCAGGTGACAGACTTCACCGCATCCAAAAAGGCCCTTGCCTGCCTGCTGAGACAGCTCACCGACATAAAAAACCAGGTGCCGGACGAGGACGGCATCCGGGAGAGCGTGGAGCTCTGGAAAAAAGAAGACAGCGGAGAAATCGACCCTGCGTGGTGGGAGCATTTAAACCGGCTCATTGAGCGGCTGACTTCAGAATGGAGGACACAGAAGATGTATATCAAAAAATATTGGGGCAACTACATTGGCGGGACAGACGACAGCCTGAACCTGATTGCATTCCTGGCAGATCAGAAGCAGGAGGAGATACCCCTCAGCCATATCTTCGCCAGGATTGGACTGGACAAGCAGAACTGGGACTTCCACCAGACAGTGGAATATCTGGTGTTCACCTGCTCCGACGGCTTGGAGATGGACTTCCACTTCGCCATCGACCTGGTCACGGATCTGGCCGCCATCCTGCTGGAGTGCAGCGTCAGCGGGGCAGTAGACCTCCACGACCTGGACGAGTACATTACGCCCTCCCGCCTCATCCGCGTGACCGCCACGCCGGAGGAGCACGCCGCCATGAACAGGGCTCTTTCCGACTTTGTCAGAGATCCCCTCAGCTATGACCTGCACGAACTGGTGCCGGAGGAGGATATGCTCGCCATGGCAGAGGACTGTGAAAACCTCCGCCAGGAACTGTATGGCTCCGGCGGATGCAGCCCCCAAAGCCCCGTGCCGGGCGGGAAGGGCGCTGCGCCGGGCGGAAAGAGCCCAATGCCAAGCGAAAAGGAGCCCCTCCCTCATCCAGTAGAGACAGCCCAAGATAAGGAACAAAAAGGGAATCTGCTGGAACAGTGCCAGAGATGGAACGCCGAGGACAGATACCAGGAGATCATCCACGCGCTGGAAGCCATCCCCGCCGAAGAACGCACCCCCGAGATGGACAGCGAACTGGCCAGAGCCTACAACAACTGGGGCACCCTCCGCTCCGACTGGGCGGCGCTCAAAAAAGCCATCGCCCTGCTGACGCCCCATGAAGAATATTTCTCAGGCGACCATTTCTGGAACTTCCGTATGGGATATGCCTATTACTACCTGGATCAGGAAGGGCGGGCGCTGCCCTACTTCCGCAGGGCGCTGGAGGTCTGCCCGGACGATGAGGACACCAGGGAAATGATCGGTTACTGCGAGGAACGTATCGCGCTTCCCCAGTTTGCAGAGTGCTTCCGGGAGCTGACGGTAAATTGGTGGGAAACCTTTGCCGAGCGGGAAGCGGAGCTGCGCCGGATGATGGACGAGGACAAGGAACACCTCCGGGGCGCGGAGATCGCGGCTCAGATGGAGGAAGTCCTGCACCTGGCCTTTGACGATATTTCCTTTGAAATAGGATGCAACGGAGAGAAGCATGAACTGATCCTCACCCCGGAGGGAGACAAAGTCAAGCTGTTCCAACTGGCATACTTCCGCAGCCACGCCCCGGAAAAAGTGCTGCAACACTGGAACATCCTGGTAGGCCGCCAGCCCAACCCCGATATAAGCCTCCGCACAGACCTGGGCTGGGAGGTCTCCGGGGAGGATGTGCAGATCTGGCTGGAAGAGCGGGGCGAAAACACCTTTGCCCTCTCTGCCTACTGCCAAAAGCTGCTCCCCATGCTCCGGGAGGAGGAAAACCGGGTCTGGTGGGCCATCGTCACCCTCACCGACCAGATGCTGGGCGAAATCCCCCACATGAGATACATCGACTCCTTGGATGTGCTGGAAGCGCCCAGAGAGGAGCCCTCCATCCCCCTGACCGAACTGCCCCGCAAGCTGAGGGAGCTGGGGCTGGATCTGTCCACCGACCCCAAGGCCTGTCTGGAAAGCTACCTGGGCTATCAAATGCCCCCCAATGAAGACCGGGACGCTGACTGGCGGCTGGATACCATCGCCGGTTCCACCTGCTGCGCCCCGCTCATCAACGGCTACCTGAACGCCGACAACTACCACATGGACAATCTCCACGCCGACGGCGCAGTGGCGGGCTTCCTCTGCTACCCCCTGTGCACCCTGCAGGAAGAGGAAGGCAGCCAGAAGATCTTCGACTTCCGGGACAGCCTGGAGGAAGCCCTCACCGCCGGAGACGGCGCAGAAGCGCTCACCCTCACCGGCGGAGCCACCGGCATCTACTGCGGCTATGTGGACTTCATCGCCTGGGATCTCCCCGCGGCGTTGGATAGAGCAGAGACCTTTTTTAAAAATACCCACCTACCCTGGGCGAACTTCCACACCTTCCGCCGGGAGGCAGCCACAGTGCCCCTGAAAAGACCGGAGAAGGACGGCGCGGACATAGAGGAACTGGAAGAATTGGAGGACTGCCAAAAGGAAGACGGCAAGAAGGATGCCCGCCACAAAGATGACGACATCGGCGAGGATGACGACAGTGCCGGAATGGACTATGCCCTCTGCCACATAGAGAGCATCGAAGAGAAAGGGCTGGACATCGACCCCATCAACGCCTACAACCACATGGCCATCTACCTGCGCTGGTGCATGGAACATGACCTGATGGGCGATGATTTCCTGGAGGAATACAGCGCCATGACAGAACAGGCCAAAGCCCGCCCCGGCAACACAGACCTGCGGACATTCATCCGGGAAGAACTGTCCGGCTGCCTGCACTCCGCCCTGTTCAACCGGCAGGGCCAGGCCTTTGCCCAATACTACTACGGGGAAAACGACCAGCCGTACTACCCCGCCGACATTGACGACTACGCCCTGGAATACTTCGGCAAAGCCCGGTACCACTCTGACGAATTCCGGGAGGAAGCCTACCTGTTCCTCCCCTTCGACGAGGACTATTACCAGGCCATGGCAAAGGTGATACAAAGACGCTTCACCAACTGGCAGAGCCAGGACTTTGACGAAGATACCCTGGAGCCCTCAGAGCTGGCGCAGGCCATGATGAAGTACCTGGACTGCGAATGCACCTATTTTCCCTCCATGAGGGACGATGACCCCATCATGTCGGCATACCGCTATGCCCGGCGCCTCGGCGTGCGGGAAGGCTTTATCCCCCTGCTGGTGAAGGTGGACGAAACCCTGTGGGAGTGCCTTGTGATGAACACCGACCCGGAAAACGATGGCGCTGACGACTATGCCTTCCAACCGGAGAAAGTAGCAAAATACCGGGAGAAGATGCTGGCCGCTCCCGTGAAAGACGGCAAAGCAGTCTTAGAGGAGTTGATCGGCCAGCGCAAGGAAGATGCCGAGGACGACGACATGGACTGGGAGGAAGTCCTGGGCGAGATGGAGGAAGACGCGCAGCCGGATACAGAGGATGAACTCAACTGCCGTTTCGCTTCTTATTGGTGCGAAAGAACGCAGATGACCTGTCCCCTGATCCTGGCGAAAATCCCGGTGAAGAACCCCTGGGAGATTTTCGCCTACCTGCCCTTCGGCAACTGGAATGACTGCCCCGACACGCCGGAGCTGATGGCGGCAGCAAAATACTGGTTCCGGCAGCATGGCGCGGTTCCTGCGGCTATGACCCATGACGAGCTGGAGTTCCACCTTCCGGCCCCAGTCCCCGGGAACGAGGCCATGGAGGTGGCCGTGGAACAGTACGGCCTCTGCCCGGACATGGATCAGAACTTTGAAGAGATCGCAGCCCTGGCCGATACCCTGCGGCAGTCTACCGTCTGGTATTTCTGGTGGGACTAAAGGAAGTGTGACTTGTAAGACAGAGCCGTATAAATGCTGTAAGATTTGTGCGGCTCGTCGCTATTTCCTTAACGTCTTTCTGTATTGAGAGTTTCGATGCTGTCATGTAATCCCTATGGGCGTGATACGGTTTGTAAGTTCCAGGCGGCCGTCTTTATTCCTGCTTCACCTGACGGAGATGGTGCCTGCCTCTGTCCGGACGGAGCCCTCCATCCACCGGAGGGCGAGGATGTGGGCCGGTTCCACGGTATAATTTTGGAAGCCATAGCTGTCTTTCGCCTGCCGTATCCCCAGGATTTCCGTGAACAGCAGCTTTACTACGCTTCCGAACATGGGATGGTTGTGGGAGTGCTGCCCGTCCCAGTATTCCCAGAGGGTGGTGGCCCCGGCCTGCATCATCCGCCCGAAGGAGGCGGGGCTTGTGCCGGACAGCAGCCGGAAGGCAGTCTCCGCCCCCCCTTCCCGGAAAAGCCGCTCCAGCAGCACGGGAGTGCCGAAGATGCCCGTGTCCAGAGTGGCGGCGGAAGCATATCTGGAAAACTTCCATGGGGACTCGCCGCACAGGAAACGGTCCTCCTGAATCTGACCCTCCCCTCCGGCGGCATAGTCCAGGCTTTTTCCGTCAGGGGCCAGCTTCTCCGCGTACCGGACCGTGACCGCTTCGCCGGGCCTGCCGCAGCAGCGCACCGTGGCCCAGCCGGAGATGTTCTCGCCGCAGTCGTAGAGTCTGCGGCCGTCCTTTTCGCAGAGGAGCGCCGGGGAAAAGCTGCCCAGGACTTTGTCCGGAGGGCGGATGATTGAGGAATCGGAACGGCTGAAATCATCTGCGGAAAGCAGGGCGGCACATCTGACAGGCTGGCAGTACAGATTCGGAAGAATTATTTTGGCATTATCGGCATCAATATTATTCCGGCTGATCCTATTGGGCGCCGGCGGCCTGATACAGCCCACGGTATCGGCCTTTGTACAGAATGCATCGACGCTGACCATCAGCTTAAACAGCATGAAGACGGAAATAAACGATTTATCTATTGACAAAACCCGAATGGGAAGCATATAATTAACTTAAGTTAGCGACTACTAACACATAGTAGCCGCTAAAATAAGAATACAGGTTAGTGATTGCTAACCAAAAGGGAGGCTGTTTATGGTTAAAATAACAGTAGGCGTAGAAGGGATGGCGTGCGGTATGTGCGAGGCACATTTAGGCGAGGCTGTAAGGAACGCCTTTCAGGTAAAGAAAGTGGCAAGCTCCCATACAAAGAAGCAGACAGTCATCCTTGCGGAGAATGACATCCCGGAGCGGGAACTGAAAAGCGTGGTGGCAAAGGCGGGATACGATGCCGTATCCGTAAGCAGTGAGCCGTATGAGAAGAAAGGGCTGTTCGGAAGGTTTGGGAAGTGAAGCTATGCAGAGGGTAAATGCTGACAGGACATTTCGCTGCATATAATGGCATACAATGTGACGGCAGGAAAAAGAGGCTGCATATGAAATTTGCAGACACTTCCTTATGCTGTTTGCGGCGGTGGGATTGGAGCATAAAGAGCCTTTCCGCGGGGAAAGCATCATGAACTTTGGCTCATTGTCCATGGGAACTGACGGTACTGAAAAAGAGGTAAAACGAAAGGCGATAAAAGCAATCAGGGGGAGTGAATATGCGGATTTTGGTTTACGGTGCAGGCGTACTGGGCTGCAATCTGGCGAATAACCTGTACCATGCAAAAAAGGATGTGACTCTGTTAGCCAGGGGCGGCTGGGCAAAACAGTTAAAGAAAAACGGCTTACATATGAAAAAGACCTTTCATCTGCGGGAGAGCGTAAGCCGCGTACCGGTCATCACACAACTTGAACCGAATGATTGTTACGATGTTATCTTCGTTGTGGTGCGCTACACACAACTGGATGGCGTGATGGAGGATTTGCGGGCAAACGGAACAAAGAATATCGTGTTTGTCGGCAACAATATCCGGCCTGCCCATTATGCCTCGCTTTTTCCGGAGAAAAATATAATGTTCGCCTTTGCATTGTCTGCGGGGCACAGGGAACCGGCGCGGTTGGTTTCTCTTGACCTCAAAAAGATTACCATTGGGCAGTTGAAAAACGCACCCTCCAATGAAACACTGATTGGGCGGATTTTCGCAGGCGCCGGATACAGGGTGGTTTACGAACCCAATATGGAGGACTACCTGCTCTGCCACGCGGCTTTTGTCCTGCCGGCGGCTTTTGCCTGTTACTATACGGATGGCGATTTGAGAAAGCTGAAGGGAAATACCGCCTATCTAAACCGGGTACTGGACGCTAATATCGAGGGCTATCGGGCAATCGAGCGGGCGGGACACGCTATCCTCCCGGCAAGTGACATGGATTATGAAAGCATCGCCTATCGAAAAACCTGTCTGCGCTTTTTCCGGCTGATGTGTGCCACCGGATTGGGAAAACTCTGCGCCAGCGACCATGCCATGAACGCGGTTGATGAAATGGACGCTTTAAACCGGGATATGAAAGCATTCTTCGATGAAACGGGAGCGGTATATCCCGTCTGGCGGATGCTGGAGCGGGATATCAGGAAGTATCTGATAAAAAACACTGACACAAAGCCGCGCTTAGGCGATGTGCAGGAAACTGCACTAATACCGCTTGCAATCAGGGCGAATGAGACAGAGAGGAAGACAGCACGGATACACGATAATAAGGCGGTTGCAATTATCAGGGAACTTGATGTTGACACGGAAAAACTGGATCGGTTCCTTTCCCATGAGGGCGTTATCGCAAGGACGGTCATGTTTGACGAAACGGTAAAAAAGCTGCTCCGGAAATATCCCGATGCGGTCTGCGTCAATATCGGCTGCGGTCTCGATGACCGCTTTACCCGTGTGGATAACGGAAAAGTCCGGTGGTTTCATGTTGATCTGGCGGATTCCATTGAAATGAGAAAGCATTTTTTCCATGAAACAGAGCGGGAGCATATGCTGGCGGCGGATATTCTTAAACCGAATTGGGCTGACGGTATTGCAAAAAGTGATATGGAATCCTTTATGAAATACCAGACAGCAAGAGCTATGAGAGATGCGGCAAAGCAGAAGGGAGGGTTGGCAGGGCTGGGGGCGGGAATGGCTTTAGGAAATACCATGGCTCAAAATGTGCAGAAGAGCTCAGGGTCAGATAACCAGTCGAAAAGCAGGGCAGAACAATTGCGAGAGTTAAAGGCACTGCTAGATGAAGAAATCTTGACACAGGATGAGTTTGATGAGGAAAAGAAACGTATTTTAAGAAGTTAAGAAACTGAGGGAGGATGATAAGATGTCAGGGAAACCAAAGATGGTAATATGTAGAAACTGTAATGCACCGATTGCAAAAAATGCAAGTATTTGTCCGTCATGCGGCGCAAAGAATAAGAAACCATTTTACAAGAAAGGATGGTTTATTGTTCTTCTGGTTATTTTTGCAATTGGAATTGTTAACTCAGTTGTCAGAAATAAAGAGGATCTGAAGACCGTACGGTCTGTCGAAATCCAAAAATCAGA
>OFFJ01002934.1_pt1 | contig 10395 bp, 8 predicted proteins | sample 1521261 | NCBI WGS metagenome assembly OFFJ01 (sample SAMEA3504122, study PRJEB24116) | mouse gut metagenome | biome: mouse gut; feature: mouse-associated habitat; material: faeces | place: Denmark | collected 2011 | reverse complement strand
CTGCCAGGAAACCAACTGCCGACACCAGGCTTGCGGCATTTCCCGTCATTCCCGTTAAAGTTCCCTGCCCGTCCCTGATAAACAAAAACGCCCCTCCCGCCATGCTGTTTCCCACAGCAGCCAACAGCATGACGGCAAGATTGACGACCACGTTCCTCACCATGATAAACAGCAGAAACGGAAGCACAATCTGCCAGATTCGCTGGCCTGCACTCATCTTCCGCCCCTCCTCCGTACCCCGCAGCAGGAATTTCTGCAGTTCCTCCACGGAACGGACGATATAGTCGGCTTTCGCTTCCTTCAGCTCCTCCATCCCTCCGTAACCATATGTAACTCCAACCGCTTCCACTCCTACGGCATGAGCGCCCTCCACATCAAAGCAACGGTCTCCTATCATGTAGACCTTATCATTTTCCACAGGTTTGCCGCTGAACAGCTGCCTGAGAGCCTCCGTGATCACCTCATCCTTACTTGTCCTGGTGCCGTCCAGCTCGCTTCCCACCACTACCCTGAAATATTTTGCAATCTCAAAATGCTCCAGAATCCGCTGTACATATACCGTGGGCTTGCTGGAGGCAACCGCCATGAACATGCCCTTGGAATTCAGGGCACGAATCATCTCGGGGATTCCGGCGTACAGCTTGTTTTCAAAGATTCCCGTATCATTGAAGCGCTCCCTGTATTTCTCTATGGCAGCTTTCGCCTGCCCCTTATAAAATTTCATAAAGCTGTCCTTTAAGGGCGGCCCGATAAAAGGCTCCAGCCTGTCCAGGTCCGGCTCCTCTATCCCGAAAGAAGCCAACGCATACTGCACGCAGGTACATATCCCTGCCTTAGGGTCCGTCAAGGTTCCGTCCAAATCAAATAAGAGATAATTTTTCATCTAAAAACTCCTGATCTTGTCGCTGCCGTCATCTATCGTATTCTCAATCTTTGTAATCCGCACGTCATATCCAACAGAAGGATTTACCTGTACATGGGCGATGTCCCCTTCCTTTTTGCCCAGCAGAGCCTTGCCCAGAGGACTTTCGTTGCTGATGAGGTTTTCCAGGGAATTCCCCCGCACCGTGGTGACAATCTTGTAGGTCTCCACACTGCCGTCGTCGATAAACTCCACCGTTACCGTATTGTTCATCCCCACCTCGTCCTCCGCGGAATCCTCGGAAATCACCCTGGCGGTCTTAATCATCCGCTCCAGATAGCGAATTCGGCTCTCGTTCTGGTTCTTGAACTTCTTCGCCGCATAGTACTCAAAATTCTCGCTCAGGTCTCCCTGTGCTCTTGCCTCTTTCACATCCTCCAGCGCCCTGGGCCGCACCACCAGCTTCCGGTGTTCGATTTCCTCCTCCATCTTCTTAATATCTGTAGGTGTCAGTTGATCATACATAATACGCTCCGTTCCGCCGCCATATCCGCGGCACATCTTAACTAAATACAAATCATAACTTTTCATTTTTCCGAGCAATCACCAGGCAATAAGTCTTCCATGGCAGCCTGCAAGTATTCCCGGCTTCGGAATCACCTGCGCATGCAACACAAAACTGTCATGACAGCACTCCTCAAGCAAGTGCTGCTGCAGCCCTAAACTACATTCCAATCCCGTAAACCACAGCCACAGCCAGCAAAATCTGAATAATCGCAAAACGGAATACCGTCTGAGTATTGGACCAGCCCCAGATTTTGCGCACATGGTCATGAAGCGGTGTCCTTACCTTTGTCAGCACATGGATTTTGAAAAAACGCAGCAGCGATATTTTGATCAGCCCCAGCCCGCCGTCCAGTATCAGCACCAGCGCAACGGGAATGTACAATAGCGGCCGGCCTGTCTTCAAAATCGCAATACTGATGAACAGCCCCATGGCCCGGGAACCGGCATCCCCCATCATCAGACGGCTGGGCGTGGCATTGTACCACAGATACCCCAGTATGCACGTCGAGAAAAGCAGGATCAGGTAAGGAAAATTCTTCCCCACATTCAGAATCCTGTCCACCACATAAATCGTCATCAGAGAAGTGATTGTCAACGTCCCCGACAGCCCGTCCACCCCGTCGGAACAGTTTGTCACATTTACGGAAACCCATACCAGAATCACCGCCAGGACGATAAACAGCCACCTGGGAATGTCTATCCACATATGAATAAACGCCAGTTCAATTTTACTGGAATTAAATTTCAGAAAATTCATTGTCGCCAGTATGGCCACGCACAGATCCAGAAAGCCTTTCCGAACCTCGCCCCAGGGAGTCTTCGCAGCGTCGTCCAGATACCCTGTAATCATACAGACCACAATCAGGAGCATATAAATGATCATCTCCACACTCAGCGGTGAAAAAAGAAGCGCTGCAGCCACAAAAGCCAACACAAAAATAATACCGGCCCCTCTCGGCTTTCCTGCAGACTGCTTGCCGTCATGGGCAAATTCCCGGCCCCCATCCTTGGGCAGGTATTTCCCCAGTTTCGCCGTCGCTAATACAGTGGCCACAAACGCAAACAATATTCCCCCCAGGGCAAGCAGGGAAGTCCGGCCTACGGATACAATAAAATGCAACATATGGCTCCCATCCGCACTTTTGTGCTATTTTTATTCTTCTCTCATTATCAGCATGTACAGTAATCATGATTTTATCATAAAAAAAAAGGAAATGCAATCAAATGACGCTGATTCTAAACTTCAATATTTTGTGCCGTCACTTTAGTATTGCTAATTTTTCGCACGTATAATATAGCTTATATAATTCCCCTTACACGTCGAATAGATTTGCAGCCCTGTGATATATACTCGCGCTCAATAACATTTGCCAACGTAAATGTATAACGAGTGAGCGCTTCTGCTTAAGCAGGACAGAAAGCGGCAAATGAATGCGCTCACGAGTATAGCAATGCAGTATGGAAAGCGGTCGTTAATATGCCCGTGCCGTGGGCGGGGAGAACAGCTTAAGGCAATCCGGGTGCTCTGTAAAAACTCCAATTGAAGCTGTAAAGCTTTTAAGGATATGGAGCACGTCGGTTATCTATTACAGGTCCCTTAGACAAAAACAGGAGAAAACCAGATATGGAAAGTGTCAGACTGACCCGTTTAATCGAAAAAATGAAACTGGAAAACCTTACGCCGGAGATTGACGTGAAGGATATCCGCATTACGCAGCCGGATGTGAACCGCCCGGCATTGCAGCTGACAGGATACTTTGAGCATTTTGACTCCACCCGTCTGGAGATCATAGGTTTTGTGGAGTATTCCTATATGGAGAACATGCCGGATGAGCGGAAGTACGAGATATATGATGAGTTTATGAGTTACGATGTGCCGGCAGTGGTATTCTGCCGGGAACTCAGGCCGGATCCGATTTTCCTGAAGGAAGCCATTGCACACAGGATTCCCGTGCTTATGACGAAGAAGTCCACGTCCGCTTTTATGGCGGAGGTGATACGGTGGCTGAACGTGAAGCTGGCTCCCTGCATTTCCGTGCACGGGGTGTTGGTGGATGTCTACGGGGAAGGGCTGCTGATTACAGGAGAGAGCGGTATCGGTAAATCCGAGGCGGCACTGGAACTGGTGCGCCGCGGACATCGTCTGGTCACGGACGATGTGGTGGAAATCAGGAAGGTCAGTGATGACACACTTGTCGGTTCTGCGCCGGATATGCTCAAGCACCTGATCGAACTGCGTGGAATCGGAGTGGTGGATGTGAAAGCCCTCTTCGGTGCTTCTGCCGTTATGGATACACAAAATATTGACCTGGTTATCCGTCTTGAGGACTGGGACAGGGATAAGGAATATGACAGACTGGGATTGGAAGAAAACTATACGGAATATATGGGCAATAAGGTGGTCTGCTACAACATTCCCATCCGTCCCGGCAGAAATGTGGCGGTCATCTGTGAGTCTGCCGCCGTTAACCACCGTCAGAAGAAGATGGGATACAATGCGGCGCAGGAACTTTATTCCAGAGTACAGAATTCATTTGCCAGAAAGCGGGAAGATGAGCCGGACCCGCTTTAACCTGTCAGCGTCCGATTGATTTGCAGCGGATTTGCCGGAAGACGGGCAGATGACGGCCGGAGCGGATTCGGAACTTAGGAATAGTCGGAAAATAACTGCTGCAATTGCTTCAGGCGAAAGCCCGGAAATACAATAAAAATTGCCATAAACTTGCGGCAGTTATTTGTAGACACTTCCTTACGACACAATGGCTGCACAGGAAAGGCGCTTCTCCCTTCCTGCCCTGGTCTATACGTTTCAATTTCCTGGGATACAGGCTCCCGCCTGGCAAGAAGTTCGATACAATAGAACCCGGATTCCTGTTGGGTTCTCATTGTCATAAAGTGCAGAAAAGACGCTCTGGTCTTTGAATGACTGTTGGATTTGAATTCTTTGCCTGTTTTTAGAGTATCATGATGTTGACAGAAATGCAAGGGAATTTTAAAAAAGTGCAGTGTTAGTCGTAATATTGATTGTTAAAAAACAGTATATCGGACCGTGATGAACAATCCAACTGCGCGGATTGTTCGCCCGTCAGTATATGGTTAATACGGGAATATTCTGCTATTATATTTTTGAACACATTCATTTGCCGTTTTAGCCCTGCATTGCAGAGGCGCTGGCAGAAAGCAGCCGAATGGCCATCTGCCATAAGCGATGCTGTGCGCGTGGTGCGACAGGCCATATTTCCGGCAGAGAGCAGCCGAAAGAACAGACATAAAAAACTGCGTCAATGCTTTGAAAAATCTCGTTCAGAGCTTGGCAGAACAGGAGGTACAGACATGAGTACAATAGGAGAAAACATTGCCGCGCTGCGGAAGAAAAGAAACCTGACACAGGAGGCTATGGCGGATCTCATCGGGGTATCCGCCCAGTCCGTCTCCAAATGGGAGAATAATATCAACATGCCGGACATCAGCCTGCTCCCGGTGCTTGCGGATTTCTTCGCGTGCAGGATTGACGATCTGTTTGGCAGGGCAGGCGCGGAGAAGGGAGGGGATCCCCGGCAGGCGCTTGACAACTGCTGCGAGGCGGTGCTTCAGGAGGTGGGGGCCTGCGCGTATGACCCGGAACCCGGAGAGACATTCCGTCAGTGTATGGCCGAGTACAGAAATAAACTGAAGGAGAACGATGATCACAGAACCGCTGTCATGTGTCCCCACGGCATGGTATATTATCGGGAAAAGCTGGGGGCATTGCTGCTGAAGCGCCCGGAGGCGGGATGGCACAGCCTTCTGGAGAAGGAAGAACTGGGAGCAGTCTTTACTCTGTTGGGAGACAGGGATTTCCGAACGGCTCTGGCCGAAATTTGCCGGAGCTGTATGATTCATTTTACTCTGAGTTCCCTGTGCAGACGCTGCGGGATACAGGACGAGGCCCTGTTGGGAGAAAAACTGAAGGAGAGCGGACTCTTCTGGACAGAGACGGTGGATGTGGACGGACGTCAGATCACGATATATGACCTGGCGGAAACCAGGAAACTGACAATGCTGTTTGCCGTTTTAAGCTGTGCGGCGGAATTCAGGGAGTTTAAGGATTCCTGGACCTGCTTTTTCGGCTGTGGGACGGAGGAGTTGCTTCGCAGAGGGAGGGAAATTGGATAGCAGAGGTATCCTTGTGAGCGCAGTCATCAGCCTTTTTGTGTTCTGTATTGCATTGGCGCTCACCCGACATAAATTTCGGCCGGCAAATGATTTGGGGCGTAAGAATAAATTCAGCCTGCGGATAATTATTGCTGATTATGTTCGCTATGCGCCGATTGTGACGCCGGCAATGCTTTTGCTGAAAGCAGCGGCTGCAATGCTGTCGTTTATAATGGGGGCACAATTTGTGGACAGGGCGCTGGCAGTCAAAGCCATGGGATTGCGTCCGGCAGTTTTCAGCGCGGCCATGTTGGTTGTCATTCGGTTTTTTCAGACCCTCGGGAATAATCTTTATTCCTTTTTTTCGTGTCATGCAAAGGGGGCGTGTATATCCGGTTATCGAGAAAAACATGACAGAGAAAATCGCATGCCTGCCGTATTCCTATGTGGAGAATGATTAGGTACAGGAATTCTGACCCGTGTGGCGGCTGACCGGAAGCGGTTCTTTCAGGGATTTTTGAAAAAAATCTGGAATTATGGGGATTTATCGCTTCGAACGTCGGCCTTCTTGCGGTTTTGATGGCATATGCTCCGGGCTGGGTGTCTTTTATCATTACCGGGATGTTGGGGTTATTCGGATGGTTTGCGGTAAAGGGCGGAAAGAAGCAGTATGAAGCCCGTGCGGAAGTGACGTTTCACAGAAGAAGGGCTTCTTATTATGAAGAGATTATGGGAAACCGCGCCATGGACAATGAACGGATGCTGTTTCACTATGCCGGAGAAATGAATGACAGGTTTCTGGAAGAGAGCCGGAAGGTTACACAACTGGCAGCGGCAACTGAGATTCAGGAGTGTTACAGCATGGAAAAGGAAAGATGGAAAGGCGCAACCAGTAGAAATGGAAGAAAATGCAGTTCCTTGAAAACTTTATAAGGAGGGACAGTCCATTGGACAGTGAACAGTCATGAAGAAGCGTGTCGAACAGAGATAATCGATACGCTTCTTCACTGTGCTTTTTTCTGTTTTCCATTAATTTACCATCAGACCTGGAAAGTCCTGGCGGACATGAAGTAAACCTTGTTTTTGGCGGGGAGATACGCTATACTTGTAGCCGAAAAACCGGGATTTGAAAAACCGATTAGGCTCTGGAAGAGAAATGTGGAAAAATCAGACGATTTTACAAAGAGAAAATCGTATTAAAAATATTTGAGAAAAATAAGAAAAAGATGTTGACAAATAATGAGACATGCGCTATACTGAATTTACAACAAGGGAAAACAAAAATATCTTCCATACTAAAACAACATAAGTAATTAAGTTGTATCAACAACAAAGCGTGTGAGTACACTTCAAACGTAACGTATATCTGAAATGACAGAACGTTGCAGTACGCAGAAGACAGAAGAAGGTGGGAAAACACAACGGCAGAAATGGAAGACAAAGAAAAACAGAATAAGGAGGTATGGTCCATTGGACAGCGAACAGACATGAAGAAGCGTATCGAACAGAAATAATCGATACGCTTCTTCACTGTCCGTATTTTACATATACCAGTTTATAATTTTTTTGAAAACTTATGGACCTTTTTCCGTGTCCAGGTGCAGAAAGGAGCGGCTGCCCCTGACAAAGCGTGTCGGAAGCGTATTGATTGTAATTTCCGTCTTGTCATATTACCTCAAAGGCTATAAAATGAATTTGTTCCCATTGCGGATACATCCCACGGTTTCCGGGGAGTTAACCGCGAGGGGCAGCATGAAACAAATACGAAATTGAAACAAGGCGGTGCCGGAGAGAAGATGGACATGCAATTGGCGGAAAAAGCACAGGAAGTGATAGGACAGGTAAACCAGGTGATACTGGGTAAGGAGAAAGAAGTAAGGGAGGTCATGCTGGCATTTCTGGCCAACGGGCATGTCCTGTTGGAGGACATTCCCGGAGTGGGTAAGACGACTCTCGCCATTGCATTTTCCAGGGCAATGGAGCTGCAGTACAGGAGGGTACAGTTTACGCCGGATGTAATGCCCTCGGATCTGACGGGATTTTCCATATATCGCAGGGAGGAGGAAAGGTTTGTCTACCAGCCGGGCTGCGTGTTCTGTAATCTGCTGTTGGCTGACGAGATTAACCGCACCTCTCCCAGGACCCAGTCCGCGTTGTTGGAGGTCATGGAAGAACGCAGGTGTACGGTGGAAGGGGTTACCAGAGAGGTGCCGCAGCCCTTCCTGGTCATTGCCACCCAGAATCCTTTGGAAACGCTGGGAACCTTTCCCCTGCCGGAAGCCCAGATGGACAGGTTTCTCATGAAAATTTCCATGGACTCCCTGTCAGTGCCCCAGGAAATCGCGCTGATGGAGCGTTTCATGCTGGATACGCCCCTCGACGAGCTCAAGCCCGTCTGCACGAAGGATGACATACTTGCCCTTCAAAAGGAATGTGGGAGCGTTTACGTGCACCCCGAACTTTTAAACTATATGGCGGCTCTTGTCCATGGCACAAGGAACCATCCAAAGGTATCCTGCGGCGTCAGCCCCAGAGGAACCCTGGCGCTTCTGCGCGCCTCTCAGGCCAGGGCCATGATTTCGGAGCGCGTCTATGTGGTTCCCGAGGATATCAAGGAGATTGCGCCTTTCGTGCTTGCCCACCGCCTCACTCTCCTTGCAGGCGCTGATTTTGACCGGTCCGCGCTGCGGATAGTGGAGGACGTGCTTTCCGCCACTTTCGTTCCTACGGAAAACTGGGCGGAAAGGTAAGATTATGCTGCTTTTACTTCTTCTGGGAATCCTTCTCGCCTGGCTTGCAAGCCGTATTCTTTACCGGAAATACTGGAACAGGGGGCTGTCCGTCCAGATTGAATTTACGAAACGCTGCATTTATGAAGGAGAACGTTCCTCCATGAGGGAAACCATAATCAATGACAAGCTCCTTCCCCTGCCGGCGCTGGAAGTCCGCTTTTCCGCCAGCAGAAATCTGGAATTTTTAAATGAAGCCAGGGCAAACACGAGCGCCACGGACAATTGTTATAAAAGAGACGTGTTTTCCTTCCTCTTTCATCAGAAAATCGAGCGGACTCTGCCTTTTACCGCCCGGAAAAGAGGGCTTTATCAGATTTATGAAGTCACCGGCATCGGCTATGACTTCTTTTTCCGTTCCGGCTATTACGTGGAGCTGCCCCAGCAGACCTTTCTTTACGTTTATCCCCGTCAGGTGGATACCCGCCGAATTGACGTGCTCTGCCGCGCCATTTCCGGGACATTGCTTTCCAGACGCCGCCTGCTGCCCGACCCCTTTGAATTTTCCGGAATCCGGGAATACCAGAGGCAGGACCCGGTAAACCATATTAACTGGAAGGCAAGCGCCCGGACGGGAGCGCTTATGACCAACCAGTTTAACTCCACCACCGACACATCCCTCACGCTGATTTTTGATATGGAGGACAAGCTGATATTAAAATACGAGGATTTGGTGGAGGAAACCCTGCGGATTGTGTCTTCCCTGTCCGCCCGTCTTGCCAGGAGCCGTATGTCCTTCCGCGTCGTCGGCAATGCTGCGGACGCCCACGCCCTGCCGACTGGCGGCTCCCCCGACAACGCTATAAGCGGAATACCCTTTTCCATAACCATAGGCGAAGGCTGCCCGAATATCGGCCTCCTGAACCAAAAGCTCGCCTATATGGACAGCAAAGACATTGTCATGGAAATGGAAGCTCTGCTGAAAGACGAAGCTTCCTTGAAAAAATCCGGCCACACCTATGTAGTCGTCTCCAAAAACAGGGACGACGGCATAATACGGGGACTGCGCTCTCTGGTTTTGGCAAATAATGAAGTTTTGTGGGTACTCCCCATACGCCCGGCGGAGGCTTCGTCACTGACCTCATTCCGCGAGCCCGGTATCACACGTATCCCATGGGAAATTTAGCGCAAAGGAAAATTATATGAAATTAAATCAGACTCCTCTGTTAAAAATTACAGGCTTTTTTCACGCGCTGGCTCTTTTCTGGGTTTTTTATCCCATGACAGCCTCCGCCATGCAGCTTACCGGACAACGGGGCGCTGCCTTCTGTCTTACCGGCATTGTCCTGCTGATTCCCGTTGTGCTGAGTTTTTATGCTGTCCGAAAAATCAGGCATTTCATTCCCTATCTCCTCTTTGGGATATTTATCTCTCTCCTTGTGGGAATTTGCGGCGGATACGCCGCCCTTGCCGTCTGCGGCAGCCAAACCGCTTTCCATGCCGGTGCCATTCTCACAGGCGCTTTATCTTTGCTCCTGTTCCTTATCCGAAGCTATATCCGTATCAAAAGGGGACAGCTCCAAAAAGCCTTAAAGGAAATGCCCATATCCGAGGCGGGGGAGCCTGACATCAGCGAGCTTGAGGTTTCGGTTTTTCTGGAGGTTCCCCATCCCCTCCACTTTGCCTTTTTTGCCGTTCACTATCTCATCGGCGCTCTTGTAAAGTCCTCCCTTTACTGGCACATGGCCTTTTATCTTCTTCTACTGGACGTATTTTTATGCTTCATTTATCAGTTTACGGAAAATTTTTATCGCTTTCTGCGGGAGCATGAGCGCAGCGCAAACCTGCCCGTGCCCACCATGAAAAAGGTAATAAAAATCATCTTCGGCATGGCGTTTCTGATTTTGCTGTTGTTCGTCCTGCCCTCCCTCCTTTACGGAAAGGAGCCCTTAAGCGCCCTTACCCCAAGGGAGTTCGAGCTTCCCGAGGTTCTTCCTGAGCCGGAAGATGCGGCGCCCATGGGAATGAATCCCGCCATGGAGGAGCTTCTGGCCATGACAGAGCATAAGGAGCCCCCGTTATGGCTGCAGCGCCTTTTTACCC
>OFFJ01002930.1_pt1 | contig 10407 bp, 7 predicted proteins | sample 1521261 | NCBI WGS metagenome assembly OFFJ01 (sample SAMEA3504122, study PRJEB24116) | mouse gut metagenome | biome: mouse gut; feature: mouse-associated habitat; material: faeces | place: Denmark | collected 2011 | reverse complement strand
CCCGAGGCCACCAGATAGATGAGTAATGATGCCGCCGCAATCGCAATCAGAGCAATGATGACAAATTTCTTGTAATCAGGACTGGCCACGAATACCATAATTACGGCAATTCCCATGATAATAAGCGCTGAACTCATATTTTTCGTGATGACATATACCTCAGCCGCCAGAGGCACCGGAAAAATCATCATCACACAAAATCCCCTGAAGCTGCGAATCCCTTTCCCCATCTTGCACACCAGCACAGCCAGAAACAGAATAATAGCTATTTTAGCCACCTCCGCGGGCTGCAGGTTCATTCCCAACCCGGGAATTTTGATCCACCGCCTGGCTCCGTGGGATTCCACACCCAGGGGCGTCAGAACCAGCGGAATCAGTGAAACTGCCACCAGATATCCAAGCACTGCAAACCGCTCCCAGAAATGATAGGGAATATTTGCCACAAAAATCATCAGCACCAGTCCGATAACCACGGCTGTCAGCTGTTTCTTCAAATAATATGCCGTATCCTTAAACTCCTCAAATGCGCTGTAGGAACTGGCCGAATAGATCATCACCAGCCCGAATCCCAGGAGAAACAGCACAATAAACAGAAGGCTGTAATCAAAAAAATATTCAGATTGTTCTTTTTTCTTTCGCTTTGCCGTTCCATGTGCCGCCATATATACTCCCCGCCTTCATCCCCTGCTTCATTTCAAACCGTTGACATACTCCTTGAACATCTGTCCTCTTACCTCATAATTGGGGAACATCCCCCAGCTGGCACAGGCAGGAGACAGAAGCACCGCATCCCCCGCTTCGGCCAGTTCCGTGCAGAGTTTCAGGCATTCCTCAAAGGTATCCGCAAAACGAATCCGGCTGAATCCGTGCTGCCTGGCACATTCCGCGATTTTTCTCCGAGTCTCGCCGATGAGGACCAACCATTTCACCTTGCCGTCAAAACTCTCGATCCACTCATCATATTCGCTCTCTTTATCATATCCTCCGCCGATGAGAACAGTGGGCTTCCTCATGGCACGAATGCCCTGGATGGCAGCGTCGGGATTGGTTCCCTTGGAATCGTTATAGTAATCCACACCTCCCTTGGTGGCCACAAATTCAATTCTGTGCTCCACAGCTTTGAAAGTTTTAATCACTTTCAGGATAATGTCCACGGGTACTTCCATCCCTTCGGCAATGGCGATGGCAGCCATCACATTTTCCACGTTGCAAATGCCTGCCAGATTCATATCCGTGTGGACATCCAGAACTTCTCTCTCCTGCCCCCGGACCGCCTTCACTACCTTATCACCTTTCAGATAGTATCCCTCTTCCAGCTTTTCAGAGGACGAGAAGAAAACAACCCTGGCAGGACATCTCTCCGCAAAATTTCTTGTATATGTATTGTCGTAATTCAACACGCAAATGTCGCTTTTGTCCTGATTTACGGCTATGTTCTCCTTGGCTGCCGCATAAGCTTCCATGGTGTGGTGACGGTTTAAGTGATCCGGAGTAATATTCAGGATGGCCGACACCGCGGGATGGAAAGAGGAGATGGTCTCCAGCTGAAATGAGCTGATCTCCCCCACTGTCACCGTGTCCAAGGCTGTCTTCAGACACTCGGAAGTGTAGGGATTGCCTATATTGCCCACCACAAATGTCTTATCCTCCCCCAGGTGCGCTTTCATAATCTCGCCCACCAGAGTCGTCGTGGTGGTCTTGCCGTTGGTGCCTGTGATGGCAGCCACTCTTCCTTTCTCCTGCAGAAATCCCAACTCGATCTCCCCTATAATCGCAGCTCCTTTGTCTCTCAGGGCGTTTACCAGAGGGATGTCAGTGGGGACCCCCGGGCTTAAGACCACGGTCTCTGTATTCGCCAGAACCTGCTCCGGCAGCTCTCCTGTGATGCAGGAAGCCCTGCTGCACTTTGGAAGGCGTCCCCGCAGTTCCTCCACAGTCAGCTTTTCATTGCTGTCGTACAGTATCACTTCCGCACCCATGTGTTCCAGAAGCCCCACGGAACCGATTCCGCTTAAGCCGGAACCGACCACCAGGCATTTCTCTCCTGCTTTCATAATCATTTTTCCTTTCTTATTCCAGTCCCGCAAATGCATGTTCAGCGCACAAGCAACTGAGATTCGGCTTCCCTCACCCCAGCGCCCTGAGGGCCAGCAGGCACATCAGAGCGGTGATGATAGTGAAAAGCGCTGTAATCCTGGTCTCCGACCATCCGCTGAGTTCAAAGTGATGGTGAAGGGGCGCCATCTTCAAAATACGCTTTCCTCCGCTGACCTTAAAATACCCCACCTGCACAATGACGGAGCATACTTCTATCAGATATACAATACCGACAATCGCTATGTACAGCGGCATCTGCATCACATAGGCGCATCCCGCCACAAAACCTCCCAGCGCCAGGGAACCGGTGTCTCCCATGAATACCTCCGCCGGATGTACGTTAAAAAGCAGAAATCCCATCAGCGCTCCCGCCACGGCGCAGGTCAGAGGTTCTATTCCCGAGACGGTGCCTATGGATACCACGGAAAAAAACACCGCCACCATCAGTGTAACGCTTCCTGCCAGACCGTCCAGCCCGTCTGTAAAATTCGTCCCGTTGGCCGTCCCCAGCACGATAAAGAACAGAATCGGGATATTCCACATTCCGAAATCCAGGTATTTTCCCGGCATCCAGGGTACCTTCATCGCCAGGCTCACGTCCGTGTAACGAACCAGATACCAGGCAAATCCCCCTGTGACAGCCAACTGTCCGAAGAGTTTCTGCCAGGGTGAAAGCCCCATGGAACGCCTGCATACTACTTTTATGTAATCATCCATCAGCCCCACCATGCCGAATCCTACCGTAAGAAACAAAACCGGCATTATCCTGGGGTAATCCTCCATAAATGCCACAGAGGTGGCCAATACACTCGCCAGAATCAATATACCACCCATGGTGGGCGTTCCCGACTTCTTCAGATGAGCGGCCGGGCCGTCATCCCGAACCGTCTGGCCGCATTTCAGCCGCCTTAAAAAGGGTATTATCACCGGTCCGGCAAGAGCGCTGATGCTGAAGGAAAGCAGGACCGCTGTTATGCTGATCTTACCCATCACCCAATCCTTTCTAAATTTAGTTCCGTAAGCACAGCTACGACACACCTGCCTCTGAAATTTGCTTCCGGACGCTTAGAGATTGCGTCCGTAACCGAATCTGTGCGCTGTATCTGTACTTACTGCTCACTCATAATATTCTGTAATCCCCAGATACGGCAGGATATTCTCGTACAGCTGACGTACAATGGGCGCTGCCACCTGCCCTCCGTAATACACTCCCTTAGGATTATTCACAATAGCCAGTGCAATCACCTGCGGGTCATCCGCCGGTGCGAAACCGATAAAGGAAGCGATATACCGTCCGCTGCCTCTGGGCAGTGTCTGGCTGGTTGCCGTCTTGCCTCCCACGCGGAATCCCTCCACCTTGCCGTTGGCACCGCTGCCCTCCTTCACCACCATCTCCAGGATTCCCCGCATGGTGGCGCTGACTTCCTCTGTCACGATTCCTTCCGTCACCGGATATTCGAAGGTCTCCACCACATTGCCGTCTGCGTCCTTCGTACATACCCCGAAATGGGGTGTCACCCGTTTTCCCCCATTTATAATAGAAGATACGGTAGTAATCAGCTGTATGGGCGTAATCTGAAAAGACTGGCCGAAAGCCACCGTGGCAAGCTCCACATTGCCCATATCCTCTTTCCTGTGCATGATAGTGTCAGCCTCGCCCGGCAGGTCAATACCGGTCTTTGTCTTCAGTCCGAACTGCTCAAAATAACTGTAATAACCGTCAATTCCCAGTCTCAGCCCCACCGTAATCAAAGCCGGATTACAGGAATTCATCATGGTATGTGTAAAATCCTGGCTACCGTGTCCCGCAATCTTATGACAGCGTATCTTCCTGTCATCTACGATGATGAAGCCCGGACAGCTGAAAGAGCTCTCCGGAGTCACCACCCCCGCCGAAAGCCCGGCAGCCGCCGTTATAATCTTAAAAGTAGAACCGGGCTCGTATGTATCGTTTATGCATCCGTTCCTCCAGATGCCGTTCAGCAGATTCTGCTGTTCCTCCGTACTTAGATTTTCCGCAGTTCCTTCCGGCAGTTCAAAGGGCTGGTTTAAATCAAATTCCGGCACATTTGCCATGGCAAGGATTTCTCCGTTCCCAGGATTCATCACCAGGATGGAGACGCTGTCTGCCTGTTTGGTGGCAAGGGCCTGGTTTGCAAGCTGTGTGGCATAATACTGGATGTTCAGGTCCATGCTGATACATAAATCAAGTCCCGCCACCGGCTCAATCCGCCGCTCTCCGGCCGATTCCACCTCGATGCCCCGGGCATCCGTCACCGTCAGGATTTTACCGGCCTCTCCTTCCATGTACTTATCATATGCCACTTCCAGGCCAATGATTCCCTGATTGTCGCCGCCGGTAAATCCCAACACCTTGCTGGCCAGCTCGTCATGGGGATAATAGCGCTTATAATCCTCATCCACCTTCACTCCGGCCAGGTCATATTCCCGGATACGGTCTCCCACTTCCTTATCCACATTGCTCTTAATGCGTTCCATGGAGGAATATTTTTCCACTCTTTTCCGTACATACTCCTCCGTAAGTTCCAGTTCCCTGCAGAGTATTTCGATTACCTTCTCTCTATCCTCTATCTGATTGTAAATAACGGATACCGTGCATACCGTCCTGTTATCCGCCAGGACCTTGCCGTTGCGGTCAAGGATGCGCCCTCTGGCAGCCTTAATGCTGCGCTCCCGCTCATGCAAATCGGTCGCCATTGCAGCATAATGCTCCGCCTCCCAGACGCATAAGTATACCAGCCGTCCAAACAGAAAGGCAAACACTCCGGTAAAAATCAGAAAGCTTACCAGCATTTTCTTCCTGTGGGCTATTTTATTGTTGTCCGAAAGCATTCAGGCCTCATATATCAGGTATTGATATACTTTATTCCCGAATCTGCCGGGATATGAATCCTCCTGCATAAAAAGAATATTACATTTTGCCCGAACCTGAAAAAGCTTACCAGGCATCATCCCGTAAGGTTCGGATTCACGGGAATATCCGGATTCGGCACCGACTCCCCGCCTTCAATGGGAATTCCTGTCTGTGCATCATAATACCTGTCGTCCGGACCCACGCGGTAGCCGGTCTCGGGGTCGATGGGATACTCCATCCAGGGCGCATTCTGTACGCCACCCGTGCCCTCCCCGCCTTCCGGGCTGCCTCCTTCAGGATTACTTCCTTCCGGGCTGCCACCCTCAGGAGCACCGGAAGTATCTCCCTCAGAATTTTCCGGATCGGTTCCTTCCGGCGTCTGGGTATACTGGCCGGTAATCTCCTGCTGCAGTGCATCCAGTTCTGCCTGCTCCGCTTCCGAAACCGGCTCCGTCATGAAGATATTCAGATAGGGCAGCGCTTCCATCAGGATACTGCGCGACAGAACCGTGGCCACCCTGGCATTGTCCTGCTTCTCCGCATTCAGCCTGTCCACCACTACATAGATGGCAATCTCAGGATCATCCGCCGGAACACAGCCGATAAAGGAAACTACATACTCTTTTTCGGAACGTTTGTTTGTCATGGGATCAATCGTCTCCGCCGTACCTGTCTTTCCGCCCAATGCATAACCGGGAGGCTTTGCCGTGGTACCCGTCCCGTAGTCCACTACAGCCTTGCAGTACTGCCTGATCAAAGCCGATGTGGATTCCGATACGGTCTGCTTCAGCACCCTGGGCTCGATATTTTTTACCGTAGCGCCGCTGGCATTGGTTATCTTGTCCACCACATGAGGCTCATAATAATAACCGCCGTTCACCAGTGAACAGAATCCCGTAATCATCTCGATCATGGTCACATTAAAGTTCTGTCCGAAACTGTTGGTAGCCAGATCGGTAGGCCCCATATCCTCCGGCTTGTAGATCAGGCTGGCCGTCCTTGCTTCCCCGGCCAGGTCTATATTGGTCCTCAGCCCGAAATTGAATATATTCTGAAATTTACAGAAATACTCTTTCCCCATCAGCTGCGCAATTTTCATCATGGTCACGTTGCAGGAGGTGGCTATGGAATTTTCCAGACTCATCGTGCCCCGTGCATGGCATTTGATGGGATATCCGCCCACCTCCATCACGCCGGTACACTCAAAGGTGGTGTTTGGCGACACCACTCCCTGCTCCAGCGCCGCTGCCACTGTAAACGGCTTTGCCGTAGAACCGGGTTCATAAGTGTCGGTAATACAGAAATTTTTCCACAGATAATCCAGGTTCACATACATCTGCTTTTCATCCATGGCTGCCACTACATTTTCGTCAATGATTGTATTTGTCTTCTTAATCTCGTAATAGCCGTTGGCATTGGTGACCTGCTCCACCATCCTGGTACCGTACATAGCCTCCGGATTACGTGTATCGTTCAGGTCATAGGTGGGATAGCTGGCCATGGCAAGGATTTCTCCCGTGTTGGTCCTCATTATAATACAGCCCACATTCTCAGCGCCGTTTCCTGTTCGTACATTATTCTGATACTCATCATTGAATTTCCTCAGGTTCTTTTCCACTATCATCTGCAGATTTGCATCAATGGTGGAATGGATATCGTATCCGTCCACTGCCGACTTCACAGTGCGCTCCATTGCCAGGTCATCATTCAGATATCCGTATTCCCTGCCGTTAATTCCGTTTAAGACATCATTATAGTACTCTTCCAGCCCATAACTTCCCTGACCGTCCGTAGTCGTAAACCCGACCACATCCGCAGCCAGTGAGCCATATGGATAGATACGCTTGTACTCTTCCTCGAACCACACACCCCGTATGTCGGAATTCTCTTCCTGCGCCTGCTTAAAACCACTGATTTCCTCGTAAGTCAGCCGCCTGAGAGGCACATACCAGGAAGACTTTTTGTTTGTGTTGACATGCTCCCTTATCTGTGCCATATCCAGGTCAAAATTCTCGCCCAGGGCCTGTAACGTGGGCTCCAGGTAAGGCGTCTTCCCCTTCACTTCCGTATTCATCACCTTTGCGTCAATGACCAGGTTATATACCTTTTCACTGGTGGCAAGCCGGGTTCCCTTTGCATCTACTATATTGCCTCTGCGATAGGGAATGACTGTGGAAGAATAGCCCTGTTGGGACAGCACCTGCTTCTGGTAATTTGTCTCGTTTTTCCTGGTGATCCACACAAGCCTCACACTCAGACCTATAAATGCCAACAAAACAAATGCGTACAGCACCACCAGTTTTTTCTGCATCTTTATGGAAAACCTGTTCCGGTTTTCCGGTTTTCCTGCTCTCCGTGTTCTTCCTGTCCTTTTGACCGCTCTACTTCCTGTTCTTCCCGCTCTCTCTGCTTTTCTTCCTGTTCTTTCTGCCGTTCTTCCCGTTCTTTCTCCTCTCTCTGCTGTTCTTCCCGTTCTTTCCGCGCTCTCTGCTGTTCTTCCTGCTCTCTCCGCCGCTCTTCCTGTCTTTCTTCTCTGTTTTGTTCTCACTCTGACTCCCATCAATTATTTTCCGTTACCTGGCGCATATAATCACCGCTCTCGTTTTCGTATTCAATGATCTGACCTTCCTGGGCGTAAACCATCCCAAGCTCCATAATGGCAATCCTCTTGATTTCCTCCAGATCAATACTGCTTATGATGCGGTTGTATTCTTCATCATTGGCCACCTTCATGCGGTTCAGTGTACTCTCACTGGATGCCACACTCCTGGTCAGATTTGTCAGCTCCGCCTGAAGCTGAATATAATTCACCAAAATCACTGCCGCCACACACAGTGCCACTGCCAGGAACATAACATATCCCGCATTCATATAACGAGCCTTATCACGGTTCTTGCGCACCTCATGGTGAGGCTTTTTGACAGGCGCTTCTTCCTCCTGCTCCTCCCAGACCCTCTCAGGCTCCAGCTTCCTTACCGTATTTCCATAGACATAAGTGTCTGTTTCTCTCCGTTCCGCATATCTGTTCTTATCATATGAATCCTGCCCGTTACTCTTTCTGTTTCGGCTCATAAAACACTCCCACTTTCTAATCAGATTCAATTTCTCTCTCAAAAACCCTCAGCTTTGCGCTTCTGGACCTTGCGTTTTCCGCCAGTTCTCTTTCCCCCGCAACTACGGGTTTCCTCGTCACCACTGTCCCTTTCGAAACCTTCCCGCACACACACACCGGGAAATCCGGCGGACAGATACAGGGTGCCTCATTTTTCCTGAAAATCGTCTTCACGATACGATCTTCCAACGAATGAAAGGTAATGACACACAGTCGTCCCTCCGGCTTCAGCATATCGATCATATCATCCAGAGAGTTTTTCAGTACTTCCAACTCTCTGTTACACTCAATGCGAATTGCCTGGTAAGTCCGTTTGGAAGGATGCCCGTCCTTCCGCATTTTCGCCGGAATGGCAGCCTTAATGATCTCGTTCAGTTCAAATGTAGTTTCAACAGGCTTCTTTCTCCTTGCTTCCGCTATGTATTTTGCAATATTTTTCGCAAATCGTTCCTCCCCGTAATCGCGGATAATACGGTACAGCTCATTCTCGGAATATTTATTCACGATGTCCCCTGCCGTCAATGTCTGTCTGCGGTCCATACGCATGTCCAGAGGCGCGTCAAAGCGGTAGGAAAACCCCCGCTCCCAATTGTCAAACTGATAGGAAGACACGCCAAGGTCAAGCAGAATGCCGTCTACACTCCTTACGCCTTCCGACATCAGCCTGGCCCGCATATTGCAGAAATTGTCTCTCAGGACAGTAACCTTACCTGAGAAAGGCACAAGCCGTTCCTGCGCCGCGCAGATTGCCGCTTCGTCCTGGTCAATTCCGTAAAAGCGGCCGCCCTCCAACCGCCTGCACACTTCAAAGGCATGTCCGCCCCCGCCCAGCGTGCCGTCCACATAGATACCCTCCGGCTTTATATGTAGTAGTTTGATTACCTCTTCCAAAAGGACGGAGTAATGCTTGAATGGCACCTCGTATTTTTCTTCCATCTTCCCCTCCTCTCCGCTTTTCCCTTTGGCAGATTTAACGTACTCCTTCTGCTTCTTTCCTTTTTAACGGATTTCACCGTATTTCTCTGCTTTTTTCTTTTTACGCATTCCACTGTATTTTCTGACGGCCCGTCTCTCGAGGGAGACATCCCCGGGAACCTGTATCGATACGGAATATCGGGGAGCACATTATATTGTCAGCCCCATGTCTCCGATGCCCTCGGATATCTCGTCAATATCCACTTCACCGTTCACTTCATTCCACTTTTCAAGACTCCATACCTCGATACGGCTTCCCATACCGGACAGGACCACATCCTTCTCCAGACCAGCAAAGTCTCGTAAATCCTGAGGCACCAGGATACGTCCCTGCTTGTCCACTGTAACATACTGAGCACCTGACAGGAAAAACCTTGCCAGCTGCCTTGCCTGCTTGTTGACCAGCGGCAGCGCTGCCAGCTTTGCCTCGAACTCCTTCCACGTCTCATCGGCGTACACAAACAAGCAGCCATCCATTCCCTTTGAAACCACAAATTCGTCTCCCAGAATTTCCCTGTACTTGGAAGGAATGCTCAGCCTGCCCTTTGGGTCTATTGTATGATTGTATTTGCTCATAAACAATAGCAATCACCGCCCATCAGATGTGGGTATGGGATTCCATCCCACTTTTTGGTCTTTTCTGCCACATTTATCCCACTTATCAATTGATTTTAATATAGATTGGGGGATTTGACAAGCCAAAAATGTGTACGTGTCAAACGAAAAAAAGCACCCTGCTAAACGTTTGCAGGGTGCTTTCGTTCAAAACATACAAGATATAGTATATCTCCATTGTATTGTATGCTATATATAGTCATGAAATTTGTCGAAAAAATTTTTTACTCAGACACAGCGACGCTTCATCCTGGAGCGCACTGCAACATCCGCCACCACAGAAAACACTACCATCAACAGCGCCAGTACCTGTGACACGGGAAGCGTTGTGCCGGGAATAAACAGAGTATCCGTCCGGATTCCCTCGATGAAAAAGCGTCCCAGCCCATAACCGCCAAAATAGAGCAGACACATCTCACCGTTAAATTTTTTATGTTTCCTGAAAACCAACAGCACAGTGAGTACCAGAAGATTCCACACGCTCTCATAGAGAAAAGTCGGATGCACATTGATATAATTCGCTCCTTCAGGGATGTGTGCGGCAATGTTGTCCGAAATATCCCTGGCGCGAACCGCCAGGGCGGGAAGCTGCATGGAAAAGAGACCGTCATAATACTCTCCGAATACCTCACGGTTCATGAAATTTCCCCAGCGCCCGATGGCCTGTCCCAGAATCAGCCCGGGCATACAGGTATCTCCCATGAGCAGGGGATCGCGCTTTTTAACCCTGCCG
>OFFJ01002924.1_pt1 | contig 10418 bp, 7 predicted proteins | sample 1521261 | NCBI WGS metagenome assembly OFFJ01 (sample SAMEA3504122, study PRJEB24116) | mouse gut metagenome | biome: mouse gut; feature: mouse-associated habitat; material: faeces | place: Denmark | collected 2011 | reverse complement strand
TGCCGCTGACGGTCAATGTCCCCTATGGCTATGTGAAAGACCCGGAGAATCCGAGGCGCTGGCTGATCGACCCGGAGGCCGCTCAGGTGGTAAGGCACATCTTCCAGATGTGCATGGAGGGACAGGGGCCACAGCAGATCGCCAACCAGCTCCGGGCCGATAAGGTGCTGACCCCCACCGCCTATAAGAAACAGCAGGGGCGCAGTACGCCAAACCCCACCCCGGAGAACCCCTATGGCTGGCAGGACAGTTCCGTTGTTAAGATTCTGGAACGCCGGGAATACACAGGCTGTACCGTCAATTTCAAAACCTACACCAACTCCATCTGGGATAAGAAGAAACGGGAAAATTCAGTGGAGAATCAGGCGATCTTCCCTGATACCCATGAGCGCATCATCGGGGATGACGTATTTGAGACGGTCCAGGTAATCCGCCAGCAGAGGCACCGCATGACCCGTACCGGCAGGAGCAGTATCTTTTCCGGGCTGGTCTACTGCGCCGGCTGCGGCTCCAAGATGCAGTATGTTTCTTCCAACAACGGCGATTTCTCTCAAGATTTCTTCGACTGCTCCCTGCACAAGAAGAGCCGGGAGAAATGCGGTGGGCACTTCATCCGGGTGAAGATTCTGGAACGCATGGTTTTGAAGCATATCCAACTGGTGACGGACTACATTCTGCGGTATGAGGCTCATTTCCGCATGGTCATGGAACAGCAGATGAAGCTGGAAAGTGCCGAGAAGATTCTGGCCAGCAGGAAGAAGCTCAGTCGGGACGAGAAGCGTATTGCCGAGCTGAAGCGGCTGTTCATCAAGATTTATGAGGACAATGCCAGTGGGCGGTTGAGTGACGAGCGGTTTGATATGCTGAGCCAGAGCTATGAGGCGGAGCAGAAACAGTTGGAGGCCGAGGTCATCACCCTGCGGCAGGACATTGAAGTACAGGAACGACAGAACGAGAACATTGAGAAATTCATCCAGAAGGCGCATAAGTATGTGGGCATCGATACCCTTGACCCCTATGCCCTTCGGGAACTGGTGCAGGCCATCTATGTGGAGGCCCCGGACAAGTCCAGCGGCAAGCGCCGCCAGAGCATCCACATCAAGTATGACGGCATGGGCTTCATCCCTCTGGATGAACTGATGAAAAGGGAAACGGCGTGACCGAAGTCACGCCGCCCCTTGAAAACACAAGGTTTTCAGGCTTTTGCCTAATACTGTTTTACGACCACCGCCCATTCCTTCTGCGGGGTCCTTTTTCTGATCCGCTTATGGGTTACACGTCCCGCAGGGCTTGTAGCCCTGTTCAATCAGGGACTCCCGGCTGCCGCTGTACTCCTCCCGGTTCTCCTTCTTCATGGAGGACGCACCGGAGCAGGCGGGCAGGTGGAACTTTTTGGAGCTGGTGTTGAGAACGTAGGCAGTCTCCGGCGCCTCCGGACGGGATTCGCCCTCCAGCCAGCTCTCGCCGGTAGCATAGTCGATCTCCACGCCGGGCTGGACATTGTAGACATAGACGTTGAAGCTGATGCCCGCCCCCTTGTCCTCCACGCTCAGAGCTTCCATCTGTACGCCGCCGGCAACAAGTGCGTCGCCATCGTATATGGGCGTCACACGGTAAAGCACGTGGTTCCCGGTTTCCTTCACGTAGTCCGCCACCATATTCTCAAAGGGCAGCATCCCGTCCACATTCATGTACCGGGTGCCGGTGATGAGATTCTGCTTGTTGGCGTTCTCCCCCGTCAGCTGGAAGCCAATGAGGTGGCACCGGTTATAGAGATACTTCCCGTCCACGCAGTCGTACTTCACCGTCTGCCACCCGGAGGGCTTCACCTGGCCGATGGACTCCCGCTCTTCGGTGGGCATCAGGTCTACCCCCACACAGGCGGAAGCAGCGCCGCAGCGCCCCAAGCCGTCCAGAGGACTGTAGACCTCGTAGGAGGAGGTGGTCATCTCCCCCGGCAGGAAGGAGGGGACGTTGTCCGCCAGCGCCACATAGGGCTCCCCGGAAAAGGGAGGGATACTCTCCAGGTCAACGGCGGCAGGCGGCCGGACCGGCTGGGGCCCGCCCTGCGCGGAGCGCAGATACCACAGGCCCGCCAGGAGGGCCAGCAGAAGGACCAGGGACAGCAGGGCGCGGTTCCGTTTTTTCACCGGCGGTATACCTCCTTTGTGATCTTTTCATGGCTGGACCCGGGGAACTCCTCCCGCCGCGCCAGAGTCCACCCCGCCAGGGGCAGGGGAAACCGGCGGTCGGATGGATAGGTCCGGTTCCAGTGGTAGAGGACAACCTCCTCCGCCTCCGCCAGCCAGAGGGCGGGGTCCAGGTCCTCGAAAAAGCACAGCTCTCCTGGGCCCGCCCGGCGGGGAAAGTCCTCCGCCGCGCGGACCATCTCCGGCGGATCGGAAAACTGCTCCCGGGAGTAGGGGCTCATCCAGAGGATCCCACCGGCCTCCGCCAGGAGATCCTGCCGGAGAAGCCGGTCCTGGCTCTGCCGGCGGCGGTTGAAGAGCATCCCGCCCCGGCTGTCAATACATATCGCGATCCTCACGGCATTTGCAGCAGGCCGGCGCACATCCGCTGGAGAATGACCGCCACCTGAGCCCGTCCGGCCGCGCCGTCCGGCTGGAGCGCGCCGTCCAGACCGGCGATCAATCCCGTGCCCACTGCCCAGCTCATAGCGTCCGCGGCGTAGAGGGAGACGGATACGGCGTCCGGGAAGCGGCCCATATCCCCTCTGACGGAGATGTCCAGGCCCTTATACCGGGCATAGCGGTAGAGAATGGCCGCCAGCTGTTCCCGGGTGATGGGGGATTCCGGGCGGAAGGTGGCGTCCTCATAGCCCTCCACGATGCCCACCGAAGAGGCCCATGCCACCGGAATGGCGTAATACTGGCCCTCCGGGACATCGGTGAAGGCGGCGGGCAGAGCGGCGGGGCTGCCCTCCAGCCGGTGAAGGATGGTAACGATCATGGCCCGGTCCGTGACCTCATAGGGGGCAAAGGTGTTTTCCGAGAGTCCCCGCATCATTCCGCGGGCGTAGACATAGCCCGCGGCTTCATAGAACCAGTCCCCTGCGCTTACATCGATGAAGGGGAGATAGACCACCGGCGCTGGGGGGACCTGGGGGGTGGTATCCGGCTGGGAGGAGGGCGGCGCCGGGTCCTCGGACCCGGAGGGCTCCTCCCGGGAGTAGACCTCCACGTCCGCCGTTCCGGACATGCCGCCGGTCAGGGGGCGCAGATGTTCCCCCAGCAGGGTGATCCGGACAGCTTCCGGAAAAGCGTCCGCACCGTACCCGCCCAGGTCCAGCTCGCCCAGGTCCAGGGTGTTCCCATCGTTCAGCGGCATCCGGTCTGTCAGGTATATGGTCAGCCGCGTCCGGTCCCGTGTATCCCGTACGCTGCACTCCGGCGCGTAGGCTGTCCGGCTGCCGGGAGTAAAGGTGCAGTCCGGGTATTCCCCCTCCAGTGTCAGCTCCAGCTGTACGCCGTAAATATCGCTGCCGTCCAGATCCTCAAGGGTGAGGACCGCGGTTTCGCTGTCCCGCAGGAATTCACACACCAGGGTGGGCTCCGCCGCCGCCAGGGCCGCGGGCGCGGTTCCCAGAGCCAGCGTCAGAACCGCAAAAAGAGCGAGGATACGTTTGCCCATTATTGGCTGCCTCCTTCCAATACCACCAGAGGCAGTTCACTGCCGCCGGGGCTGTTGATCCACATGGTCTGGGCGGTGCGGCGGGTGCCCTCGGCGCTGTCCGGCGTGTCGGTGCGCCACAGCTCCGCGCGGATGCGGCTGGGCAGTACATTCTCGCCGCCGCAGGAGGTCTCGCCCTCCTGGAGCGCCTTTTCCGCCTGCACGCCAGGCACAAAGAGAAAGATGCCGTTGCTGATGTTGGTATAGATGCCGTCCGCCTGCTCGTCGGCGAAGAGGAGGGCGTAGCCGTCGAGGTAGCGGGTGACGGCGCTCCCCGTTCCGTTCTCGCCGTTGACCGCGCCCATATCCGGCGGGGCAAACTCGCCCTCGATGCGGACGGTGTTGTACACCGGGTCGCCGGTGAAGGTACCGGCAATGACCAGGGTGCCCTCACGGATCACATCATCCGCGCCGCTTCCGTACCGGTAATCCGCAGCCATGCGTCCCACGGTGGGGCCGGAGAGGAAAGCGATATCATCGCCCACATAGCTGATGAGCCGCACATCGGAGAGCGCTGTGTCCCCGGGGATGCCGGAAATGGTAACCGCAGAGGCCTGATAGGTGCCGATCCGGGCATCGTCTCCCGGCGCGTCCGCCAGCTGGAAGTAGCTGACGAACCGGTCACCCTCCGAAACCTGACTGCTATTGGCGAAGCTCCCGTCACGCACAAGGGTCTTGGACCCGTCCGCCTCGGTTACGAGGATCCGGAAGCTCCCTCCGCCCATCACAGACGCGGGCAGACGCAGTCCGGAGACGGCGGTGGGCTTGCGGAAGGTGATCTGCACGTCTCCGCCGGCCTCCCGGCGGATGGTGTACTCCGAGGGATCCACCAGCAGATCGTAGGAGACCCGGAACGCCTGGGTGGAGGCGAAACCGATCCTGTTGCCCAGGGTGTCGTATGCGGTGACGGTGTAGGTATAGGTCCGGTTGTTGCCGGAGCCGATGGTATCGGTGAAAGTGGTGTCCGTGGTAAAGGCGATGGTCTCGTCATTGCGCCGGATCTCATAGCCCTGAACCTTGCCGGAGGTCAGAGCGGCGGAGAAGGTCAGCTTAAACTCGCTGTCTCCCACCTTGCTTGCCTGCGCGCTGACGGTGCCTGCACCTGCGGAGACTCCAGCCAGCCGGTCCCTGCGGCTCTGGTCGTTGAGGTACCAGACTGCCCGGGCCTCGGCGGGATAGCCGCTCAGCTTGGCCTGGGTCTCCGGACTGAGAGTCATGCCCCAGCGGGTGAAGAACTCAGTCAGGTTCCGGTTGGCGATGGCGGAGGCGGTCAGGGCCACCTTGTCATCGTAGGCAGAAGCGCCGTTAAAGTACTGCCCGCTCTTCCACGCGGCGAAGAACCGGTTGAAGAAGTCCAGCGGATTGTCTCCGCCGTCATAGGCCAGATGGAGCTGCCAGTACATGCCCAGCTGGACGAACACATCCCCGGAGGCGCCTGCGCGGCCCTGGGCGGTCTTGTTGAAGATGGCGGCATACTTGTTGCTGGCCTCCAGACGGGAGGTGAAGGTGTTCTGGTAGCCGTCGCTGGTCTGGATGGCCAGGGCGTAGATGTTGTTGGTGATCTCCGCCTTGCCCAGCTTATCCATGTTGTGGCCGATTTCGTGGGCGATGCCCCAGCCAAACAGGCTGTTGTCACGATTCTGGCCGGTGACGGACACGGGGCTGCCGCACACCAGCCCGGTGGTGGAGCCCCAGCCCACGCCCACATGGCTGCCGGCGGCGTACATGAAGGCCCCGGCGAACATGCGCATGTAGCGGATATTCTGGCGGGTGGTCATGGGATAGCGGTAGCCGGCCATGGTGGTGCCGGCGGGGGTGATGCCCTGGACCTTGTTGGCCACAAACAGCACATCCTCCCAGGCCAGCACGTTTTGGTACATGGCGTCCACCATCTCTTCGACGCCCCGGTTGGTGCCCTTCAGCCCGGCCAGCGCCTGGGAGGCGGGGATGGACAGCAGCACGCTGGGGGTGGAGATCTCGGTGGCATTGCGGATATCAGTCTGGGGCGCGGCGGAGTTCAGCGCCGCCACATAGGATTCCAGCTGGGTTACGTAGGTGCGGATAGCGTCTTTGCGCGCGGTCTCGTCCATACCGTACCAGCCGGACAGCTCCAGCACAGGCATGGCAAAGGAGTTGGAATCCACCCGGACCTGGAGCCTGATCTGTTCAGGATTGGCCCCAGCGTAGGTCAGGTACAGCGGGCCGCCCCGCTCCGCGTCCAGGGAGCCGATCTTGGGCACGGTGATGTAGTTGCGGCCGTTCACCAGCCGGACAGACTCACCCTTCCAGATGCCGGACTCGCCGAAGAACTGGGTAAACGTCACATACACCGGCGCGTCGGTGGGCAGCTGGGCGTAGACGGCCACCGTGGCCCCGGCCCGGGCGGTCACGCCCAGGGGCTGGAGGGCACTGGCGGACTGGCCGTATTGGCTGTCCTTGCTGCCGTCCCGGCTCTGGAAGCTGCTCTTGACCGCACCCAGGGCGGAGGCATCGCCCGCCAGCAGCGCCTGGGCCAGCTTCAGCTCGTCCCGCAGCCGGGCCAGATCCAGATAGAAATCGGCCTTGGCCTCCAGCCGGGCGGAGAGGGCGCTGATCTGCTCCCCCGTCACGCCGGGCTTGAGGGCGGTAAAGGTTCCGTCGGCAAACAGCGCGGCGATATCCTCCGCCAGGCTGTCGCTCTTATAGAAGGCCATCTCGGAGATGCTCACCCGGCAGCCGTTCCCCTCCCGCTCATTGAGGGAGATGGTCAGGGACTTGACCCCCTTCACTGCGGCGAAGGGCAACACCAGATAGTTCTTTTGGGCATTCATGGAGGGGGCGTAGTACAGCGTCTCGCTGAGCAGCGTCTCCCCATTGCTGTCCTTCGCGGTCACGGTGTAGGAGCGAAGGGCATACTTGTGGTTTCCGCCCAGGTAGGGCACCAGGATGACATAATTCATGTCCTGGGGCTGGGTAAAGGTATAGGTGAAGTGGCTGTTCAGGCTCCAGTTCTGGGCCACCCAGTAGGTGGCCGCGTCGCCGTCCACCACCTGGCCGACGGCAAAGCCGGGGCACAGCTTACGGTCTACATTGTTGGGGTCTGTCATGACCACCGACTCCACCAGTCCGTTATTGATGCGGTCCTCCTGGGGCAGCTCGGGCATGACCAGCTCCTCACGCTGGGGCGTGCCGGAGGCAGTGGCGGAGTACGGGCCTGTTCCCCTGCTGTTGCCCGCCTTCACCGCCACCTGGTAGGTTACGCCGTTGGTCAGGCCGGTGATGGTGGTGGTGGTAACAGACAGATTGCCGCCGTACTGGGTAAAGGCGCTCTGGCCCGCCTGGCGGTAGAACACCTGATAATAAGACGCGTCCTTGGTCTGGCCCCAGCTCAGGCGCAGGGACTGGTCGGCGGCGGTTACCGAGATGTTAGAGGGCGCGCCGGGGACGCCGCCCGGCTCCGGCGCGGCGGATATCACATCAGAGGGCACGCCCCTCCAGTCGCCGTTGACGGCGGTGACCCGGAACTGGTAGGTTTTCAGGTTCTCCAGCCCGGTGACCGTGGCCCGGGTGGAGTTGGCGGACATCTGCTGATCCAGCTTGCCTCCGGCGCCATATTCAATGACATAGCCAGTGACATTGTGCACCGCGGCCCACTCCAGGGTTATCTGGCCGTTGCCGGGGGTAGCCGCCAGATTCTGAACCTGGTCGTTTTTAGGGCTTTCGGGCACAATGTCCTTCAGGAATTCAATGTCGCGCACCACGGCATAGCTGGCATCGTTCTGGGTTGCGGTGACGGTGATGGTGACCTTTTTCACCGCCACCTTAGCGCCCAGATCAATGGTGATCACCCGCTCCCCCGCGGTGCGGCCGATAGCATGAATCCCCTGGGGGAGGGTAATGTCAAAGGGAACGGTGCGGGAGGCGCCGCTGGCATCCTCCACCACGGCCTGTCCCTTCTGGATTGCGCCGGCAGCATCGGGACAGGTAATCTGGATTTCGCTCATCTCCACCGCGCTCCCGCCAAAGTCAATGGGGAGGGAGATGGGGCCGCTGCCGCTTTGCGGGGCCATGGTGACGGTCCCGCTGCCCTGGAACAGCCCGGCGGCATCGCCTTGGGTAAAGGTGATGCCGGTGATGTCCACATGGGGGAAAATAATGGCGGCCGTATCATACGCCTGGGCCTCGTTTGCGCGCCCCACGTTATGGCTGGCGTAGGCCAGGTCGGTGATATCCACCTTGCCGTCCCCATTGAGGTCGTAGGCGGCGGTGCTCCCGCCCAGGTTGGCGTCTATCGCGTCCAGGTCGGCGCTGTCGATTTTGCCGTCCCCGTTCACATCGCCCAGGGAGAAGGTGCCGTCCCCGGTGCCCGCAACCAGGTGCTTGGAATAGCCGTCCAGCCTCACGGTCTGGGTGAAGGCTTTATATCCTGTCCCGGTGAGCTCCACCCGGTACTCCCCCCCGGCGGGCAGGCCGGTGAGCTCCACCACGTAATAGCCCACCCGGCCCTCGCCGTTCAGGGGGGCGCCGTCCACGTTGTTCACCTGGACGGGGATATCCTGGGTTCCCGCCGGCAGGGGAACGGTAATGTCCTTCCCGCTGCCGGTCACATGCAGCTTGATGTTGCGCCCTGCGGCGCTGTCCGGCGTCTGGGGCAGGTCAAACCGAAGGGTAAGGCCCAGGGAACCGGAGAGGGGGGCCGAGGAATCCGCCGCGCTGGCGGCGGGCAGGCCCGTCAGGCAGAGGGAGCACGCCATAATCAGGCTGAGCGCCCCGGAGATCAATCGTCTTGCTGCTTTCATGTTTGCCACTCCTTACTGATCGCTCCCACATTATGTAAATTAGGATATTATGTGGGACTATATTTTAATATGCGGAAGCGGTCCTGTCAATGACAATCGGCGTTCCCTGCGGTTTTTTTCGGCACCAGGAAGCCTCTCTTTAAAAACTTGCGCGCCCCAGTGCAGCCCGCTGTCCAGCACGGAGCAGGGCCGCTTCGCGCTATGCGGCGGCCATCCGGCGGTTTCGGCTGTGAATACAGGTTCTAAGAACAAGGGTATAGCAAATCCCGGAGCCAAGGCCCCGGGATTTGTTTGATTCCCAGACGGGACAGGCCGCCGCCTCCCCCCTTTTCGGGGCCTACCCCTCCGGGGCGCCGCCAGAGGCAATCCAGCTCTCGTCCGAGGGGTTGTCCCGGAACGCGGTGAGGCGGGCGATATCCTGGGGGGCGATATAGCCCGCCCCGGCGGCCTCCCGGGCGATGGTATCGAAATCGGTGAGGCTCACGCTGCGCACATGGGCCGCGGCCAGCCGCTCCAGCCCCTTCTTCATCCCATAGGTGAAGATGCTGACGATGCCCAGCACCTCCGCCCCCGCGGCCCGGAGGGCCTCCACCACCTCAATGACGCTGCCGCCGGTGGAGATCAGATCCTCCACCACCACCACCTTCTCGCCGGGCTCCAGCTTTCCCTCGATCTGGTTCTGGCGGCCATGGTCCTTGCTGCCGGAGCGGACGTAGCCCATGGGCAGGCCCAGGATGTGGGCGGTGATGGCGGCGTGGGCGATGCCGGCGGTGGAGGTGCCCATGAGGACCTCCGCGTCCGGGTACTCCCGGCGGATGGTCTCGGCCAAAGCGTTCTCCACGTGACAGCGGACCTCGGGGGCGGTGAGGGTGAGCCGGTTGTCGCAGTACACGGGGCTCTTGATGCCGCTGGCCCAGGTGAAGGGCTCCTCGGGCCGGAAGAACACGGCCCGGATTTTGAGCAGGTCCTGAGCAATGGTCTGTGAGATATTTTCCATAAAGTACTCCTTTACATAAATTTTATCGGTTGATTTCCGGGTTGTCTGTGCGGCCTACCAAATAGTCTATAGAAACCTTGAAATAATCCGCCAGCGTAATGAGGCACCGCACCTCCGGATAGTTCAGCCCTTTTTCATATGTGTATACCGAAAACCGCGTAACACCAATGATATTCCCCAGCGCTTCCTGTGTCATGCCCTGTTCAGCGCGCAGCTGCTTGATTCTATCTGAAAATTCTGCCATATTTTTCTCCAATGTATTGACAACGTGAGATGATCTCGATATAATAAATTTAATATGCGCGATATTTTGAAATTATATAGATATTAGAGGTGCAATTATGACCCAAATCATCGAAACCCTATTTTCCGCCCTGGAATCCACCGTCCAATCGGAGGCGGAGGCAAAGGCCATGGCTGAGGTGGATGCCATCGTACAGAGCCGGCTGAACGATCAGGATCTGTACCGGATCTGGACCGCCGCATCGGAGATGCAGCGAACCAACCAGCTGGACAGCTTTACCCAGGGGTTTCGGCTGGGGATGCAGCTGACCCTGGAGGGGCTGGGCGAGGTCCGTTCCGGGGAGTGACTACAGCAGCACGCCCCGCAGCTCGTCCATATCTGCGGCGATGTACGCCGCGCCGGCCTTTTCCAGCTCCTCCCGGCTGCCGCAGCCGTACAGCACGCCCACGGCCTGCAAGCCCGCCTCCCGGGCTCCCTCAATGTCGTGCCGGCGGTCCCCCACCATCACCGCGGAGGACAGGTCCTCAATCCCCGCCCAGCGGAGGGCGGCGCGGACGACGCAGACTTTTCTGGCCCCCTCCTGGTTGTCCGGGGGCGCGCCGCAGATACGGTCAAAGTACTGAGCCAGCCCGAAGTGCTCCAGCACCTGCACGGCCATATTCTCCGGCTTGGACGTAGCCACCAGCAGCCGCTTCCCCGCCCCCCGCAG
>OFFJ01002923.1_pt1 | contig 10419 bp, 7 predicted proteins | sample 1521261 | NCBI WGS metagenome assembly OFFJ01 (sample SAMEA3504122, study PRJEB24116) | mouse gut metagenome | biome: mouse gut; feature: mouse-associated habitat; material: faeces | place: Denmark | collected 2011 | reverse complement strand
AGAACTTTTAAATATTTTTAATACCCATTAATGGGGACAGCTCTATAATGTGATAGACCAGGCCAATGCAGTTCTGAAATATGCTCCGGGCAGCTCCATCAGCATGTCGGAGAGCAGGCGCTGCTGGGCTTTGGGACAGGCGCATTTTGCCCGGGCCTATGCTTATTTCTGGGCCGTCAGGGTGTGGGGAGATGTTCCGCTGAATCTTGCTCCTATTGAGAGCGTGGACCAGCCTGAGACTTATCCGGTACGTGCTCCGCAAGAGGATGTATATGAGCAGATTGAGAGGGACATAGCCGCGGCAGTCTCTTATGCCGGTTATCTCGGGAATGACAAATATCTCGCTACAAAGGATGCCGTGAATATGCTCAAGGCTGAATTTGCCCTGTGGTGCTGGTCGTGCCGCGGACATGATGACAGCTGGTTGGAGATGGCGGACGAGGCCCTCGGGGCAATAGGGATAAAGAGCGGTGACCCGAGGCTGATGAGTGACTATTCAAAGGTGTTTGACGGGCGCGGCACGAATAATAAGAACAGCGCTGAGGTCGTGTTCGCATTGCAGAATGACCAGTCTTATCAGCTGACAGGTGGCGTGTCCGGATATTTCACTTTTGCTACGGCCGCGGTCAAGAAAGAATGGCAGTCCGCTCCTGTTCCGATAGGAGGCACGCAGTATCTTGATTATGGGGACGGTTTCCTGCAAAAGCTCCGCGACAGCCGTGACAGGAACGGTGACAGGCGCGTGGAAACCAATCTTGGAGAAGGCCCTTATGGGCAGAATGAGGCTCTCAACGGAGGAATCCTTACATGGCCGAACAAATATATAGGTGACCTCAGCAGCGGAAACATGGTCAAGGACGCTGACATGATATACTACCGGTATGCCTTGGCTGTGATGATGTGCGCTGAGCTGAGGTATAGGCAGGGACGGTATCAGGATGCGCTTTCGTGTCTTAATATGATAGCCTCCCGCGCATACGGGCGTGACAATTTCTATACGGATGCTTCTCCGTCTGCCGTCATGGATGCTCTTGTCGATGAGTATTTTCTCGAGTTTCCGTGTGAGGGTGTCATATGGTGGGCGCTGATACGTCTGGACAGGATTTGGGATTACAATGAATCGCTGAAGGCCCGCAGGAATGACACCAATATCCTCCTGTGGCCTATCCATAAGGATTCGCGCAGCAAGAACCCGAAGCTGACGCAGACTGAAGGGTGGTATTAGGAATCCGGGAATGTCGTGACATGATAAAACAGTATGATTATGAAGCAAATAAATAAGAGTTTGACTTTCATGGCGGCATTGGCGCTTGCTTTTGCTGCTCTTGCCGTGTCAGGATGCTATAAGGACGGCACGGACCATATGTCTTCGGATGTGCGCATATCCCTGTTTCCGGCTCCTTCGGACTTTGCCGCAGACGGGACTTCCATCGACGGGGCAGAGGAATTTTCAGCATCAGTTGTCGTTAACCGGGGCGCTGCCGTCAGCCGTGAGGGGTGGTCTGCCGAGATTCTTGAATCTCCCGACTGGGTTGTGCTTACAACGGTTGACATTACGACGACATATCCGGACACATGGGGAACCGGAATGCATGAGCATCAGGAAAAGGGGATAGGCCTGGCTGTGCGCCCGAATGACGGTCAGAGGCGTTCGTTTACTCTGAGGATTTCCGTGCCTTCGGGAGAGTTCCGGGATTATGTCCTGAATCAGGAAGCTAATGATATTATATGAGAACAGATATGAATAGGATAGCGATATTTCTTTTGGTGGCGGCTGCGGCTCTTTTTTCCGGTTGCAGCAAGGACAAATGGCCCGCAGAGCCGGATTGGGACAGGATTCCTGACCCTTCCGTGCCTGTGGATGACGGGCTTATGAGGCCTGCCGAATGCTCAAACAGGGTGACTGCGCATATGGGAGGTTCCGCCGAGTCCGGCTTGCCTGCCAATTCGCTCGCATCGCTTAGGTATGCGATGTCGGTCGGGGCATACGGAGTTGAGTGTGATGTATATTGGACAAAGGACAACGGCATCATCGTGGCGCATGCCAACGGGAATTGTGAGGTGAACGGGCTGGAGCCGCATAAGGCTACTGTAGCTGAAATCAGGGCGGCAGGCAGGCTTTCGAACGGGGAGCAGATTCCGGTGCTGGAGGATTTTATCCGTGAAGTTATGGTTGAGGGCAACTGCACGAGGCTTTTCGTGGATATCAAGAAAATCAATATGCCGGTTTCGCAGCCCCAGTATGTCGTGAATGCTGCAAGGAGGATATGCGAGATTGTGACGGAGATGGGAGCAAGGCATTTTGTGCATCTATGCTGCACCGGCTCTGATGACAATGCCATGAAAAGCGCATGGGGATATGCTTGCCAGGCAGGCCTTGAGATTGCGATGAACTCTGGGAAGACGGCCCAGAATTTCGGGAAATTCGGTTTCAATTGGATAAACATGTCGGCTGTCGGCCAGATGGGACCAGAGTCCGGCGGAAAAGGGCAGAGGACGCTCAAGGAATTTGTTGATGCAGGCATAGCCGTGAGTGTGTATAATGTCGATAAGCAGGCAGGGGACGGAAATGCAGTCTGGTCCGAGTCGGCCGTGAACTGGTATTTGCGCAATTATCCGTATTTCAAGACCATATGCACCAATTATCCTGCATGGCTCATCAGCAAGCTGTCTTCTGTGGAGACAAAATATGACGGAATTTCAAGCAAGGAAGATTTCGAGGCTTTCCTCGGAGCCGTGATTTCCGACCCTTCGGCCGGCAGTTTTGCGGATGAGTCCGGGGCAGTTGTGCTTAAGACGGATTTGGTTCTTGACGATTATACGCCTTTTGCTGAGTTCAGCGGCATATTTGACGGAAATGGCCATACTATAACTATAAATTACAAAGGGGATTCGCCATATGTCGGCTTTGTCAGGAAGCTTACGGGGACTGTGCGCAATCTAACCATAGCCGGGACTATGGAATCGTCATCTGATGCTTCCTCAGTGTGGTTCGGAAGCCTGGCATCTGTTGCTGACGGGGCTGTGATAGAGAATTGCACGAACAAGGCGGTGCAGATTTTCAACAGTCCGGATGCGGCCGGAACAGCATTCATGGGCGGGCTTGTAGGAAAGGTGTGGAATGACATCACCATGACCGGGTGCGTGTCTGAAGGTGAAATGAAGTATGAATCCGGTGCGGCTTTGCAGTACGGCGGAATGTTCGGAGCGAACAATGCGGATGAGGGCCATATGAATATAAGGTCCTGCACAAGCTCAACCTCAATCAATTTCGCAGGAAGCAATTCGTCCGCATGGAGTTATGTCGGAGGGCTTGCCGGAAAGCCAGCTTCAAAGGCTGCCTCAGGGGATGAGCCTTGCTTGGTTTTCGAAGACTGCTCGTATTCGGGAACTTATGTGATTTCAGGCGGAGCAAAGGTGCGTGCCGGACAGATTGCGGCTTATTCTAATTCGTCATTTCTTATAAAGGATTGCCGGGCTGACGGCTCGATAGAGAACCGGGAGGCTTCCAAGCGGGATTTTGTTGTCGGAGGTATGGTCGGCATGGTCGAAAAGAATGTGGCCGGGCTTATTGACGAGTGCACGTTCTCCGGAGCGCACAAGTCTGTCGCCGGGCCTAACAATTATATCGGCGGCATATTCGGAAACACTGCAGACGGAGTTGTTGTCACGGCAGAAAATTGTACGACTTCCCGGACAGCTTATGTCGGGGCGCCTGCGGCTGTGTCTGTGGGAATGCTTGCCGGACGTCCGAAACAGGCAGGGTGCGCGATAAAGAATTGCCGGATAGCAGGCACGATAAACCGCTCCGGAGAAGAAATAGTGATTTCGGCGGATAATCTTGCGGACTGGATGTTCGCCGGCTCGGGCACAGCTGCCGGAATCGTGTCGCTTTCCTCAAACGGGTTCAATCCGGAGCAATGATAGACTAACCATAAATTCTGATGACATGAAACTTTCTGATTTGTTTTTGACGCTTTCACTGGCTGTGTCTGCCGTCATCTGTGCATCTTGCGCTCCGGACAGGAATGCTGTTGAGGAGTCATTGACCGTATCACCGCTTTCCATTTCTGTCATTCCTGAGGGCGAGACGCAGAAGTTCACGGTAAAGTCAAATTGCAGCTGGACTGCGGCATGCGAGCCGTGGATGACTCTTTCGTCATATTCTGAGCCGGCAAGTGAGGCGACAGTGACCGTGGCCCTGACTGTGGGAAAGAACTCGGATGCCGCTCCCCGTACAGGGAAAGTGATAATCACGCTTTCCACGGGCACTTCCCGTACAATAACCGTAACGCAAGAGCCGTTCACAGCTCCCAAGGGAATATATAACGCGACAGACATAGCTGATATGGCAATTGCTCTTGCGGCAGAGGAACCTGACCTTTCGAAATGGGCGGAGGACGGAAAAATACTCCTTTATGCAGATGTGGACGTTTCTTCTCTTGAATGCTTCCCTATTCAGCAGCTGCCGTCCGGAGTGGAGATAGACGGCCAGGGACATTCGCTGACTTTGGCCATATCTTCGTCTGAGCCGAAAGTGGGGATGTTCAAGATGCTCAAAGGTTCTGTGAGGAATCTGAATCTTCTTGGGACTGTTTCCGTGACAGGAGAACTGAAGTCGGAGACTCATATAGGGGCACTCTCGGCTGATGCACATGGGGCAGTGCTGGAGAATGTGAACAGTCATGTGGCCGTGACAGTCGATGTAACCAATGCCGCAAAGGTTTGCGTAATCCCGGGCGGACTCATCGGCAAGGCTTCCAACGGGCTGTCAATGACCGGATGCACGAACAATGCCGACCATTCTTTCACCTCGGTTGAGGCGGCTTCCGGAGCATATCATATGATAGGCGGCCTTGTGGGAGCATATGGTTCGGATTCCGATGAGGGCGTATGTACGATAAAGGAGTGTTCTAATCTCGGAAACATTATCTGCAAATGCGGAGACAAGGGCAACTGGAATTATGCGGGAGGCATCATATCCAATACTCAAAGTTCTGTGCAGTCAGGAGATGCCGCCAGCTATGTGATGGAAGATTGCACTGCTTCTGGTGACATAACCCTTGATGGGCCTGCAAAGACACGTGTGGGAGGTGTCACTGGCCGCGTGAATGCCTGCAACAGAATCACAGGGTGCTCATATTCGGGAACGATAAGCCTTAATGCGGCCGCCCTTGAACGTAATGCCGGCGGAATAGGCTCGTTCCAGGAGAAGACCTGCCAGGGCCTTGTCAAGGATTGCGTGTTCAGCGGAAAAATCGTGTCAGCCCAGGGGCATGAGGGCAAATATTTCACGGGAGGAATCATTTCGTCAGGATGTGCGGCAAGCACTGTGATAGACGGATGCCGTACAACGGGAGAGTCATACATATCCAACTGGAAATTCGGCAATATAGGGATGATAATCGCCCAGGGAGGAAATGCCCTTGTAGTGAAAAATTGCAGGATTGCCGGTACTCTGAACCGTGCGGGAGAGGAGATTGTGCTGAGCGCGTCTAATTATAGCCCTCTTTATGTCGGGGGTACAGAGGCCGGTTCCAAGACGGTTGTGGACCCTTCTTGCGGATTTTTACAATAAAAGCTTTGAATCATGAATATTCATAAACAGATATTTCCATTGATGGGTGTGGCCGCGATAGGTGGCCTTTCCATTTCTTCTTGCGGACAGGACGGGCAGGAGGGCAAGCCTGACGGGCGCCCTAACATAATGTTCATCCTTGCGGAGGACATGACCCTTGACCTTGGCTGCTATGGCAGGACAGATGTGCAGACCCCTAATCTTGACAGGCTCGCGGCTGAGGGTGTCATGTACACCAATGCGCGCTGTGTGGCTCCCCTCAGCTCTCCGACCAGATCTTCCATGATGACGGGGCTGCACCATACCATAACCGGTACACATAACCACCGCAGCAACCATGATGTGCCGCTGCCGGACAGGACTGTGAGGCCTTTCACCGCATATCTCCGTGATGCGGGATATACCTGCATCCTTGGCAACAGGGACTGCTTCGAGAATCCTGTAACGCATAATGACCATGAGAGCAGCCGCAAGCTTGATTTGAATTTCAAATTTGAGAATGTAGGCCCGTATGACGGGGTGAGGCATTTCGGCCTTTTCGACAAACTATATGACATAATGCCGGAAGATGCTCCCTTCTTCTCGCAGGTTACGCTTTATAATACGCACCGTGGCGACTGGTGGAAGGCCATCAGGGCCAAGTCGGAGCATCCTGTCAATCCTGCGTCTGTAGTGCTTCCTCCGTATCTTGCTGACCATCCGAAGGTGCGTGAGGAGTTCGCCTGCTATCTTGACCAGGTGGAGTATATGGACGCGCAGTTCGGGATGGTCATGGACCAGCTTGAAGAGAAGGGGCTGCTGGACAATACGATAGTGATATTCATTGCTGACAACGGCAGGGCGGAGCTTAGGGCAAAGGGCTTCATGTATGAGGACGGCACGAAGATACCTATGATTGTCTGGGGCAATGGTGTGAAGCACGCCGTGGTGGATGACCTTGTTAGCGAGCTGGATATTCCTGCGACCATACTCAAACTGGCTGGGGTGGATATTCCGGATTATTATCAGGGCAAGCCGCTGGATGTTTTCAACGCCCCGGATGAGCAGAACGGCGGTCATGACTGGCTTTATCTTGCGCGTGACACCTGGGACGAGATTTTCGAATGCATCCGCGGGGTGCATACTGACAGATATACTTATGTGCGCAATTATATGCCCCATGTGCCTTATGACCCGCATCATATGTATCAGGAGTTTTACCGTCCTGCCCTGCATGTGATGCGCACAATGAGGGATCAGGGACTTCTGAATGAGGCGCAGATGCTGTTTTTTGCGAAAAGCAAGCCTGTTGAGGAACTTTATGACTATATTGCGGACCCTTTCTGCCTGCATAATCTTGCTGGGGATCCTCAGATGCTGGATGTGCTGAACCAAATGCGTGCGCTGATGGACAGCTGGCTTGCAAAATATCCGGACAGGGGCATTGAGGACAGGCTGACAAGGGTGTTGGCAGAGGACAGGCGCGATGAGAACCGTCCGCGTCCTTATGTACAGAAATATTATCCGGAGGAGTGGAAGAAGATTGAAGCGGGGGAGATTGTGGACCAGTATGACATCTGGAAGATTGAGCAGAAGAAAATGAAGGCGGCTCAGCGGAAGAATGCCGGAGATGCGGATTGAAAGCAGGTTTGGAAATAACCCTATATATTATGGATACGGCAACTAAGAAAAAGTACAATTATTGGCAATGGAGGACTCTTGTGGCCCTTATAATAGGCTACATTTTCTATTATTTCCTCCGCAAGAATTTCAGTGCGGCGATTCCTGCCATGGAGGAGACTCTCGGCATAACAAAGGTGCAGCTCGGCATTTTCCTGTCGCTGAACGGAATCGTGTATGGCATATCCCGTTTTGTCAACGGGTTCATCGCTGACCGCTATAACAGGCGCGTGCTGATGACCCTCGGTCTTGTGCTGTCGTGCATAATCAATTTTGCGATATGCTTCAGCCCGAGGATTGACGGTCTTATAAATGTGCTTGATTCTGAAGGGAAGGCCACGGTTGCCCTTGTATATATAATAGGTTCGCTTTGGGTGCTTAACGGATATGTGCATGGCATGGGATATCCACCATGCGCGTCTTTGATGGCCCACTGGTTCAGGCCTTCGGAGCTTGCCACCAAGCAGTCAATTTGGAATTCTTCCCACTCCATCGGTGCGGGAGTCGTCGTGGCATTGTGTGGCTGGATGCTTTCACGTTTCGGTTACAGCAATTGGCAGCTTTGTTTCGCAGTTCCGGCCGCCATGTCGCTTGTAGGGGCTGTGGCCCTGTATATGGCCTTGCGTGACACGCCTTCTTCTGTGGGTCTTCCGGAGATAGAGGAGCTTGAGGCTATGGAGCACGGTGAGGGAACTGCTGTCTCTGATTCCGCTTCGGCAGGAGAGACGGAGGAACATCAGCTGACCGGGGTTGCCTTCAAGAAATTCGTCAACAGGATGGTGTTCCGGAATCCTTACATATGGATTGTGGCCGTGGCTGATTTCTGTGTATATGTTATACGGTTCACGATTCTCGAATGGGGAACTTCTTTTCTTACCCAGTACAAGGGATTCGACATTTCGCTGTCGGCAAGCATTGTGGCTGCGTCGGAGCTTATTGGAGGTGTTCTTGGAACGCTTGTGGCTGGATGGTTCACGGACAGGTTCATGAAGAACAGGACAATACGCACATGTGTCATCTGTATGGCGGGCGCGACTTTGAGTTTCATCTGCTTCTGGCTCACCCCGTCTGATGCTCCGTGGATTTTCAATGCCCTGTTCATCGTGCTGTCAAGTTTCTTTGTATATGGGCCGCAGGCGCTGCTTGGTGTGAGCGCATCTCAGTATGCCACCAAAAAGGCCTCGGCTTCGGCAAACGGTTTCGTGGGCATATTCTGTTATGCGGCCACTCTGATTTCGGGTGTCGGTTTCGGCTGGATGGCAGGACATGGCTCGCTCGGCAGGAATGCGGTTTTCATTGTGACTTTCATTTTCGGCATTCTCGGTGCGCTCATCCTTGCCATAATGTGGAATGCGCCGGCTGACGGCTACAGGAAGGCGGAAAAGGTGCTGGCGGAGATTCAGGAGGAAGAGTAGCTTTGGACGCAATGCGGTCTTTATGTGGATGATTGCAGGCCTGGCATTAAGGAAAAGTTGTTATTTTTGTGCCCGATGCAAATAAACACACATGGATATGAATTTCAGACAAATGATTTTTGGTGCGGCATTGTGCGCCGCAATGGCGGTGTCGGCTGATGCCGTGGCACAGGAGCAGAAACGTGCTGGAGGCGAGTCCGGAGGGATTTCAGCAGAGATGCTCGGGCAGATAAGGAGCGGATACAAGGGAAATGCCTGCGATAAGGCAATCAAGAACGCCTTGGCAGGAACGTCAATAGGAGTCCTTGCCGTAAATTCGGAGAATGCGGCCATGATGGATACGCATTTTTCCGACAGGGTCAGGACAAAAGGAATCACCGACCAGAAGTCTTCAGGACGATGCTGGCTTTTCACCGGACTTAATGTGCTGCGTGCCAAGATGATAGACCGATACGGACTCCCGTCTTTCGAATTTTCCCAGAATTATCTCTTTTTCTATGACCAGCTGGAGAAGTCCAATCTTTTCCTGCAGGGAGTGATTGACACGAGGGAACTTCCGTTTGATGACAGGACGGTTGACTGGCTGTTCTCAAATCCTCTTAGTGACGGAGGGCAGTTTACCGGAGTGTCTAACCTCATAATGAAATATGGAGCTGTGCCTTCTGAGGCCATGCCGGAGACTTTTTCGAGCAACAACACCTCACAGATGGCTATGCTGCTCAAGCTCAAGCTGAGGGAAGATGGCCTTAGGCTGAGGCAGGAATGGGCAGGGGCGTCAGAAAAGGCGTCCTCGCTGTCGTCCCGCAAGAGGGCGGCTGCTCTTGAGGTTGCGGCCGGACGTCTCGCACAGATGAAGACGGATATGCTTTCTGAAATATACAGGATGCTTGTGCTGTGTCTCGGAGAGCCGCCTGTGGAGTTTGAGTGGACGCGCTGTGACAAGGACGGCAGGCCTGTCGATACAAGGAAATATACTCCGGCAGGATTCTATGATGAATATATAGGGGAGAATCTTGAGGACAATTATGTCATGATAATGAATGACCCTTGCCGCGAATATGGGAAGGTTTATGAGATAGATTATGACCGCCATGTCTATGACGGGCACAATTGGCTTTACGTCAACCTGCCTGTGGAGAGGATAAAGGAGATTGCTGTCGCGTCCATCAAGGACAATACCGCAATGTATTTCTCTTGCGATGTGGGCAAGTTCCTCAGCAAAGGCAAAGGCACTCTTGACATTGCCAATTTTGATTATGAGTCTCTGATGGGAGTTTCTTTCGGCATGGACAAGAGGGAGCGTGTGATGACGCATGCCAGCGGTTCTTCTCATGCCATGACTTTGATTGCAGTTGACATCGACAAGGAAAGCGGACGTCCTGTGAAATGGATGGTGGAGAACAGTTGGGGAGCATCTGCCGGCTATAAGGGATGCCTCATAATGACAGACGAATGGTTTGACGGATATATGTTCCGCCTTGTGGCAGAGAAGAAATATGTCCCTGCTGATGTGCTTGAAATGCTAAAGGGGACACCGGAACGTCTCCCTGCATGGGACCCGATGTTCCTTCCAGAGGAATAGTGGCGGAATATTGCCAATTTGATTGAAAAATTTTCACATTGCTTATGGTCTTGATTGTCAGAGGATTTCTTTATGTTTTGATGATTTTGAACAGAAAATTTTTCAAAAAAAACGTAAAAAGTTTTGGAGGTTAAGAAAAAAGGCTTACCTTTGCACTCCCATTCGAAAGGATGGCGATGAGAAGT
>OFFJ01002919.1_pt1 | contig 10434 bp, 10 predicted proteins | sample 1521261 | NCBI WGS metagenome assembly OFFJ01 (sample SAMEA3504122, study PRJEB24116) | mouse gut metagenome | biome: mouse gut; feature: mouse-associated habitat; material: faeces | place: Denmark | collected 2011 | reverse complement strand
TTTTCAGATACTTCCCTTAAAAATTCGTGAAGACTAATTGTCATGTTATCACCTCGAAAAATATTATATAGTATTTAAAATTTGCTTGCAAGCAGGGATTGACAAATCTTTTTTGCATGTTATAATACATATAAACATATGAACAATTATTCATATCAATAAAAGTTGAAAGGATAGTAGCAAAATGAAAAAAACATATAAAATTGAAGTTGACTGTGCGAACTGTGCAAACAAAATGGAGGAAGCTGCAAAAAAAACAAACGGTGTGAAAGAAGCTGTCGTAAATTTTATGGCGTTAAAGATGAAAGTTGAGTTTGAAGAAGGATATGAAGCAGACTCTGTTATGCAGGAAGTTAGGAAAAACTGCAAAAAAGTAGAAGATGACTGTGAAATTTACTTATAATTTAGGATGATTATTATGGAAAGAAACGATGATTTTTGTTGTGAAAGCATACAGGTTCACGAAGAACTGCTAAAAATTGTCAATGAGACTATGCCGAAAGAGACAAAGTTGTATGAGTTGGCGGAATTGTTCAAAGTATTTGGGGACTCTACCCGGATTCGTATTTTATTTGTCTTGTTTGAGGCGGAAGTATGTGTCTGTGATTTGGCGTCGGCGCTTCATATGACCCAGTCTGCAATTTCACATCAGCTTAAAATATTAAAGCAAAACCAATTAATCAAAAGCAGAAGAGATGGAAAATCCATTTTTTATTCTCTGGCGGACCAGCATGTACGCAGTATTATCGCACAGGGGATGGAACATATCGAAGAGGGATAAGATACAAATTTCGGTAATTCGAATAGAATAAAAGAAAAAGGAATTTTTTATGTTCGAAATATCGCCAAGACTAAATTTTATGAAATTATTCTTTGATAATAGACCGCGCGCTTTTGCAGAAATAAATGGAGATGCGGAATATTTTGGCATTTTTGGAGACGTCTATTTTTATGAAGTCTTATCTGGGGGAGTGTTGATTGAAGCGGAAGTGTTTGGCCTTCCAGACGCAGGAAGATTAGATCCACCCATATTCTATGCGTTTCATATCCATGAAACAGGAGACTGTTCCGATTCTTTTGAGCATACCGGGGGACACTATAATCCAAAGAACAGAAAACATCCAATGCATGCAGGAGACTTGCCTCCTTTGCTTGCAGGAGACGGCTATGCCTGGCTGTCATTTTATAATCCGGCGCTGGAATTACATGATATTATTGGAAGATCAGTTGTTCTACATAGAGAAGCAGATGATTTTACAACTCAGCCTTCTGGAAATTCAGGAAAAAAGATTGCATGCGGAGTGATTAAGTTAATTTAATAAGGAACTTGTAATATTTGGTAAGATTTGGTAGAATAAAGTCAAATCAATAAAGGGAGGTTTCAGACATGAGTGAAGGATTTGATCAAGGATATCCAGATTCCTCATATGGTTCCCCGCAGGGAAACGGAGACGGTAATAAAGGACTTGCGATTGCGTCTATGGTACTGGGTATTGTTTCTATTGTTTTATGCTGTGTTTGGTATGTGAGCCTTGTATGTGGTATTCTCGGAATTGTGATGGGAATTATGCACAATAAGAAACATGGTAAATGTGGAATGGCAACAGCCGGAATTATATGCGGCATCATTGGAATTGTTCTTCTTGTTGTAATCATTGTACTGGCTATACTTGGACTGGCAGCGTTTGGCATGGCTTTAGAAGGAATGTAATATCGTTTTTTAAACTGCGTGGAAGCGGAACCCAAATGGTTTCGCTTCTCTTGCATTTTTGTATAGAATTATGCTAATATAGACAGAGCAAAAAGATGGGAGTGAGAAATATGGATAAGGATCGCATTGGACAGGAGGAACATATAGAGCAAACCGATGAAAAAAAGCCCGAGCTTGTCTGGGACAATACCGGACAGGGCATTTATAAAGAAACAACACACCAAAACCAGGGAGAATATCATCAAAATTCAGACAGTAAGGATGATAACTGGCAGGAAAATTTCGGACAGATGGGATCAGAAATCTATCAGCCGGTCAGTAAAGGATTTGGAATTGCATCTTTAGTACTTGGAATTCTTTCATTAGTACTTTACTGCACTTGTATTAATATACTGCTTGCAGTTTTGGCGATTATATTTGGAATACTTCAGCTTGTCCAAAAGGACAGCCCAAAGGGAATGGCAATTGCAGGAATCGTAACGTCATGCCTTTCCATTTTGTTTTTCATAATTTCGGTGGTTGTTTTTTTGAGTTCTACTGATTTAGAAGAGGCGCTTGATCAGGGAATTGAGAACAGGATTCAACAGAAGTTTCATATTGACGTTCCATATTACAATGATGATTTTTTCGATGGTGATTATGGGGACTATGACGACAGTTACAACTACGATGATGATTATGATGAAGATTATAACGGCCCAAGTGATACATTTTAGGGTTTTGGGAAAATAAGGAGGAGACATGTACAATAAAGTGGAAACAAATCTTAATTTTGTCGAGCGTGAAAAACAGATCGAAAAATTCTGGAAAGACAATGACATTTTTAAGAAAAGTATGGAAAACCGAAAAGAAGGAGAGACCTATACATTTTATGACGGGCCGCCTACTGCAAACGGCAAGCCGCATATCGGCCATGTGCTGACCCGCGTTATTAAAGATATGATACCGCGTTATCAGACGATGAAAGGTAAATATGTTCCAAGAAAGGCCGGATGGGATACGCATGGGCTTCCTGTGGAGCTGGAAGTGGAAAAATTGCTTGGGCTGAATGGAAAAGAGCAGATTGAAGCATATGGAATGGAGCCTTTTATTGAAAAATGTAAAGAATCTGTCTGGAAGTATAAAGGAATGTGGGAGGATTTTTCGGGAACTGTTGGCTTTTGGGCAGACATGGACGATCCTTATGTAACGTACCATGATGATTTTATCGAATCAGAGTGGTGGGCATTGAAGAAGATTTGGGACAAAAAACTGCTCTATAAAGGGTTTAAGACAGTACCTTACTGCCCGCGCTGCGGGACGCCGCTTTCTTCACAGGAAGTTGCGCAGGGTTATAAGACCGTCAAAGAGCGGTCTGCGATCGTCCGGTTTCAAGTTGTGGGAGAAGACGCATACTTTCTGGCATGGACGACAACGCCCTGGACGCTGCCAAGCAATGTTGCGCTCTGTGTGAATCCGGATGAAACTTATGTCAAAGTAAAAGCAGCTGACGGTTATACGTATTATCTGGCAGAGGCGCTTTTGGATAAAGTTTTGGGAGGGCTGGCAGATGAAGAAAAAGGCGCTGCGGCCTATGAAGTATTGGAAACTTATAAAGGTACAGATTTAGAGAGAAAAGAATATGAGCCGCTGTTTCCTTTTGCAGACAAATTGATTGAAAAACAACATAAAAAGGCATATTTTGTCACTTGCGACACATACGTTACAATGACAGACGGAACTGGAATTGTGCATATTGCATCGGCTTTTGGAGAAGACGACGCGAAAGTCGGAAGAAAATATGACCTGCCGTTCGTTCAGCTTGTCAATGGAAAAGGAGAACTGACAGAAGAGACAAGCTATGCCGGAGTGTTTGTGAAAAAAGCAGATCCTATGGTCTTAAAAGATTTAGAGGAAAAAGGTCTTTTATTTGACGCGCCGAAATTTGAGCATGATTATCCTCACTGCTGGCGGTGCGATACGCCGTTGATTTACTATGCGAGAGAATCCTGGTTTATTAAAATGACCGAAGTAAAAGATGATTTAATCCGCAATAATAATACGGTCAACTGGATTCCGGAATCAATCGGAAAAGGACGTTTCGGCGACTGGCTTTTAAATATCCAGGACTGGGGAATTTCAAGGAACCGTTATTGGGGAACGCCGTTAAATGTTTGGGAATGTGACTGCGGCCATCGGGAATGTATTGGAAGCCGTGCGGAATTAGCAGAAAAAAGTGGAAATCCAAAAGCAGCAGGAACAGAACTGCACCGGCCGTATATAGATGAAATTACAATCCCTTGTGCAGAATGTGGTGGGACAATGCATCGTGTTCCGGAAGTGATTGACTGCTGGTTTGACTCCGGGGCTATGCCGTTTGCACAGCATCACTATCCGTTTGAAAACAAAGAACTGTTTGAGCAGCAGTTTCCGGCGCAGTTTATTTCAGAAGCAGTAGACCAGACAAGAGGATGGTTTTATTCCCTTATGGCGGAATCAACGCTTTTGTTCAACAAAGCTCCTTATGAAAATGTGATTGTACTGGGGCATGTGCAGGACGAAAACGGACAAAAGATGAGCAAATCCAAAGGAAATGCCGTGGATCCGTTTGAAGCTTTGGAAAAATATGGAGCAGATGCTATCCGCTGGTATTTTTATATCAATTCCGCGCCTTGGCTGCCAAACCGTTTCCACGGAAAAGCGGTTCAGGAAGGACAGCGGAAATTTATGGGAACGCTTTGGAATACGTATGCCTTTTTCGTACTTTATGCAAATATTGACGGATTTCATGCAAATGAACATACATTAGAATATGAAAAACTTTCCGTTATGGATAAATGGCTGCTGTCTAAGCTCAATACGTTGATTCAGGATGTGGACAGTAATCTTGAAAATTACCGGATTCCTGAGACGGCGAGGGCGCTGCAGGAGTTCGTAGATGACATGAGCAACTGGTATGTGAGAAGGAGCCGGGAGCGCTTCTGGGCAAAGGGCATGGAGCAGGATAAGATTAACGCATATATGACTCTTTATACGGCTTTGGTCGGCGTCAGCAAGGCTGCGGCTCCGATGATTCCGTTCATGACGGAGGATATTTACCAGAATTTGGTGCGCAGCGTGGATGAGAGCGCGCCGGAGAGTATCCATCTGTGTGATTTTCCGGCTGTAGATGAGGCGTGTATCGACAAGAAGCTGGAGTCGAACATGGAGCAGGTGTTAAAGCTTGTAGTCATGGGGCGTGCATGCCGGAACACGGCGAATATTAAGAACCGCCAGCCAATCGGGCAGATGTATGTGAAGGCGGATTTTGAGCTGCCCACGTTCTATCAGAAGATTGTTGAGGAGGAATTGAATGTAAAATCTATGACATTTACACAAGAAGTCAGGGATTTTACCACATATTCTTTTAAGCCTCAACTAAAGACAGTGGGGCCGAAATATGGTAAAATGTTGAATGGAATCAGGGCGAGGCTTAGTGAGATTGACGGTAATGCTGCCATGGATGCCTTAAATGAGACGGGCGTTTTGAAACTGGATATCGACGGCAATGAAGTTTTGCTGTCTCAGGATGATTTGCTGATTGAGAGTGCGCAGATGGAGGGATATGTTTCTGAGAATGACAATGGTATAACGGTCGTTCTGGATACGAACCTGTCAGAGGAGCTTCTTGAGGAAGGGTTTGTGCGGGAGATTATCAGTAAGGTTCAGACGATGCGTAAGGAAGCCGGGTTCGAGGTGATGGATCAGATTGAAATCACTTATGACGGAACTGGAAAGGCAGAGGCGGTCTTTGCGGCAAATACGGATACCATTTGTGATGAGACTCTTGCCCTGAAGGTTACGAAGGCTGCACCGGCGGGATATGTGAAGGAATGGAAGATAAACGGCGAGCTTGTAACTCTTGGTGTAGAGAGGAAGTAACGATGCTTTTGGGGGCGGATTTTCGCCCCCGGGGAAAGGAAGAGGTTGAAAGTATGTATAATCCAAGATTTGAGAAAGAGGCATTTAAGAAGGAAGTTAAGCAGAATGTGAAACATCTGTTCCGTAAGGAGATTGAGGAAGTTTCACAGCAGGAGCTTTATCAGGCGGTTTCTTATGCTGTGAAGGAGGCGATTATTGATAATTGGATCGCGACGCAGAAGCAGTATGAGAAGGACGACCCGAAAATTGTCTATTATATGTCTATGGAGTTTTTGATGGGCCGGGCTTTGGGAAATAACCTGATCAATATGACGGCGTATACGGAAGTGAAGGAAGCGTTGGAGGAGATGGGCGTGAACTTGAACCTGCTTGAGGATGAAGAGCCTGATCCGGCGCTTGGAAACGGAGGTCTTGGCCGTCTGGCGGCATGTTTCCTGGATTCTCTGACATCACTGGGATATGCGGCTTATGGCTGCGGTATCCGTTACCGTTATGGGATGTTCAAGCAGAAGATTGAGAACGGATATCAGGTTGAGACGCCGGATAACTGGCTTGTGAACGGGAATCCTTTTGAGCTGAGAAGGCCGGAGTATGCGAAGGAAGTCCGCTTCGGCGGGAATATCCGGGTGGAGTATGACGAAGCGGGCAAGATTCATTTTGTGCAGGAGAATTATGAGTCTGTCAAGGCTGTACCTTATGACTATCCGATTGTGGGTTATAATAATAATGTTGTCAATACTCTGCGTATCTGGGATGCGGAGCCGATTGTTGACTTCCAGTTAGAGTCTTTTGACCGGGGGGATTACCATAAGGCGGTGGAGCAGCAGAACCTTGCAAAGAATATTGTGGAAGTTCTGTACCCCAACGATAATCATTATGCGGGAAAGGAACTGCGTCTGAAACAGCAGTATTTCTTCGTATCTGCCAGCCTTCAGGCGGCTGTTGCGAAGTATAAGAAGCATCATGACGATATTAAGAAGCTGTATGAGAAGATGACGATCCAGATGAATGATACGCACCCGACGGTTGCGGTCGCGGAGCTGATGCGTATCCTTCTGGATGTGGAAGGCCTTGGATGGGACGAAGCATGGGAGGTCACAAAGAAGACTTGTGCTTACACGAACCATACGATTATGGCAGAAGCGTTGGAGAAATGGCCGATTGATCTGTTTTCACGGCTTTTGCCACGTGTTTACCAGATCATTCAGGAGATTGACCGGAGATTCGTGGAGCAGATCCGCAAGACCTATCCCGGGGATGAGAATAAGGTCAAGAAGATGGCGATCCTGCGGGACGGTCAGGTGAAGATGGCGCATCTTGCGATTGTGGCGGGATATTCGGTCAATGGTGTGGCAAGGCTGCATACGGAGATTTTGAAGAATCAGGAGCTGAAAGATTTCTATCAGTTGATGCCGGAGAAGTTCAATAATAAGACCAATGGAATTACCCAGAGACGTTTCCTGATGCATGGCAATCCGAGGCTGGCGGACTGGGTTACGCAGAAGCTTGGCACGAAGGACTGGATCACGGATTTGTCGCTGATGTCGGGGCTTAAAAAGTATGCGGACGATCCGGATGCCTGGAAAGAATTTATGGAGATTAAGTATAAGAATAAGGAATTCCTGGCTGCTTACATTTTGAAGCACAATGGAATCGAAGTAGATCCAAGGTCGATTTTCGATGTGCAGGTAAAGCGTCTCCATGAGTATAAGCGGCAGTTGATGAACGTTCTGCATGTGATGTATCTGTATAATCAGATCAAAGTGCATCCGGAGAAGAATTTCTTCCCGAGGACATTTATTTTCGGTGCCAAGGCTTCGGCAGGATATATCCGGGCGAAGGAGATTATTAAGCTGATTAATTCGGTTGCAGATGTGGTGAATAATGACCGGAGCATTAACGGTAAGATCAAGGTGGTATTTATTGAGGATTACCGTGTGTCCAATGCGGAGTGGATTTTTGCGGCTGCGGATGTGAGCGAGCAGATTTCTACGGCTTCTAAGGAGGCGTCTGGCACCGGTAACATGAAGTTCATGCTGAACGGTGCGCCGACTCTTGGGACGATGGACGGGGCAAATGTGGAGATTGTTGAGGAAGTCGGCATTGAGAATGCGTTTATCTTCGGTCTGAGTTCGGATGAGGTCATCAATTATGAGCAGAACGGCGGGTATAATCCTTGGGATATCTATAACAGTGACGAGGATGTACGCAAGGTTGTGAACCAGTTGGTTGACGGGACTTATGCGAATGGCAATACGGAGATGTACCGTGACCTTTATGATTCTCTGTTGACGACAAAGGGCGGAAACCGGGCAGATATGTATTTTATCCTGAAGGATTTCCGGGCGTATGCCGAGGCACAGGTAAAGGTGGAAGAAGCATACCGTGACAAGGAGAGATGGGCGAAGATGGCTCTTTTGAATACGGCTTGCTGCGGAAAGTTCTCTTCTGACCGTACTATCCGGGAGTATGTAGAGGATATCTGGAAACTGGACCCTGTGAAGATTGACGTGAAGGTCGAGGAGTAAAAAATATTCAACCTATGCGGTTGGAAATCCATTTCCAGCGCACAGGTGGAAAATAGTTGGTATAATTTTGTTTGCCCTCCCATACAGTGTATGGGAGGGTATTTTTATGCGGCTGAAACTGAAAAGACTGGGATGCTATTTGATTATCATTATTCTGCTGCCGTATGTGATTACGGTATTTTTAAATGGGTCAAGCATTACATCTTATTCCCACGTTGACAGTGTGAGGGTGAAGGTGAAGAGTGGGGAGCAGGAGACGGAAATGCCCATTGAGGAATATTGTATCGGGGTGCTTGCCAAGGTGATTCCGGCATCCTATGAGAAGGAGGCGCTCAAGGCGCAGGCGGTTCTGGTCCGGACGGAGGTGTACCGGAAAATCAGGGAGTCGGGGAAGGAGACGGTTCTTGAGGAGGAGTTCTGGACACAGAAGCAGATGGAGGATGCGTGGGGGAATAAGTATCCTAAGTATTACCGGAAGCTTGAGGAGGCATGGGAAGAGACGGAAGGGATGGCGCTGCATTTTGGGGAATCGCTGGCGCTGACGCCGTTTTTCCGCCTGAGCAATGGCTGTACCCGTGACGGGAAGGAGGTTCTTGGAAGTGAGGATTATCCGTATTTGAAGATTGTGGACTGTCCTTATGATATTGAGGATGAGAAACAGATTCGCACTGTGATGGCGGAGGATATGGACGCGGAGGTCACGGCGACGGATACAGCAGGGTATGTGCTGAGTGTGCGGGTAGGACAGGAGAATATCAGCGGAGAGGAATTCCGTAATAATTATGGGCTTGCTTCCGGGTGTTTCACGCTGCAGCGTTATAATGGGCAGACGCGGATTACGACCAGGGGCGAGGGGCATGGCCTGGGGATGAGCCAGTATTCGGCAGACCGGATGGCAAAAGAAGGAAGTACATATGATTCAATTTTACAATATTTTTTTGAAGGGACGGAGATAAAAGAAGTCGCAGAAATATTAATGGACGTGGAATAAGTCTTTCACTATCTGGCAAAAATATAGTCAGAGGTGGTGATAAGATGAACAAGAAGCAAAGGCCTTCACAAAAAAAGAGAAGTGCTGCTGTTGCGGCCGTAGTCTGTTTCGTGGCAGCTATTGCGTTAGTGGGAACATATACATTTAATGACTACAAACGGACGCAGCAGAAGGAAGAGCTGGAACTGGCGAAAAAAGAGGATGACACAAATGAGGAGAAGGAGAAAGAACCGGCGGAGGAAGCCAATAATCTTGTGATTAATAACAAGGAGGAGGCGAAGCCGGAGGAAGAACCAGAAGAGCCGGAAACTCCGGAGGCAGAGGATACGGCAGAACAGACCAACAATGCGGATGTACAGCAGACGGAAGGAAGAGGCAGGGCGATTACGTTTAATGAGAGCAGTCGGCTTCTGTGGCCTGTGAACGGGACGATTATTATGAGTTACAGTATGGACAAGACCGTGTATTTCCAGACATTGGATCAGTATAAGTATAATCCGGCGGTGGTTATTTCCGGTGCGGAGGGCGACCAGGTACTCTGTGGTACGACGGGAGTCATTAAGTCGATTGATGTGACGGCGGAGACTGGCACGACGGTCAATGTGGATATCGGGAATGGATATGAGCTGTTCTATGGGCAGCTGAAAGAGGTTCCTGTGAAAGTCGGGGATTATGTCGAGGCGAAGAGTGTGCTTGGATATGTGAGCCAGCCGACGAAATATTACAGCGTGGAAGGAAGTAATGTGTACTTCGAGATGCGTAAGGATGGGCAGCCGATTAATCCGGTGGAGTTTTTGGAGGAATAAAGGTTGTATCCTGTACAGACATGTTGGAAATGTTACTGAGAGCAGCAAAGATGTGAACAGTAATTCTTGTCTGTGCAGGATTTTTTTGTGTGAATGGGAATTGATTTTTGGGAGATATAGGATATAATCTTAGTATGCGAAAGAAGCGGGAGAGATGTTATGAATTATACTTATATATTGCTGTGTAAGGATGGAACCTTATATACGGGGTGGACCAATGATCTGAAAAAGCGGATAAAGGCGCATAATATGGGGAAGGGAGCGAAGTATACAAAGGCCAGGCGTCCTGTGAAACTGGTTTATTATGAGGAATATCAGACAAAGGAGGAGGCGATGAAGCGGGAGTGTGCGATTAAGAGGATGGGGAGAAAGGATAAGGAGAGGATGATAGTATGTCAGACAGATAAAAAACAGGAACAAACGTTCTGAAAAGTGTTGCAAAAGACAGAAAAGTTTAGTATAATAACAAAAGATAGAACAAATATATAAGTATAGCAT
>OFFJ01002908.1_pt1 | contig 10469 bp, 9 predicted proteins | sample 1521261 | NCBI WGS metagenome assembly OFFJ01 (sample SAMEA3504122, study PRJEB24116) | mouse gut metagenome | biome: mouse gut; feature: mouse-associated habitat; material: faeces | place: Denmark | collected 2011 | reverse complement strand
GCTGTCCGACCAGCGGATGTTGATGGGGTTGTAGGACGCCTCCTGCCCGTCCAGGGCGGTCACCCGGGGCAGGCCGTCATAGGCGGCGAAGCTGAACTCGTCCCCGGTGATATCGGGTATGATCAGGGCGTTGAGCTGTCCGTCCACCTTGAGCACACAGCCCCCGTCCAGGGAGATGATGCGGCGGTCCCGCTCCACCCGGGGGTTGGAGCACTGGATGCTGGGGTCGTACAGGGTCACCGGCCAGTGGCCCACCGCCACCCACTTCCGGAAGGAGAGGCCCTGGCCCAGGAAATCGTCGTTCTTCATGCAGCCGTAGGCCTCCAGCCCGTCCAGGTTGTCCTCCCTGGGGATGCCGCCGTGGACAAAGATGAAGTTCGCTGACTCCAGAATGTGGGGCAGCTTCAGCAGGAACTTGGTCTCCCGGGGGAAGTAGTCCAGCAGGGCGGCCCGGAGGGCGGGCAGGTCGGAGGCCCGCCGGGGCATGGGGTGGCCGATCTCCAGCCCCATCTGGATCAGGGTGGAGCGGTTGCCCCAGTATTCCAGCACGGGCCACAGCTCCTGATCCGCGTTGGAATAGTGGCCGGACACCCCCAGACGCTCATTCATCTGGACGGAGAAGGCGGGATCGGGGCTGCCCCCCTCCAGGAACACCCGGTCGATGTAATCGCAGTTGCCGCACAGGGGGTAAACGGTGTGGGTTTTTTGCAGCTCCAGCACAAAGCGCAGGACGGCCAGGCTGTCCCGGCCCTTTTCCAGCAGATCCCCCACCAGGATGAGCACGTCGTCCGGCGTGAGGCGGACCTGCTTCAACAGGCCCTTCAGACAGGACAGGTTTCCATGGATGTCGCTGATGGCGATGACGCGGCGGCCCGGCTCAATGGCAGGGCGTATGACAGACGCGAGACGGCTCATAGGCCCACTCCCTTCGTGAATCGGAATCATGGCTGTATTCTACCACAGCGGCGGGAAAAAGGGAAGGGGAAATCATGGGCAAAAAACAGTTGCCTTTACCGCTTTTATCTGCTAAAATACAGGGCAGACAAACACCACCGGGGAGGATGAGCATCATGCCCAAGGCAGGGAACAAGGAGCCCAGCATCGCGCTGTACGAGAGCATACTGGAGCTGAAGGATCTGGAGGAGTGCCGGGCCTTTTTCGACGACCTGTGCACCGTGGGGGAGCTGCGGGCCATGGAGCAGCGGTTCGACGTGGCGGTCCTGCTGGACCAGGGCCTGGTCTACACCGAGATCCTGGAGCGCACCGGGGCCAGCTCGGCCACCATCAGCCGGGTGAACCGGATCTTCTCCTTCGGCACCGGGGCCTTCCGCCGGATGATCCAGCGCAGGAAGGACAAGCAGGAGCAGTGAGCCGCGGCGCGGATGGCCGCGTAAAAACGCCTCCGGCAGGGCAGAAAATCCCGGAAACACGCTGTGTCTTTCCAGGTTTTTTCCCGTGCCGGCGGCGTTTTTTATCCCGGCGCCCGGATCAGGGACAGTTTTCACATTTTCCGCTTGTGCCCGCGGCCTTTTTGCGGTATCCTGTTTTTGCGCCCCGGCGGGGGCGGAATCTCACCCAGCGATAGGGGGACGGCTTATGCAATTGCTGATTTTTTTCCTGGTCAGCCTGCTGGCCAGCACTGTGGGCGCCGTGTGCGGCATCGGCGGCGGGGGCATCATCAAGCCCGTGCTGGACCTGCTGCGGCTGGAGGACGTGGCCGCCATCAGCTTTTTGTCCGGCTGTACGGTGCTGTCCATGAGCTTCTACTCCGTGGGCCGGGCCATGCTGGCCGGAGAGCGGAGGGTGTCCCTGTCCACCGGGACGCCCCTGGCCCTGGGCTCGGCGGCGGGGGGGCTTTTGGGCAGCCGGCTGTTTTCCGCCGTGAAGGCCATGTCCGGCGACCCCAACGCCGTGGGCGCCATCCAGGCCGCCTGCCTGGCCGCCGTCACCCTGGGCACGCTCATCTATACCCTGAACAAGGACAAGGTGCGCACCCTGCGCCTGGAAAACAAGCCCGCCTGCGCCGCCATCGGCCTGGCCCTGGGCTGCATGTCCAGTTTTTTGGGCATCGGCGGCGGGCCCATCAATCTGGTAGTGCTCTACTTCTTTTTCAGCATGGACACCAAAACCGCCGCCGCCAACAGCCTGTACGTCATCTTTTTCGGGCAGCTGTTCAGCCTGATCGCCACCCTGGCCGCCCGCACCGTCCCGCCCTTCCGGCCGGAGGTGCTGGCGCTGATGGCCGCGGGGGGCATCGGCGGGGGAATCCTGGGCCGGGCGCTGAACAAGAAGCTGGACGCCCCCCTGGTGGACCGGCTGTTTGTGGCGCTGATGGCGCTCATCATCGGCATCAGCGTATTCAACTGCGCGCGGTACGCCGGCGTGTGACGGCCGCGCCCAATCCCGGGTGGATTTCCCCCGGGAGATATGGTACAATGCTCCAAAAACACCCGCGAGGGCGGGAGAGACGGAAAGGAAGCGGATACATATGTCGGAAGAACGCAACGACGGACTGCTGCCCGAGGGGCAGGACGCGGTGATGGTATACATCAACCCCCAGCTGATCCAGAGCCTGGCGGACGTATCGGCCAGGAAGGAGCAGAGCTTCCGCGAGCTGCTGGAGGCGGCGGAGGACGGTGACCTGGACGCCCAGTACCGGGTGGCCATGAACTACTGCAACGGCACGGGCGGGACCCAGCGGGACGAAGCGCTGGCCTTCCACTGGTTCACCCGGGCGGCGGAGGGGGACTACATCGCCGCCCAGTACGGCCTGGGCATGTGCTTCGGCCGGGGCATCGGCACGGAAAAGGACCCGGAGCGGGCCGTCCAGCTCTTTACCCAGGCGGCGGAGCAGGGCTATCCCCCCGCCATGTGCGAGCTGGGGCTGTGCTACGAGCTGGGCTCCGGGGTGAAGATGGACAAGGAGCGGGCCGCGGAGCTCTACCGCGAGGCGGCGGAGCAGGACCACGCCCCCTCCCAGTGCAATCTGGGCTTCTTTTACTACCGGGGCATCGGCGTGGAGCAGGACTATGAGGAGGCCGCGGCCTGGTTTGCCAAGGCCGCCCAGCAGGAATACCCCAGGGCCCAGCAGCTGCTGGGCGAGTGCTTCGAGGCCGGCCTGGGGGTGGAGAAGGACGAGAAGCGGGCGGTGGAGCTCTACCGCGCCGCCCACGAGCAGGGCTTTGAGGCCGCCACCTGCGCCCTGGGCGTGTGCTATGACCGGGGCATCGGCGTGGAGCAGGACATGGAGGAGGCCGTCCGGCTCTACCGCCGGTGCGCCGAGGAGGACTACCCCAAGGGCCAGTTCCTGCTGGGCCAGAGCTACGAGCTGGGCCAGGGGGTGGAGCAGGACCCGGCCCAGGCGGTGGAGTGGTACCGCCGGGCCAGGGAAAACGACTACGCCCCCGCCGTGTGCGCGCTGGGGCTGTGCTATGAGCTGGGCACCGGGGTGGAGGCCGACCTGCCCCGGGCGGTGGAATTTTACCGGGAGGCGGCGGAGCGGGGCTATATCCCCGCCCAGTGCAATCTGGGCTTCTGCTACTACCGGGGCATCGGCGTGGAGATGGACGACGCCCAGGCTGTCCATTGGTTCGAGCTGGCCGCCGAGGAGGGCTACCCCCGGGCCCTGGGCCTGCTGGGGGACTGCTACGATTTCGGCTACGGCGTGGAGGAGGACCACCTGAAGGCCGCCCAGCTCTACCGCGCGGCCAGCGACGCGGGCTATCCCCCCGCCACCTGCTCGCTGGGGCTGTGCTACGAGCTGGGCTCCGGGGTGGAGCAGGATATGGAGCGGGCGCTGGCGCTCTACCTCCAGGCCGCCGAGGCGGGGGACGCCCGGGCCCAGTGTAATCTGGGCTACTGCTACTACCGGGGCATCGGCGTGGACGAGGACAACGACCAGGCCGCCCTCTGGTTTGACCGCTCCGCCCAGCAGGGCCACGGCCGGGCGCTGTTCCTGCTGGGGCAGTGCTATGAGGGCGGCTTCGGCGTGGAGCAGGACCTGCCCCGGCCCTCGGAGGTGGTGAGCGTGCTGCCCTTCGGGCCGCTGCTGCTGCGGGCGTACCGCTTCTGCGCAGGCAGAATTTGAGCAAACAAAAACTCCCTGACACGGCGTGTGTCAGGGAGTTTTTATGTTTTGGCGCAGGATTTCGGGAAATGCCACGGGGATGATGGATGCCGTAGGGGCGCACATTGTACGCCCTTACGGGTGTGGTGCGCCGGTCTATTTATGGTACCGGCTCCCCTCCAGAATTTTGAATCCCCGGTAGACCTGCTCCAGGACCATCACCCGGGCCAAATGGTGGGGAAAGGTCATCTTCGACATGCTCAGGCGCAAAAAAGCCCCGGCCTTCACGGAATCATGGAGGCCGTAGGACCCGCCGATGACGAACACCAGATGCTTGGCGGCGTTGTGGCTCCAGGCGGAGACCATGGCGGCCAGCTCCTCGCTGGAGCGCATAGTCCCCTCGACGGCCAGGGCGATGACGCTGGAGTTGGGGGGGATTTTGGAGCGGATGGCGTCCCCCTCCTTTTCCAGCGCCCCCTGGATCTCCCCCAGCGACGGATTTTTCGACAGCCTCTGCTCCGCCAGCTCCACAATGCTCAGCTTGCAGTACCCCTTCAGCCGCTTGGCATATTCCGCTGCGGCCTCCTGGTAGAACTTCTCCTTCAGCTTGCCCACGCAGATCAAGGTGATATCCACCAAAGCGAGCTCCTCCTCTCTTGTCCGCGGCGGCCGCGCACTTTAGCCGCCTGCTCCCAGCCGCTCCGCGCTATACTTCCAGCCACCCCGTCGCCTCATTCCTGGGCGCGGCGATCAGCTCCACGTCGTTCTCCCCCAGCCCCAGCTCTCCCAGGGCCCTTCGGGCCGCCGCCAGGGCCAGCTCAGGCCGGTTGTTCTCCTGGGACAGGTGAGCCAGCACCACCCGTCCGGCCCCCTGGGACCCCGCCCAGGCGGCCAGCTCCCCGCCCATCTCGTTGGACAGGTGCCCCCGCGCGCCCCGGATGCGGTTTTGCAGGTGGAGGGGGTAGGGCCCCCTTCGGAGCATCTCCGGGTCGTAGTTGAACTCCCCGATAAGGGTGTGGGCCCCCCGCACGCCCTCCCGGGCCTGGGGGGTGATGACCCCGGTGTCGGTACAAAGTACCAGCTTTCGTTTTCCGTCCGTCACCCAGTACCCCACCGGGCAGGCGCAGTCGTGGCTGGTGGCGAAAGCGCCCACCTCCAGCCCGCCCAGGGCAAAGCGCTGCCCCGGCTCGAACACCCGGAAGCGCTCGGTCAGCCCGTCCCACCGCCCGCACAGCTGGCAGGCCGTCTCCTCCGCGGTGTACAGCGCCGCCTGGGTCTGCCGGCACAGCACCGGCAGGGCGGCCACATGGTCGATGTGCTCGTGGGTGATGAGCACACCGGACACATGCCGCAGCTCCACCCCCAGCGCCTTCAGCCCCTGGGCGGTGCGCCGGGTGGAGATGCCCGCGTCCAGCAGGATATGTATCCGTCCGTCGCTGACCACGGCGCAGTTTCCCGACGACCCGCTGGCCAGCGTAGCCACTCTCAGCATAGGCGCACCTCCCAAAATTCTCTCTTTTCCACAAACATGCCGGAAAGGATGCAGCCCTTTCCGGCAAAAATAACCATATTGTGCCCATGTCCACGCTGCGCGGCTGTCCACCGGCCCGGGCCGGCCTGCGGAGGGCATTGCGGCCCCGCGCCCCCGTTCCGTCCGCCGCGGCCTGCGCCATTATCCTGCGGCAGATACCTTCCCACGCTCCGGGTCGGGCACCTCCACCACCCGGATATCCGCCCCGATGCGGGAGAGCTTGCCGATAATATCCTCGTAGCCCCGCTCGATATGCTTCACGTTGGAGATCTCGCTGGTGCCCTGGGCGGCCAGCCCGGCGATAATCATCCCCGCCCCGGCCCGCAGGTCGCAGGCCTCCATGGGCGCGCCGGTGAGCTTTTCCACGCCCTCAATGATGGCAATCTTTCCGTCCACCTGGATTTTTGCCCCCAGGCGGCGGAACTCCTCGGTATAGCGGTAGCGGTTGTCCCACACGCCCTCGGTGATGACGCTGGTGCCGTTGGCCAGGCACAGCACGGCGGCGATCTGGGGGTGCATATCGGTGGGGAAGCCGGGATAGAACATGGTCTTCACGTTGGTGCGCTGGAGGGGCCCATGGCGGCGGACAATGAGGGAATCCCCCTCCTCCTCCACCTCGGCGCCCATCTCCACCAGCTTGGCGGTGATGCACTCCATATGCTTGGGGATGACGTTGCACACGCGCACCTCGCCCCCGGCGGCGGTGACGGCGGCCATGTAGGTGCCCGCCTCGATCTGGTCGGGGATGATGGAGTACTCCCCGCCCCGCAGCTTGTCCACACCTCGGATTTTAATCATATCGGTGCCCGCGCCGGTGATATCCGCCCCCATGGAGTTGAGGAAGTTTGCCAAATCCACGATATGGGGCTCCCTGGCGGTATTTTCAATGACGGTGGTGCCCTTTGCCAGCACGGCGGCCAGCATCAGGTTCATGGTGGCCCCCACGCTGGCCACGTCCAGGTAAATCTGGCTGCCCTTCATCCGCCCGCCGTCGGCCCCGGCGCACATATAGCCCTTTTCCACCGTGACCTCCGCCCCCAGGGCGGCGAAGCCCTTTAGGTGCTGGTCGATGGGCCGGCTGCCGAAGTCGCACCCGCCGGGCAGGGGCACCTCGGCCTGGCCGAACCGGCCCAGCATGGCGCCCATCAGGTAATAGCTGGCCCGGAGCTTGCGCCCCGCGTCATAGGGCACGGCCTGGCGCCGGGCGTCGGTGCAGTCCACCTCCACGGTGGTGCGGTTGATCAGGCGCACGCGGGCCCCCAGGTCCCGCAGGATATCCAAAAGCAGGTCCACATCGCTGATGGCGGGAATATTTTCAATGCGGCAGGGGCCCTCCACCAGCAGGGCGGCGGGAATAATACCAACGGCGGCGTTCTTCGCGCCGCTGACCTCAACCTTGCCATACAGCGGGCGCCCGCCGTGAATCACGTATTTTTTCAAATCAGCACCTCTGACTCCCGGCAATACCGGTTTAATGGGAAAAGAGGGGCAGCTCCCTCTAAAAAATCTGTATAAGGGGAAACCGCTCGACCAAAGCCTTGCCAGGGAGCCCATTTCCCATCGATCCATTATACCACTCCCTGTAAGTAAAGGCAACCAAAACTTTCATCCTTTTCCTTCTCTCCCCCCGGATTCTCTCATCCAGCCATATTCTGCCCCGCCTCCCCACAGATATTCCGGGAAAATTGTGAATTTTCTGCGATACCCCTTGCAAAATCCAAACCAATGTATTATCATACCGTTAGCACTCGGTCTTATGGAGTGCTAAAACATTGTTTTCAAAAATTTTGATATAACGAGGTGCGAAAGACATGGCAAAAAAGCAGTTCAAGGCGGAGTCCAAGCGTCTGATGGACCTGATGATCAACTCCATCTACACCCACAAGGAGATTTTCCTGCGGGAGATCATCTCCAACGCCAGCGACGCCATCGACAAGCTGGCCTACCTGTCGCTGACGGACGACACGGTAAAGCTCAAGCGGGGGGATATGCGCATCACCGTCACCCCGGACCAGGAGGGGCGCACGCTGACGGTGTCGGACAACGGCGTGGGCATGAGCGCCCAGGAGCTGGAGCAGAACCTGGGCACCATCGCCAAGAGCGGCTCGCTGCAATTCAAGGAGGGCATGGAGAAGGAAGGCGCCGCGGACATCATCGGGCAGTTCGGCGTGGGCTTCTACTCCGCCTTCATGGTGGCCGACGAGGTGACGGTGATCACCCGCCGCCACGGGGAGGATACCGCCCACTGCTGGAAATCCTCCGGCGCGGACGGCTACACCATCACCGAATGCGAAAAGGACGAGCCCGGCACCGACGTGATCATGCGCCTGAAGCAGGACACCGAGGACGAGCGCTACAGCGAGTATCTGGAGACCGGCCGCCTGCAAACTTTAATTAAAAAGTACTCCGACTATATCCGCCACCCCATCCGCATGGAGGTGGAGGACTACCGGGAGAAGGCGCGGCCGGAGGACGCCGGGGACGATTACAAGCCCGAGTGGGAGACGGTGGTGGAGGAAAAGACCATTAACTCCATGGTGCCCCTGTGGCAGCGCCCCCGCTCCAAGGTGAAGCAGGAGGAGTACGACAGCTTCTACCGCGAGAAGTTCGGCGACTGGCAGCCCCCTCTGGCCACCGTCACCACCTCCTCCGAGGGCGCCGTGACCTTCAAGGCCCTGCTCTTCATCCCCTCCGCCACCCCCTACGACTTCTACACCCGGGAGTATGAAAAGGGCCTCCAGCTCTACTCCTCCGGCGTGCTCATCATGGACAAGTGCGCCGACCTGCTGCCCGACTGCTTCCGCTTTGTAAAGGGCGTTGTGGATTCCCCCGACTTCTCGCTGAACATCTCCCGGGAGCTGCTCCAGCATGACCGCCAGCTGAAGATCATCGCCGCCGCCCTGGAGAAGAAGATCAAGAACGAGCTGGTCAAGCTGATGAAGGACGACCGGGAGAAGTACGAGAAGTTCTGGGCCGCCTTCGGCCGCCAGCTCAAGTACAGCGTCACCGAGGGCTACGGCGCCAAGAAGGAGCTGCTCCAGGACCTGCTGCTCTTCACCACCTCCAAGGAGGGCAAACCGGCCTCCCTGGCCGAGTACGTGGAGCGCATGGGCGAGGGCCAGGAGTTCATCTACTACGTGTGCGCCGATACCCGCGAGCAGGCCGCCCGCCTGCCCCAGGTGGAGCGCATCGCCGACAAGGGCTGGGAGATTTTGTACCTCACCGAAGAGGTGGACGAGTTCGTCATGCAGGCCCTGCGGGAGGTGTCGGGCAAGGCGCTGAAATCGGTGTCCGACCCGGACGCCCTGCCCGAGACCGACGAGGAGAAGGCGGAGCAGGAAAAGCAGGCCCAGGACGCCAAGCCGGTGCTGGACTTTGTGAAGGAGACCCTGGGGGACAAAATCAAGGAGGCCCGGGTGTCCAAAATTCTCAAGACCGCCCCGGTGTGCATGACGGCGGACGGCCCCATGTCCCTGGAGATGGAGAAATACTTCTCCAAGCTGGAGGCGTCCTCCCCCATGGGCCCCATGAAGGCCGAGCGCGTGCTGGAGCTCAACCCCGCCGCCGCCCCCTTCGCGGCGCTGAAGGCCGCCCTGGACGGGGACGACAGGGAACGCGCCGCCAAATACGTCCAGGTGCTCTACCACCAGGCCCTGCTCATCGCGGGCCTGCCCATCGAGGATCCCGCCGCCTATACCGAGCTGGTGTGCTCGCTGATGATTTGATTTTCCCGTCCCGCCCCAAAGCAAATTGGAAAAGCCCCCGCGGAAGGCACTGCCTTTTGCGGGGGCTTTTCCTGTGGAGGTACGCTGGGGCATGGTTGACAGATATTGCCTGGATTGTATAATTGCAGTGATACATATGGTGTAACATGGATGTTACATCAGATTTTTGCAGTGTAAACCAGATGTGGTTGATCCACAAACAGGAGGGATTATGATGGAATTGCAGGAAAAACTCCGCTGCCTCAGAAAAGAGAATGGTGTCCCACAGATTGATCTGGCGGAGAAGCTGGAGGTGTCCCGGCAGACAATTTCCCGCTGGGAGGCGGGCACGTCTGTCCCTACCACGGAAAATCTGATGCGCCTGAGCGTCCTGTACGGCGTGCCGCTGGATGAGTGGGTCAAAGAGGATTGGACACCGTCCAGCCGTCCAAAATCCATGGATACCGGGGAGGACTGGACGCCCCAGGAAGAGGCTGTGGCAGAGGGAACAGAATCAAAGCGCGGCCGGAGGAAAAAACGCGCTTTGCTGATTGCGCTGCTTCTGGCCGCCGGTCTCATAGTCGGGGGACTGCTCTTTATCAGGCAACGGAGTGTTTCTGTGAGTATGGATGATTTGGAAGGTGAGGTGATAGATATAGGGATGGGAGAAGAAGTTTCTTTTGTCGATGTATCTTCTTAAAGTATTCAATTACATGGAAAGGAGGTATGTGCTTATGCGGTTCAAGCGTTTTTGTGCTATGTTGTTGGTCTGTGCGCTGCTCGGTTGTGCTGCCGCTCCTGCTGGTGCAATAGAGGATAATGCTGTTGTTCCGTTTGCTTTTGGTTCTTTGAATCATCGGATTGGCAAAAATGATTTTATATACGTGGGGCAGAGCATCAATCTGAACAAGGGTAATAAGGTGTCTTTCGATTGTGATTATGTACCAACTTCTGCCAGCGTTGATTTTGGTGTGGTTGCCCCTGACGGGAAATTCTATTCCTTAAATTCCACAAGTGGGCATATCAACAAATCAATTGAGGTAAGCCAGCGAGGCCAGTATACGATTGTAATCCGCAATAATGAATCCTATGAAATTACTGTCGCCGGCGGGATCAACTATTAGCAAAATGAAAAATGATTGATTTAAACAAAAAACTATTGTATAAT
>OFFJ01002907.1_pt1 | contig 10469 bp, 8 predicted proteins | sample 1521261 | NCBI WGS metagenome assembly OFFJ01 (sample SAMEA3504122, study PRJEB24116) | mouse gut metagenome | biome: mouse gut; feature: mouse-associated habitat; material: faeces | place: Denmark | collected 2011 | reverse complement strand
CAGTCAGCCGGACAGGGAACGGCAAAATTTTTTACACTTCTTTTACTTCTTTATCCCACATGAGCAAAATCGCAGGGCGTCAAGCAGCTTGTCGCCGGGGGAGGCGTGGCCCTGATCGGCATTACCCTGGTTCCCCTGCTGTCCGGCTTGCTGGGCTGATGTTCCCCGCTAAATCCCCTCACGGCCTCCCGCCCCAAGCGGGGGCCGCGGGAAAGGAGGTGCTTGACCCATGATACTTGACTGGCTGGAAGAATGGTTCAAGGGTGTGCTGATCGACGGCATCACCAGCAACCTCACCGGCCTTTTTGACACGGTGAACGGAAAAGTGGGCGAGATCGCCGCCGATGTGGGAGCCACACCGCAGGACTGGAACAGCGGCGTGTTCAATATGCTCCGCAGCCTGTCGGAAACGGTGATCGTCCCCATCGCCGGGGCTATCCTCGCCCTTATCATGTGCTACGAGCTGATACAGTTGATCGCGGAACGGAACAATATGCACGACATGGACAGTTGGATGCTGTTCCGCTGGGTGTTCAAGTCCGCCGCCGCTGTCCTGCTGGTAGCCAACACCTGGAACATCGTCATGGGCGTGTTCGACCTGACGCAGAGCGTTGTCAATCAGAGCGCCGGGGTTATCATCGGCAATACCAGCATCGACATTACAGCCGTTGTCACCGACCTGGAAAACCGGCTTTCGGATATGGACATCGGCGGTCTGCTGGGCCTGTGGTTCCAGTCCCTCTTTGTAGGGCTGACGATGAATATTCTCTCCATCTGCATCATGCTTGTGGTCTATGGCAGGCTGATTGAAATATACCTTGTGACCTCGCTGGGGCCTATCCCCCTTGCCACCATTGGGAACAGCGAGTGGCGGGGCATGGGGCAGGGCTATTTGAAATCCCTCTTTGCCCTGGGCTTCCAAGCGTTCCTTATCATGGTGGTAACGGGCATCTACGCCGTCCTGATACAGAATATCGCCCTTGACGGGGACGTTTCCGGGGCGATATGGGGCTGTATGGGCTATACGGTGCTGCTGTGCTTCTGCCTGTTCAAGACCGGGAGCATCGCCAAGGCCGTGTTTGCCGCCCACTGATGGAGGGAGGACAAGCTATCAAAAAATACAGCATTATCTACGCTGACCCGCCCTGGCAGTACAAGGTGTACTCCAAGAAAGGGGCTGGCCGCTCCGCTGAAAGCCACTATCCCACCATGAGCATTGAGGACATCCGGGCCTTGCCGGTTGGGGAGTTGGCCGACCGGGACTGCGCCCTGTTCCTCTGGATAACCTTTCCCATGCTGCTGGACGCATTGAGCGTCATAAAGGCGTGGGGCTTCACCTATAAGACCGTGGCCTTTGCCTGGGTAAAGCAGAACAAAAAGGCCAACACCCTGTTTTGGGGCATGGGCTACTGGACACGGGCCAATGTGGAGCTGTGCATCCTGGCGACCAAGGGACGGCCAAGACGGAAATCCGCAGGCGTTCATCAAGTGGTGCTGGCCCCGGTGGAGGAACACAGCAAGAAACCCGATATTGTCCGGGATAAGATCGTCACGCTTATGGGCGACCTGCCCCGGATAGAGCTGTTTGCCAGACAGACGCCCCCCGGCTGGGACGTTTGGGGCAACGAAGTGGACAGCGACATCACGCTATGAAGCGGAAAGGAGGCTTTTTGTTATTCCGCAGTACACATTAGCATCTCTTTTTGACGGCATAGGGGGCTTTCCCTACGCCGCTTCTTTTTACAATATCACATCCCTGTGGGCAAGCGAGATCGTCCCGGCCTGCGTGTCGGTGACGAAACGGCACTTCCCGGATATGGCCCACGCCGGGGACGTGACCCAGCTCCACGGCGGAAAACTCCCGCCTGTGGACATCGTGACATTCGGCAGCCCGTGTCAAGGGCTGTCACTGGCGGGCCAGCGCCGGGGGCTGGCGGACGAGCGGAGCGGCCTCTTTCTGGAGGCCATACGGATAATTGATGAAATGAGGGAGGCGACACATGGCAGATACCCAAGGTTCGCGCTGTTCGAGAACGTCCCCGGCGCTCTGTCGTCCGCAGGAGGACGTGACTTTGCGGCTGTGCTGCAATCGTTCACAAAGGCCAAAATTCCAATGCCTTATTCTGGACGGTGGGCAAACGCCGGGATGGTACGAGGCGGAGGCGTTGATCTCGCTTGGTGCGTGTACGACGCCCAATATTTCGGCACAGCACAGCGGCGCAGGCGCCTGTTTCTTGTCTGCGATTTTGCAGGAAGAAGTGCCGGAGAAATACTCTTTGTCCCCAAAAGCCTGCGCGGGTATTTTGAGGCGGGCGGAACGCCGCGGCAAGGACTTGCCGCCTTTGCTGAAAGCGGCCCTGATACAGCAGGCGGGGAAATCGTTGTTTTGAACGATCAAGGCGGGGCGTCGCTGACAGTGGAGCGTTCCGGCATCTCCCCCACCCTCCGCAGCCAGACCCACGGCAATCTGCCAGTGGTGGCCGCTGGCTTTGACTTACAGCAGATCACCAGCAAGACCAACCGCTCCACCCTGCGGCCCGTCCAGCCCACCCTATGCGGGACGGGACAGCCCCATGTGGTGACGATGGCGACGGGGCAGGCCAACGCGGAAGTGCTGGCGGACATCGCCCCCACCCTCAACTGCAACCACGAACAGCCCCTTTTGGTGCATCCGCAGATCGCCGGGACGCTGTGCGCCTCCGGCGCTGGCCTCTCCCGGCCCGCTGGCATGGGGAGCGAAACCGACTTCTGCATCACCAGCGCGGGCTTCCGCTACAAGGCCGGGAGCGCGGCGGGGAGCCTGGGCTATCAGGAGGAAACCGCCCCGACCCTGCTTGCCGCACAGCAAAGCGGCGTACTGCATCATCACTACGCCGACCTGATCGTGCGCCGCCTGACGCCCCTGGAATGTGAGCGTTTGCAGGGCTTCCCGGACTTCTGGACGGAGCAGGGCGGCGGGCGGGCTATCAGCGACACCAGCCGCTATCAAATGCTGGGAAATTCTATCGCCGTCCCCTGCGTGGCCTACATCATGCAGGGGATTTATCACGCTCTGGAAAGGAGGAATTGACCTATGGCCTATGTGTCCGTCCCCAAGGACTTGACCCATGTAAAAAGCAAAATGCTGTTCGGCCTGACGAAACGGCAGATCGTATGCTTCGGCGCGGCGCTCCTGATGGGCTTGCCGCTCTTTTTTATGCTCCGGGGCAGCGTCCCCACCAGCGCCGCCGCCCTGGTGATGATCTTCGCCATGCTCCCCGGCCTGCTGTTCGGGCTGTACGAGAAGCACGGCCAGCCGTTGGAGGTGGTGATCGGGCAGATCGTCCGAAACCGCTTCACCATGCCCAAGGCGCGGCCCTATCAGACCAATAACCTTTACGCCGTGTTGGAGCGGCAGCGTCAAATGGAAATGGAGGTGAAAGCGGTTGTCCAGAAAGCAAAACGGCGGCAGGCCGGTAAAGCTGTCCCGCGCCGAAAAGCGGGAGATACAAGCCATCATCCGCAGGTATAAGGGCGACGGCAAGCCCCATACCGCCCAAGAGAGCATCCCCTACGAGGTCATGTATCAGGACGGCGTTTGCAGGCTGAACCAGCGTTCTTTCTCCAAGTGCATTGAGTTCTCCGATACCAATTACCAGCTTGCCCAGCCGGACGACCGCACGGCCACCTTTGAATATCTCTGCGACCTCTATAACTATGTGGACGCCTCTATCCACGTCCAGTTCTCCTTTGTCAACCGCAGGGCAGACCCGGCGCAGTACGCCCGCAGCTTCGAGATCGCCCCGCAGGGGGACGACTTCGACGACATCCGGGCCGAGTACACCGGCATCTTACAGCGGCAGTTGACGAGGGGCAACAACGGCATCGTCAAGACCAAGTATCTGACGTTCACCATTGAGGCGGACAACCTGAAAGCGGCGCGGGCGAGGCTGGAACGCATTGAAACCGACCTGCTGGGCTATTTCAAGATGATGGGAGCCGCCGCCCATGTGCTGGACGGGGCCGAACGGCTGGAAGTGCTGCACGGCGTTTTCCACCCGGACGGCGAATTGTTCCGCTTCGACTGGAAATGGCTTCCCACGGCGGGGCTGTCCACCAAGGACTTCATCGCCCCGTCCTCCCTCCGCTTCGGGAACAGCCGGGTATTCGGTATCAGCGGCAAGTATGGGGCTGTGAGCTTCCTGCAAATCCTGGCCCCGGAGCTGTCCGATGAAATGCTGGCGGATTTCCTCAACACGGAAAACGGCATCGTCGTCAACCTCCATGTGCAGGCCATTGAGCAGACCGAGGCCATCAAGCGGGTAAAGCGGAAGATCACCGACCTGGACGCCATGAAGATACAGGAGCAGAAAAAGGCGGTGCGCTCCGGCTACGACATGGACATCCTGCCCTCCGACCTTGCCACCTACGGCACGGACGCCAAGCAGCTTTTGTCCAAATTGCAGACCCGGAACGAACGCCTTTTCATGGTGACGTTCCTTGTCCTGAACATGGCCGACACCCAGCGGAAGTTGAGCAATGAGGTATTCCGGGCCGCTGGCGTGGCGCAGAAGTATAACTGCGCCCTGGTGCGGCTGGACGACCAGCAGGAGCAGGGCCTAATGTCCTCCCTCCCCCTGGGGCAGAACCATATCAACATCCAGCGGGGCCTTACCACGTCCAGCGCCGCCATCTTCGTCCCGTTCGTCACGCAGGAGCTTTTTCAGGGCGGCGGGGCCATGTACTACGGCGTCAACGCCAAGACCCACAACATGATTATGCTGGACAGGAAACTTGCCCGGTGTCCCAACGGGCTAAAGCTGGGTACGCCTGGAAGCGGCAAGTCCATGTCCTGCAAGTCCGAGATCGTCAGCGTGTTCCTGACGACCACGGATGATGTCTTTGTTTGTGACCCGGAGGCGGAGTATTTTCCCCTGGTACAGCGGCTTCACGGGCAGGTTATCAAGCTGTCCCCCACCAGCAAAGACTATGTGAACCCGCTGGACATCAACCTGAATTACAGCGAGGACGAAAACCCGCTGGCGCTGAAAAGCGACTTCGTGCTGTCGTTCTGCGAGCTGGTGATGGGCGGCAAGAACGGTTTGGAGCCTATCGAAAAGACGGTGATCGACCGGGCCGTGCAGGTGATCTACCGGCCCTACCTGGCAGACCCCCGCCCGGAAAAAATGCCCGTCCTCTCCGACCTCCACGCCGCCCTGACCGCCCAGCACATCCCGGAGGCCGACCGGGTGGCGCAGGCCCTTGACCTCTATGTGTCCGGCAGCCTGAATGTCTTTAACCACCGTACCAATGTGGACATTGAAAACCGGCTTGTGTGCTTCGACATCAAGGATTTGGGCAAGCAGTTGAAAAAGCTGGGGATGCTCATTGTCCAAGATCAGATTTGGGGCCGTGTCACCGCCAACCGCAGCATGGGCAAGGCGACCTGGTACTTTGCCGACGAGTTCCATTTGCTTCTGAAAGAGGAACAGACGGCGGCGTATTCCGCTGAAATCTGGAAGCGTTTTCGTAAATGGGGCGGTATTCCGACCGGGGCCACGCAGAACGTGAAAGACCTGCTTTCCTCCCCGGAGATCGAAAACATCCTGGAAAACAGCGACTTCATTACCCTGCTCAATCAGGCCAGCGGCGACCGCAAGATTTTGGCCGAACGGCTGAACCTGTCCCCCGACCACCAGAAGTACATCGACAACTCCGAGCCGGGGGCCGGGCTTCTGATCTTCGAGAACGTGATCTTGCCCTTTACCAACCCCATCCCCAGCAATACCGAGCTGTATAAAATTATGACGACCCGGCTTTCCGAGGTCGTGGAGGGCGGCGCATGAGCAGGAAGCACCTGAAACCCCGTGACAAGGTGACGCAGCGCATGACCCGTGACGGCGTGGTGCTGGAAAATCAGACCACCGGCGAGGAAATCAATATCTCCGACCGGGAGGCGGAACAGGACTTCACCCCCGCCGGGGCCACCGGCAGGGCCGAAAAGGTGCTGGAACGGGCCGACCAAGTACGGGAGCGCCGCAGTATGAAAAAGGCGGCGAAACAGGCCGGGCAGGTGGAGGCCGACACCGGCCCCCGCCCGTCCGCCCGCCTGCAATTCTCCGAGGAAGAACGCTCCACGCCGGAGCTGAAGAAGTACATCCGCAAGTCCGATCAGCGGGCCGACCGTCTGGACGCTGCAAGGGCCGCTATCCCGAAAGAAACCGTGAAAATCAAGGAAAAGGTCTTTGACGAGGCTACCGGCAGGGCGAAAACCCGTGTGCGCCGGGAAACGAGGGACAAGCCGCCTCCCGCCATGAAGCCCAACCCGGCCAGCCGCCCCGTTCAGGAAGTTTTACTGTTCACCCACGGCAAAATCCATGAGGTGGAGCATGAGAATGTGGGCGTGGAGGGCGGACACAAGGGGGAGGAATTGGCCGAGCGGCAGGCGGGCCGGGCCGTCCGGGGCGCAATCCGCCGCCACCGCATGAAGCCCTACCGGGAGCTGTCCAAGGCCGAACGCCTGGCGGAAAAGGCCAACATCGAATATTTCTACCAAAAGGCCCTCCATGACAACCCCCAGCTTGCACAAGCGGCCAGCAACCCCATTTCCCGGTTCTGGCAGAAGCGGCAGATCAAGCAGCAGTATGTCAAGGCGGCGAGGGCGGCGGGCCAGACGGCGGCGCATGGGGCCGGGGCCGCACAGGGGACGACGAAAGCGGCCAAGACTTCCGGCAAGGCGGCAAAGGAAGCGGCCAAGGAGAGCGAACGGCTGGCCTCCTTTGCCGTCCGGCACTGGAAAGGCTGTCTTGTGGCCCTGGCCCTGCTGATTATGACGGCGTTCCTGATGGGCGGCTTACAGTCCTGTTCCTCCATCGTGGGCGGGTTTGGTTCCGGCTTCACGGCTACCTCCTACCTCTCCGACGACGCCGACCTGATTGCCGTGGAAAACGCCTATGTGGGCATGGAGAACGACTTACAGCGGCAGATCGACAGCATCCCCAGCACCTACCCTGGCTATGACGAATACCGCTACGATCTGGACGAGATCATCCACAATCCCCATGAATTGGCCGCTTTCCTGACCTCCATCCTCCCGCGTTACACGCTGGCCGAGGTTCAGGCGGAGTTACAGCGGGTATTCAACAAGCAGTACACCCTTACCACCACCACGACGGTTGAAGTCCGCTACCGCACGGAAACCCGAACGGACAGCGAGGGCAACAGCTACACCGTCCAAGTCCCCTATAACTATTACATCCTCAATGTGAAGCTGACCGCCCGCTCTATCGCGTCCATCGCCCCGGAGCTGCTGACCCCGGAGCAGTTGGAAATGTTCAATATCTATCTGGAAACAAGCGGCAACAATCCCCTTGTGTTTGGCGGCGGTTCCTACGACATCAGCGCGTCCGAGGACATCAGCGGCGTTCACTTCGTCAACGGGACGAGGCCGGGCAATACCGCTGTGGTGGACATCGCAAAATCACAGGTGGGGAATGTGAACGGCCAGCCCTATTGGAGCTGGTACGGCTTTGACAGCCGTGTGGAGTGGTGCGCCTGCTTCGTGTCCTGGTGCTATAACCAAATGGGCCTGACCGAGCCCAAATTTGCTGGCTGCACCTCCGGGGGCATGGCATGGTTCCAGTCACGGGGCCAGTGGGCCAACCGGGGGTACAGCGACATCGCCCCCGGCGACGCAATTTTCTTCGATTGGGACAACAGCGGCAACGCCGACCATGTGGGCATCGTGATCGGCACGGACGGCACGAACGTCTATACCGTGGAGGGCAACAGCGGAAACGCCTGCAAGATCAAGAGTTATCCCCTGAACAGCAGCGTTATCCGAGGTTACGGATTGATGAATTGGGATTAAAAAATCGGAAAGGAGTTTTGACTATGGCGAACAAACTTGACCGCATCGAAAAGGACATCCAGAAAGTGAAGTCCAAGATCGCGGAGTACAACAAGCAGCTTCGGGAGCTGGAGGGGCAGAAAACCGAGCAGGAGAATTTGCAGATCATCCAGCTTGTCCGGGGCATGAACATGACGAGGGAGGAATTTGCGGCGTTCCTGCGGGGCGGGGCCTTGCAGACCGCCCCCACCCTGACGCCCTATCACGAAAAGGAGGACACCGGCCATGAGGAATAAGATCATTACCCGTTTTCTCTCTGTCATTCTGGCTGTGGGCCTGTCCGCCGCCATGTTCACCACGACGGCCTTTGCCGGGGGCGGCGACGAGGAAGGGGAGGTCATACCCACCGAGCCGACCGGGGAAGTGGTGTCCACGCCTGACCCCAAGCCCCTGACCCCGGAGGGCAATCTATCCCTGGTGGACGACATCGACGGCGAGGCGTCCGAGGATAAGCAGTTTATCACCGTCGTTTCCAAGACCGGCAACTATTTTTACATCATCATCGACCGGGCCGGGGACGGCGAGAACACGGTGCATTTTCTCAATCAGGTGGACGAGGCCGACTTGCTGGCGCTGATGGAGGTGGAGGAAGAACCGCCCGCCGTCTGTACCTGTTCCGTGAAGTGCGAGGCCGGGGCCGTCAATACCGCCTGCCCTGTCTGCGCCAACAACATGACCGCCTGCGCCGGGAAAGCGCCGGAGCCGCAGGAGCCGGAAGAACCTGAACCCCCGGCCAAGGAGAACAAGGGCGGCATGGGCGGTCTGCTGGTGCTGCTGATTGTGGCCCTGGCTGGCGGCGGCGGGGCGCTGTACTACTTCAAGTTCCGCAAGCCCAAGGCGGATGTGTCCGGCAGCACCGACCTGTCCGAATATGACTTTGACGACGAGGACGAGCCGGAGGATGAAGAAATGGAGGACGAGGAATGAGCTATCAGTTGGTTATCGCGGAAAAGCCCAGCGTGGCCCGGAGTATCGCCGCCGTGATCGGGGCGACCGACCGGCAGGAGGGCTACTTGCAGGGCAACGGCTACATCGTGTCCTGGTGCATCGGGCATCTGGTGTCCTTTGCCGACGCCGGGATGTATGACGAGCGTTTCAAGAAGTGGCGCTATGAGGATTTGCCCATCATCCCGGAGAGCTGGCGGCTGACCGTCCCCCCGGACAAGCGGGAGCGGTTCGACACCCTGCGGACGCTGCTTCGCTCCGAGGAAGTGAGCGAGGTCATCAACGCCTGCGACGCCGGGCGGGAGGGCGAATTGATCTTCCGCACGGTCTACCACCTGGCGGGCTGTACCAAGCCCATGAAGCGGCTGTGGATTTCCAGCATGGAGGACAGCGCCATCCGGGAGGGCTTCGCCCACCTGAAACCGGGCCGGGACTATGACCCCCTGCATCAATCGGCGCTGTGCCGGGCCAAGGCGGACTGGCTGATCGGCATTAACGCCACCCGGCTTTTCTCTGTGCTGTACCACAAGACCCTGACCGTGGGCCGCGTCCAGACCCCCACCCTGAAAATGCTGGCGGACAGGGACGCCAAGATCACCGGCTTCCAGAAAGAGAAATATCACATCGTCCATATCGCCGGGGGCGGCATGGAGGCGACAAGCGACCGCTTCCCCGACCCTGCCGGGGCGGAGAGCGTCAAGACGGCCTGCATGGGAGCGCGGGCCGTCTGCGCTTCCATCCAGCGGGAGAAGAAAACCGAACAGCCGCCCAAGCTCTACGACCTCACCACCTTGCAGCGGGAGGCCAACCGGCTTTTCGGCTTTACCGCCAAGCAGACCCTTGACTACGCCCAAACGCTGTATGAAAAGCGCCTGCTGACCTATCCCCGGACGGACAGCCACTTCCTCTCCGACGACATGGAGCAGACGGCGGCGGGCATCGTGGCCGGTATCGTCCCCATTTTGCCGTTCATGGAGGGGGCGGCGTTCTCCCCGGAGATCCGCCGCATCCTGAACAGCGCCAAGGTGAGCGACCACCACGCCATCATCCCCACGGCGGAGTTCGTGAAACAGGGCTTTTCCGGGCTGGCGGACAGCGAAAGGAAACTGCTGTCCCTGGTGTGCTGCAAGCTGCTGTGCGCCGTGGCCCCGGCCCATGAGTACGAGGCCGTCACCGCCGTTTTCACCTGCGCCGGGCAGGAGTTCACCGCCAAGGGCAAGACCGTCCTGGCCGCTGGCTGGAAAGACATCGACCGCCGCTTCCGGGCCTCCCTGAAAACTGACGCCGACGAGGACGGCGAAACTGTGCGGGAGCTGCCGGAGTTGGCCGAGGGGCAGGTTTTCGAGGACATGGCTGCTTCCGTCACCGAGCATTTCACGTCGCCCCCCAAGCCCTACACGGAAGATACCCTGCTGTCGGCTATGGAGCGGGCCGGGGCCGAGGATATGCCTGACGACGCCGAGCGCAAGGGCCTGGGGACGCCCGCCACCCGCGCTGCTATTCTGGAAAAACTGGTGCAGACCGGCTTCATCCAGCGCAAGGGCAAGCAGCTTCTCCCCACCAAGGACGGCATCAATCTGGCGGCGGTACTGCCGGAGGCGCTGACCTCCCCCGCCCTCAACGCCGAATGGGAAAC
>OFFJ01002905.1_pt1 | contig 10472 bp, 12 predicted proteins | sample 1521261 | NCBI WGS metagenome assembly OFFJ01 (sample SAMEA3504122, study PRJEB24116) | mouse gut metagenome | biome: mouse gut; feature: mouse-associated habitat; material: faeces | place: Denmark | collected 2011 | reverse complement strand
CGCCCCCAAGCCGGCCCCCGACTGGAAGCCGGAGCGATTCGCCAGGTTCTGGGACTACTACCCCCGTGGAGAGTCCAAGCAGGCGGCAATCCGGGCATGGGACAGGCTGAAGCCCTCGGACGAGCTGATTTCTGAGATGGCCGCAGCCCTGCGCTGGCAGAAGGAGAGCGCCAGCTGGCAGGCCGGGGTGGGCATCCCCTACGCCTCCACCTGGCTGAACAACCAGCGGTGGACGGACGTGCCCAAGGAGCTGCCCGCCGGGGCGGAGGCCCCGCCCCAGCCTCTGCGCGGAGAGGGGGTGCGGTACCTGTGACAGGCAAGGGACCGCTCTCTGAGCAGCTGCTGAACGCGGAGACCGGCGTTCTGGGCTCCATGCTCATCGACGAGGCCGCGGTGGGGCCCATGCTGATGGCCCTGGCGGACACGGATTTCCAGACCCCGGAGCGGCGGCATATCTTCCAGGCCATCCGCCGCCGGTACGGCGCGGGCCAGCCGGTGGACGCACTGCTGGTGAACGAGGACCTGGGCGGGGCCTATGGCCAGCTGATGGCGGACATGATGGCCGTCACGCCCACCGCCGCCAACGCGGACGCCTATGCGCAGGCGCTCAAGCGGACAAGCCGTCTCTGGCAGCTGCGCCAGATCGGGGACGGTCTGGCGGAGGCGGACAGCGAGGAGGACTGCCGGAAACTGATTGACCGGGCAAACCTGCTGTTCACCGAGCGCTCCAGCGTCCGGCGGGTGACCATGGAGCAGGCCTATATGGACTTCTTCAAGCGGCGGGACGGCATGAAGCCTCCGGAGTATCTGCACTGGCCATTCTCAGGCCTGGAGGAGCAGCTCCACGTGGGGGCGGGGGACATGGTGGTCATCGGGGGCTACTCCTCTGCCGGGAAGACGGCCTTTGCCCTGCAAATCGCCTTCCGGATCGCCCGGGACAAGCGGGTGGGCTTCTTCTCCTACGAGACCGACGCGGACAAGCTGGCGGACCGGACCATCGCCTGCCAGACCCAGACCAGCTTTACCCGGATCATGACCAACCGGCTGACCTATGAGGACTACGGTCGGATCAAGGAGACCCGCCAGCATATGACGGCCCCGGCTCTGGAGCTGCTGGAGACGCCCGGCATGCCGGTGTCCGGTATCAGCGCCTACGCCCTGGCCCACCACTACGACGTGATCCTGGTGGACTACCTGCAAAAAATCCCCGCGCCTAAGGACGGGCGGTATTTCAGTGAGTTTGAGCGGGTGAGCCGGGTGTCCAGCGATTTGCAGCAGCTGGGCCGCACCATCGGGAAGACGGTGATTGCCCTCAGCCAGCTCAGCCGGGCGGAGAAGCGGAAGGACGGCTCCATCCCGCCGCCCACCATGTCCTCTCTGCGCCAGTCCGGCCAGATCGAGCAGGACGCGGACGTGGTGCTGCTGCTGTACAAGGAGTACCAGGACTTTGACAAGACCCGGCGGTGCCTGGACGTGGCCAAGAACAAGGACGGCGAGGCGGGGGTGGGGCTGCTGCTGAACTTTGACGGGGACAAGCAGTGCTTCTCCATTGCGGCGAGACAGCACAGCCCGCCGCCCAAGCCGGCGGCCCCGGTCCAGACCACCATGTTCCGGGAAATCTCAGCTGAGCCGTGTCCCTTTTGAGGGGCCGAAATAAACGAAAGGGCTACATGCTATGAAAATCATTTGTGTGATGAATTTGAAGGGCGGGACAGGCAAGACCGTCACCGCCGACAATCTGGCGGCGATCCTGGCCGATCTCCATGGGAAGCGGGTTCTGCTCATTGACGCGGACCACCAGGGCAACACCAGCAGCTTCTTCCGTTGGGAGGAGGGCGCTACCCTGCGGGACATCCTGACCGGGGATGCGGAGCCGTACTGGCGGGAATCGGTGCAGACCACAGGCATTTTGAATCTGGATATGATCCCGGCGGATATATCCCTGGCGGAGCTGGACGCCTCGCCGTACTTCGATCCCAAGCGTCTGTGGCGGCTCCGGTATTTCCTGATGGCGGCCCGGGAGGACAACGTTTATGATTACGTCGTCATCGACATGCCGCCCGCCTTCAGCCTGGCGGCCCGGGCGGCGCTGGCGGCGGCGGATGAGGTGATTGTGCCCATTAAGCTGGACGCGTTCTCTGTGAAGGGGATGGCGGAGCTTTTGCGGCAGCTTCGCTCCATGGAGCGGGTCAACCCGGGCTTAACGTTGGCAGGTGTGCTGATTACCATGTGGCGGAATATTGACGTTGTCCATCAGGCGGAGGAGATTCTGCGATCCTCCAGAGACCTGAAGGTATTTCAGACCACCATCCGGCGCACGGACCGTGTGGATGAGAGCACCTTCCAGCGTCAGCCGCTTCACATCTACAGCCCCCGAAGCGCCGCCAGCATAGATTATCAGCAGTTCGTGGCGGAATATCTGTTGGGAGGACGGGAAAATGGGTAAGCGATTTGATTTGGGATCTATGATCGAGACCGTGTCCGGATTACAGGAGGAGGCCGCGCCGCAGGTCCGGGATATTAATGTCATCACCGAGGAAATCCTGTCCTTGAAGCAGACGGCGGGAGACGCGATCCTGAGTATCGGGGACAGGCTGATCGAGGCGAAGGGGATGCTGACCCACGGGGAGTGGCTGCCGTGGCTGACGGAGCGGGTGGAGTTCTCCGAGAGTACGGCACAACGGTTCATGCGTCTGTCCAGAGAGTGGCGAAATCCGTCAGCGCTGACGGATTTGGGGGCCACCAAAGCATTGACATTGCTGGCTTTACCGCCGGAGGAGCGGGAAAAATTTATTGGAGAAATCCATGTGGTCAACGGAGAGGAAAAGTCGGTTTCCGACATGACCAGCCGGGAGCTGGAGCAGGCGGTGAAGGACGCGGAGCAGGCCAGGGCGGACGCCCGGACTGCCGAGGAGGCCCGGGCTAAGATGGAGGCGGACCTGCGCATCGTCAAGGCCAATCTGGAGGCCAGACAGGCCGAGTCGGAGAAGTACAGGGCGGAAACGGATGCGCTGCGTACGGAACTGGAGGAATTGAAGGCCAGGCCTGTCGATGTGGCGGTGATGACTGTGGACCAGGAGCAGCTGGACAAGGCACGGGCTGACGCTATTTCGGAGATGCAGTCGAAGGTGGACCGGGCTGAGGCCGCCAGGGGCAAGGCTGAGAAGGCCCGCAGAGCCGCGGAGGCGGCTCTGGAGGAGGCCAGGACCAAGCTTGAGGCGGCGGTCAAAACGGAGCGGAAGGAGACCATTGCGGCGGATGCGGATCTGGCGGCCTTTGAACTGCTGTTCGGACAGGTCATGGATATTGCCAACAAGATGCGCGGCATCCTGCTCAAGGCCCATGGCCGCAAGGACAGCGGTAAGGAGGCAGGTATGATAAAGGCGTTGACCACATTATCAGAATCGATCAGAAAGGCGGCGGAGGTATGAGCTGGCAGAAGCGGGCATTGGAGAAGCTGGACAAAGAATATCAGGATTTTAAGGGAAACAGATATGAGGCGGCCATGAAAAAGGAGGTTTCCGATGTGCTGCGGGACTTCTGCCGGCAAAACGACGAGTTTGCCAAGGCGGTGGTTCAGGGCGGCGCTTTCAAGGACTGCATGGCGGCTGTGGCGGCTGGGGTAAAGGATGCTCTCTCTGATCTGGAGGCATACAAGCGGGCGGCGGCGTTCTACTTCCGGGGCGCACAGGTGAAGATGGAGCTGCATATCCAGCTGGAACCGGACGCCGAAGAGGACGGGAAGCTCATTCGTTTGGACTTTGCCGATTTCTTTTCCTGAGGAGGCGCTGCTGTGAACAATCCAGAATGCACGCCGCTCTCCCAGGCCGAGGAGCTGGCGCTGATGAAGGCTTTTCCAAGCTGGTTGAGCGATCAGGATGAGACGATAGCCAGAAGGATCTTTGAGCAGTTGGTTTTCTTTTTGACCATTGACCGGAATACCCGCCGCTGTATCTGTACCAGCTGTATGGAGGGCTTTTTTGTGGATAAAGCTATCCGGCCGGAGTTCTTCAAAAGAAAACACGGCCAGGCATGTGAATGCCCGAACTGCGGACAGAGGGCAACCCTTCTGTCCGCTGGGAAATACAAGAATTTCAATCGGCTGACATCCCGCCAGCGGGCGGTACAGATAAAAGTCTGTCAGGATTGGCTGCTGGTTCAGGCGGGGTGGCTTTCCCGCAGCTTTGATTGCGATGATTTGGCCGGCTATGTCGATTTTGTCCCCTTCCGGCGGTACGCGTTTGCGCCAGGACGGCGGGTTATGTGGGAGCAATGGGGCGATGACAGTCCGTGGACGCTGATGAGCCGGATCAAGGAGCCTTTTCCGTGCCAGCATTATGAGGCGGAGGCCGCATATCTGCCTATGGGGGCTGCGAACATCGCAAAAAGCTCTCTGCGCTACTGTCAGTACGATCAGTGGTTTGACGCGGAATATGGAGGAGTGCCGGGCAGCTGCGACTGGGAGTTAGAGCCTTTTCGGGTTGCCTATCTCATCCAATATCTGGGAGAGTATACGCGCCGTCCTCAGATGGAAATTCTGGTCAAGCTGGGCTACTGGAAGATTGTCAGTGATCTTGTTCTGCGCAGAAAGCCCCATGGGGATATCCTGGATTGGAGCGCGGTCAAAGCGCCGGACTTTTTCCGGCTGTCCAAGCACGATTTCCGGCTGTTCAGGGCTGGGCTCTGCTGCTTTGAGGATCTGAAGGATTTCCGGTTATTGCAGCGGCGTGAGCTGGTGAAGGACATATCCGAATTTTCAGCGCTGAAGCGCGGACTTGACGGTGCGTTTTCGCTTGTGTGTAAAGGGGCGCGCCTGGCCGGGGTGAAGCTAGACAGAGCGGACCGCTACATACGGTCCTTTGAGGAGAACAAGGCCGCTATGGCACAGATCTGGGTGGACTACCTGGAGGCAGCCGGCAAGCTGAAATACGATCTGTCCCGGGATGACGTGCGTTTGCCGGCGGAGCTCATGGACCGTCATGATAAAGCTGCGGCAGCGATTGGCGTTATAGAGGACGAGAAGAAGGTGAAGCGGTACCTGGCGCGGCGCGTGAAGCTGGAAAAACAGTTTGCGTTCTCCGCAGACGGTCTGTCCATCGTGGTTCCTGGCGGTGTGCAGGACATTGTCCGGGAGGGGCGTATCCTGAAACACTGTGTCGGTGGCTACGCGAACCGGCATGTGGATGGGAAAACAACGATCCTGTTTCTTCGAAAAGATTCAGCGCCCAGCGATCCGTATGTCACGATTGAGATAAGCGTGGAGAATAACTGCAAGAATCTGAGAATTGTACAGATCCACGGATACCAGAATGAACGGGACGGCAGGGCCTCTCCTGAGAAAAAGCACGCGGCTTTTCTGGACAAGTGGATGGCGTGGGTACACGCGGGGAGCCCCAGGGATGAGGAGGGACAGCCGTCTGTTATTCCTCAGCCGAATGAGGAAATGGGGGCAGCGTGAAAATTGGCAGGATAAATCTGGAGTAGAGAATAGGAGGCAGAAATGCGGCTGATTGATGCGGATCAACTTCTTTCGTTTATCAAACTTGATGAGCGCGCGATTGCGCCGGAAGAACATACGGCACAGGATATTGTCATGATGATTCAAACCGCGCCAACCATCGTACAGACCAATGCCAATGTTTCGTTGACCCTGGAGGAGCTGCGGCAGATGGACGGAGAGCCAGTGTGGATCGTTCCGATGTGCGGAAGCGGCGGTTTCTGCACTTGGATGCTGGTTGATGCAGAATATGAACTTTGCCGTGAGGCTCACGGTGAAATGGCAGTGTTCGAGAACTTCGGAAAGACTTGGCTGGCCTACCGCCGTAAGCCAGAGGAGGGGATGGTATGAAACCAAGAGTTCGAGCGAATCAACAAGGAGGTGTGCAGTTGATGTCAAACGAAAAAGTCTGGCACTGCATCCGCCAGCGGGCGGGCCCGCTGGTGAAGGAGTGCCGGAGCATACGCCCGCGGATCGTCTCCAGCGATACCACCTACGAGCGGACGGAGAAAAACAAAATTCTCCGTCCGCCCCGGGATTCCTCCGTGTGCAGGACCCGGGTGGACCGGCTGGAGCTGCGTCTGGCCCTGTTCGGCGATGAGGGCAGCGTCTACGCACTCACCTTTGACCGGGAGCATGAGCCTTCCAGCTTTCAGGATGTGCGCCGGGCATGGTGCAGCTTTCTCTACCGGCTGAAGAAATGGCGCAGCCAGCCATTCGACTATGTGTATCTCATCGAGGGCCGCCACGGAGACCGCCGCTACCACATCCATCTGGTACTGCGGGACAGCGACTTCTCGCCAGCGGAGGTGCGGCATTTATGGCGGTTTGGCGTGGATGTGGATGACCAGCCGCTCCTGCGCCACCCTCGGGACACCTACCGCCGCACGGCGAAATACTTCAACAAGGAGGCCACCGACGGCATCACGATCCGTATCAGCTCCCGGACCTGGGTGTGCTCCCGCTCCCTGATCCGGAAGCTGCCGCCTGCGGAGTGCTGGCGGGATACGAGCGGTGACATCCCTATTCCGCCGGACGCCCGGTGCCATGGCACATACAACGTCTCCAACGCCTTCGGGGAGTATCGGTACGCATGGTACCTTGCGGGCAGTCCCGCGATGCCGGATGGAGCGTTTGCCAACGATTTTAATATGTAATACTATCTTGGAATGTAGTCGGACAACTGACAAAAAGGAGAAACCATCTTGCAAACGAAAACGAAACATGATACACTTGTCGTAAAGGACGGACTGTATGTCTGCCCCAACTGTAGGCAGAAGACCTACCAGGCGGCCAGGGATGACACTGAGGCGGAAAACCTCCAGCTCTGGTGCCGGAACTGCAAAGCAGTTTATCTCGTGAATATCGAACATGGCCAGTGCGTCGTTCTACGCCGGTGCCGATGATCTGCCCCAGAAGCTGGGCGGACATCGGTACCGGCTTTTTGTTTTGCCAGGAGGTGACAGCCCATGGCCATGAAGCCGATCCGGCCATGTCGGCATCCGGGGTGCGGTCAGCTGACCCGGGACGGCTACTGCTCCGCCCACAGGCCGCAACAGCAGCCCAGGTCCCCGGAAGCGGCGGCGTGGCGGCGGTGGTACTCGCGGAAGATTTGGACGGACGATCTCCGTCCCGGACAGCTCCTGCGGGAGCCCTTCTGCCGGGAGTGCGCCCGCCGGGGCCTGCGGACGACGGCCACCGAGGTGGACCACATCCGGGACCACAAGGGCGACTGGGCTCTGTTCACGGACCGGGAGAACCTGCAGAGCCTCTGCCACTCCTGCCACAGCCGGAAGACCATTCGGGAGAACGGGAAAAAACGGCGGAATTTTTAGCCGGATTTTCCCGGGAGGCTACGTCCGCGCACAGGCGCATGTCCGAGCCCGCGCCAGGGCGGATGCGCGGGAATTCCTTGCCCCTCCCCCCGCCCTGAAAAGTTTTTGGAGAAGGCGCGGCAGACCGCGTGCCCTCTCGTGTGTGAGGAATATTCCCCCGTGGGGGATTTGCCGGAGGAAGGAGGCGACGCCTGTGCCGGCGGCGGTAAAAAACAGCGAGAACATGACCAAGCACCTGACCAAGGCGGAGCTGGACGCCCGCCTGCGGGCTGAGGAGGAGGTCCTGCCCCAGAGACAGCGGGTCAAGCTGAAAAAACCGGGCTTTCTCTCTGGAAACAGGCAGGCCAACGCCTACTGGAACCAGATTCTCAAGCGCATGGAGGGGCTGGCGCTGCTGGACGATCTGGACAGCGAGATGCTGGCCGGGTACTGCTCCATGCTGGCCCGGAGGGACCAGACGATCCTGCTGGTCAGCCAGCTGATGGACCGGCTGGGGGTGGCGGGCGCGGTGGACAAGAAAAATCCGCCGGGCGAGGACAGTGAGCCGCCCATGACGCCGGATGCGCTCATTGAGGCGGCGTCCAAGCTGGACGCGCTGACGGGGAAGCTCCAGGCGCTGGAGCGGAACCTGCTGCAATACGCGGAGAAGCTGGGGCTGACGCCCTCCGGACGGGCGCGGCTGGCCCAGAAGCGGGCCCAGGCGGCCGCGCCGGACCCGGACAGCGATCTTTTCGGGGACTGAGGCAAGGGGTATGGGAACCAGATGGCAGAGCGGCCTGCACCACCCCGTTTCAGTCTACGCCAAGCAGGTGACCCAGGGAAAGCTGCGGGAGATGTGCTGTCCCTATGAGATCATGGCGTGCCAGCGGCATCTGGACGACTTGAAGCGGCAGGGGACCGATGATTTTCCCTATATCTTCGACGCCACCCGGGCTGACAGGATTATCCGCTGGTTCGGCCAGTGCATCCAGGTGCGGGGCGTATACGCCGGACAGCCGGTAGAGCCCCAGCCCTGGCAGGTCTTTGACCAGGGGTGCCTCTACGGCTGGGTCCACCGGGAGACCGGGGCCCGCCGCTTCAACCGCAGCTACAGCAAGCGGGGCCGGGGCAACGTCAAGAGCACGGAGGTCAGCTGCAAGTGCCTCTACCACATGTGCGGCGACGCCATCTATCCCCCCTACCAGCCGGAGCTGGCGCAGTTCGAGCTGGAGCCGGAGGTGGAGTGCGCGGCAGTGGACCGGGGACAGGCCATGCGGGTGTTCGGCGACGCGAAAAAGATTGCCCTGGCCTCCCCCGGCATCAGCAAGCGGCTGGTGATCCCCCGGGCCAACCCGGTAGTCCACCGGACAAGGGGCGGGTTCATGCGGGCGCTGAGCAAGGATACCAAGAACAAGGACTCCGGCGCGCCCTCCTACTACGAGGTGGACGAGTACCACGCCCACCCGACGTCGGAGATCTACGATCTGGGCAAGGACTCCTTCGGCAAGCGGGCCCAGTCCCTGCTGGACGTCATCACCACCGCCGGCGACGGCGCGGAGAGCAAGCCCTGCTTCCGGGAGGAGCAGTACGCCAAGCAGGTCCTGCGGGGCGAGATCGCGGATGAGCGGTACTTTGTCATGATCCGGGAGCTGCCCATGGAGGCAAACCCCCACGACAAAAGGCTGTGGCTGATGCCAAACCCGGTGCTGCGCTATCCCAATGAGTACAGCGGCACTCTCCTGGGGGAGATCGAGAGCGAGTACACAGCGGCCTACGGCTCCAAGGATCCCGGCAAGCTGAGCAAATTTCTCACCCGCCGGATGTGCCAGTGGCAGGCGGAGAGCGTCAACAGCTACTTAAGCGCCCAGCTGATGGAGAAGGCGCGGCGGGCCCAGGTGCCCAGGGAGGCATTTGCGGCCCTGACGGACGGCCGCCGCTGCTTCTGCGGCTTCGATCTGGGCAAGCGGATCGATCTCTCCGGCGCGGGGGCGGTGTTCCCCCTCCCGGACGGGCGGATCGCCATCAAGGCCCACGGCTTTCTGCCGGAGAACGCGGTTTTGCGCCACGAGCAGACGGACCGTGCGCCCTACGCCGCCTGGGCCAGAGCGGGCTGCTGCACCCTGACGCCGGGGGACGTGACCGACAACAGCTACGTCTACAGCTGGATCTGCGCCGGGGAACGGGACCACCGCTGGAAGGTGGGCGAGGTGGACTACGACGGCCACAACGCCACCGATCTGGCCATCCGGATCTGCGAGGAGCGGAACAACCCGGATTTCTGCGTGGAGGTGGCCCAGACCTGCGCGGGACAGAACCTGGCGGTGAAGGGGTTCCGGGAGCTGCTGCTCCAGGACCGGCTGGTGCTGGAGGAGAACCCGCTGCTGCTCTGGTGCCTGGGCAACGCCATTGAGGTACAGAACAACTTCGGGGATGTGAAGCTCAACAAAAAGCACAAGGACGACAGCCAGCGCATTGACCCGCTGGCGGCGGTGATGAACGCGCTGGCCCGGGCCCTGGTGGCCGGAAACAAGCCGGATATTGCTGACAAAATCCGGCAGGGCCAGTTCAGCTTCTGAGGCCGGAAAGGAGAGGACAATGAAAAATCTCATAAAACAGCTGGCCCGGATGGGCGTCGAGCTGGCGCTGGCAGCCGGAGCGGCGGCCATCGCGGCGGGGGCCGGGATGATCTATCTCCCGGCGGGCTTCATCGCCGGCGGCACGCTGGTCATCGCCGGCGCGGTGCTCAGCATTCTGGGAGGCGATGACCGGTGAGCATCAGCAAGGGCCTGGCCCGTCTGGGGCGGCGGAAATCGGCGGCCGGGCTCTCCCTGGAGAGCCCGGAGGGCTGGTTCCCCGTGGGGAAACGGCGTGAGCTGACCGAGGACGCGGCTATGAAAATCTCCGCCGTGAACGCCTGCGTGGAGATTATCTCCAACGCCGTGGGGATGCTGCCGGTGTTCATCATGGACAGCGCCAGCAAGCGCCGGATGAAGGACCACCCTCTGGGCCGGGTGCTGTGGGAGCGTCCCAACGAGGCCATGAGCCCCTTCGTGTTCTTCCGCCTCATGGAGTGCCACCGCCTGCTGCGGGGAAACGCCTACGCATGGATCTACCGCAGCGGCTACGGGGAGCCGGGGGGGCTCCTCCCCCTGCCCCCCGCC
>OFFJ01002903.1_pt1 | contig 10474 bp, 3 predicted proteins | sample 1521261 | NCBI WGS metagenome assembly OFFJ01 (sample SAMEA3504122, study PRJEB24116) | mouse gut metagenome | biome: mouse gut; feature: mouse-associated habitat; material: faeces | place: Denmark | collected 2011 | reverse complement strand
AAAAACGAAGCGTGTCCGCCGTATCTGCCGGATTTTATGCAGTTTGCAAAATCTTACGGAGCACATGGAATCCGTGTAGAACGTGAGGAAGAAATTGCAGCGGCGTTAAAAGAAGCGAGAAGTTATACGGATGCGCCGACAATTATAGAATTTTTGATTTCCAGCGACGAACTCGTGCTTCCTATGGTACAGGGCGGGAATCCCATGAATAAAATGATTTTGAAGTAGGAGGGGTGGTATATGAAAAACAGGTGGATAGCGCTTTATGTTGAAAATGATGTGGGCGTGCTGGCAAAGGTCTCTGGATTGTTTTCTGGAAAATCCTACAATCTGCAGAGTTTGACTGTGGGAACGACGGAAGATGAGACAGTTTCCCGTATGACAATCTGCGTAGCCAGCGACGATATTACGTTTGAACAAATAAAAAAACAGTTAAACCGTATGGTAGAAGTGATAAAAGTAATTGATTTGACGAATGTTCCTTTGCACATGAAAGAAATTTTGTTTGCGAAAATTTTAAATTGTTCCACAGAAGACAAAGAGGAAGTTTTTCAAATTGCACAGGTGTTTGGCGCACAGGTGGCGGATATTGGGAAAGACAGCGTACTTTTGGAATGTAAGCTGACAGAGCGGAGAAATAACGAATTAATTGCGCTTTTGCAAAGTAAATTCAGGCATATTGAAGTTGTGCGCGGGGGAGCGGTAGCGATTGAGTCCATCAGTACGTCATGCAGATAATGAAAAAAGAAAGTAAAATGAAAACGGCGGGAGATTCCCGTCGTTTTGTATGTAATTTGTAATATAAATCATATAGTCAGCGCGCCAATACCTGTAAAATTTCACCAACATACATTGTATGTAAATCGCCGTCTTTGTAATGTGTAATTTCAATGTTAGGATCTACAAAGGAATCCGGTGTGATTTTCGTGGCGGAAAGTTTATTGCAGGTGATAATAAAGTTTCCTTCATCTATAAATGGAACATTGTCGGCATAATTTAGATTCAGGTGAGCCATTTTTAATTTGTCTTCGCGTTTGCCGGAAACGCTGCCTAAATACATAAGAGAGGATCTGCTGAACTCTTTTGGAAAAAAGGTCAGGGAAAAAGTAGAGCACAAATCCATAAATTGTTTGGTATACCGGGAGTCACGGACAAAAACATAACAGACATTTTTGCCCCAGAGCACACCCATACCGCCCCAGCTAATCGTCATAACATTTGCCTTGTGCTGATTGCCGGCAGTCAGTACGGCCCAGTTTTTACCGATCATTGTAAAGGGGTTACATTCTAACATTTCGATAGGATAAGGTTGGAATGTATGCATATGATTTACCTCCGTTGAAATATTTTTTAAATTTAGATTATTATAGTATAATTTTTTAAGAGGTGCAATATTTCTATAATTTATTTGTTTAAAGCGACGTGTACGTTTCCGATTGTATCAGGCGCGCAAAATTCTGCACTGACGATTGAAAAATAGACAAGGATAGCATATAATTAAGGATATACTGGAATATTCATTAAAAATTTTGGAAAATATGGGAGGATATATACAGTGGGAGAGTTGCAAAATGAGAAAAAACATCTGAAAAAGAAAATAGCGGCCATACTTTTAATGCTTTGTCTGCTTGTGACATTGCTGCCCGTTGAATATTACGGAATCGGGCCTTTGGGTGATGACGGCGAAGATCAAATACAATGGGAAATTTTGTCGTTTTCTGCGCTTCCGGAAGAACTCAGTATGCAGACAGTTCCTTTGGGAACGCCTTTAGAAGAATTGAATCTGCCGAGCGCGCTTACGGCGATATGCCGCAAGTTACAACAAGAAGAAAATTTGCCTGAAACAGAAACAGATATGCCACAGCCACCGGAAACAGAGACGTCACAGGCGCCGGATACCGAATCAGAGACGACAGAATCGTCAGAGGTTCCGGATTCATCAGAGACGCCGGACGTTTTCGATACAGAAACGGAATCGTCAGAACCTTCCGATACAGAAGGTGAGGAGCCGGAAACGCAGATACCGGAGGCACCAGATACCCAGGAGCCGGAAACGCCGGGGCCGGAGGCGCCAGTTACACAGACCCCAGAAGCGCCAGAAACGCCGGAGCCAGAGCAGCCAAAACTGCCGGATACAGAGGGTTCGTCCACAGAGCAAAAAACGCCGGATTCAGAAGAAAATTTGGCGCAGCCGCAAGAGGAATCTCATCCGGTAGAAGCTTCTGAGACAACGACTGTAACAATTCAGGAAAACTATGCGGCTCCAAAGACCAGCGATTACAATCAATTAATTTTAAACGAACAGAATTCCACGCCACAGCAATCAGGAGCAGAAACAATTTTAGTCAAAGGAATTGGCTGGACTGCGTCACCAGAATACAACGCGGGTGAGGAAGGCGTCTATGTTTTCACACCAGTAATTCCGGCAGGTTATGTGCTGGCAGACGGAGTAGTTCTTGAGGCGATTACTGTGACAGTAGAAGAAAATGGAACTGCCGCTTTAGCGGAAGCAATTGATACGGAGGAGTTACCACAAGGGACGCCGGAATTTGGCACAATCAGCGAAAATACGGTATGGGAGGCAGGTAGTTTAACGGACGGAGAGCTGACGATAAACGCGGGCGTTACTTTGGTATTGAACGGAGCCATAACAATAGAAGGAAAAGTAGTGATTTCCGGAGGCGGTACGATTTTAAGGGGAAACGCAGACGCGAATTTTGTCGTAAATAATGGCTTTAACGCGGAATTAACGTTAAAAAATATTACGATAGAAGGCGGGAATATTCCTTCTGAGAAATCTATGATTGAAGCTGACAGAGGATATATTACATTATCTTCCGGCAGCAGGATTTTAAATTGTGTGAAAAGTATGGGTTCGGGAGCCGCGCTTTTGGCGTCAAATGCGAATGTAGTTTTTAGCGACGCTGTGATAGAAAATTGTTCTTCTGCTGAAAAAGGAGGCGCAGTGTATCTTACAAGTGGCAGAATGAATATTAGCAGCGGAACATACAGCGGCAACCGTACCACAGGAGAGTCGGCGATAGGCGGCGGTTTTATCTATAATAGTACTGCAGAATTAAATATTTACGGCGGAAGTTTTTTAAATAACACGTCTTTAGGCAGAGGGGGCTGTATTTACCATGATGGAACGGGCAGTACGAAAACGAAGCTGCATGGAGGATACTTCCAGGGAAATACAAGCGCTTATCCGGGAAGCGAGGGCAGCGGCGCGGTGTGGAATTCCGCTGTAAGTTCCGGTTCTTCGATGCTGTCTTTGTCAGGGCAGGTGCAGCTTTGCGGAGATGGCAGCAGCGTTTCCGGGACAGATGGTATCTATCTAGACAGACAGGGCGATACGCCCAGGAAAATGCGTATCAGCAGCACATTAAATTATCCGGTCAAAGTATTTTTAGAAGCGCAGGAAGGCGCTGTAATTGCAGAAGGTGAGAGCGGATGTATTTTAAATGAACGGGATACGAAAAAAATTTCTTTTATTAATACGGGTTCCTCTGAAACTGCATGGCACGCCAGACTGGATGCAGAAAATAATCAGATTATTATCACAGAAGCAGATCCTGAATATGATTATTATGTATATTATATCAGTAACGGCGGACAAGGTGAGGTAAAGGACGATGAACCGCATAAGAGCGGGGATATTGTTACGATAAAAAATGCGGATGGTTTAAAATATTCCGGCCGTATATTTGTCGGCTGGAATACACAGGCAGACGGCCTGGGAGAATATTACGACGCCGGGGATGAATATACGATTACAGGGGATTTGAATCTCTATGCGATTTTCAAAAGAAATCTTTCCGGTACGTTTTATTCCGGCGGCGCCAATCAGTCTGTTACGATTGACGGAGCAAGGACAAACAGGGAAATTACAACTCCGGCTTTGGAGGCTATGGAGGGGTATACGCCGTTAGGCTGGAGTACAAAAGCAGACAGTTACACAGTGGAGTATCCCGAAGGGATAAAGGTTACATTAAATGAACCATTGGAATTTTATGGAATCTATCAAAAAGATGTTACCATTTCATATGATATACAGGCAGAAGGCGACGTACCGGTTCGCCAGACAAAGCCTTTGTTTGCAAATGTGCATGAGATAATTTCATACCAGCGTCCGGATTTCACCTTGAATTCTGATGCAAAACGCATTGGATACAGATTGGGCGGCTGGAATACAAAAGCGGATGGTACAGGCACGTCTTATCTGGCAGGAAGCACTCTGCGATTCGGCAGAAGCACGCTGCTTTATGCAGAATGGATTCCGTCCAAAAATACGACATATACCATAGAATATTATATGCAGAGCATTTCAGGGGACACATATGAAAAAAATGACGCTATGGAGGAGCATTTGCGGGCAGTTACGGGGAACGAAGTATCCGTAGAGCCCAAAACAGTCGTCGGATTTACAGAAAATACAACGCATCCGTTGAGGGTCGTTACTGGCATAGTGGCAGCAGACGGGTCCCTGGCGCTGAAATTGTATTATGATAGAAATATCTATGAAATCAGCTTTGATTTAAACGGAGGAGAAGGAATTACCCCGGAAAAACAAAATGTGTGTTATGGCGGCCTGCTTACGGAAGTGGAGGAGCCAAAGAAAAAGGGGTATCAGTTTAAGGGCTGGTATACAGATGCAGCGGGAACGGAAGGAAAACGCTGGGATTTTGCATTGACGGCGGAGCAAAATACCACATCTGATTCTGTTACTCTTTATGCAAAATGGGAAGATGAAACGGCTCCTGTGCCGGGGGAGGCAACTTATCAGTCTGCGTATCGGACTTTGTTAAATTACATTATTCGTAAATCGAATCTGCTAATCTGCGTTCCAATACTAGAAGAAGGAAGCGGCGTGAAACAGGCGGATTATATTCTGATGCCGGATGACGGCGATATTGTAGAAGGAAAAGCACAAATAGAGGTAAAAGACGGCCGCACAGAGGCAAAGATTTGGATTAAAGATAATTATAAAGGATCGGTTTCTTTGACTGTGACTGACAATGCGGGGAATACGTCTGCTGAAAAAATCATTACTTCTATGGATGGAGGCGTGATTGTGGAAGACAGCGCCCCGGACATTCGCTTTTCTTCAAAAGATGGGAAGTTATCGGATTCATTTGACGGGCCGGTTTCTGTCAACGTCAATGTCAATGATAAGACAGACGACAGCAGAGTGGCGGGCGGTCTTGCAAATATTTCATATCAGCTTGATAAAAATGATAAAAAAGATGTGTCGGATGAAAAATTCAAAAAAGAAATTGTAGAATCTTATAATTTTGCTGTGCTTATTTCCAAAGGAGGAGAGCATACATTGACGGTAACTGCGATTGACAATGCTGGAAATAAAAATGTGCAGCAAAAGAAGATAAAAATTGATGGACAGGGAGCGCAAGTATCAAATGCACAAAATCTTGAGGATGCTGATGGAAAAAAAGCATCCCCAAATGAAAGAGAGCCGCAGACGGGAGATTCCTCTAAGGTAGAACTTTATGCAACAATCGCGATGATTGCCGGATTTTTGTATGTGTTTTTGCTCTTTGTCAGCAGCAGAGAGGAGGAGAAGGAGAAAAAATAAAGGGAAGCGCAGAAAAATATGGGAATTTTAACTGAAAGGATGGAGCCTATATGAAAATGAAATGCAAAATGCAGCAAAAATTGAAACCATTTATTAGTATTCTGCTGGCAGTCCTGTTAGTTTTTGGGCTGGCTCCGGCATCATTCTTTCCCGCATCAGAGGTTTTGGCAAAAGATTTAGAACTTTCTGGTGTTTTGAGCGGAACAGAAGGAAATATTACCTGGCAGCTGACGCCGTTAGAGCCTTCCGATTGGGATTTGAAGATAGGAACACCATATAAATTGACCCTGAGTGGAACGGGGGATATGAAGAGCTATGTCCAATCTGGAAATTCTTTTCAATATCCAGACAAAAAAGGCACATATAAAACATGTTATTATTCAACCGCGCCTTGGAAAACATATGCGCCTTATATTTGTTCATTAGAAATCGGAAACGGTATTACAAGTGTCGGCAGTTATTCATTTTTTAGCTGTGTCAGCTTAAAAGAGGTATCTATTCCAGCAAGCATAACAAAAATTGGCGGCGATGCGTTCAGCAATTGTTATTTGTTGGAGAGTGTAACTGGCTGCGAAGGTTTGACGGAGATTCAAAGTTACGCATTTAGTAATACGAGTGAGTTAAGGAGTGTTCAGTTAGAGGGGAGTCGTGTGCATACGATCGGAGAGTCTGCTTTTTGCGAGGCTTTTAATTCAAGTACAAAATATTCAAATCAAATCACACTGCCGCCCACATTAAAGAAAATTGACAGCAAGGCTTTTAAATCTAGTAATTTAGCGGGTATTTCGCTGCCTGCGAGTGTGGAGGAAATCGGCAGTGAAGCTTTTATGAGCAGTCGTATAGAAAGCATAACAATGCCTTCCAATATGCCGTTGGCAGGCATCGGAGAAAAGGTTTTTGCAAAAAGTCATTTGAGAAATATTATATTGCCCAATAATATAACTGAAATAGGAAAGAATGCGTTTAGCAGCTGTCCAAATCTGAAAGAAATAATACTCAATAACGGTTTGTTAAAAATCGGTGAAAACGCATTTGCACCAATAGAACCAGAAAATCATTTTGATATTATTGAAACTATTTCGATTCCGGATACTGTAACAGAAATCGGGGAAAAAGCATTTGAAAAATGTGCTGTAACAGAGGTTCATTTTGGTGCAGATTTGCAGACAATTGGTAATTCTGCATTTATTGGTTGTAATAATTTGTCAAAGGTGAGTTTTTCAGGAAATCAGCTTACTTCGATTGGAAATTCTGCGTTTTCCGTCTGCAGTAATTTAGGTGAGATTTCCTTGCCAGGCAGTGTGTCAAAAATCGGAAATGAAGCATTTTCCAAGTCTGGTCTTTCTGCTTTTACAGTGCCTCAAAGTACGTCGGATATTGGTTATGGTATTCTTTATAATTGTACAAATTTGGATCGTATTGCAGTTGCAGATGGTAATCCGAATTTTACGATTTTAGGGGATGCTTTATACGAGATAAAAAATGCGGTTCCTTATCGTGCAATTGCTTATCCGATTAAGAAAGCAGCAGACAGCTATACGGTTGCAGACGGAGCTGAGGTTATTGATGAATATGCGTTTGCAAAGTCTAAATTTAAAGAACTTATCTTATCAGATAGTGTGAAAAATTTAAATAGCAATGCCTTTGCAGATTGTGCCGGCTTAGTATCTGTATATATTGGAAAATCAGTATCAACAATAGCTACTGGAGGAAGCGGGGCTTTTTATAATTGTAAGAAGCTCAGCACAATTACGACATCTTCTGAGGATAGTAATCTCGTAGCTAAGGAGAATGTTCTTTATAATAAAGACTTTACAGAGCTTTATCTGTATGCGTTTGCGAAGACGGATTTGGAGTACCATGTTTTAGATACTGTAACAACGATTAAAGATTATGCGATTTATGTCGTGCCAGAATTAAAAGAATTGTATTTGCCGGAAACATTGAAATCACTTTCAGCTGGCGCTGTAAATACATGTGAAAAATTGAAATCTATTTATTTTGCCGGAGGTGAACCTTCAAAAGTCACTAATTCTATTAGTAGCAATGCAAAAGACCTCCTTTTGTTCCGTTTGAAGGATGCCCAATGGAATGATTTTGCATGGACGTCTTATGAGTTTGCAGAATGGGATCCAAACGAGGACTTTGTAGATGGCGGTGAGATAGCGCCTTCGGAAGGTTTTGAGGGTTTTTCCTGGGAATATGAGCGTTTTAATGGAAGGCTCACTTTAAATGGAGCTGAATTTATACCAGATTATAATGCGGATTCGGATTTGCCTCCATGGAATGATTATATAGGAGAAATACAGACAATTGAAGCGAATGTGGAGAAAGTAGGTGATTATGCTTTTTATCAGGCAGATCGTCTGCGCCGTCTTTCAAAAGAACAAAAACCGACTGCGATTGGAGCTCATGCGTTTGAAAATTGTAAAAAGCTGGTATACATTACATTGTCAGATGAGGTTTCAATTGGAGAATATGCGTTTGCTGGCAATATCAGCTTAAACAAATCGCTGTCTTTAAATCATGCGGCAGCAGTTGGAGCCCATGCGTTTGAAAACTGTTCTTCTCTTAAGAGCATAAGTTTAGCTTTTAGTTCGGCTGAATCAATAGGGGAGAGCGCATTTGCAGGCTGTACGGCATTATCGAAAGTTACGCTGCCTTTTTCTCCAGAATATTCTGAACGTTTATCAATAGGAGATAATGTATTTAAAGATTGTATTGCGCTGGAAAGTATAATGCTTCCAGCAAAACTTGATTCGATTGGAGCAGGCGCTTTTAATGGCTGCGTGAAATTGAGCGAAATTGATATTCCATCTAAGGTTTCGGCGATTAAAGACGATACATTTGCAGGCTGTACGGCGCTTAAAAAAGTCATATTTTATACCGATTCCGTATCTGCAGGACTTACATCAATTGGAAAAGGCGCTTTTGATGGCTGCAGCTCTTTGAGAACAATTTCTGTGCCGGAATCAACATCAAGTATAGGCGCTAACGCATTTTCTGGTAATACAAGTTTGGAAAACGTTTATTTTAAAGGAGCCTATCCGAAAGAAAATATCGCGGACGATTGTTTTTTGGGCTGTAACAATAATTTGACATTATACTATACTTTGGAAAAAGATGAAGGGGAAAGATGGGCTTCTTATGATGGAGTATGGAATGGGCTGCCGCTGAAAGTATACGGTCATTTTTATACTGAAGGCAGAGATCATTATAATTTTAGTAACAGCGCTCTTTCCTTTGGCTATTCCGATGGCTATCGTATTCCAAGACAGCGTTATGTGGATGCGCTTGACAGCATTATTATAGGGACTTACTATTATGCGATTAATAAGTATTGGAACGGTTCCTGCTATGGTATGGCGAGTACATCGCTGGAGTTTTATGAAAATATAAATGAAAGAGATTTGTTTCATGTTCAAAGCTATCATCCGTCCAGAAAATATCTGCATGAATTAGATCAGCCAAACAATCCGGATAATGCTTTGACTCAGTTAATTGAAACTTATCAGGTTTCTCAGTATCAGCCTCAAATTTCTTCCTGTGCGGGTGAAATCATTCAGAACATGAATCAGTATTATAAATTAAAGGAGAGGATTATTGATTTCGAGGAAAGCGGCGGACTTGAAACAGATGATGCGTCTGCGCCGATAGTAATTACCGTTTATTCTGTATTTGGCGGTCATGCCTTAGTGCCCGTATCATGGAATCAAATGGAAGATGGTAATTATGAAGTGAAAGTATATGATTGTAATTATCCAGAGTCATTCCAGTCTTTGATTATACATCAGGATATGAAAAGTTTTTCATACGGATTTTATAATCAGGCGATTTCATTTGTGGATTATAAAACAATTGCATCGGGAATGGCCGAAATACAGCCTTTAGAAAGCGCGGCGGCCGACACGTTATATTTGTCTGTCAATAAAGAAACAAAAGATGTTACAGATGCTTTGGGAAATGGAATTGATAAAATCGAAGGCGGCTATGAGCAGAAACCGTTTATGGGCAGTGAAGAAGATGTATTTAGCGGCATAAAAAGCTATGTTCTTCCGAAAGGAAATTATACGATTGATTCCGATTCCAGTGAAGAGACAAAAGATTCAGAATCAGAAGAAAATCAAAATGAAGAGAAATTAGATACTCCAGTAAAGGATACGGATTCTTTAGAAGATGTAACATTTTATATGGCGGCAAACGATTTGTTTGCAGAAGTAACGGCAAGTGATGAAGACGCCGCATTATCTGTGGATACATCTGATACTGTGGAAGATAAAGTAGAAATGACGCTTACCTCAGGCGAATCTTCGGCTGAAGACGGTTATACGTCAATTACGTTGATGAACGACAGCGGTTTGGAACGAGTGATTGAGGTTTCCGGGTATGACGGAGACATAAAAGTGGGAGTCAGTGAGGAGGAAGTAATTTCCATTACAGCATCTCAAACATCATCCGTCACAATTGACGGTCAAAAGGCAAATTCAGAAAACGGCCAGGTTTTGGCATCCTTTACAAGTACGGCAGATGAAAATCCGTTTAAAGTCAGCGGGCTTTCAGTAACCGCTCATTGTGATGAAAAGAATAAACTGAGTGCAGATATAAGCGCCCATGTGTTAAACCGTTCAGAATCCGTACAGCCCGTAGAACTGACAGCAGAGTTTTATGATAAAAATGATAATCGTGTTGCAGCTTATCATGGCGGTGCGCAGGAATTGAATCAGGGACTGGAATTTGTGTCCCTAAATACCGGACTTTTAAATGCGAACTTCAAACAGGATGAAGGTGAAGCTGTTTTATACTGTAAATTAATGGTAAAAACAAGTGATTTTTCTGTCTTTGAAGTATCAGACGGAGTGACTGTTGTCCTGACAAAACAGC
>OFFJ01002902.1_pt1 | contig 10477 bp, 8 predicted proteins | sample 1521261 | NCBI WGS metagenome assembly OFFJ01 (sample SAMEA3504122, study PRJEB24116) | mouse gut metagenome | biome: mouse gut; feature: mouse-associated habitat; material: faeces | place: Denmark | collected 2011 | reverse complement strand
CGGAAAAACCCGGCTCCGCATACCACATCTCCGGTAAAGATATCCCCGCTCTCCGGCAGGTAGAACGCAACGCTCCCATCCGAATGCCCCGGAACCGCGATCACCTGGACTCTGGTCTCCCCCAACTGCAGTTCCTGTCCGTCTTCCAGGATCACATCAATCTCAGGCGGCTCTCCCACTTCATTAAAATAAATCTCTCTTCTTTCCGGCGGAACACCGCAGTCTTCTTCAAACTGCCCATACAAAAGCTTCCACTGGCGGCCCACATCCCTCAGCACGGCTTCTCCTCCCGCATGCGCATACACCTTCGCCCCGCGGTCCCTGAAATACGCATGACCGCCCGTATGGTCCCAATGTTCATGTGTGCATAGGATCCCCTTGATCTCTTTGGCTGCCGCCTCAATCCGTGGAATCCCGCTGTGAAGCCCCGTATCTATCAGAAAATCCCCTGCCTCTGTCTCCACTGCAAAGCTTTTAGTAAACTGTCTCAGATAGGGATGCTCTATACAGCTTATCTTCACGGTCACATTCCTCCTTCCTCCGATTCTTTCCTATATCTTGATCACCGGTTGTTTTCCCGCGGAATGATAAATTCAAAATCTTCATTTATCTCGGACTTCGTCTCTTCCCCATTTGCAATCTCGATCACCTTATCCAAAAGCTTCTCTCCCGCTTCTTTGACGGACACTCCCTCCAACACGATACCTGCATTAAAGTCAAACAGTCCCTTCATCTCCTCATAGCTTCTGGAATTCCCTGTAAGCTTTAACACCGGCATCACCGCATTCCCCATCGGCGTGCCCCGTCCTGTACTGAATATGTCCATATGCGCGCCTGCCATACCAAAGCCGCTTGTCGCATTCCCGTCAACCACAGGCGCCCTGAGATCCAGCATCCATAACCCGGCTGACGGAACATGCTCGCCTGCATAGATCAATCCCTGGATCTTAGAAGAAGTCCCCATCTTCTTAACATTTCCCATGGATTTCTCCGTCAGAGTCGTGATACCTCCCGCTTTATTCCCGGGCGTCGGATTCACTTCTTCTATTGTCTGCCCATGCAGCCTGACGTATTCCTCACGAAGCTCATCGCACATCCGGATGATCTGCAGACCGACTTTTTTATTCACCGCACGGTCCGCCAGGATATGCTCGCTTCCCGGGAATCCGCCCACCTCGCTTATGATGACGCTTCCGCCCTTCCCCACCAGCAGATCTGTCATTGCACCTATCGTAATATTTCCCGACAACGCCGTCGTCCAATCCGATCCTCCGCACTGCACTCCTACGACAAGCCTGGATAGCGGACAGGGTTCTCTCTTCTGACACCGTGCCTCTTTCAGATACTCTTCTGCCAGCCTGCATCCCTTTATCACGGCTTCTTTCGAGCCTCCTGATTCCTGTATCCCGACGTAAGACACAGATTTCCCGGATGCTTTGATCTCTTCCATCATGGATTCATGATCCGTCTGTTCACACCCCAAGCCCACCAGGACTGCCGCATATACATTGGGATTCATCACGGCGGATATAAGCGCAAGCCTTGTCCTCGCATGTTTGTCAGTGAATTCCGCGCATCCGAAATCATGGGTGATCGCATGCGCCCCTGTCTTCCATGCGATCTGCTGCGTTACTGTATTAGAGCAATGTACCATCGAGACGACCAGTACATAATTGCGGATGCCAATCTGTCCGTCCGCCCGTGTATATCCATTAAATGTCCGTTCCACTTATCTCACCCGCCTTTCTTCGGAATTCCTCTGCATATTCTTTACATAGCTGCTCGGTTATATCTTTCACATTATGCGTATGAACATACATCCCTTCTTTAATCTCTTCCGATGCTTCTCCGATCGGAACTCCATACTTGACCACATGATCGCCCGGCAGCAGATCTGTGATCGCAATCTTATGTCCCACCGGTATATCCTCGCGTACCTTTATGCGCAGTATCTCTGTCACCGTAACTTCGTCTCCCGCGGCGACATCCTGAACCACAACCGCCACATTATCCTTCGCATCTGCCTGAAGCGCTCTCATACTGACCCCTCCTCATTCATAAACATCCTTTTTATCTCCGGAACATCTTTGCTCTCTAACCCCAGCATCTTAAGATTTCTTCCGGTTTTATAAAAATCTTGTTTCAATATCTTGCCTGCAAGTTCAGCGATCCCGCGCATTACAGGCATATCTGTTCCTGCTCTTTCCCCAAGCTCCACGATCGGAACCAGCCCGCTTGGAACATCTTCCGTTATAAACCGGTGCATAAGACTTGCGGGCGCCTTTACCGAAGCATATGCAGGATTATTGTGTATCCGTTCATACAACGAGCCCCCTTCCACACCATAGATCTCCTTAAGCCACTGTCCAAGCGGCGTGACCGGGATCCCATACGCCCTGCCTGCCGCAATACGTTCCTGGTCCATCTGCTCCATGCATTCCGCAACCGCCGGGGTGATCCCCTGATGATAGAACAAGAATTCTTCTCCACTCTCCACACGCCCTGCATTCAGAAGCATCGGCGCAGGATGCAGGATCACCCCCATATTGTTGAATCCTGTATACAACATATTCGGTACTCTTCGCACCTGCGGGTAGGCATCTTTGATCATCTGGTATACATATGTATATTCCTCCTCGCAGAATGCGGCGGCTTCTACTTCCTTCTTGACAGCCGAGACATTCACCGCTCCGTTAGCCTTGAGACGGCAGGCGTACATCAGATCCTGAAGCTCTATCACCGGATTACTCTTCCCTGATCTCCTCAGAATATTCCGGACGATAATGCCGCCTCCCGTCTGCCCGGGGCACAGGATCACAGCCTGGCGGGAACGCAGCACCGCCTCCTTGCCGGACAGGGTCCACTCCGCCCGCATTCCGATCTGCTGGAGCATGCAAGACACGCTGTCACAGGTGTTAAAATCGTCGTCCACCACCAGAGCCCGGCAGTTTTTCAGCTCCGGGATGGTCTGGGGCTCCCGCTCCTCGGTACACAGCCGGAAGGTAACCACCACGATAAACTCCGTGCCCACCCCCTGCTTGCTCCTCACCGAGATGGTGCCATTCATCATATCCACAATGTTCTTGGTGATGGCCATGCCCAGACCGGTGCCCTGGATGCCGCTGGTGGTGGAGTTCCGCTCCCGCTCAAAGGGCTCGAAAATACGGGCGACAAACTCCTCGCTCATGCCGATGCCGGTGTCCTTGATGCAGAACTCGTAGGTGGCGTGACCCGCCGGGGCGCCGGGCTTTTCCGTCACCTTAACGCTCACCACGCCCCCAGCCGGGGTATATTTTACTGAGTTGCTCAGCAGGTTGAGCAAAATCTGGTTGAGCCGCAGGCGGTCACAGTAGATTTCCTCGTTCATCACGTCCACCGCGTCCATATACAGCTCCAGCTGCTTGGCATGGACATCCGCATGCACGATGTTGCGCAGCCCGTGGAGGATGTCGGGCAAGGAACAGGGCTTCTCCTCCAGGGACATCTTCCCGCTCTCAATTCGGCTCATATCCAGCACATCGTTGATGAGGCTGAGCAGATGGTTGCTGGATGTCATAATTTTTTTCAGATAGCCCTCCACCTGGTCCCGCTGGTCGATGTGGGTGGTGGCCAGGGCGGTAAAGCCGATGATCGCGTTCATGGGGGTGCGGATATCGTGGGACATATTGGACAGGAAGACACTCTTGGCCTTACTGGCCCGGTTGGCCTGGTCCAGCGCGTCCCGCAGCAGATTCATCTGCTCCAACTCCTTGCGGGTCTCCTCGTCCACGCTGCGGAAGCCCAGCACCACGGCCCGGGTGGTGCTCCAGTCCCCCGTGCGCACCGCCTTCATCTGGAAATACCGCAGCTCATCGCCGCACTGGGTGCGGTAGTTGTTATAAAACTGGCTGTTGGCCCCCAGCTCGATACGCAGGCGGTCCCGGGTGCAGATCTGACGCATCAGCTCTCTGTCCTCAGCATACACACATCTGTTTATGTAATCTCCCATGCAGGTCTCCAGCGTCAGCTCGCCGGAAAACAGCTCCTCCAGCACACCCAGCTTGCACTCATAGATCCGCAGCGACCGGCCTATGCCGCTGTCCAGGTCAAAGACACACACCAGGTTATAGTCGATGGTCAGCGCCTGAACCAGCCCCGCCTGGCGGCGTTCCTCTGCCAGCCGCCGCTCCTCCTCCCGGAGCTTCTGGGTGGTGAAATCCAGAAGGAATCGCTGGTAGTACAGCTCGCCATCCTCCTCGATCAGCTTGATATTTCCCATCACATGCAGAAGCTTTCCATCTTTATGCCTTACGCGGTATTCCACACTGGCGCTGTCCCCTTCTTTCTTAAGGGAGGTGATACTATCCCGAAGCTTAGGCTTATCCTCGTCCAACACAGAGTCCGCAACCATACGAAACCCTGCCTCCATCATCTCCTCCTGGGATTCATATCCCAAAATATTAAGGGCAGCCCTGTTGATACTGACGATGTTGGAGCCGTCCACAGTATGGCACAGGATTCCGCAGTCCATGGTCGTAAACACAGTCTCCAGTGTACGGTTCTTTTCTACGATCTCCTTCTCATAAGCGCGCTCCTGGGTCACGTCGATTGCAACGCCTACCGTCCCCATCACGCTTCCATCAAGATCATACAAAGGTGACTTATATGTAGTAAGAAGCCGCGTACCCTCTCCTGTCATGATGGTCTCCTCAGAAACACAGGTCTGCCGCCTGCTCATGACCTCCCGTTCAGACTCGATACATGCCGGATCATCCGCCTCTACATCCCAGATATAGGCATGACCTCGTCCCTCTACCTGTTCCTTTGTCTTATTCACAGTCCTGCAAAAACTGTCATTTACCTTCTCGTGGATTCCGTCCTTTGTCTTGTACCAGATCAGGTTGGGGACGCTGTTGATGGTGGCCTCCAGGAAGTGGCTGGTCTGCCACAGGTCCTTGCTCAGCCTCCAGGCCTCCTGCCAGCGCCGGAAGCGAAAGCGCAGCTCCGCCTCCGTCAGCGGCAGGGTCCAGACGTCGTGAACGGCGGACAGGTCCAGAAGCTCCGCCTGGGCCTTGTCCGCGAGGACGATCAGCTCCGCCTCCGGCCTCTTCAGCCGGGCCAGACTGCCCACCGCCTCCGCGTCCAGGCTCCGCATGTCGGCCAGGATCACATCCGCCTGCACAGCCAGCGCCTGCTCCGGCTGATCGCCTGCCCAGAAGGTGTGGGTGAAATGCTCCAGCGGCTCCAGCCCCTGGATGATCTCCAGCAGCTCCCGTTGATGACCAATATAATAAAAACATGTATGACAGCGATACATATATGTTTCCTCCCCAATCCGCATCCGATGCTTCTCCTATTGTAATGGTCAAACGCTCCCCTGTCAACCGGTCAGAACATTTTTGCCCGTAACAAATCGGTCTGTTCGTCAGAGCCGGGACCCTGCGGCGGCCTGGCTGGGTAAAAATCTTAGGATTTCTTTAAGCCGCCGTTTATCCAGGAAAATACGCTTGTTTTACACAGGGGGATTTGCTATAATCATGGTACATAAGGCCTGGACAAAGATACAGGCGGCTTTTGGAAAGGGAGCGCTATGAAAATACTGATTACAACGGATTGGTACGCGCCCGTGATTAACGGCGTGGTAACATCTGTGCTGCTCCTGCAGCGGGAGTTGGAGGAGCGGGGACATGAGGTGCGGGTGGTCACTCTGTCCAATAGTCTGCATACCTACAAGGCGGACGGCGTCTACTATATGGGCTCTGTCAGCGCCAACCGGATCTACCCCGGGGCCCGCCTGCGGGTCAACCGCAACCGGAGTTTGCTGCAGGAGCTGCTGGCCTGGCATCCGGACGTGATCCATTCCCAGTGCGAGTTCAGCTCCTTCCGGGTGGCCTACGCCATCTCCAGCCGCCTGGGCGTGCCCATTGTACACACCTATCACACGGTATACGAGGACTACACCCACTACTTCTCCCCCAGCGTGCGGGTGGGCAGGTACGTGGTATCCGCCTTCTCCCGGTGGATCTGCAGCCGGGCTGCCTGCATTGTCGCGCCCAGCCGGAAGGTGGAGAAGCTTCTGCGGGAGTACGGCGTGGCCTGCCGCATTGAGGTGATCCCCACGGGGGTGGATCTGAGCTTCTACCGCCGGGAGAGCCAGCCGGAACAGCTGGAGGCCCTGCGCCGCCAGTGGGGCATCCCGGAGGACAAGACAGTGCTGCTCTACCTGGGCCGCATGGCCAAGGAGAAGAACCTGGAGCAGCTCATGGACCAGATCCACGCCGCCCGGCGGCGGGACGCGGTGCTGCTCCTGGTAGGGGACGGCCCCGCCCGGGAGGCCGCGCTGGACCACGCCCGGGAGCTGGGTGTGGAGGTGATCTACACAGGCATGGTGCCACACAGCGACGTGCTGGACTACTACCGTCTGGGGGACCTGTTCGTCACCGCCTCCACCAGCGAGACCCAGGGCCTGACCTATTTCGAGGCCCTGGCGGCGGGGATTCCGGTGCTCTGCCGCCGGGACAAATGTGTGGACGGCGTGGTGGAGGACGGCGTCAACGGCTGGCAGTACGAGGGGACCGGGGACTTCTCCAGCCGCCTGTCGGCGTTCTGCAATGACCCGGCGCTGCGCCGCCAGATGGCCCGGAACGCCTGGACGTCTGCGGAGAAGTTCTCCGCGGAGGCCTTCGGCGGAGCGGTGGAGGCGCTGTACCTGTCTGTGCAGGGCCAGCCCCTGCCCCTGGCCAGATAGGCTGGAGGAGGGCAATAAGGTAAATGCGCGCCAGTTGCTCGGGTAGGGGAAAGGTGATTTACTTGTTGCGTAGTATAGCAAGACCAATGCAGCGTTCCCGGTTACCGGCAATTGACGCGCCCAGCGTGCGGGTGTACACTAGATACATTTCGGCGAAGGAGAGAGATACGACATGGAGAAGATCCAGCTATACAGACCCGCCCCGGAGGAGCTGTGGTTTCGCCAGCGCCTGCTGGGGGATCCGGAGACCATGGCCTACAACCGCGCCTACGGCGGTACGATCCCCTTTCCCCGGGAGCGGTGGGCCCCCTGGTATGAGCGGTGGGTGGAGAGGCCGGAGGGCCGGTTCTACCGATACCTCCGGGAGGTCTCCGGCGGCCGGTTCGTGGGGGAGGCGGCCTACCACTGGGACGATGAACTGGAGGAGTTCATCTGCGACGTGATCGTAGAGGCCCGGTACCGGGGCCGGGGGTACGGCAGGCAGGGGCTGGCCCTGCTGTGCGAGACTGCCCGGGACCGCGGCGTGGTCCGGCTGTGCGACAACATCGCTCTGGACAACCCCTCCGTGTCCCTGTTTCTCTCCATGGGCTTTCGGGAGCGGCTGCGGAACGGAGAGTACGTGCTGGTGGAGCGGGCGCTGTAGACTACTCCTGGTTGAACCGGCGGAGGAACTGCCGGGTGCGCTCCTCCCGGGGGCTGCCGATCACCTGCTCTGAGGGCCCCTGCTCCACGATCACGCCCTCGTCCATGAAGATGATCCGGTCCGCCACGTCCCGGGCAAAGCCCATCTCGTGGGTGACGATAATCATAGTGGTGTTCCGCTCCGCCAGGGAGCGGATGACCTTCAGTACCTCGCCGGTGAGCTCCGGGTCCAGAGCCGAGGTGGGCTCGTCAAAGCACAGGATGTCCGGCTCCAGGGCCAGGGCCCGGGCGATGGCCACCCGCTGCTGCTGCCCTCCGGAGAGCTGGTGGGGGTAGCTGTCCAGCCGGTTCTGGAGCCCCACCTGGGTCAGAAGATCCACGGCCTGCTGCCGGATGGCCTCTGTGATCTCCCGCCGGCGGGACTTGTAGTCCGGCTCCTCCTTGGCCAGCAATGTCCGGGCCAGCATCACGTTGTCCAGGGCCGTATACTGGGGGAAGAGGTTGAAGCTCTGGAACACCAGGCCGAAGTGGAGGCGGCTGCGGCGGATCTGCTCCTCGCTGCGGGCGGCGGAGTCCGCAGCGTCGAAGAGGGTCCGGCCCCCCACGGCGATGGTCCCGCCGTCAGGCCGCTCCAGGAAGTTCAGACACCGCAGCAGGGTGGTCTTGCCGCTGCCGGAGGAGCCGATGACGGCCAGGGACTGGCCCTTGTCCAGGGTGAAGGTGATGTCCCGGAGGACCTGCACGTCCCCAAACCGCTTTTCAATGCGGGATACCTCTAAAATAGCCATGCTCCCGCCTCCTCTCATTTGAAATAGGACAGCTTCTTCTCAAACCATCCCAGCAGGAGGGTGAGAAGGCCGTTGACCGCCAGATAGAATACCGCCGTGTAAAACAGGGGCCACATCATGCCCTTGCGGATGAAGGACTCGCCCATCCAGATGATCTCATATACGGAGATGACCCGCACCAGGGCCGTGTCCTTGACCAGGGTAATCATCTCGTTGCCCATGGGCGGCACGATGCGTTTGACCAGCTGGAGCAGGGTGACCTTGAAGAAGATCTGGCTGCGCCTCATGCCCAGCACCTGCCCGGCCTCGTACTGCCCCCGGGGGATGGACTGGATGCCGCCCCGGTAGATCTCCGAGAAGTAGCAGGCGTAGTTGATGACAAAAGTGACCAGGGCCGCCGTGAACCGGGGGAGCAGGGGCAGGCCGAGGAGCAGGCCCGGGCCGTAGTACACGATGAGGATTTGCAGCATCAGCGGGGACCCCCGGACGATCCACACGGCCGTCTTCACCAGCCAGCGCAGGGGCGGGAAACGGCTCATGGAGCCGAAGCAGATCAGCAGTCCCAGGGGGAGGGCGAAGACCAGGGTGAGGAAAAAGAGCTTGCCTGTGGTTATCAGCCCTGTGGCCAGGGACGCGGTGACAGACCAGAAGGATACCATATATTTCTCCCATCCACCGGGGAAAGGCAGAGTTTATCTCTGCCTTTCCTCTTATTTTTCAATGATATTCTGGGCGATGCCGTAGGTCTGGGCGGTGCTGAGCACCGTACCCTTGTCGTAGGCGCTCTTCCAGAAGTCGTTGAAGGTCTTGACGAGATCGCTGTCCTTGCGGAAGCCCACGCCGTACTCCTCGCTCTCCAGCTCCGCGGCGGTGGCCAGCTGGGGGTAGCTGGTGCCGGGGCCGATCATGGCGCCGGCCATGAGCAGGTCAATGACACAGGCGTCGGTGCTGCCGGCGGCCACCTCCATCAGCGCCTTGGCCTGGGTGTCCACGGCTGTGTAGGGGATGTTCAGGCTGTCCAGGGCCTTCATGCCGGCGGAGCCGTTCTCCACGGCAAAGGTGAGGGAGCCGATGGCGTCGGCGCTCATGTACTGGTCCGCCAGATCGGCGGAGAGCACCACCACCTGGGCGTTTTTGCAGTAGGGCTCGCTGACGCCCATGAGGGACTTCACCTCGTCGGTGAGGGTCATGCCGTTCCACACCACGTCAATGGCCTTGGTCTCCAGCTCCATGGCCTTGCTGTCCCAGGTGATCTCGATGAACTCCGCCTTGACCCCCAGGCTCTCGGCAAAGGCCTTGGCCATGTCCGCGTCAAAGCCGATCCACTCCCCGTTCCCGTCCCGGTAGTCCATGGGGGCGAAGTCGGTCATTCCCACCACCAGAGTGCCCTTGTCCTTGACGTACTTCACGTCGCTGTCGGATTTTCCGCCGCAGGCGGCCAGGGTCAGGGCCATGGTCAGCGCCAGAGCCAGTGCAAGCAGTTTTTTCATAATGTCCTCCTTGTCGGCGTATCGCCGGTTTAGTGTGCTATCACTCTACCATACTAAAGTGCCGTTGTAAAGCCGTATTTCCCACAAGAAGTGGGGTGGCCTTTCCCTGGTCCTTGTACAGTTTAACCAATTAGCAGAGTAAAGCGCCGGGCGGGAAAATCCCTCCTCCGGGGCCCTCCCGTCATATTTCCGGCCAGGCTGTCATAGAGTACAACAGTGAGAGCTTCGATAATTTTTACTGGATTTGCACAGCATTGGTCAGGAGCAAACCTCCCATGCACGGAGGTTTCCCATCAAATTCAGGCGCGACGGCGCATGGGAGGTAACTATGACAAATACGGATCTCTATCAGGACATAGCCACGCGCACCGGCGGGTCCCTGTTTGTGGGGGTGCTGGGGCCGGTGAGGACGGGAAAGAGCACGTTCATCAAGCGGTTTATGGAGACCTGCGTGATCCCCAACATTGAAAATGTCTACCGCCGGGAGCGGGCCATCGACGAGCTGCCCCAGTCCGGCAGCGGCAGGACCATCATGACCGCGGAGCCCAAATTCGTACCCGAGGAGGCGGTGGACGTGACCCTGGAGGGGGGCGTCAGCTTCGCGGTGCGGCTCATCGACAGCGTGGGCTATATGGTCCGGGGGGCTATGGGCCAGTTTGAGGACGGAACGCCCCGGATGGTAATGACCCCCTGGATGGACCACGAGATCCCCATGGCGGAGGCGGCGGAGATCGGCACCCGGAAGGTCATCCAGGAGCACTCCACCGTGGGCATCGTCATCACCACCGACGGCTCCATCACCGACATCCCCCGGGAGGACTACCTGGAGG
>OFFJ01002898.1_pt1 | contig 10492 bp, 9 predicted proteins | sample 1521261 | NCBI WGS metagenome assembly OFFJ01 (sample SAMEA3504122, study PRJEB24116) | mouse gut metagenome | biome: mouse gut; feature: mouse-associated habitat; material: faeces | place: Denmark | collected 2011 | reverse complement strand
GAAAAACTACAAAATTTCTTCGGCGTTTTCTTACAATTTCATATCGGCGTTGACATTTTGCGACCTGTCCACCCCCGGTAAGGAGCGGCCCATCGAAATGACAGAGAATGAACAAGGCACGTTTGAAATGGCCTCATTCCAAAATGTGTATGACGACCTGCGGGAGAAGCTGATTGCCAGGGGTATACCGGCTGAAGAAATAGCCTTTATCCATGACGCCAACACAGACGCACAGAAGAAGGAGCTGTTTGGAAAGGTTCGCTCCGGGCAGATACGGGTGCTGCTCGGCTCCACGCAGAAGATGGGGGCGGGCACCAACGTACAGCACAAATTGATTGCGCTTCACCATTTGGATTGTCCGTGGCGACCCTCTGATGATGGACGGACTTTGCGGACATATTCAAAGCGGAGACACCAGCCTGGGTGTCTCCGCTTTTTCAAGGAAGGATGTAAGAAGTTACTTTGTGTCGTTGGGGTATCTTGATTCAGTGCCTGTTGAGAGGTGCAACCGTTTTGTATAAATGCCATCTAAAAACTTTGCGCAATTTCACAAAAAATAAAAGTTCCGTTTCGGGCTTCAAAAGTTGTGGTAGGGGGTTGAGAGGACTGATTACCGTCTACAAAAACTCCCGCCAAAACTTTATGCAATTTTCAAAAATTCAAGGGTCGGTTTTGGGCTTTGAAAGTTGTAGTAGGGGGTTGAGGAATATGTCCTCAACGCTCCTTGACAACTGGACACGCATTCGTCAAGTACATCAGTTCCGATGTGCGAAAGCATGAGCCACAGCCGCAGGGTACGCCATGACCCCCGCCCTACCGGGCCGAGCGAGAACACCCGCTGCAAGTGCCGGTTTGCCCCCGGCACGGCGATGACAGTCGGAATGACAATGGTACTCCCGCCCAGCCACAGCTTCACACAATGGGGGCGGCTCTGTCAGAACGGCAGTTGGGGTGAAACTCCCGTGAGGTGGTGTGGCACACCGCCGCTTGACGACTTCCCAAGCGGGCCGGGGTGTCGGGGACAAATGGGCTTGCAGATACATAGCGTCAAGGAAGGATGTAATAAGTTATTCTGTGTCGTTAGGGTGAACCTCTTGCCACATATGCCATGCTCAGCCCTTTAAATATTTATATTTAAGGCAAGCATTTACTGTACGCATGATTTCGATATCAAAATCTTTCTTAGCCACTTTCATAGCTAATAAAAATTTCTTGTTATTCTTAAAAGACTTTGTTAACAGCTTTAAGTCTTTCTCGTCAAGTTCAATTTTATAAAACAGGTTTGATAAAGATATAAGCAAATCCTTGTATTTCTTGCAGTATGCAGAAAGCGTACTGTTCAATCCAAAAGAAAATTTATTAAAATCTGCCTCCGTGTATTTCGGCAGTAGTCCCATAATTGGATTAACGAGTAACTGTGTTGACGCTTCCATCAAATTAACACATGAACCGAGTTCATATTGCTGTGCTTCGGTCATTTGGTCGTAGTCAGTACCAAAGGATTGAATTTTCTTTATAGCTTCATCAAGCAGATTGCTTTCATTTTGGATACGAGTAATGCGCTCATTTAATTCTACAATAGCAAGGTCATAAGACTTCACATCTCGTTTGCTCACTAAAGTGAATACATCCTCAAGCCGTTCCTTTTCGCTTTTTGCTTTCCAGAAAAACAATCCACTACTAAGAAGCGCCACACCTGCTATGGCCCAACCGACTGGTCCGGCAAGAGCCAAAAATGCATTACCGGCTGCCATACCACCCCCGCCAACGGCAAGCGCACCGCCACCAAGCCAAGCTAAAGCTGCATTAGTTGCAGCAGCCCCACTTAAAGTTGAAATTGCGGTTCCAGTAGAAGCAACGCCAAATGTGGTTGCTACTCCCATAGCGGCAGTAGGCCCGAGTGCAGCAACAGCAACTCCGGCACTTACACCAGCTGCACCACCACCAACATTTTTCACTGCTGCAACTTTATAGTCCGCTTCAATTTTATCAGCTTGCTGTTTCCAATTTAAGCGAACCTCCCTTAGTTTTTCATATTGAACACGTTTTTCGCTTGGAACATTGCGTATGGCATCAAACTGGGCCTGTATAGCATTTAATTTTCCATAGAGACTACCAGTATTAAGGCCAAGTTCATCTATTTTTTCATTAGTCCTTTTAATCGCTGCCTCAGCCTGTTCTTGGGCCAACTGAAGTTTTGTCTTTTTCTTTAACATACACATATACCTCACCTTTTTCTGAAGTATGCGTCAATATCCGATTTGTTTCGTAATATTTTCTCTGGAGGGACATCTCTCAGTTGCGCTAATTCTGCGGTTTTGTTGAAAGCTGAAATATACATTTTACTATTGCGCAAATCTTCTACAAATGTCAACAGCATACGGTCATCATACTTGTATGCCAATATATTCAATCCTTCTATGTAATTTTCAACTATGACTCTTTCTTTCTCAGCAAAGGCAGCATTTTTTTCTGCTCTCCAATAGCATAGGGCACGCTTACCTTCTCCATATAAAGAAATTGCAAATCGGCCAACACCAACTATGTTGAGCCTTAAGAAAAACTCCGTAGGATTGAATGTTCCAGCCCCTGCAATAAAACCACGAATAGTAGCGTCGCCAATATCCATCACGCAGAATGTTCCATGTGCTACAGTAAGCATCCGTTTGACAGTTGCATTTGAAAACGGTTCACAAGTATTCCACATCAGCTTAAAAGAACGATCCGCTTTTTCAGTGTTTGAAAAATACCTGAACAGCCTTCTCACAGCATAGATCATTCTAACTACCATTTCATTGATAAATACGGGAATAGCCTGTGCCGCTTGAAAGCGCATGTCATAACCACTTTCATAAATGTTCAAAGCAAGCTCATTTACTGCCTCATCAAACTGTGATACTGGGATACCCAGCTTGTTTTTAATAACAATAATATCATTCGTCCAAGCCCAGAACGGAGATGGTATTCCCATACCACGTCCCTTACCGCCAGATGATCCTGACATATCAGAAATCAAATGGCCGAACCAGTTAACAAATGCACAGAACAACTTGCTGGGTACATCATGTCCTCTCAGTTCAAATTTATCATCAGCTTTTTCAAGCGAAATCAATTGTCCCCCAGAAACAAAATGTGAGGTATTTTGAAACTGATCCAGAATTGAGAAAAACAATCCGCATAAAGTAGGATTGTGCGCAAGGGATTTAAAATGATGATTGGAAGGACTTAAATCAAATATGGAACTTGCTGCGTCCCCTCTCCCGGTCTGGTCATAAGGTACTTTGAATTTATTTTCAAGAAAACGTATTGCGGACTTTTCTCCTTCACCTTTCCAGCCGCAGAGTTTTGCAAAGTCCATTGTTCTGTTTGCAAACCATTTATCTGTAATGTCTCCCAGCGGAGATTCACCAGGCTTACCAACTAAAAAAATATCAATAATGCCGCACAGAGCCCCTGAACTCGCTGCAAGGATATAGTCCAGCCTATCACAATCAGGTTTCAGTCCTTTAATAGAAGCTATGGTCTCATTAAGCGTTTGTATCTCTAAATCCGCTTGTTCCAACGCTGTAGAAATTGACGATGCAAAATCAAAATTGTCATTTTGAATTGTCAGGTCAAGAACCATGCCTGACTTAGATTCAACAGAAAGGTCTTTTTTTGTGTTTAAATTGCTTTTATCCACAACAATTCCCCCACATTATAACTTTTTAACGTCTTATGAATTGTGCTATGTAATCCCTTTGCTCCAAAAGCAAGTATAATAGAAAATAAAGCATAATTTATTAAGTTTATTATACATCAGGCATCTCTTAAAAGCAAGAAACACTCATAGCAAGTGCTAACAATACATAAGGGCTGATAGTGTGACAGCCTTTATGCAAAACGAAAGGAAGGTTGTGCGTATGAATGACATCGAAATTACAAAGGCCAGCGAGATCAAGGTGCGGGAGATTGAATGGCTGTGGTATCCCTACATCCCCTTTGGCAAGATCACGGTGGTGCAGGGGGACGCCGGTGACGGCAAAAGTACCTTTGTCCTCAACCTCGCCGCCATGTTGAGCCGGGGCCAGCCCATGCCCTTCACAGACGGCACAGGACAGGCACCCATCAACATCATCTACCAGTCCAGCGAGGACGACGCCGACGATACCATCGTCCCCCGGTTCATCAGCGCGGGGGTGACCCGGAACGTCTGCTGTTCATCAGCGAGAAAGAGCGGTATCTGTCTTTCTCGGATGAACGGCTGATCCAGGCCATCAGGCAGACGGGCGCAAGGCTCATCGTCCTCGACCCCCTCTCCGCCTACATTGGGGAGGAAACAGGCATCAACGCCGCCAACGAGGTCAGGCGGCAGTTCCGTCCCCTCATCGAGATCGCCAGGGAGCAGCGGTGTGCCGTCCTCATCGTCCACCACATGAACAAGGCTATCGGGCAAAAGGCCATCAACCGGGCTGTCGGCTCCGTGGACATCGTAGGCGCTGCCCGGAGCGTTCTGCTGGTGGCCCGGACAGACCGGGAACACCCGGACGAGCGTATCTTAGCCCAGGTGAAATGCAACGTGGGGCCGACTGGCAGCGCCATCGTCTTTTCAGTGGGTGGGGGCGCTGTCCAGTGGCTTGAGGAAACCGCCAGGACAGCGGATGAAGTGCTGGGCAACGTGTTCGCCAATCTCGGCAGACCAGATGTGCAAATGCGGCAGGCCAAGGAGGTAATAAGTCAGCTTCTCTCGGACGGCCCAGCGCCCCAGCGGGAGATTATGGACAGACTGAGGGCGGCGGGCATTGGAGAGAGTACGGCGAAAAAGGCAAAGCAGCTTATGGGCGTCTGCTCTGTCAAGCAGGGGGCCATGTGGTTTTGGGCTTTGACTGACGGGGACGGTCTGTGATGCCGCACGGAAGGGAGTCCAGAGGGAAGCCCTCTGGCCCACCACCTTGCCTGCAAGGTGTAGTGGGTTACACAACACTTGCGCCTGCGGCGGCGGTTGTGCTACGAGCCGGGGCGAGCAGCACGGCCACCGCCAGATACCGCTATGCTTTGTGAGCGGGAGCGAACAAAGCATGGCGGTATCTTTTTGCGGGCGCAAATGTTGTGTACCAGACCACGCCCGTTCTTGAACAACGTCCGTTAAAAATACAGACGGAAGGATAAAGTCGTCCGCCCTCAACCGGGACAATGTGACTTCTTACATCCTTCCTTGAAGGAGGTCGCTATGGCGAATTACGCTATCATGCGGATTGAGAAACGAAAGCTGCCCTCTGTGGGGCGTATCTGCAAGCACCACGAACGGCTGAAAGCCGAGTACAAGAGCAATCCCGACATTGACCCGAAACGTGCCAGGATGAACTACCACATCATAGAGCCGACAGGCCCGTACCGGGACATGGTGCTGGCCCGCATCGAGCAGGCCGGGGCAAGGCGGCGCAAAGACAGCGTGGTGCTTCAGGACTGCTTTGTGGGCGGCACTCCTGACTGGCTGAAAGAAAAGAGTTATGAGGAACAGCGGGAATATTTCAATCACGCCTACCAATTCTTTGAGCGCAATTTCAGAAAAGAAAATATCATCTCCACCGTGGTGCATATGGACGAGGCAACTCCCCATATGCACCTTTGTTTTGTCCCCATCACCGCCAAGGGGCGTTTGTCCTCCAAGGACATCATCGGCGGGCCGCAGGGCCTTGTGAAGTGGCAGGACAGGTTCTATGAGCATATGCGCCAGCGTTACCCCGACCTGTCCCGTGGGATGCCGCAGAAGCAGACCCGCCGCAAGCACGTCCCGCCTTATATGTTCAAGTTGACCGCCGAACTCTACAAGCACTACGACGAGATTTGCCAGGCCATCAACAGCATTGGAGCGTTCAACAATGGCAGGAAAAAGGAAGAAGCTATCGCCCTTCTCGGCAGGTACGCCCCGGAAATGACCCAGCTAAAGGCCCAGGTCGCCAGCACAGACAAGCAGATCGCCAGCTTGGAAAAGGAACTTGCCTATGTGACGGAGGGCAGGGCCACGGCATGGCAGGCCAATCAGAACTATAAGCAGGAGTTGGAGGAAGCCAACTACAAGCTGTATCAGCTAAACCGGGAGCAGAAAAAGCTGGAGGAAATCATTTCCCGGATTCCCCCGGAATTGTTGACGCAGTTGGCGAAAAGTGAGCGTGAAGCCCGTAAAAATCAGGAAAGAGGTGCGGATAGATGAACGTAAAGGAAATCAAGGTTTCAGAATGTATGGCCTTTCAGGACAACCCTTTTCAGGTCAAGGACGATGAGGGGATGGAGCTACTTGTCCAGAGCATCCAGGACTATGGCGTGATGACGCCCGTTGTGGTGCGCCCTGTCACGGAGGGCGGCTATGAGATCGTCAGCGGCCACCGCAGATTACACGCTTGCAGGAGGGCGGGGATCGAGAAGATCCCCGCCCTTGTTCGTGATATGGAGCGTGACAGCGCCGTGATCTTCATGGTGGATTCCAACATCCAGCGGGAGGGCCTTTTACCGTCTGAAAAAGCGTTCGCCTACAAGATGAAGGTGGACGCCCTGCGGCACCAGGGGAAAAGGTCTGTCCAACCTGGACAGAAGTCGTCAAGGGGCGCTGTGGCGGAGAACGCCGGGGAGAGCGAGACACAGGTGCAGCGGTATATCCGCCTGACCAATCTGGAAAAGCCCCTCCTGTCCCTGGTAGACGAGGGCAGGATCGCCTTTACCCCCGCCGTGGAGCTGTCCTACCTGACCCAGCAGGAACAGCGGGATTTGATAGAAACGATTGAAAGCGAGGACTGTACCCCCTCCCTGTCCCAAGCTATCCGTATGCGGAAATTAAGCGAAGCGGGCCACCTTGACATGGATGGTATCTTCAAGATCATGTCGGAGGTCAAGGGCAATCAGAAGGAGTACATCAAGCTGCCCAGCGACAGGATTGAAAAGTATCTCGGCACGCTGCGTACTCCCCAGCAGAAGGAGGACTTCATTCTGAAAGCCCTGGCCTTTTACGCCCGTCATCTGGAGCGCCAGCGTTCCAGCCGGGACGGGAGGTGAGGGGCATGGCGAAGCAGACCGCTCCAAAACGGAGGAAGCCCCGCCCCCGTCTTATTGTTCAGCGGGTATTCACCGGGGAAAAGAGCATGGAAGATGCTCTTTTCCCTATCATTTATGAGGATTTGCGGCGGCAGCTTGAACGCCGCCGCACCTTGGACAAGGACAGTGAAAGCGGATAAACTGTCCGTAAAGTCTGTTCAACACAAGGAGGTATTACGATGGGAGCGAAGAAAGACAGCGCCGTTTATGACGTAGCGATTTATTGCAGACTGTCAAAGGAAGATGAAAAAGAGGACGGGGCCAGGGACGAGAGCGCCAGCATTGGGACGCAAAAGGCCATCCTCACCGAGTATGTCCGCCAGCATGGCTGGCACCTTGTCCAGACCTATGTGGACGACGGGTATTCTGGAACGAACTTCCAAAGGCCTGGTTTCCAGAGCATGATTAAGGACATTGAAGCCAAGCGTATCAACTGCGTCATTACCAAAGACCTCTCACGCCTGGGCCGTAACTATCTGGACTGCGGGCTGTATCTGGAGGTGTTCTTCCCGGAGCATGGGGTGCGCTATATCTCCGTCAATGACGGAGTGGACACGCTGAACAAGAGCGCCATGGATATTACTCCGTTCCGCAATATCCTGAACGAGATGTACGCCGCCGATGTGTCAATGAAGGTGAAATCGGCCCTCCGGGCCAGGTTCAACAGCGGCTTGTATGTGTCCACCTCTCCCCCATACGGCTACCTGAAAGACCCAGCCGACCACAATCATCTTGTCATTGACGAAAAGGCGGCCCCGGTGGTGAAGCTGATTTTCCAAATGGCGCTGGACGGGGCTGGGATCGCCAAAATCCGAAACCACCTCAACGCCAGTCATATCCTCCGTCCCGCCGCCTATGCCGCCGCAGAGCGGGGTGAGAGCGGCTATGAGCGCCATTTCGAGGGCAAGGAGGATAACCGTTACCAGTGGAGCCAGAACAGCGTCAGGGCCATTCTGCGAAGCCCTGTGTACGCCGGGAACCTTGTGGGATATAAGCGGGTGGCAGTGAGCATGAAAAGCAAGAAGCGCCCCTCCAAGCTGCCGGAGGAATGGGAGGTGATACCCAACACCCATGAGGGCATTGTCACCCAGGCGCAGTTTGATACCGTCCAGCGGCTTATGACCAGCAGACGGCGAGACAAAGGCAAGAGTGGCTTTGACAACATCTTTTCTGGGATACTCAAATGCGCCGACTGTGGCTACGCGATGCGGGCCATGAGCGCCAACCGGCGCAAGCGGCCCGATCCCATCGACTGTGTGCAGTATGTGTGCAACAACTACGGCACCAACGGCACAGAGGGCTGTTCGGCCCACACCATTGAAGCCAGGGACTTGTTTGACGCTGTGCTGGCCGATATTCGCCATTACGCGAGGCTGGCGGTGGAGGGGGATGAAAAGCGGGTGCGCCAGCTTCAGCAGCAGCTATCCTCCATCGGGGCCACCGAGCAAAAGGCGCTGGAACGGGAGAAGCGCAAGCTGTCCAAGCGGCTGGGCGAGTTGGACAAGCTATTTTCAGCCCTGTATGAAGATAAGGTCATGGAGCGTATCACGGAGCGCAATTTTGACATGGTTTCCCGGAAGTACGAAGCGGAACAGGCCCAGCTTTCGGGCCGGATAGAGGAAATCAACGCTTCACTGGCTGAAAAGGAAACCTCCGACAATGGGGTAACGGACTTCTTCTCCCTGATTGCCGGGTACGCCGACGCCGCCGAGTTGTCCGCCGCTATGGTCAACGCCCTGATTGAGAAAATCACGGTGGGAGAGCGTGTCCAGAAAGAGGACGGCACGGTGGAGCAGACCATCAAAATCTACTACAAATTCGTTGGAGTTCTCTCCAACGAGTTACATATCAAGGTCACAAAACGCTATGCGGCCCCCCTCTCCCCCAGGCGGTGCCAATGCTGCGGGGCAGAGTTCACGCCCGGTTCAGCGGTGGCAAAGTATTGTAAGCCCTGCGCCAAGAAAATCCATATTCAACAGTGTTCGGAAAGCACACGGCACAGACGTGCCGCCGCCCGGAAAGCGGCATAGCAGATAGATTGTCCGCAAAGTCTGTCCGTCCGACCGTAATCATCAGGGACAATGTGTTCGAATGTGCCAACGGATGGGACATCGACCTGGACGACGGTTCCTCGAATTACCTGATTACGGGGAATCTGTGCCTTCGAGGCGGTATCAAGAACCGGGAGGGCGTCTACAGGAGCGTAGTCAACAATGTGATGCTGCACAACACCTTCCACCCCCATGTGTGGTTCGAGGACAGCCGGGATGTCTTCGAGAGGAACATTATTTTCAGGCCATATGCCGACATCGGCTTGAAGGGCTGGGGGGAATCCTTTGACCATAATCTTCTGTACGGAGAAGGAGACGGGCGGACTGACGGGGAGCTGCGGGAGAAATCGGGCATGGACAGCCATTCCCTGTGCGCGGGCTTCCGGTTTCGCTGCGGCGAGGGGGAGGGCATTCGGATTTTGGAGGAGGACATTCTCGACCGCCTCGGCATTGAGCAGCTAAAGGTGCAGGACTGCGGCGTGACGGATCTGCGCCTGAAGGCGAAGGCGCCTTCCGTCTTCGATATGCTGCGGGAGGGCGGTACGGAGGGCCCTGTGGCTGAAACGGCGTGGGATGACGCCGGAATGCTGCTGAAGCCGCTTCGGGGCCTGGAGGAAATGTCCGCCACAGGGATGTATGAGGAAAAAGGGCTTCTGGTAATCAGGATTTCCGGGGAGAGCAAGTGGCGGAGACGGGGATTTCGGGAGCGGGACGTGATTCTGGAGGTGGACGGTCAGGAGGCGGGCAGCCCGGAGAGATGGGCGGAGCTCTCCTGCGCTGAGCCGGGAAGGGCAGTGGTGTGGAGAGAGCAGGGGCCCCGGATATTGTCCTGGAGCGATTAGGAGCCGTAAGGCGGCAATGGCAAAATCCACGGCTGCATATTGACTAACCCTTTCCTTTTTGGTACAATGGAACAAATGTTTGGAGCATTTGACAGGCCGGGTGTGTCGGGGGAAGAGATGGGAAAGTACGAATGGAAGAAGAGCATTCCAAGGGAATTTGAAGCGTTTCAGATAGGGGAAACCGAGCGCGTTGTCGAACAGAGCGAGAGTCCATTCCTTCTCCGGGTCGAATTTCTCGATGCGGAGTATGTTGTCCTCGTAATGGTTCGTGTCGGAATATGAAGAGGTGAAATACTCTCCGTTCTTTGTGATTACCAACACCTTGTCATCCCCCTGGAATATGCCGAGACTTTCGCCGCGACGGTCGTAGTTAAGTCGTATGACATCGCGGTCAAACCATACCTCGCGGCCACCCAATGTAGAGGAGCCACGCTTCTCAAGACATATGCTCTTCACCCGGAATTTAGTGACAAGATTACCGAGTGATTCCTTACCCTTTATGAGCTGGTCGGCGAAGTTTATGGTCAGCTC
>OFFJ01002893.1_pt1 | contig 10515 bp, 5 predicted proteins | sample 1521261 | NCBI WGS metagenome assembly OFFJ01 (sample SAMEA3504122, study PRJEB24116) | mouse gut metagenome | biome: mouse gut; feature: mouse-associated habitat; material: faeces | place: Denmark | collected 2011 | reverse complement strand
GGAAACTGGCAGTTCGTTTTGAAAAATCTGAAAAATAATATACGGAACAATAAATTTTTAATGGCTGGGCTTATCTTTAATCTTACATTTGTGTATTGCTTTTTGTTTATGGAAGCAGCAGTTGAGAACGCCGATTTGTTTTGGATTGCATGGAATTATGGTGAAACAGTGGGAACAATCAGTACTTGCACGACGATTAGCATGATTTCCGGATTCTTTTTGACGATGTCAATGGTCGTTCCTTATATGAAAGGGCGTATCAGGGAATACAGCCCGCTAATGACATTAGGAATCGAAAAAAAGGCGATGTATCTTCTTGTGGGTATAGAATATATGCTTATACGCTTATATGGGGAATTACATTATTAGCGGGCCTTTTTTCAGGAACGGTTCTTTCTGTATTGCTTTACGCCGTGTTAAGATCGTCAGGATATCCGACGGGCGGCTGGCTGCTGCTGGGACAGGGTGTGTGGGGGAAGGTTGCATTGCTGAGTGTCTTTTATCTGGCATGTGCCCTTGCCTGTTTCCTTGTCTGGACAGATAATCGGAATCTGTCTGAACTTGCGGCGGAAAGTGCAAAGTCTGAAAAGATGAAGAATAGACGTGACAGAACCAGAATGGGGATAGCGGGTATGATTCTTGCGGTTTTGGACGTGCTTCTGCAATTTCCGCATGAGTTTTGGTCAAAGCTTTTTAAGAAGGAAGAAACCAGACTGATGGCAGCGTTTGCTGCTTTTGTGATCGGGCTGTATCTGCTGGTTACGTCGGGAATGTCTGTTGTGCTGTCATATATGAAACGGCACAAAAAATACTATTATAAACATGCGCTGTTTATCCGAAGTGTGATGTTTAGAGTATCCGCATATAGAAATACGATTTTTGCGGTATTACTGATCAATGATGCGGTACTCTTTTCTGTTGGGGACAGTGTTGTGATATTTCCAGGGGAGGAAGAGGATTATAGCTGGAGATATGCCCATGACTTGATCGGCAGCATGACAGAAGAAGGGGCTGGTAAGTGGAGAACAATCTGTCAGGAAAGCGGGGGAGACAAGGAACTTATAAGTATACCTTATCTGGAGCTTCAAAGCGAAACAAGAAGAAGATTCATAGGTATATCCCAATCTTCTTATAAAAAACTGACAGGTGAAGATATACACCTTGAAAAAGATCAGATATCAGTATGTGTGCAGTATGATAAAGCAGACGCGGAGGCTGCGCTGGCGAACTGGGAGGACGAAGAGAATGTAATGTTCAGGTTCGGCGAAAAGATAAAAGATTATACGGTTAGGACGAAGGAAGTGGAGGTTCTTACAGTAGGAGGTATTATGGACGAAAGTCCAGTTGATGTTGCTGTCTTTGAAGACGGGGAGCATCAGGAGCTGATGAGAAAGCAGGATACATCAGAACTTTTAGTGCTGCATGACTTTGAAGATGGAAAGGAAGCTTTCATGGATCAGGCCGCGGAAGATTTTAAAAGAGAGAATCCGCAGATTTCCTGCGTCACAAAGACGAAACTGCTTAACATAGAAAAACTTGTAGATGGAATTTTCAACGTGATTAACATTTTTTGTATCCTCTGCCTTGTCATGACCGGTCTTTCTATGCTCGGCGTTAAGTTATTTTCCGAGATTCCGGCTTTGAAGAAAAAATACGGTTTTCTGTCAGATACAGGGATGGAGAAAGTTCAGATAAAGAAAGAAGCGGGAAGAGAGATTCGTTATCTTATCTTTATCCCAGCGGTTCTGGGTGCATTTATGGCGGCTGTTTACAAGATAAGTATTCTGGGGTTCTATATAAAATATCACTACTTTTATAACGGAAATAATCTGTTTTCGTTTATCTGGGTGATGAGCAGGAACTGGCTGTGTGTACTTGTTATGTTTGCACTTGTCCAATTACTGTACGGAAGGTATATCCTGTCGTATGTCAGGAGAAAAGTGGTTCTGGCTGCATTCGGGAAAGAAGAGGCTTATGAAAAAAAGCAGGGAATCGGCTCGGATAAGAAGGGAAGAGATCGGGTTCGTATTTCAGGAATTTTTTCTGATGGACAGTCTGGACATACGGGAAAATGTCATGCTTCCGCTTTTTGTCAATAAAAGCGCGGACAAAGAGGGAGAAGAAAAAGCCAGAGAGTTAATGAAAAGATTTGGTATAGATGGGCTGGAAAAGAAGATGCCGTATGAGTTGTCGGGCGGGGAGAGACAGAGAGCTGCCATATGCAGAGCTTTGATCAATGTCCCGCAGGTCGTGTTTGCAGATGAGCCGACGGGGAATCTGGATTCAAAGTCTGGGAAGATTGTCATTGACTCCCTGTTAAGAATCAACGAAGAATTTGGTAAAACAGTTGTTATGGTAACGCACGATCCCCGGATGGCAAGCTATTGTGACAGGATCATATTATTAAAGGACGGTGTCATACTAAACGAGCTTAGACGGGATGGGGAGAAAGAAAGCTTCTATCAGAAAATACTTGCATGGATGGCTGATTTGTAAGATGGCTTGAAATGGACAAATGCAAACAAATCCTTTCTGATGTACAAAGATAAAGGAATCGTTTATAATATATGGAAAAGGCTGTTATCGGAAAGGGTGCGGGATTATGTCATTAAAATTTATATTCGGGCCTTCAGGTTCGGGAAAGTCTTATTTTCTTTACAAGCATATTATTGATGAATCAATAGAACATCCGGAGCAAAATTATATAGTCCTTGTACCGGAGCAGTTTACGCTGCAGACGCAGAAGGATCTTGTGGCTAAACATCCGGCCCACGGGATTATGAATATTGATGTCTTAAGTTTTGCGCGTCTTGCTTACCGCGTGTTTGAGGAGACGGGGGGCGGAAATCTGCCGGTTCTGGATGACGAGGGTAAGAATCTGATTTTAAGAAAGATTGCCGGGGATTATGAGAAGGATCTTAAAGTTCTTAAGAGCAATATGAAAAAGCCCGGCTATATCAGTGAAGTGAAGTCTGTGATCTCAGAGTTTACTCAGTATGATATCGGAGAGGAGGAGATTTCCCGGGTAATGGAGACGGCGGGGGAAGATACAGGACTTTACTGGAAGCTACAGGATATCAGCCGGCTGTACCGCGGATTTTCAGAATATCTGAACAAGAAGTATATTACAAAAGAGGAACTTTTGGATGTCCTTTGCAGGGAAATCCCAAAATCGGAGCTTTTGAAAAACAGTACGGTGGCATTAGACGGGTTTACCGGATTTACCCCGGTGCAGAACCATCTTTTGCGGGAACTTGTGCGTCACTGTAAAAGAGTAATCATTACGGTTCTGATGGATGAAAGGGAGAATCCTTTTTCCTATAAGCATCCGTATCAGCTTTTCGCCTTGAGTAAGCATATGGTGACATCTCTGATAGAGATCGCGAAGGAAGAAAAGATAACTTTAGAAGAGCCGGGATATAAATACGAGAAGCCAGTGCGGCGTTTTCAGGGGAATGATCCGCTTTCTTTTCTGGAGAGGAATCTGTTCCGCGGCAGACAGGACAGTTACAGGAGGCAGCAGGAAGCAGTCAGTATACACGCGGCGAGGACGCCAAAGGAGGAGGCGTTTGCCGCGGCTGGGGAAATCCGCGCCCTTATCAGGAAGGAAGGATACCGTTACCGGAACATCGGTGTGATCGTCAGCAATATGGACGTATATGGGGACTATCTTGAGCAGGCATTTGAAAGCTATGATATTCCGGTGTTTATGGATCATAAAAGAAGTATTCTTTTGAATTCCTTTGTAGAATATATCCGGAGCCTTCTGAATATGGCAGAGCAGAATTTTACATATGAGAGCGTTTTCCGTTTTCTGCGTACGAATCTGTCGGGGATTTCCTATGAGGATACCTGTCTGATGGAGAATTATGTGATCGGGTTTGGCATTAAAGGATATAAAAGATGGCAGGGACAGTGGGCAAAGCCTTTAAAAGGCATGACAGAGGAAGAACTAGACCGTTTGAACCACTTAAGGACAGGATTCGTGGAAAAGATAGACGGTTTTGTTTTTGTGCTGAAGCAAAAGAAAAAAACCGTGAAGGATATTACGCTGGCATTGTATGAATTTATGGTAAAAGAGGGACTTCAGCTAAAATTAAAATGTCAGGAAGAAGCTTTTTTTTTAGAAGGGGAACTTGCGCTTGCAAAGGAATACGCTCAGATTTACAGAATTCTGGTGGAGCTTTTGGACAAATTCGTGGAGCTTTTAGGAGAAGAGCAGGTAGACTTAAGCGAATACTGCAAACTTTTGGATGCCGGGCTTTCGGAGGCAAGGGTAGGAATCATTCCGCCCAGTGTAGACCAGCTTGTTGCAGGCGACGTGCAGCGGACAAGGCTTAAAGACGTCAAAGCTTTGTTCTTCATAGGGGCAAATGATGCATGGCTTCCCGGCGCGCTTCTTCGCACCGGGCTATTGTCTGAGCGTGACAGAGAAAGATTTCAGAAAGAAAAAATCAGCCTGTCGCCGGGAGGAAAAGAGCAGGCGTATATTCAGAAATTTTATCTTTATATGAATCTGACCAAACCGTCGGAAAAGCTGTATCTGTCGTTTTGCAAGGTATCCTCTGACGGGAAGGCGCTGCGTCCCGCATATCTGATACAGGAAATCCGAAAGCTTTATCCTTATCTTGGCGTAATAGATGAGGAAACGAAGGAATTATGCAGCAGAGAGGTTACGGAGGATATGGGAATCGATCTGCTGATCAGAGGTTTTCAGAAGAAGGAGTTTCAGGATAGCAGGTGGCAGGAGCTGTATACATGGTATCTGAGAAATCCGAAGCAGAGAGAACGGATAGAAAGGCTTCTTTCTGCGGGATATTACCACCGGCCCAAGGACGGGCTTACAAAAGCAGCTGCAAGGCGCCTGTATGGAGAGGACTTTGAGGACAGTATCACAAGGATTGAGAGATTTTCAGCTTGTGCATTCGCTCATTTCCTTACCTATGGATTGGGTTTGAGGGAACGTAAGGAGTATGAATTTCAGGCGGTGGATCTGGGAAATATATGCCACAGCGCATTGGAAGGATTTTCAAGAAGGATTGATAAAGAACATTTAAGCTGGACGCAGATTTCAGAAGAATTGAGAAAACAATATATTAATGAAAGTGTGGAGGAATCTATTGCATGTTACGACAATAGTGTGATCAACAGTTCTGCCCGCAATGAATATATGGCGGTGAGGATCAAACGGATGCTGGAGCGTACGGTATGGGCGCTGACTAAGCAGCTTTCGGGGGGAGATTTTGAGCCTTCCGCTTACGAAATGCGTTTTGGAAATGGTAAAATTGACCGGATTGATACTTGTGTGGATGGAGATAAGGTGTATGTGAAGGTGCTGGATTATAAGACGGGGAGCAAAGCTTTTGATGCGGCCGCCTTATACCATGGACTCCAACTTCAGCTTATGGTGTATATGGATGCGGCTCTTAAGGAGGAAGGCGCAAGGCATTTGGGGAAAGAGGTTATTCCTGCGGGGGTATTCTATTATAGGATAAGCGATCCCTTTGTAGATAAACAGGAAACGGATATAGAAGCTGCGGTTCTAAAAGAGTTGAAACCCGATGGAATCATCAATCTCCAGGATGAAGCGTTAGCGCATTTGGACAGGAAACAGGCTGGGGAATCCGTTGTGCTTCCAGTAAAATATAATAAGGACGGGAGTCTTTCAAAGACTTCAAAGGCAGTATCGCAAGAAGAGTTCCGGCTGATGATGAAACATGCCCTGAAAAAGACAGAGGAAGCCCATAAGGAGATTTTGGAGGGGGAAACGAAAGCGGTCCCTTACCGCAGAAGTACAGAGACGGCCTGCGATTATTGTAAGTACCGCCATGTGTGTGGATTTGACCTTAGGGTGCCGGGTTACCGTTACCGGGATATCGGTAAAATGAGCAGGGAGGAGGCTCTTGCCGCTATGAAAAGCTCGGCAGAGAGTTCCGCGCAGGAGAAGCAAAAAAAAGATGCAGGAGACAGCGTATCAGAAGCGAATGGAAGAGAGGAGGCGTAGGATATGGGAATATCGTGGACAGAGGAACAGAAGAAGGTCATTGAGTTTCGCGGACGTAATATTCTTGTCTCTGCGGCGGCTGGTTCGGGTAAGACAGCGGTTCTGGTGGAAAGAATCATTACCATGCTGACAGCGAAGGAGAATCCGGTAAGCGTAGACCAGCTTTTGATCGTGACATTTACAGAAGCGGCGGCGGCGGAGATGAAGGAGCGTATCCGTCTGGCGATTGAAAAAAAGCTTTTGGAATATCCGGACAATGAACACCTGATGCAGCAGGCTACGCTGATACATAATGCGCAGATCACTACGATTCACAGCTTCTGTCTGTCGGTGATCCGGGATCATTTTCATGCGATAGACTTAGATCCCGGCTTTCGGATCGGAGAGGAGGGCGAGTTAAAGCTTTTGCGCCACGATGTGCTGGATGAGCTTTTAGAAGACTGTTATCAGGAAGGGAAGCAGGAATTTCTTGACTTTGTCTCTGCCTATGGGGGAAGCAGGGATGATAAAAAGATAGAAGAGTTAATTTCAAAAATCTATGAATTTTCCAGAAGCTACCCGAACGCAGAAGAGTGGCTTGATTCCTGCGTGCGGTCTTACAGCGCCGGAACAATAGAAGAACTGGAGGAAAGCCCTGCCGTAAAGCTGATAAAAGATAATACCAGACGGTATCTGGAAGATGCTTATGAATTGATCCGGCAGGGGCTTATTCTGTGCGGCGAGCCGGATGGTCCCGCGGTCTATGAAGCAACGCTTCTTTCTGACCAGCAGATGGTAGAAAGATTTCTTGAGGCGGAGACATTTGCGGAACTTTCAGAAAAAATCCGGGGAAAGGCACAGGGGAAAATTGCGTGGGCGCGGCTTGCCGCGAACAGAGACAAGACTGTGTCGGAGGAAAAGATTTCAAAAGTTAAGGCAATCCGGGAAGAAGTAAAGGCTCTGGTGAAAGACATTGTCTGCCAGTATTTTTATCAGGATACGGAAGGACTGCTTTTTGATCTTCGCCTGTGCAGACCTCAGATAGAAGTCCTTGCCGGACTGGTGAGAGAATTTGCACAAAGGTTCGAGGAAAAGAAAAGGGATAAGGACATCATTGATTTTTCAGATATGGAGCAGTACGCTCTCCGGATCCTGACAGAATACCATGACGGCAAAGTTTGCCCGTCGGCTGCCGCAAGGGAATACAGGCAGCAGTTTCTTGAGATTATGATTGATGAATATCAGGACAGTAATTTTATACAAGAGGCGATTCTTACGAGTATTTCGACGGTCTCAGAGGGGAAATATAATATTTTCATGGTAGGAGATGTGAAGCAGAGTATCTACCGCTTCCGTCTTTCGAGACCGCAGCTTTTTATGGAAAAGTTCGATAGCTACAGCCTTGAGGACAGTAATAAGCAGAGGATAGATCTTCATAAGAATTTCCGAAGCCGGAGGGAGGTCTTAGACAGCGCCAACTATATCTTCAGGCAGATTATGACAAAGCCTTTGGGGGGAATTGCTTATGATGATGGAGCGGCTCTGTATGTAGGAGCAGATTACCCTGATTACCAAGACTGCGGCTCTTGTGAAAAAGGGACAGATGAGACAAAAAGAAATAGTCCTGTGACGGAAGTTCTTGTAATTGACAGCGATATAAAGGATGAGGAGGCAAAAGAGCCCGGCAGTCAGGAAGGAGTGGGGGAACGGGAGAATATACCGGAGAGAGAACTTGAAGCACGGGCAATTGCGGGACGTATCCGGGAACTGCTCCGGGAATATCAGGTGACGGATAAGGAAAGCGGAAAGCTTCGTCCTGTCCGGTATTCGGACATTGTGATACTTACACGGAGCGTGAAAGGATTTGCGGATATTTTTACAGAAGTTTTGAACCGGGAGGGAATCCCTGCCTATGCCGGAACGAGAGAGGGGTATTTTAAGACGCAGGAAATCGGTGTGCTGTTAGATTATCTGCGGGTGCTTGACAATGCATATCAGGATATTCCATTGACGGCAGTTCTTACATCGCCTTTCTGCGGCTTGACAGAACAAGAACTGGCGGCGGTTAAAAGCGAGTATCGGGAGACGCCTTTTTACCGTGCAGTGGAATGCTACAGGAATGAGGGAAAAGAAGAGACAGTCAGAAATAAGCTTGAAAGGTGTATGGCGCAGATGGAAAAGCTGCGTGAACGGATTCCCTATACTCCTATGCAGGAATTATTAAGAGATATCTTTGTCTGCACCGGATACGATGAGTTTGTGTCTGCCATGCCGGGAGGCCAGCAGAGGAAGGCGAATCTGGAAATGCTTCTTGAAAAAGCAAAAGCTTTTGAGTCCACCAGTTATAAAGGACTGTTCCATTTTGTGCGTTACATTGATCAGCTTCAGAAATATGATGTAGATTACGGCGAGGCGGCACTGGAGGATGAACAGTCCGATACGGTCCGTGTTATGACGATCCATAAGAGTAAGGGTCTGGAGTTTCCTGTAGTATTTGTCGCGGGGCTTGGGAAACGCTTTAATATGCAGGATGCAAGGAGCAACGCCGCGCTGCATGTCGATCTGGGAGTAGGGCTTGATGCTGTAGATATTGTGAACCGGACAAAAAGTCCGAGTATCGTAAAAAAAGTCATTCAGAAGGAGGAAGCCCTTGATACGTTGGGAGAAGAGCTTCGCGTGCTTTATGTCGCCCTTACACGTGCAAAGGAAAAGCTCATTCTTACCGGGACGATATCGAATCTGGAAAAAAAGTTTGAAAGTTATGGGATGGTGAAGGATCAGGAAAAAGAAGAATTAAGCTTTGGAAGACTTAGCAAGGCGGTTTCTTACTGGGACTGGATTCTTCCGGCGCTTACGCGTCTTAAACCGGAGACACCGGTCATAGTAAAGACTTTATCATTTGAAGATATCGTGAGGGAAGAAGTGGAAGAGGAGACAGCCGGAAGAATCACAAAAGCGGCATTGGAGCAGTGGGATACGGACAAGATCTATGATGAAAATGTGAGGAAGATGTTGTCGGAACAGTTCGGGTATCGGTATACTTACACAGACAGCCGTGCCCAGAAGTTAAAATTTACCGTATCAGAGTTAAAGAAACGGATTCATTTTCTAGAGACAATGGAAGATGGGGAACAGGAAGAGATGTACGGCGAAGTACTTTATGAAGAGCCGGAAGTAGTGCCGCTAATTCCCAGATTTCTTCAGGAAGAGTCGGAGCTTTCTGGGGCATCCAGAGGTACGGCGTATCACAGGATTCTGGAACTTCTTGATTTTCGCAAGGAATATACGGAGGAGATACTAGCGGAAGACATCCGTATTTTTCAAGAAGAGGGAAAAGTATCTGATGAGATGGCGGCATGTATCAGTCTGCAGGATATCATGGGATTTCTTGACTGCCGGTCGGGGAGACGTATGAGAGAGTGCGCCCGCAGGGGAAAGCTTAAAAAAGAGCAGCCCTTTGTGATGGGGGTTGACGCCAGAGAAATCTATCCCAAAGAGCAAGAAGGGGAAGAGATATTAGTGCAGGGAATTATCGATGTGTATTTTGAAGAACCGGACGGACTGGTAGTGCTGGATTATAAGACGGATCATGTCAGAAAGGCAGAGGAACTGACAGAGAAGTACCATGCGCAGCTGGACTATTACAGCAAAGCGCTTGAGCAGATGACGGGGAAGAGAGTGAAGGAAAAGGTCATCTATTCCTTTACGTTAAAGGAAGAGATCGTACTGTAAAAGGTGTTTATGTGTGGGAGGATAGAGTATGAGTATTCAAAAGGCGGGAATTATCTATTTGATTTTGATTAATCTAGCCGCATATGCTGCTTTTGGATGGGATAAGCATAAGGCAAGACGGGGCGGATGGCGGATACCGGAAAGGACGCTTCTTTTGCTCGCGCTGGCCGGCGGGAGTGTGGGGGCATGGATAGGGATGAAGGTATTCCGGCATAAGACGCGGAAAGCAAAGTTTAAAGTCGGAGTATTAGTGATACTGACAGTACAATGTATAGGCGCTGTTATGGCATTAAGAATTGACTGTTTCTAAAAAAATTCCATAGTATTATCTAAAAAGAGACGTCTTTAAAAAGGTGGTCTCTTTTTCTATACTTATCACAACAAGACAATAAAAGGAGAGAATTATTGTCAGAAGCGCTGGGTAAATATATGGGTATGGAGATGTATTGTCATCGGGGCTAATTAAAAAGAGGAGTTTGTGATGGATGATTATAGAATAAAATAGAAAGAATATACCGCTGTAAGCGGCATAAAAATTAGTCTGCCTGACATTTTAAGTACATGGCCATTGGCATATGCTGTATGAAAAGTTCCTTCTGATATGTAAGTGTATATCAGAAGGAACTTTTTTTGGAATAAAATGTAAGCGTTTACACAAAATGAGTGCTTGTAAAAAAATTATAATTTTTGCAAATTATGATTAAACTATAGTCTATTATAAGAAAAAACTTGACAAATAAATAACTATATGTTAATGTAGTAAAAAAGATGAAAGCGTTTACACAAAATGAATGAAAAAG
>OFFJ01002891.1_pt1 | contig 10516 bp, 4 predicted proteins | sample 1521261 | NCBI WGS metagenome assembly OFFJ01 (sample SAMEA3504122, study PRJEB24116) | mouse gut metagenome | biome: mouse gut; feature: mouse-associated habitat; material: faeces | place: Denmark | collected 2011 | reverse complement strand
GGATTGCTTGCTTGAGTCTTCTAAGATTTGTGAGGTTTTGGAAAATTGATTTCCGTGGAGAAATAAACTTAGTATATGTGATTTACTTCGCATGATACAATTTTTCGTAAATCCCCCGTTTCTCCAAAAGCTCTTCATGCGTCCCTTCTTCTGCAATTCCGTTTTCTGTTAAAACAAGAATCCGCTTTGCATTTTGAATCGTTGTCAGTCTATGGGCAATGACAAATGTCGTCCTGTTTTTGGCTAATTTTTCCAAAGAATCCTGGACTACTTTTTCGCTTTCATTGTCCAGCGCAGAAGTTGCCTCGTCAAATATTAAAATCGGCGGATTTTTCAAAAATACCCTTGCAATGGAAAGTCTCTGTTTCTGCCCTCCGGAAAGTTTCATACCACGCTGTCCTATGTCTGTATCGTATCCATTTGGCAGCGACATGATAAATTCATGTGCATTTGCATTTTTCGCCGCCAAAATGACGTCTTCACGGTTCGCATTTGGTTTTCCGTATCGGATGTTGTCAAAAATACTGCCTGCAAATAAATAAACATCCTGCTGGACAATCCCAATTTGACTGCGCAGGCTTTTCAACTCCAACTGGCGAATGTCTGTGCCGTCAATCCTCACTGCCCCTCCCGTCACATCATAAAACCGCGGTATCAGACTGCAAAGCGTACTTTTTCCAGCGCCGGAAGAACCTACAACCGCCACATATTCCCCAGCTTCTACGTGAAGGCTGACATGGCTTAATACCTTTTCGCTGTTTTCCTCATAACGGAACGAAACATTGTCAAAATCAATCACGCCTTTCACATTTTGTAACGGTTTCGCGTCCACTGCATTTTGAATTTCCGGCTCAATCGCTAAAATCTCCAAGAATCGTTCAAATCCAGTATATCCATTCTGAAACTGCTCCGTAAAATCAATCAATGTCTTAATCGGCTCTGTCAACACATTAATATAGAGAAGAAACGTCACTAAATCCGAAACTTCCACAACCCCGTTTGAAATAAAAATCGCCCCGGCCACCAAAACAAAAATTGTTATCAACAGAGAAAAAGAACTTAAGCCGGCATGGTATCCGCCCATGTAAAAATAGCTGTTTTTCTTGGCGTTTAAAAACCCGCGGTTGCCCTCCCCGAATTTCTCCTCCTCCATACGTTCATTCGCAAACGACTTTACCACACGGATACCGGAAAGGTTATCCTCAATCCTGCTGTTGATTTCCGAAATTTTTTCCCGGTTGCGCCGAAACGCCCGCTTCATTCTGCCATTAAAAAAATAAGCATATGCAAACATAACCGGAACAAGGATAAATGCAAAAAAAGTCAGAATAGGGCTTATGGATACCATTATCACAAATGCGCCAAGAATTTTAATGGCGGAAATCACAATATTTTCCGGGCCGTGGTGCATCAGTTCCGTAATATCGAACAGATCCGTCGTAATCCGTGCCATCAGCGCTCCCACTTTCTGATTGTCATAAAAGGCAAACGAAAGCTTCTGGAAATGCGCAAACACTTCCGCACGCATATCGTATTCGATCTTTGCTCCCATCACATGACCGTAATTGCTGATAAAAAAATTGCAGAAGCAGGAAATTGCCACCAGTCCTGCCATTATAACTCCAAGATACAGGATTTCCCTCACGGCTTCTTCTCTTTCCAGATAAATAATCGATGACGTAATATAGCGGGCAATCAGCGGTATGGCAAGCGCAACTGCAGACGCCGCAATGGCAAACAGCATGTCCGCAAAAAACACGCCCCGGTAAGGTTTGTAATAAGAAATCATTTTTTTCAGGTTCTTCTTCATCGTTTTCAGTCCTCTCTCTAATTTAGCATACGAAACTCTGTTTCTCTTTCTTTTAACGGCTGCTCTTCCGATTCGATTCCTTCTATCCTAATCGGCCTGGTCTGGTCCAAAGACCAGACCAGCGCATTTATCTCATCTTCCTTCCCCTGTGCTTCCATCTCCACCGTTCCGTTGCCAAGATTGCATACCCATCCGGTCAGTCCGCGCTGCCGGGCTCCATAACAGGCGCGGTAGCGAAACCCTACGCCCTGTACCCTTCCGCTGAAAATAAAATGTTTCCGAATGATCCGATCCATGCCGTCTCCTCCTGTCTGTTTACTCATCCCTTCTGACCTCCCCGTTTCTTATGCTGCCGGATCTGAAAGCTTCCGCCGTGCCAAAAACCCGAAAAGAGGAATGACCGCTTATCATTCCTCTTTTGGCTTTCTCAACTGTATTTACATGCGTTCCGGCGCCGAAAATCCAAGTACCTCGATACACCGTTCCAAAACGCCCTTCGTCAGCGCAAGCAGACAGATATAACTTGCCCGGACATCTTTTCTTTCCTCTGTCAAAATCTTCGTCTCATGGTAAAAACGGTTCAATGCATTGGCAAGACCGTAAATATACGCACAGACTTTATGCGGCGCAGTTTCTGCAAACGCAGCCTCCATTGCCGCGGAAAAACGGCTGATTTCCAGCATCAGCGCCTTTTCGCTTTCCGATTCCGCCGGAAGTATCCGATCGCCCGAACATCCGCCGTCAAGCGCACGGTATTTTGCCAATATGGATTTGATGCGGACAATCGTATACAGAATATACGGTCCCGTATTGCCCTCAAATGACGTAAACCGTTCGATATCAAAGATATAGTCTTTTGACGCCTGATTGGACAGATCGCCGTATTTAATGGCAGATAATGCAACCTGCTTTGCCGTCTCCTTTGCTTCCGCTTCATCCGTGACCGAATGGTTATCCAGGATCTTTTGATACATTTCTTCGTTGATTTCGGATACCAGGCTCTCTAAGCGCATGACGCCGCCTTCCCTTGTTTTAAAAGGCTTGCCGTCCCTGCCGTTCATCGTTCCAAAGCCCTGGAACGTAAGACGCGTATCCTCTCCAACCAGACGCGTTTTTCTTGCACAGCGGAATACCTGTGTAAAATACAGCTCCTGGCGTTTATCCACCACATAAATAATTTCATCCGGATGATACTCTTTCATACGCCAGACAATCGTGGCAAGATCCGTCGTATTGTACAGGGAAGCGCCGTCCGATTTCAAAATCATACAGGGAGGAACTTCTTTTGCATCCGTCTCTTCCTTTACGTCGACGACCAAAGCGCCTTCGCTGATATATGCGTACCCGTCGTCCTTCATTTTTTGGACCATATCCGGAATAAACGGCTGCGCGTCCGATTCCCCTTTCCACAGATCAAAAGAAACGTTTAAATTTTCATAATTTCGTTTCAGGTCCGATACGGATACCTCTAAGATATGGGAAAGCAGCGCCTGATATCCCGCCCTGCCGTTCTGCAGTTCATATGTTGCCTGCATCGCCGCTTCTTTATACGCGTCGTCTTCTTTGGATTTTGCGCTCGCCGTCGGATAGATTTCTTCCAGCTCGGATATGGTAAACGGCGCTTCTTTGGGATATTCCCCCTGATACTGCTCATCAAAATAAACAAGATCCGGCTTTCTTTGGGAAAGTTCCGTAATGATCAGCCCCATCTGTAATCCCCAGTCTCCAAGATGTACGTCGCCGATCATGGTATGGCCCATAAACCTTCCGATCCGTTTGATGCTCTCTCCGATGATTGCAGATCTTAAATGCCCGATATGCAGCGGCTTTGCCACATTGGGACCGCCGTAATCGATCATGATCTTCTTGGGCGAATTCGTTTTCTCACATCCGAAACGCTCCTGATCCTCCGACATCTTCTGCAGATAACCGGCCAGGTATCCGGGATCTATCTTAAAATTGATAAATCCCGGCTTCACCGATTCTGCCGCGGCAAACATTGCATGGTCCGAAAGCTTTGCCGCAATTTCATCCGCGATCAGAAACGGCGCCTTTTTGTATTCCTTTGCCGCCGCCAACGCGCCGTTGCACTGATATTCACACAAATCCGGCCGGTTTGAGAGCGTTACTTTTGCATATTTTTTATCATATCCGCATTCTGTAAATGCCTGTTCTGTTTCCTCGGTAATTAAATCTAATATCTTTTTCATCTCTTATCTCACACAACCCTGACACTGGATTTTTGTCCTTTCTTTTTAAACTTCTTTGCATAGGCTTTACGCTGACTTTTCGGAACTTTAATCTTACAGGAAGCGGAAACGCCTTTTAACGCTTTTTTGCCGACTTTCTTTAATACTTTTGACTCTACTTTAATCGTCTTTAACTTTCCGTCCCCAAGGAACGCCGAAGCTCCGATCGTCTCAACATATTTGCCGATCGTTACGCTGCGCAGGTTCTTATTTTGTGCAAACGCTTTTTTTGCAATTTCCGTCACTTTATAGGATACTCCGTTATAGGAAACGGATGCCGGAATTTTTACACTTTTCTGCGTTTTCTTCTGCGGTTTCAGATAAGTAACCGTATATGCATCGTCAGTGTCTTTCGTAATCTGATACCAGCTCTTTTTATATAAGAATTTCGTTCCTGCCAGAGAAACTTTTTTCGGTTCTGCTTTCACCAGATTCCGGATTGCCTGATATAAAGTTTCCGTCGCTTGTTTGATGGATTCCGCATTGTTTGTCAAAAGCGCCTTCTGCAAAACCGTATACGCGGAAAGAAGCTTATCGTAAGACTCTTTCGTATATTCGGATTTTATGGCTTTGTACCGGTTTGCTTCCGAAATTGCCGTCTGGGCATTCTTAAGAATTTCAGGATCTATCTGATCGCCTCCCGGTGTTTCTTCTTTTTCCAGTCCCCAGGCGCCTGATGCCGTATTTCTCGGTTTTACGGACCAAAGAAGTTCGGTCAGATTCCACTCATGTAAATTCGTGTAATTCAGCACTTCAAAATCGTCGGCGTTCTGATCGGTATCTACAAAACAAATTCTGCGGATCGCCTTATTCTTTGAAATGATCGTATCGTCCTGGGATACATCGGTCAGTGCCGTACCCTCTGCCGAAGCTTCATTGACAGATACGCCGTCTGCCTGGGTTTCGCCTTTCTGCAAAAGCACGCGGTACTTTTTATTATTGATCGTCAGATTCTCCCAGGAAAGATCCGGCTCTGCAATAGAAACCGGTGCGCTTGCAGCGTTTAGAGAAGCTGCGCAGCGGATCAGATACGAATGTCTGGACGGGATGCTTCCCGTAAGCGTCAATTCCTCCGTAACATCTTCCGACTGATACCGGATACTGTATCCGCTAAGGTCGACGTCTGTATCCGTGGGATTATATAATTCAATAAAACTATGGGAAATCGGCGCATCTTTTTTCCCTCCGTCGCCATAGACCTGATGAATGATCAGATGCCCGCGCTGCGCTTCTACCACACGGATCGCCGATTCCATAGACCCGGTCAGCTTTCCTTCGATCGCCTCATCGGCGCTTATCACTTCTACGGAAATCTTCTTCCCTTCCAAAGACGCATCTGTCGGGAGAAATCTTTCGGATGCGCCCTCTATTTCCACGCCGTCTGCTTTCCATCTGCAGATCATTTCACCGGCATAACTGGTTTTCTCCAATACAATATCTGCATACAACAGCGCGCCTGCAACCGCATTGCCGCGGATGGAAACCGTACCTTTCAATTCCGTCGGTTCCGGCTCCGGCTCTTCTGCTCTCCATGCGCCGTCTGCAAGACATCTGGGCTTCATCTGTTCTATTTCCGTCTCTCTGTAATCTACCGTTGCAAAATCAACCAGGTTGTTGTTTGTATCTGCAAACCGCACTCTGCGGATCGACTTCTGTTTGCTGATTGCCCCGTCCGGAAGCTGTTCTCCCTCCTGTTCTATATAACCTTCATTGACCGACACACCGTCCGCCAGATTTTGTTCTCCGTCTCGTAAAAGAATTTTGAAACGCTTATTATCTATTGTCTGCGTCCACGCCTGATCGTACCGGTCGTCCGCAATCGTCAGATAAAACTGATAGTCCGGCGTAACGATCGTCTGCGCCTCACAGCGGATCAGATACGAATGATTGGCAGGAATTGTTTTGGCATCGAGCGTTAAGACTTCTTCACTGCCTGCTGTCCCGCCGTTCTTTCCCTGGGAAGAATAGGCAATGGTATATCCTGCAAGGCTGATATCCTGATCGGTCGGATTATACAGCTCAATAAAGCTGTGCGATACCGCGGAATCTTCATTTGCGCCGCCGCCGTATACCTGATTGATGATCAAATGGTCATTCAAGACAACCACTTTAATCACCGGTTTCGTTGCAGCGCTTACCATCGATCCCGTTTCCCAGTTGCTCGTCACTTCTACCGTAATGACTTTTCCTTCCTCCGCATCGGTCAGCGTATAGCTCTCCTGTATTGCCCGTTCAATCGGCACGCCATCCGCTTTCCACTGGTACGACAGCTTACCCGTATTATTCGTATCAGACACAACCGCTTTTACTGTGCATCCTACCCTTGCAAGTCCCTGAATGTCTACCGTTCCTGTCAATGCATCTGCCTGAATTGTTTTTTGGAACAACGTATAATCGCTGATGCACACGTCAATGGACGTACCGTTATACGTCCCCTTATTTGTGATTAAATTTCCGGAAGCATCCATTGCACGTACCTGTACAACGTTATTGACATATGCCTTTTTCTCTATATTTTTCTCAAGTCCCGCCGTCCCGTCATTTAAGGTAAGCACGGCCTTCCCTTCCGTTACGTCCACAGTGTCCGCCAAAATGCCGTTAATATAAAATCCTATCTTGGCAATCGATGTATCTGTAACAGACGCCGTATAGGTTGTCTCTTTCTCCGAAGTTTCCGTATCGACCGCTACAGAGATCTTTCCTTTGGTATCCTGGTATTTTAAGAAAGAATCAAGCAGTCCGTCCACAGAAACCTTTGACGACGCTGCATCCGGTACTTTTGTTTCCGACCATCCAAACTGCTGATCCATCCATCTTAAGCGATTCTGCAGATATGTCTGAAAGCGTTCAACGCCCGCATCAAAGCTCGGCTCTTCATAAGCACAGCTTCCGGATAAGCTTCCTTTCAGATTATAATTAGATGCTCCCGATTCCGCCAGATACTCTCTCTGCTGATCGATAATGCCGCCGTCTTTTGCAATATCTTCAAATTTCTCCCGATAGTCCCAATAGCATCCGTACAGCTTTTCTACAAAATAGGGATCTCCGATCAGATAACGGTACCAGGACTCTTTCTGTTCCTGCAGAAAACTTCCCGCCTGACACGTGACTGCCATCCATCTGTCATACTCACTGGTCTCTCTCTGGCTGATAATACTGTTTGACGTCCAGTCCATATCCCATACCGGTCCGATCTGAAGTTTTTTGCCGAGATCCTTATACATAAACGTACTCTTCTTCATGGTTTCCGTATTCCAGTAAAATTCATTTAACAGAAGATATTTCACCAGGGAATCCATATCCACCAGATCCGTATAATGCCGGCGTCCTTTAAAATCCGTTGTAAAATTAGAAGCGTTCTCTTTCCTCTGCGTCTCTGCAATATCCACATAATAATCCGGTGCATGCACCGTATCTTCTACCGCCTGAATATATTCCCGCGCATAATCATACAATGCGTCGCATTTTTGTTTACTGCTATCCACATACTCCGTAGCGCCTTCTCCAGCTCCTGTAGTCGGGCGGATAAACTCCGGGCTCTTGAACATGATCGGCTGATTGGACGTCGTCCGGAATTTGGACACTTCATCATAATATCCGTCCAGTTCAAAAAGAAAACCCCCGGATACATCCACGCCGCCGGATGAATTTTTCGGTAGATGAATGGCATAATCGGAAATTTGATAGGTTTTGCCCTGAAACGATACGCTTCCGCTCGTAATCCAGTACATATTCTGACTCATATGCTCTTCCAGCGCATCCTGACTGACGGTCTGCCCGTTTGCTTTTTCTGCCGCTGCAATCGCGTCCGCCGCATCCTCCGCAAGATCTTCCCAGTTAAAAATATTAACGCGGCTTTCCTGCACGCGGACATTTCCCACAAGCTGATAATTTCCGGCGTACTTACCGTTTAAAATAAGCTCCACATGCGCAGACGGCAAATTCGGCTCTATGCCCATCTCTTTCGCAAGATCGTAAGAGGTCTTGTTCCGAAGCAAAGACTCATCCATAAAATTGGCAAGCAAAGCCCAGTGCTTACTCTCTCCAAAACCAAGCAGATTTTTCTTTTTACCCAGTTTGAGCTTATAGGGACGTTTCCCGCCGCTGTTGACCGACTGATGCCAGGTACTGTTTCCACGGCCGCGGATCTCGATTGCGCCGTCATACAAATCGATCTGTTCACTCTGCTGGAACGTATCATTGCCCTGCACACGCATGGAAGCGCCCTCATAATCCGTCTTGCTGTCGATGCTGCTGCCGTCGTCCGTATCGATATAGACAACCGGAAGTTTACTGATATACATCTGAATCGGCCCGCATTCTCCAAGGTCTGCTCCGCTGCCATCTGTAAGCTTTGCCGTTACCGACAGCATTTTATTCAAATCTTCTTGCACAGGCGTAAAGGCATCTGCCGTCCCTCTGGAAACTCCGTCTACGCTCCAATGATACGTACATAACGTACCCTCCGGTGCTCCCGTCAGAGAAGCCGTTACGGCTGGGCCGACTTTTGCATACCCCTGGTCAAATTTCAGCGTAAGGTTTGCTTTTACCGTAAGTGAAAACGTTTTTGTTTTCCCTGATTTTGTAGCAGCCGTCAGCGCCACGCTGACCGCCCCAAACTGCGGGTTCACCGTCGCCGTTCCGTCCGCGGCATTGATGCGGATCGCAGTTTCGTTATCACTTGTCCAGGTAAGCGCTTCCGTCTCTGTTCCGATCCTAATACTTGTCGGAACCGTAAAATTCTGCGTCACCGAAGAAAACGTATCGCCGGACGCAAGACTTAACTTCAATCCTTCCAAAGCCAGCGTTTCCCTCAAGTCTTCGGAATTGACGCACTGTGTCAAAATCATATAATTACCGGCAGCTGCCGTCCACTTACTTTCATCCAGCCCTGCCAGAAGTTTAGATCCCTGAAGCTGTTCCGTAGAAACTGCCGTTCCCGTATTGGACAACCCGGAACGGTAATAGCAGCTGCTGAAATTCTGCGTCATATCTCCGCCGCTGATTCCGAATCCGCCGTCCCCTTTATAACTTACATCGCCGGTAAATACACATGATGATACCGAAATAGGCGGCTGTTTTGCAGCTCTTCCGATAATTCCTCCCGCATAGTTGGATCCGGTGGAACTTCCGCAGACAATATCTGTCCCGATATAAATATTGCTGATGGCCACACCGCTGTTTGTCCCCGACGTATCGTTCGGGCGCATTTCACCGATCAGCCCTCCGGCGCCTACCACGTCTCCGGCATTCGACCGATTTCCCTGGATCTTTCCCCCAACAATTGCGATATTGTCAATCTCCGCATTTTTATTGACCTCGCCTGCCAGGCCGCCCAGCGAAAGATATGCGTTATCCACCTCGGCAGTCATATCGACCTCAATATTAAGATCCGTTAAGATCAGATTTCGGACAGACGCTTTATCGTCCGCTTTATCGCTTCCAATCATTCCGAATAATCCATACTGCCATTCTTGGGCTGAGCTTTCTTTCTTTTGAATCGTAAGATTGGAAATCACATGGCACTCTCCGTCAAATGTCCCGGTAAAAACATTTGCACCGGAAGAAGACCCCCTTGCGCCCTCTCCGCCTCCGATCGGCGTAAAATTTCTGCCTGTCATATCAATATCGCTCGTCAGACGGTAGTCCCCGTCCAGCGGATAATTCGCATCGGTTCCGATCTTCTCAAGATCTGCCGCAGAATCGATCGCAATCGGTTCTGCCGCTTTGGCTTCCCCGGCGGGTATTAGTCCGATTCCCGAGCAGATTAACCCAAATGTCAGTACAAGACTGATTCCCTTGTCCCAAATACGTTTCGTGTTCCTGCCGTTCATTCAAAACCTCCATTCTTTCACGTACACGCAAACCTTCTTTCTGCAAAATCACTATCACACGCTGCGACTTATTTTTGCGTACGTTTCCTTTGCTTTTACATTCTTCTATTCATTTTTCTGTCGTATACAACTACCGTCTTCTGCATCCGCAACGGATACCGCCATGGCGTACTGCTCTGCATGCCGCATTTCTACCAACTTTTTATCATATGCAATACAGCCGTGATTCTTCCATGGATCATTAAAATAATACGACTTCTCGTCATATCCGACCAATAGCATACAATGCTCATTGGAAATCCAGGTAAACAACGATCCGTCAGAAAGCAGCCAATCCGGCCCGGGGACCGTTTCCTTTAAATCGATACTTGCCCAGAAAATCACCGGCATATCGCGGTTGATAAAGCGTTTTAAGAGCTCCTCCATCTCCATGCCTGTGACATCGTCTGCCCGCAATTGCACCCGGCGGTCTGCAAATACACGGTTTAACGCCCGTACAATCACCGGCGCATAACAGCCGAACGACTCGCTGTCATATGGGCTTCCCGCAAATCCGGTACATGGATGCGGTCCATAGAGCTTTCCGTCCTTTTTTTGCATCGGCTCCTGTTCCAGATAATATT
>OFFJ01002884.1_pt1 | contig 10529 bp, 14 predicted proteins | sample 1521261 | NCBI WGS metagenome assembly OFFJ01 (sample SAMEA3504122, study PRJEB24116) | mouse gut metagenome | biome: mouse gut; feature: mouse-associated habitat; material: faeces | place: Denmark | collected 2011 | reverse complement strand
TTTTCTTCTCTTTTGACTGCTTACCTCGCCTTTTCCTGCTTTAATCAGTGCTTCCTTAAGCCCCCGATTGCTATTGAGAAGAAACGGATTAATTTTGAGGAAACGGCAGAAAAGGAACCCGCGCATTATGGGACAGAATAGCTTGTATAAAGGCATATTAGTTATGCTGGCATCCTCCTTGCTGACCTGTACTGGTCAGCTCTGCTGGAAAATGTCCACAGGACAGAATACCCTTCTATTCCTGCTGGCTGGTTTTAGCCTCTATGGCTGTGGCGCATTACTGATGATTATTGCGCTGCGCTACGGGGATTTGTCTAAACTGCATCCATTGCTCAGTGCGGGATACATTCTGTCGGTTGTCCTGGGCGCCGCTGTATTAAATGAACCGATTACCGTGAGCAAGGTAGTGGGCGTTGCGATAATTATTGCCGGTCTGATCCTGATAAATCTGCCAGAAAGGGCCCACATATGATATATCTGCTGGCATTGCCAATGACGTTCTTAGGAGCATTGGGTGCTTTTTTCTTTAAAAAAGCATCCACAAAAACATCAGGGGTGTTATCGCTTCTTACCCATAAGGAGTTTTACTTTGGCGGACTCTTTTATGTAAGCGGAGCGGCATTGAATATTATCCTCCTGCGGTATTTGCAATATTCTATTCTTTACCCAATGACAGCTATTACCTATATTTGGACAGCGATTCTCTCCCATTGCTTACTCGGAGAAAAAAAATTAAAGCGGGCAATTTGGGGCATTGGGATGATTTGCGTAGGCGTGATTTTTCTCGCAAAATGATAGACGTCCTTATAGCGGGTATTACAGAAAAACGGTATGCTGTTATTGTGAAGCTTTTGATTAGCATTTGACTGGCTGTAGGCCTGTGGTGATGTATTTGTGAGTACATAGATATGATCTCCATGTTGCTAAAAAGGTATCCAACTTGGGCACCTTTAGAAAAAGAATGTAAGTAAGCGACAAATCTCCGTGCATCAAAAAGCCCGCTGCCAGGAGTTGCCCTGGCAACGGGGTAAAAAAATTATGCTTTGCAAGAAGCGGGAGCGTTCCAGGGTAACAGGGACCGCACAACATCCGGTTGAGCCAGCTCCATCTCTGGTGCAGAGGACAAGAGCCCAGTCAGGTAGCGATAAGGATCTAAGAGCCTGTTTAAAAACTTTTGACAAGAACGACCTCGAGGTAGATAATAAGGAAAAACAGGCAGGAGCTGAGGACCGATGCATCAATACCCAAGCGATATCAGTCGGGCGGAATACGATCAGATCCGAGAGGATTTGGAAGGTGCGAAGAAGAAGACACGGCCAGGAAAATATGATTTGTACGATGTGTTTTGTGCAGTGTTATACGTGATCCAAGGAGGAATACAATGGCGAATGCTGCCGAGCGATTACCCCAAGATGAAACGGGCGTCAGCATTCTGGACAACGTATTGCAAAAGCTGGTGAAACAGAAACGGAACGAAGATTCCAGGCGGGATAAGACCACCTTTGGAATTGTTGACGCACAAAGCGTACAGAATGCGGATACAGCGGAAGAAAAAGGATATGACGCGGGGAAAAAGTATCCGGAATCAAGCGCCGTGTCGTAGTTGATACGATGGGGTTACCTCATGCTATAGCCGTAACGACCGCTAACGTTACAGACCGGGATGGTGCCATCCAGATGATCCTTCTTAATCTGGACAATCTTTCTCATGTGGAGAAGTTTCTGGTAGACGCAGGCTATTCCGGCGAACGTTTCGCCAATCAGGTTAAGGACATTTGCGGTGCGCAGGTTGAGGTGGTAAAGCGCAGCGAATTACACAAGTTCGTTGTTCTCCCTCGCCTTTGGGTTGTAGAGCGTCTATTTGGCTGGCTCGACAAGTTCCGCAGACTTTGGAAAAATTGTGAGCGCAAACTCTTTATTTCTGCCCAGATGCTTACTTTTGCTCTCATCGCCATCCTCATTAGAAGATTTTAAACAGGCTCTCAGAAATAATGGCCTCATGAGTATCGGTGAGAGATACCGGTCTATGAGACCATGGTTTTCGATTTGGGCAACGCCAGTGCTGATCGTCTTCTGAAGTAGCACACGTCCTGTGTATTTTTCGTTGGAGAGCAACTTGTCAATTGCTTCCCGGTTCCATATGGACTTGCCTGTTGGGGATGGGATGCCTTGCCTCTCCATGCCAGAAGCGATTTTCCCCAGGCTGTCACCGGCAAGATACCTCTCAAATATCCAGCGTACAATTTGGGCCTCGTTGGAATTTATCACCAGCTGGCCATCTGAGCCACTAGTGTATCCGTAACACTTACGTCTCGCCATTTGGGAACTGCCGTCCTGAAAGCCTTGCCGCAGGCTTATTTTGATGGACGCGCTCTTTTCAAATGCATTCATCGTTTTACCTCCATAAATAAAAACACCGCAGTGAAACCACTGCGGTGCAACACTTTTGGTATATTCCTTATATAAAAAGCGACAGGTCACCATCTTGGTGGCCTGTCAACTTATCATGGTGGACGCTAACGGACTTGAACCGCTGACCCCCTGCACGTCAAGCAGGTGCTCTAGCCAGCTGAGCTAAGCGTCCGGATGCGGATCGATGTTATGTTACCGCACTTGCGGCGTTTTGTCAAGACTTTTTTCGCTTTCCGGCCGCGGTTTTTTCCGGCCACAAAAAAATTTGTCAAGTTTCACAGACTATGCTATACTATACGGCAGAAAAATCGACAGGAGAGATAGCCATGCCTTCCATCTATCTGGATAACGCCGCCACCTCTTTCCCCAAGCCGCCCGCTGTGGCGGAGGCCATGCTGCGGTATATGCAGGAAAATGGAGCCTCCGTCAACCGGGGGGTGTATGCCTCCGCCCAGGAGGCCGGCATGACCGCGCTGCTGCTGCGGGAAGAATTGTGCCGGCTGTTCCGCCACGGCGATCCGGCCCACTGCGTGCTGACCTCCGGCAATACAATGGGGCTGAACATGGTGCTTCGCGGGTGGCTGCGGCCAGGGGATCACTGTCTGGTCAGCGCCATGGAACACAACGCCGTAATGCGCCCGCTGCAGGCGCTGGCAGAGAACGGGGTGACCTTTGACCGCATCCCCTGCGACGGACAGGGCCGGATGGACCCGGAGGACCTCCGGCGGTTGATTCGGCCCAATACCCGGCTGGTACTGATTGCCCACGGGTCCAATGTAGGCGGCGGCGTGCAGGACGCGGCGGCGGTGGGAAAGATCTGCCGCGCCTATGGTATTCCCTTTGTTCTGGATGCTGCCCAGACTGCCGGGCACTGGGAGATCGATTTTGACGGCTGGGGACTGTCCGCCCTGTCAGCGCCGGGGCATAAGGGCCTGATGGGTCCCAGCGGCATTGGGGTGCTGCTGCTTGCTCCGGAGTTTGCCCGGGGACTCACGCCCATTGTGACCGGAGGGACCGGCAGTGCATCGGATTTGGAGGTCCAGCCCATGTATATGCCGGACCGCTTTGAGTCCGGAACACCGAATCTGCCCGGTATTTATGGCTTGGAAGCGGCGGCGGCGTTTATACTGCGTACCGGGGTCCCTGTATTGCAGGCCCATGAGACGGATATGACCGGACGGCTGCTGGACCGGCTCCGGGAGATTCCCTATATCCGCATAGCGGGTCCGCAGGAACGGTACAGCCGGGTGGGTGTGGTATCGGTGGATTTTCAGGAGGCGGACAACGCCGAGGCGGCCTTTCGCCTGGAGGCAGCCTATGGTATCCTGACCCGCTGCGGGCTGCACTGCGCTCCTGCAGCCCATAGAACGCTGGGGACCTTTCCGCAGGGGACGGTGCGCCTCAGCCCGGGGTGGTTTACTACGGCGGAGGAGGTGGATGCAGCTGCGGCAGCGATAGCGGAAATCGCCTGCGGAAAGGGGTTCCGGAAAAATTCTTAAAAAATTTCAAAAAACCTCTTGCAAATTTTCCCGGAGTGTGCTATCTTATGTTAGCTGACATCACTCAGCCAAGGAAACATCCGGGTGTGGCGAAGTTTGGTATCGCGCTTGAATGGGGTTCAAGAGGCCGCTGGTTCGAATCCAGTCACTCGGACCACGAAAAATCCTCGTATTCGTTGAGAATACGAGGATTTTTCATCTTTACAAGCTGTTTTCTAAGCTAAAAGTTGTATCTTTGGTTGCTCTCAAATCGGCTTGACCCTTTGTTTGACCCTTTAGAGACTGGAAACGCTTTTAATGAAGCTGTCCATTCTGGCGGCACTGGCCTGCTTCATTTCCTCGGTGACATGGCCGTAAACATCCAAGGTGAAGGAAGCCGTGTGATGGCCCAGATTGCCTTGAACTGTTTTGATGTCGTCCCCGGCCCGGAGAGCGGCCACTGCATAGCTGTGACGGAGGTCATGAAGCCTTGCATCAGGCAGTCCGATAGATGCCACCAATTTTTTGTATTGATGATACAATGTACTCGGGGACAGGTGTTTCCCGACCTCATCGGTGAAGACATAGCCTTCATCCGACCACAACGGACCAGCCATAAGCCTTGCTTTAGCCTGCTGTACCTTTTGTTTTTTCAGAACCTCCACCACGGCGTCCGCAATAGCGATGGTTCTGCCTTTATTGCTTTTCGTGGAGACCAAGCAGTATTCGCCGGGATGCCCGGAAATCCCTTGAAGCTGCCTGTTTATAAGGATGGTCCCTTTTTCCAGATTTACACGGTCCCAAGTTAGGCCACAGACCTCCCCTCGTCTCATTCCGGTGAAGAGCATGGTCAAATATACGGCCTCGAACCGGTGTCCTTGGATTGCCTTCAGAAATTCTGTGATGGCCTCGCTGTCCAGGGGCTTGATTTCCTTCCGCTCTACTCTGGGCAATGTGCAGGCATCAGAAGGGTTATGGCTGAGGTATCCAATCGCAACGGCCTGCTGCAATGCTCTGTGAAGCACCCCATGCGCAATCTTTACAGACTTGGGCGAGAGTCCTTCCGAGCTTAAATTGTTGTAGAATTTTTGGATGGTGTGTGTTGACAGAGCCTCCAGTTTCACGGCTCCCAAGGCGGGCTTGATATGATTGTCGATTTGGCAGCGGTAAGATACCACCGTTTTGGGTTTTACGCCCCCCAGATATTCCTCTACCCATACATCCAGCCATTTTTCCAGCGTCAGCTTACAGGGCTCCTTGTAGGTGCCGCTGTCAATTTCTGTGACCAGTTGAGCCAGCTTTTTTCGAACCTCCTTCTGTGTGGTGCCATAGACTGACTTCTGAATCTGTTTTCCAGTGCCAGGGTTGCGCCCTACAGTGACACGAGCCTCCCAACGCCCATCAGGTCGCTGACGGATAGTGCCCCCACCTTGGGCTCCTCTGGCATTGCTCTTTCTTGGCATATCAATTTCGCCTCCTTTAAGTGAACGTATGTTCCCTGCGCTACAAGTGAGCCGGGTAAAAAGTCCTCGAACCTTTTGGTCCGAGGTGCTACAAAATATTCAGATTCTTTTCAATTAACTTTGACAAGCTCATTGCCTCCTCTCACTATGTTGTATGAATTATATCATAGAAGGCGGAGATGTCAAACATCCTGCTCTGCTGATTTCCTGTGGGAGGCCAGGTTTTCCTGGCCTCCCCATAAACTATGTAGCTACTCTGGCTTGGCGCAAAGCTGTCTTTGTTGCCAACGCCACCTGAAGCACTATCCTGCGCTCTATTAGGGAGCAATCAGCAAGGAGCGTCTGGGCGTCAGCCATGAAGGCGGCCGGGTCGGTCGGCTGGCTGCCGGCCAGCAGGTAGTCTATGGTCACACCCAACGCCGCTGAGAGTCGTATGAGGGCACCCAGGCTAGGTCCTTTGGCACCGCGCTCGACGTGACTTACATACGGCGGGGATAGGTCAGACAGTTCGGCCAGCCTTTCCTGCGACATGCCTGTCTCCAAACGGCAGGCCCGTATGCGGCCTCCGACCGTCTTTAAATCAATTGCCATGTTCTGCCTCCAGGTCCCGCACGACATCCTTCAGGTTGTCGGTATCCGACTCAAGAATGATGGAGTACCATCCCCTGGCGTTTGGGCACTCACGCTCAATGCGTAAGAAACCTGTTCTGACGTGCGTCTCAATCAGGCGATGCCGCATAAGGCTGTCCTCGTCCTGGTTGGTAACGGCAGTCGTGAAAACGATAGAGGACGGCACAATGTCGGCGGTCAAAATGCCTTGAGCAGCCAGGTACTCGCCAAACATCCCCATTGTATATATCATTGCTGTTCCGTTGTCGACTGGGCCGAAAGCCGAAACGATAATACAATCATTGCCGCAATTGCGGTAGATTCTGTATGCACCAGCGTGAAGCATTTCTAGCGGGCCGGGGTCCTCTTGTAAGGCAGTGAAAGCTCGCCGCATCAGTTCCGGGTCAGCAATGGCCTGGATGGTAGCTTCTCTATCCATAATTATCCCCCCGTCAATCGCCATGATTCTCTCGCTCCTGTACCAAGGTTTGACCTATGTCTTGGATGACCTCATCCATGCTGGTGGCATCCGGGCCGAGTATGAGTGCAACCCAACCCTCTGTGGCCTTAAATCGCCGTCTGGTGCAGGAGCCGTCAGGGAGAACACATTCTGCCACCATCGGATACCGCAAGGTGCTGTAGTTGTATATCTCCGGGTCGCTGGTGACGGCAAGGCAGGATACCGTGAGTTCTGTATCCATGAGCCCCGCCCAGTTGATGTATTTGGCGGCACGACCGATGGAAAACATAACCCCCATCCGAGGCTCCAATGGCCCAAAATCGCTGGCGATTATAAAATCTCTTTTCCCGTTGTGATAGAGGCGGTAGGTCACATCATAGCCCAGTAGAGATTCCTCCTCTGAGAGCACAAGCTTCAACTGGCCAGGGTCTTCTCGGATAGCCTCAAAGGCCCGGCGGACCAGGGCGGGGTCAGAAATGGCCTGGATAATAGTTGCTTTATCCATAATTATTTCCCTCTCTCTTTGTTTTTTTGGTGTATCCCCATCTCCAAACGGAGCGACCATATGCGCTGGCCAACGGCGACGTAATCAATAGTCATGCGTCTTACTCTCCATATCTTGCAGGATATCCTCCATGGTCTTGTCCTCGTCCTTGATGATGATAGACCACCATCCTCCTTTGGTTTTGATTTCTTTAGTTTCCCTAGAGCCATCGTCGAGGATGCTGGTGCCCATCACCTTATGACGAATAGACAGATACCCAATACCCCTATCGTCAATTCCAGGGTCGGACGTGACCGTCAAGAGAAATGCGGTAAAATCGTCGTCCAGCTTGCCCACTGAGTCCAAAAACTGCCCCGCCATGGACATCGTCCACATCATTGCATGCCCGGTGTCAACGGGGCCGAAATCGGACATAACAACGTAGGTATCATCGCCGTTATGGTGGCTGTGGTGGATGCAACAGGTAGCGGAATAGCCCAGAGTGTTGTCAACAGACACGTGTACCAATTTCAGAGCCCCTGGGTCGGTCTTGAGAGCAGCGATGGCCCGGCGGGCCACGCTGGGGCTGCCGATGGCCCCGAGAATAGCTTTTTTATCCATGATAGTTCTCCCTTCTTGTATTTTGTTCTCGTTTATATATAAAAAGCCGCTACCCCTCATAAAGGAATAGCAGCTTGAAAGCAATATAAAACTACGACCAGCGGTGCTGGAAAAAGGACGTGCTTCAAAAGCAATATACAAACGATTACTTTATTAGTATACCTCCACCTGTGAAGCAAGTCAATGGCAGGCCTTGCCATTGCATGTGTTAAAAATAACATCATTTTGAGTGTTAATTTTAACATCACTCAACAGCCCGGAAATCCAGTAGAGTCAAGGACTTTTGGTCGCATTTACTGTGTCCGCCCAGACATAATAATTCCGTGTCCGCCCGGACATAATCACGAAAATATATTTGTGAAGATGTTGACTTCAGCAAAAAGAGCGATATAATAATAGTGTAATCGTTTAGTCGTTGTGAAAAACAACTCGTATTTTAATGTTGTAGAAAACAACATCGTGGTAATATCAAAAAGATTCAAGTGCCAAGGAGTTTGATACCCCTTGGCACTTTTTATATATAAGTGAAGTTGTTGCCGCCTACCGCGACCCGTTGCAGCCCTCGGACAACGGCTGCCCCCGCCAGCAGGGGTATGTGAAGATGCTGGAGCTCCCCAAGGGGGAATGCTGGTTATTTTGCTGCGTGGCAGGAAAATAACCAGCTATCTGGTCGGCTGACTAGCCATCACCGGTCAAGATTATGGGTTGGTTGCTTCCCCAGGTGTGAACACCTAAATAAGCGTGGCGAACTTACCAGGCCGTTCTGGCCATGGGCAGCTACGGGCTGCTGTATAATCATTTTATAAGGAGCAACGACCATGGGAAGCATCATATACGAGGTCAACCAGCATCAAATGGACACCACCAGGGTCCGGTTTGTGCTAGACAAAGGCACCGGTATATACAAAAAGGTGGTCACAAACCGCCCCATTACCGAGGCCACCCTCCAAAGCTACCGCACAATCGCTGCAAATTACATCAAATATTGCCGTGCTCATCACACTGTTCACATCACGGACAAGCGGGGGCGGGTCCGTGACCGTGCCTGCCGACGCGTTGCGGAGTGCCAGCCCTACATCCAAGACTATATAGATTACCTGGTTGCCCAAGGCAAAAGCCCCAGTACTATCCATACTTACGCTGCCGGCCTCTGTCATTTTTACGGTAAACCTCTTGCCGAGTACATCCTGCCCAAGCGTCACACCGCCGACTACACCCGGGGCCGGGGGGCCAAGGCCAGTTCTGCTCGGCGGGATGCCCAGCCCGACACCTCACCCCGTCTGGTGGCTCTGGCGGCCGCTGTAGGTTGCCGACGGGCCGAGTACGCCAAGCTGCGGGGTGACGACCTGACTATGGACGAGAGCGGCCACCTCTGCGTCCGCATCAGGAGCGGTAAGGGCAATAAGTATCAGCTCCAGCGGGTGCTGCCGCAACACGAAGAACTGGCTCGAGGCTACTTTGACGGCTCCCACGATTATGTATTTTCCCGGTCTGAAATGACTAACAAGCTCAACCTCCATGGCCAGCGGGCGGCGCTGGCGTGGGAAGCATACCAATATTACGCCCACCGACTGGACACTGAACCAAAGTACCGGGAGCAGCTCCGTGCGGAGCTCCAGGCCCGTATTCGCGCTATGAATCAGCACAATATAGAAGTCGCTAAGGCAAAAGGCAAACGATGGGACAGAGTCCGTTGGGATGAACGGGAATTCTCTGGCACCTATCACTTGCGTGGGAAGAATAGGGAGTTGGCCCAGCAACTGGGGAGGCCTCTGGGCTATGACAAGGCGGCTCTGCTGGCAGTTTCTGTCCTGCACCTGTCTCACTATCGTAACGATGTGACCGTTGCAAGTTATATTTTAGCCCAAAATCCAACAGACCGGAAGGATGCTTAATCGTCCTTCCGGTCTGACTTTTCTATTTTCCGAACCGCTTCTATAAGATTAACCTGGTCCCGGATATTGTCTATCACCAATGGTAACAGCGTATGCGGTACACGGTTGAGTAGGACGCTGAGCTGCCGGGCGGTTACCTCCTCGTCCAAGTCAGGGCCGCGCAAAATGAAATCAGTGGTCACACCAAGCGTATCGCAAATCTTGATGATGGTTTCCAGCGAGGCTCCCATTCTGCCTCTTTCAATATCGGTCAAAAATTGTGTGCTGATGTCAACTTTTTCGGCAAAGCCCTCTCGTGTCATCCGCGCCGATTCCCGGGCTTCTCTGATTCGGGCCCCTATTTCCACATTGAGTGGCTTGTAAAACTGCCTCATACTTGTCCCCCTGGTATAGTGCGTTACCCTCAGTCTATTGTGGGCTGTGATATAATAGTATGTGGCATAGCACTTAAATATATTGTACTTTGCACTCAACCGTGGTATGATAGGGAGGGTATGAAGATGGGAATACAATATGTGGGATGGACGATTAGCGCTATTTCTGTCGGATATCTTATCTATACACTGGTCCGGCCCGTCATCGTAGGAGACAGGCTGCGCATCACCCTACCATGGCATCCGGCCAGAATCGGGGAAGAAGCTGTGGTTACTAACCGGGGAAAACGCATAGCGGCTACTGTGATAGCTACCGGCGGCGACTTGCTCCTCCCGGGCGGATGGGTTTGCTGCCTGCCACCAGAGGGGGCACCAGCCGCCGATATCGTGTACGGGGCGCTCGCTGAGCTTCCGGAGGTAATAGAGGTGCCCATTGACCACATCTGTATCTGCCACAACGGTATAACCACCATAGTGCCGCTCAAGGCCCGGGTAGGGGCCATTCTAATCTAATTGAGGAGGATTTCAAGTATGAAGAAACGTATTTTGTCCGCTATTTTGGCCATTACCCTGATGGCCGGTCTGTCTACAACGGCTTTTGCCGCTGGGCAGAGCTTCACCGATGTCTCTTCCGACAAATGGTACTACACCTGGGTGACCAAGGCGGCCCAGCAGGGCTGGGTCAGCGGCGTCGGGGACGGCAGGTTCGACCCCGAGGGGTCTGTGACCTTTG
>OFFJ01002882.1_pt1 | contig 10530 bp, 10 predicted proteins | sample 1521261 | NCBI WGS metagenome assembly OFFJ01 (sample SAMEA3504122, study PRJEB24116) | mouse gut metagenome | biome: mouse gut; feature: mouse-associated habitat; material: faeces | place: Denmark | collected 2011 | reverse complement strand
AAGTACCCCTCGCCCGGGGCGCAGCCCAGGGCCTGGGCCAGGGACTCCCGGTCCTCCCTCACCCGCTGGGCGGCCTGCCGGGCGTACCCGTACCGAGAGGAGGGGTTGCCGAATTGCCCCAGGGCGGCGATCAGGGCCTCCGCCGCCTCCGGACGGACGGGGGTGGTGGCGGCGTAATCAAAATAGACGAGCTTTTCCATGGCGGTTTTCCTCCCGGCGGAATTGCAGTCCTTGTATTGTAATGGTTTGCGGGGGAAAAGTCAACGGGGTTTGCGCAGGATGGAAAAAACGCCCTGTCTCCGGGGAGACGGGGCGTGTTCCTTTTTCTTTGGAAAAGAAAAAGGAACCGAAAAAGAAACTTTGACTAGTTATGAGGCGAGGCGTTATCGCGCAATTTCCGCTGGGTGACGGGCGTTTAGTGAAACAGGGCCGCCAGGGACTGGACGTAGGGCGGGCGGCAGATCCCCTTTTCCGTGACGATGCCGGAGATCAGGGTGTGGTCCGTCACGTCAAAGGCGGGGTTGTAGCACTTCACCCCCGCCGGGGCCATGGGCTGGGCGTAGAATTTGGAGCGGATCTCCCCGGGGTCGCGCAGCTCGATCTCGATGTCCTCCCCGGTGGGGCAGTCCAGGTCGATGGTGGAGGTGGGGGCCAGGACGTAGAAGGGGATGCCGTAGTGCTTTGCCAGGATGGCCACGCCGCTGGTGCCGATCTTGTTGGCGGCGTCCCCGTTGGCGGCCACCCGGTCGCAGCCCACAAAGCAGGCGTCCACCCAGCCGTTTTTCATCACCGTGGACGCCATATTGTCGCAGATGAGGGTGACATCCACCCCCGCCCTGTCCAGCTCGTAGGCGGTGAGGCGGGCCCCCTGGAGCAGGGGGCGGGTCTCGTCGGCGAACACCCGGAAGCGCATCCCCCGCTGCGTCCCCAGCAGGAGGGGGCCCAGGGCGGTGCCGTACTGGGAGGTCGCCAGCGGCCCGGCATTGCAGTGGGTGAGCACCCCGGCCCCGTCCTGAAGAAGGGTCAGGCCGTGCTCCGAGATGGATTTGCACATGGCGATATCCTCCCGGTGGATGGCCAGGGCCTCCTCCCGGAGGACGGCGGCGATTTTTGCGGGGGGAGCCGCAACGTCCGTCAGGTCGATGGCGCGGCGCAGAAGGCGGTCCAGCGCCCAGCTCAGGTTCACCGCCGTGGGGCGGGAGGAGCCCAGGTATTGCACCTGGCGGAACAGCTCGCTGAGGTAGCGGGGATGCTCCAGGTCACGGCTGCGCTGCTGGGCGATGGCGGCCAGGCAGTAGCCGGCGCAGATGCCGATGGCCGGGGCCCCCCGCACCCGCAGGGATTGGATGGCCTCGACCATTTCCTCCGGGGTGCGCAGGGTGAGGTACTTGACCTCGTTGGGCAGCAGGGTCTGGTCCAGGATGACCACGCTGGTCAAATCGTCCCCCAGGTGGACGTGGTCGCTGAGATATTCCGACATGGGACCGGCTCCTTTCTCAAATAAAATCGGACGGGGCCCAGCGGCCCAGCGCCCGGATCAGCCCGCTCAGGCTGTCCCCGTCGTGCTCCACCTCCCGGCTGAACCGGGTCCACAGGGCGGCCTCCTCCCCCGGCTGGAAGAGGGAGAGGTGGTACAGGGCGGTGCAGGCGGCGCACACAAGGGCGGCGCGGCCGTAGAGCGCGTCGTCGTTCACCGCCTTGTGCCAGTGGCGGAACACCAGATAGCAGGCCAGGTTGGTGAGCTGGCGCTCCCAGCGGGGGTTGGCCTGCTCGTACCGCGTCCGAAGGGCGGCATAGTCCGCCGGGGACAGGGCGGAGAGCTGCCTGGCCCGCTCCCGCAGCAGCCCGGGCCAGTCCGGACGCAGGGGGTCCAGGCCGGAGAGCAGCTCCAGCAGGCGGACGGCGGCGGGGCGGCAGGTGCTCGGGACGGATGGGGCCCGGGCAGGGGCGCAGACATCCAGTGCGCTGTAATTTCCGGCGTCGATGCGCGCTTGCAGCACCTGGGTACAGGACAGCAGCACCCGCAGCTTTTCCCAGAAGGGGTTGGGGCCGCAGGACAGCAGGGCGAGATAGGCCGCGCGGCTGACCTCCAGCATGGACAGCAGCCCCGGGTCCACGCCGTCAAAGGGGGGATCGTCCACGCCGTCGTATGTCTCGACGAGGGAGAACCGGGGGGCCTCCAGCAAGAGCCGGGCGGCCTCCGGGCAGGAGACGGCCAGGGCGGTCTCCGTCAGGCAGCCGTACTCCTCGGTGAACCGGGGGTAGGCGGCGCAGTGGGCGCACAGGTGCGCCTCCCCCCAGTCCTTTTGAATGGCGCACAGGCCGCCGGGGGTGAGCAGGGCGCACAGCCCAGCCTCGTCCAGGCGGAAGCACACGTCCCCGTCCCCGCCGGTGGCGAGATTTCGGGCGATGCGCTCCCCCAGGGGGGCGGGGGCGGCGGCATAGTCTGCCAGGGCGTCTTCATCCAGCACCACAGCCCAGTCCCGGCAGCAGGTGTCCGGGCAGGCGCCGCCCAGGCAGTGAAATTGTGTGTAATAGTCCGGGCGGCGCTCTATCATAGCGGGGCCTCCTTTATGCTTCGTCGTCCTTTTTCACCAGGATGGTGAGGGCCGCGCACAGCAGGGCGGCCACGGAATAGATGACCGGCGCGGCCTGCTTCCACAGGTCAAGCCCATAGCCCAGGCCCACGTACAGCGCCGTGGCGGCCACCATGCCCACGCCCCAGATCCGGCCCACCCGGCGCTGGGCCGGGGTCATCTTCTCCTCGGGGAAGCCGTACTTGGAGTGCTGGATACCCGCCCAGGTGAGGGCGGCGGCGGTGACGGTGACGCACAGCAGGTACAAGCTGCCGCACAGGGCGTCCCATTGGTCCTTGGTGAACTGGGCGGGGGCGAGGGGCTCCAGGGGGATCATGGCGGTCAGCCCCAGCAGGAGGATGGCCACCGGGATGGCGATGAGGGCGGGGAAGCGGCGCTCGAAGCGGTCCATCTCCTCCTTGGTATAGCAGGGGCCGATGCCGGGGTGCTGGCGCAGGAAGGTGTCGTGGCCCATGCCGGAGAGGATGAAGGTGGTGACGGCGGCGGAGAGGAACAGGAAAAAAATCACTCCCGCCCACATTTCAAGGGCGAAAAACTCACCCACAAACAGCATGAGCGTGACGCCCAGCAGTATCAGGACCACCCCCGCCGTCGTGGCGGCGGCAAAGGTGTTCATGTGCTGGTCCCAGAGGGACGCGTCCTCGCCGAAGCGCCGGGACACGTCGCCCCGCAGCAGGGTGTCCATATCCACATGGAAGATGTCGCACAGCTTTAAGATGGTATCCATCTCCGGATAGCTGGCCCCGGACTCCCACTTGGAGACCGACTGGCGGCTGACGTCCAGCAGTTCGGCCAGCTGCTCCTGGGTCATGCCGGAGCTGGAGCGGAGAAATTGCAGGTTGTCTGACAGTGCCATGATAAGCACCTCCTCGATTTGATGGCCCCATCTTACCAGAGCGCACCCCGCAAGTCCAGGGATTTGACGTTGCGTTTGGGGAGAATGGATGTAAAGTTTGGGTTGCGGATGGGAGATAGCCGGTCCCGCCCTATAGAAAATGCCCTCCTTCAGATTTTCCTGATGGAGAGCTTTGCCCACTTATCGTTTTATGTTAAAAATAAAAAACGTAAAACGATATGGCGGCCACCTTGGTTTGGGTGTATATTATTGCTATCTCAAATGAAAGGATGGCTTCCAACTATGAAGCACAAACTGACTGCACTGCTTGCCGCCCTACTGCTGACCCTCTCCCTCCTGCCCGCCCAGGCCCGGGCCGCCGAAGTGCCACCCCCCGCCGATCCGCCTGCTGTTTCAGACACGGAAGACCCGGGCCCCCTCGCCCGCCAATCTAGGTCGGGGCAGGGAGCCCAGGAGGAAAAGCCAGGAGACGATAATAGAACGTATTAAAAGGGGAATTCCAGCCCCAACTCTTCTTTTGCATCCTTTTCAAGGGAAATCCGGTCCCGGTCGTTTCCGGTCACTCTATAAAGAGCGTAGGCGTCCCGATAATACTCCTTGCACCTCTCAAGGTCCCCTTTATGAAAATAGCATCCGCCAATGATATCCAGAAGTCCGGGCAGGGACTGATAGTGAGCATATTCCACGCAGGTCTTCCGGCCCATATCCGCAACTTCTATCGCCTCATCATAGCGGCCCAGCCTATACAGCACCAAAGCATAGTTACAGGAGATCAGCGAAAATTTTCCGGCATATCGGGACATTTCTGAATAGTGCTTTTTCACATACTTAAGCAATTGACTGTAAATGTCAATTGCTTTTTTGTGCTGCCCCATTCCCTCATATGCCACTGCGATCTGATTGAGCAGCGCTGTCTCTTCGTATGTATACAGGCCCAGGTTGATCTCCTCCAGATCGCACTGCGGCGCTGTTTTATACAGGGCTTCTTTCGACATCTCCAGCCGCTCTTCGGGACTGTAGGGGCCGTCCGGCCTGCCGAGGGCGGCTCGCTCACCGAGGATGCACTGCTCAATGATCTTATCGCCCTCTTCAGCGAGTTGTTCCAACTTATCCAGCTTTTTCAGACCCGCCGCCCGGATGGCGGGCTGGTCCTCCGGCGCGGCCCGCTGAAGCCGGACGATATCCGCACGGATCTCGTCCTCCAGCGTCTTGATCGCTAGTTCGTTTTTACTCAGCAGGGCAAAGTACCGGTCATCCGGCAGGCCCAGGCGCTGAAGGAACGCGCGGATGCGGTGGTAGGCCGGCATCTGCTTGCCGTTTTCCATCCGGGAGACGGTGATGGATTCACAGATACCCTCGCACAGCTTTTCTTGCGTCACTCCCTGCTTTATCCGCTCTTGTTTGATATATTCGCCAAGCAATATTTCGTACATAAAAATCCCTCCCGTGCAGGTTTGAACACTAAGGCGATTATGCCATATTTATGGGGCTGTGTCAAGTTTCAGGGTATCGTTTTGTGTTATTTCTGCCTGTCAAAAAACCCCCGATTTATCCAAGGAAAAGGGAGAAAAAACGGGAAAATAGCAAGGGAAAGCCGGTACAGGAAAGAATGACAGGCCCCCCAGAGGGCCAGTTTTTTGAGGTTCATCGCAGCAAATTTAAGCCTCACCCAGGAGGAGACCCGGGCCAGACCTCGGCGGTGTGTAAAACGCATCCCATGCTTGTCTTTGGCATCGGCGAAGACCCGTTCAATGGTCTCCTTGCGCAGAGCATAGATCTCCTGGCCGCGCTCACTCTTGCGCAGCTGCTCCGCCAGGTCCAGATACTCCTGCCAGATGTGGGTGGTCAGTACGCGCTGGCCCTTTGCGTTGGCGCCGCAGGCCTCCCGGCAGGGGCAGTTCCGGCAGTCCTTCGGCGTGCTGCGATAGAAGCGTTTGCCATCCTTGCTGGTGGTCGTGTGCCGCAGCCGGCAGCCCTGCGGGCAGATAAAGCAGTCCTGTCCTTCGTCATAGGTAAACTCCCAGGGCTTGTAAACGTCTTTCCTTCCTTTGTACCGGGTATAGGGGACCAGGGGGATCTTGCCGTCATCCAGAATTTTCTTCACGATCCAAGGGGTCTTGTAAGCGGCGTCCATGGTGATGTATTCTGACTGTGGAAATCTTGCCGTCACCTGGTCGTACAGCGCGTCCCAGGCCACGCTGTCGTGGATATTTCCCGCCGTGACCTCCACACCTAAAACATACCCGTTCTTGTCGCAGGCCGTGTGTGCCTCGTAGGCAAACTGCCGCTCATGCGACCCCTTCACGAACATCCCGCAGTCCGGATCCGTGGTCGATACCGTCTTTTCTACCGTCCCGCCTCCGGACGGGCCGTCGTCTTCATCCGCTTCTTCTATAGGCGGCTTCCCCAGCTTTTCCCGCTCCTCGTTCACTTCCTCCAGCAGCTGCCGGGCGTACACCTTCGCCGTCTTCGCCACCTGCTCCTTCTGGAACTTCTTCTTGTTCGCGGATGCCTTCAGGTGCGTTCCGTCGATAAATACCATACTGGGCTCTACGGCCTTGTTGTTCAGCGCCTTGTTCAAAATGTGCGTGAAGATCTCCTCGCTCAGCTCCAGCGGAAACCGCCGGCAGAACGCATAGCTTACCGTTGCGAAGTGCGGGATCTTTTCCAGCAAGTTGTATCCCAGAAACCATCGGTACGCCACGTTCACCTCAATATCCCGGTGCGTCTGCCGCAGCGACGGCAGGCCGCACAGATGCTCCAGCAACGCCATTTTGATCAGCACCACCGGATCGATCCCAGGCCGCCCGTTGTCCTCGCAGTAGTACGGACTCAGCCGCTCGTACAGCCAGTCGTAGTCCATCACTTTTTCTACTTTCCGCAGCAGATGATCCTTCGGCACCAGCGCCTCCACATCCGTCATCACTACGTCCCTGCGCCCATCCCGCTTCTTTTCCATCTCTTCGCCCCCCTTGTCTTTATTATACCACTTCTCCAGGATTTTGGATAGGTTTTTTGACACGCAGAGGAGGACCCTGCTGTGAGGCAGGGTCCTCCTCTGTGTCTATCCGGCCCAGGCCGGGGCGCTGCGGGCCCCGATGCCCACAGCGGGGCACCGCCACCGGGGTGCGGGTGCGCTGGCCGATGGTCTGATGGAGAGACCGCCGCTTCACTCCGGCATCTTGAAATCCGGCCCCAGGTCCCCGGCCATCCAGTGGCGGCGGCACAGGCCGATGTACTTGTCGTTGGCCCCCAGCACCACCTGTGCCCCCTCCTTGAGCACCCGGCCCTGCTCGTCAAAGCGGGCGTTGAAGGTGGCCTTCTTTCCGCACCAGCAGATGGTCTTGACCTCCTCGATCTTGTCCGCCATCACCAGCAGGGCGTAGCTGCCCTCAAACAGCTCCCCCTTGAAGTCCGTGCGCAGGCCGTAGCACATCACCGGGATATTGCACGCATCCACCAGATGGACCAGGAACAAAACCTCCTCCCTGGTGAGAAACTGGGCCTCGTCCACAATGACACAGGCGTACCTTTTCAGCGCCTCCTCCCCCATGGCCTGCATCTCGTGGAAGTAGACGCAGGGGTGGGTCAGGCCGATCCGGGAGCGGACCATGTGGTCTCCGTCCCGCTGGTCCAGCTGGGGCTTTACCAGCAGCGTCTCCTGCCCCCGCTCCTCGTAGTTGAAGCGGGCCATCAATGCGTTGGCGGTCTTGCTGGAGCCCATGGCCCCGTACTTGAAATAGAGCTGTGCCATTTTTCTTCTCCTCATCCGTTGATCTGCTGTTGACCGGACAGATATTCTGTCGCCTGGTCCAGAAATTTTCCAAAGGCCGACGGCACCGCCATAGCGTCCAGCGCCTCCTGATCCGCCCAGGTAAGGGCGGGGCAGTCCCCGCTGACCGTCAGCAGATAGCCGGTCATATGCCATTCCACATGGGTGAATATGTGCCGGGCCTCCAGCTTTCTGCGCCAGTCCAGAGCCGTCAGGCCCCAGGCCGCCACCGGCCCGCCGGCCTGGTCCTCCGCCAGCGCGCCGGGCACGTGGGGAAACTCCCACAGCCCCGCCAGCAGCCCCCTGTCCTCCCGGCGGCGCAGGGCAACCCGTCCCTCCCGCAGGAGAAGGTACACCGTCATCTCCTCCCGGCGGCGCCGGGCCTTTTTCCGCCGGACAGGCAGCTCCCCCTGGCGGCCCAGGCGGTTGGCCTCGCACAGCGCCGCCAGGGGACACTGGCCGCACAGGGGCGGACTGTTGGGCAGACAGACGGCGGACCCCAGATCCATCATGGCCTGATTGAAGTCCCCGGGCCGGTTAACCGGCATGGCCTGCTCCATCAGCCGCCGGAACATCTGGCGGACCCTGCCGTCCATGATGTCCTCCTCAATATCCGCCACCCGGGCCGCCAGACGCAGCACGTTGCCGTCCACCGCCGGGACCGGCCGGGAGAAGGCAATGGAGGCGATAGCCCCGGCGGTGTAGTCCCCCACCCCCGGCAGGCGCAGCAGGTCCTCGTACCGGTCCGGAAAACGGCCGCGGTACTCCTCCACGATCATCCGGGCCGCCCGCTGGAGATTTCTGGCCCGGCTGTAGTAGCCCAGGCCCTGCCACAGCTTCATCAGCCGCTCCTCGTCCACCGCCGCCAGGGCCTCCACCGTGGGCAGCTCCTCCATCCACCGCTGGTAGTAGGGCATCACCGCCGCCACCCGGGTCTGCTGGAGCATGATCTCCGACACCCACACCCGGTAGGGGTCCCCGGTCCCACGCCAGGGCAGGTCCCGCTTGTTTTCATCGTACCAGGCCAGCAGGGGCCCGGCCATGGCTTGCAGCCGGCCTTCTCTCATGGTTTGTCCTCGTGTTCCTTCTCTCTTTTTCCTTTCCCCATAACCACCCGATACACTGTAACTTATGTTTTAAGCTCTTTTTTGCAGATATAGAGCAGATGGCTGGAACAGCCCAATAATTCGCGCCTTTCGCAATGATGCAGATGGTACCTTGTATAGTCCTGAAATTCTTCATCCGACATGGCAAAGTCACTTCTGCCCTCCGCAAGCTGCATAATGCCGTCCGCGGCCACTGTTGCGATTTTCTCTACAGCGAACGTATCAAACAGGGCTTCAAATTCATCAATGTTAAACCCTGTAAAAATCTGATTTTCAAAATGCCTCACCTGGTAATCTTCAGAGAAGTTTTCTTTTTCTCCGTTTTTCCAATTCCCTCGAAGATAATTGTCAAACATGATCGCATGGACCGACAAAAAAGCCACCATGACAAGACCGTTCTCCTTTGTAACTCTAACGGCTTCGTTCAACGCTTTTAATTGGTCTTTTCTGTCATATAGATGATATAACGGTCCGAATACCAGTGTACAGTCGAAGGTATTATCCTTCAAATCAACCAAATCAAGCGCATCACCCTGTACGGCGGAAATCGTCTCTATCCCTTTGCTGTTCTCCTGAAGCATTGCAAAGTTCTTTGAGGCAAGTTCCACCGCAGTCACCGTATGCCCTTCCTTTGCAAGCGTTACCGAGTATCTCCCTGTTCCCGCGCCAACCTCCAAAATTCTGGACATATCCGGAACAAGCCTGTGAATATAGTGCATGGTTGTCAGATACTCAAGTTGTCCATGCCTGCTGCGCAGCAGCCGATCGTTTTCACCATCTTTGTCGTAAAATGAATTGATTATTTCTACTCTGCTTCCCATTGCTTCTCCTCCTCACAGCGTGAAATTTACCGATTTGATGCCATCAGGCGATTCATCGGTTAAACCGCTCCGCAAATCCGCACCGGCGGCACAACGCCTCGCTGGGCCGCCTCTGGGAGAATCCGTCGCAGATTGCGCGGGCCCGGGGACTGGCGAGAATGCCGTCCAGCTCCTCCGCCAGCAGGTTTCCCAAGGGAATGTCCCCCTCGTGGTCCAGGCAGCAGGGCGTCACCGTGCCGTCCACCAGCACCGCCACCTGGTCCCGCAGTCCCAGGCAGAATCCTGCCGCCCGCTCCGGGCCCTCCAGCTCAGGCCAGTCGAACTTCTCCGCCTGCTCCAGGTATAGCCTCTGCCCCAGCTTCCAGCTGCCGCGGCGGAGCTGGGGCAGGTCCAGGGGGTGCGTCCCCAGCCTGTCCCCGAGAAAGGCCAGGATCTCGCCGTTGCGCGTCTCCTGTCCCCCGATGTTCCACAGCCGCAGGGCGCAGATGATCCCTTTTTCCGATGCTGTTTGGGCGAAGTCCCACACATCGGACAGGTACCCCTCCAGCGGCCCCGCGCCGTTGCCCTCCATGCTGTGGAGGGACACGCTGGTCTTGTGCAGGCAGGGCGCGCCCAGGAGGAGGTCCTTTTTCCGTCCCAGCAGGGTCCCGTTGGTGGTCAAGCACACCCGGAACCCCTGCTCTCCGGAGATGGACAGCAGCTCCCCCAGGTCCGGGTGGAGCAGGGGCTCCCCCATGACGTGGAGGTAGAGGTATTTCACATGCCCCCGCAGTTTTTCGGTCAGGAGGCGGAACTCCTCCGCTGTCATGAACCGCTCCGCCCTTCGGGTGCCGGGGCAGAAGCTGCACCGCAGGTTGCAGGCGTTGGTGATCTCCACATAGGCCCGTTTCATCATGGCCTCACGCCTCCGCCGGGCGGGCCATGACGGTGAAGGCCATGCCGCTCCTTTTGTGAGCAGCCTCCCGGACCGCCGCGAAGCCCGCCCGCTGGTAGACCCGGATTGCCCTTTTGTTAAATGAAGCCACCGTCAAACGCAGGTCCCTCGCCCCGAAGCGCTCCCGGGCAAACTTCAGACCATCCTCCAGGAACGCTCCGCCCTGCCCTATGCCGCAGAGCTCCGGGGCCATCCCCAGGCCGATGTCCAGAGGCCCCGCCGGGTAGACCCCCTCCTCCCGGGTGGGGATCTGCGCCGGAGGGCCGAAGCAGAAGTAGCCCTCCGGACGCCCCTCCTTATTCAGCCATGCGTAATAACCGCCGTCCAGAAGCTCCTGGACGCACGCCTCGCTGCCGTCCATGCTGTACATCTCGTACGCCCCGCCGTAGCGCCATACGGAGACGGCCTCCGCCCAGGGACGGCGCATCGGCTCGATTGCGTGGG
>OFFJ01002880.1_pt1 | contig 10536 bp, 9 predicted proteins | sample 1521261 | NCBI WGS metagenome assembly OFFJ01 (sample SAMEA3504122, study PRJEB24116) | mouse gut metagenome | biome: mouse gut; feature: mouse-associated habitat; material: faeces | place: Denmark | collected 2011 | reverse complement strand
AGGCCAGCCCCGGCAGTGTGCTGCTGGCGGCGGGGGCCGCCTGGGAGGGCTTCGATTTCCCTGGCGACTGCGTATCCCTGCTGATCATCCCCCGCCTACCCTTTGCCGTGCCAGACGCTCTGAAGGAGAAAGAACGGGAGAATCATCCCACCCTCCGGCTGTTTATCCGGGCGGTGGTTGTGCCTGAAATGCAGATCAAGCTGAAGCAGGGCTTCGGGCGGGCCATCCGCACCGAGACCGACACCTGCGTAGTGGCTATTCTGGATGAACGGGCGGTCAAGGGCAAGCGATACAGCAGGGATGTGCTGGCCGCCCTGCCAGAAATGCCCGTCACCGGCAGCCTGGGGGACGTGGCGCGGTTTATCCGGCAGGTGAAGGGGCCGGATTATTTCCGGGAGGCATCCGCATGATCGATGTGAAGAACGAGATGCGGTATATCCTGGTGACCCGTCTGCTGGAGCAGGCGGCGGAGGCCGGCCTTTTGTCCGCCGAGGAACTGTGGGCCGCCAAACGGCTGGCGCTGGAACGCTACCGCCCCGCAACTGTGTGGGAATAGTGATAGCTATTCCCACCGAGGTGTGGTAGTGTTGTCGGTACCCAGAGGAAAGGAGGCCACAGGCATGAACAAAAATGTCACCATCATTCCGCCCAGCGAGGACAGGCCCGCTATTCTGCGGGTGGCGGCATACTGCCGGGTCAGCACAGACTCCGATGATCAGGCCACGTCCTATGCCTCCCAGATCCGCAGCTACACCGAGCTGATCAGCCAGCATGAGGGCTGGGAGCTGGTGGACATTTACGCCGATGAGGCGGTGAGCGGCACGAAAACGGACAAGCGGGAGGACTTCAACCGTCTTCTGGCCGACTGTCGGAAGGGCAAAATCGACCGGGTGCTGGTGAAGTCCATCTCCCGCTTCTCACGGAATACCAAGGACTGTCTCGCCGCCCTGCGGGAGCTGATGCGGCTGGGCGTGACCGTCCAGTTTGAAAAAGAGAATATCGACACCGGAACGCTCACCACAGAATTGATGGTGAGCGTTTCCGGTTCCCTGGCCCAGCAGGAGTCCGTATCCATCTCACAAAATATCCACCAGAGCTATCGCCGGAGGATGGAGCGGGGCGAGTTCATCACCACAAAACCGCCCTACGGCTACCGGCTGGTAAATCGGAGAGACCTGGAGATCGTGCCGGAGGAGGCGGAGATCATCCGCTGGGTGTTTGACGCCTATCTCGGCGGACAGAGCGCCAAGGATATCGCAAACGAGCTGATCCGCCGGGGTGTCCGGGACCGGAAAGGCAACGTCCACTGGACCACCAGGGAAATCTACTACTGGCTGTCAAATGAGAAATATGTGGGCGACACCCTCTGCCAGAAAACCTACAAGACCGGCTTCCCCTTCGTCCAGAAGATCAACCGGGGCGAGGTGGACCAATTCTATGTGGAGGGGACCCACCCGGCCATCGTCAGCCAGGAGGTGTATGACAAGGCCCAGGCCCTGCGGCAGATGAAGAAAAAACAGTCCAAAGGCCCGGACGCGGTCTACCCGCTGTCCCGGAAAATGTGCTGCGGGATCTGCGGCTTCACCATCTACCGAAGGGTGACCCGGAGAGGCACTGGTGCCTGGAGCTGCGGACGGCATCTGAGAAGCGCCGCCAACTGCCCCACAGGCCCTATCCCGCAGGAAACCATCTACGATGCCTTCCTGCGGATGTACAACAAGCTGCGGCTCCATGATGGCATTATCCTCAAGCCTGCCCTGAGCCAGATGGAGGCCCTGGAGACCGCCGTACAGCGGGACAACCCCGCCATGCTGGAGGTAAACAAGGCAATCGCCCAGGCCACCGAGCGCGGCTATAAGATCAGCAAGCTCCGCGCCAACGGCCTGCTGGATGCGGACGCCTGCGCCGCTCAGATGGCCGCCAACACCGCTCAACTGACCCAGCTCCGGGCCAAACGCCGGAGGCTGCTGAAGAATGATGACATTGGCGAGGCGGCGGAGGCCCTGCGGCAAACGGTGGACGCCATCCGTCAAGGCCCGGAACGGCTGGAGCGATTCGATGAAGCCTTGTTCGAGGAGCTGGTAGAGCAGGTCGTAGTCAGCCCCACCGCCCTGCGGTTCCGGCTGTACGGCGGCATCGAGGTAACGGAACGGATCAGGGAGGACGCAAAATGAATCGGAAAGTGCTGTATGGCTATCAGATCGAGGACGGGAAGCTGGTTCCCCAGCCCCAGGAGGCGGCGGTGGTCAGCCGGATATTTGCCCTCTGCCTGGAGGGGAAATTTCAATGGGAAATATCGGACATCCTGAACGCGGAGGGCATACAGTACAGCCCGGACTGCCCTGCGTGGACAAAGTTCAAGATATCCCTGACCCTCAGAAACCAACGATACGCCGGCACTGACGGCTACCCTGTCCTGATCGGCAGCGAGACCTTCCAGTCCGTCCAGACGTTCCTCCAAAAGAAATGGGGGAAGCACGTTCATCGGGAGCGTCCGGTGTCAGTCCTGCGGGAGACACTGCGCTGTCCCTGCGGCGGACGCCTGAAGCGGTGGTTCAGCAGTGTACATAGACCCGACACGCTGTACCTTCGGTGCGCTGAGTGCAGCGGGGAGGCCGTCATCCCCGATGCGGAACTGCTGGCGGAGGTAGAGCGGCAAGCGGCGGAGTACACGCCTCCGTCAGAGGGCGGATACACTCCCTCTGAGGACACCGTCCGCCTGACCAACGCCATCAACCGGGGGCTGGAGAGGCCGGAACACCCGGAGGACGTGGTGGCCCTGATCTTGCGGGGCATCTCCGCACGGTACGCCTGCTTTGAAGCACCGGCAGCCTCGCCGGATACCCAACGTTTGATAAGAGAAAAAGCCTATGCGCAGGCGATAAAATATATCACCATCACTGCGGAGAACGCGGTGACAGTGACCTTTAAGTAACCGTTCATAACAAATTGGGAAAGGAGCCGTCATGGAACAGACCGTACAGCGGGAACGGAAGATACGCATCATCCCCGCCACGAAGCCGGTATCAACCTCTGGACGGGCCTCCGGCAGCAAGCAGCGGGTGGCCGCCTACTGCCGGGTGTCCACCGGCAGCGAGGAGCAGCTCACCAGCTACACCGCCCAGAAAGCCTACTTCACCCAGAAGATCGGTGAGAACCCCGATTGGGAGATGGCCGGTATTTTCGCTGACAAAGGCATAACCGGCACAAGCATGAAAAAGCGGACGGAGTTCAAGCGAATGATCGCCGCCTGCAAACGGGGCCGAATCGACCTGATCCTCACCAAATCCCTCTCCCGCTTCGCCCGGAATACGGTGGACAGCCTGGAAATGGTGCGGATGCTCCGGGCCAACGGCATCGGTGTGATCTTTGAAAAGGAAAATATCAATACGCTGACGGAGTCCAGCGAGTTTCTGATTACCCTGTTCAGCGGCTTTGCCCAGGCGGAGAGCGAGTCTATCAGCAAAAACGTGATCTGGGGCATCCAAAAGAGCCGGGAGGCAGGGAACGTCCCCTTCCAGTACAAGAAGCTGTTGGGCTACCGGCGGGGGCCTGACGGTCAGCCGGAGATCATCCCGGAGGAGGCGGAGACGGTAAAGCGTATCTTCCGCCGCTACTTGGACGGGTGTAGCCTGGGCCAGATCAAAGCGGAGCTGGAGAAGGACAAGGTTCCCACCTCCTGCGGGGTTCAGAGCTGGACATATCAGGTGATCCACAACATCCTGGTCAATGAAAAATACATTGGCGACGCCCTGCTGCAAAAGACATATACCACCGACTGTATCAGCAAGACGGTAAAGAAAAACCAGGGAGAGCGCCCCATGGTGTATGTGGAGAACAATCACCCGCCCATCATTCCGAAAGAGATCTTCTATCAGGTACGGGAGGAGATGGCCCGCAGGGCCAGCAAGCGGAAGGTGATGCAGAAAACGGGCAAGACCGAGCAGGGTAAATACTCCGCCAAATACGCCCTGTCCGAACTGCTGGTGTGCGGGGAGTGCGGTACGCCATACAAGCGGTGTACCTGGGCCAGAAACGGCAAAAAGCGCATTGTCTGGCGGTGCGTCTCCCGGCTGGAGTTCGGCACGAAATTCTGCCACAATTCCCCCACGCTGGATGAGGACAAGCTGCACCGGGCTATCCTGGTGGCCATCAACGGCCTCGGCCAGACCGGGCAGGAGATCACGGAGGAGTTCCTGGATATCGCCAGCCTCGTCCAGCAAAGACAGGAGAGCGGCGGGGTTGATCCCCTTGCCCTGCGCCAGCGGCTGGCGGCTCTGACGGCGGAACAGGCGGAGTTGATGGAACAGGCGCTGGCGCTGCCAGAGAATATGGAAAACAAAGAATTGAACGCCCGACTCAGAGAGATCGCAGAGGAGAGGGAGAGCATCCTGCACCAGCTTGGATCGCTCCGGCAGGCGGATGAACGACAGGCTGGCCAAGCGGCCCGGATGAACAGCCTGCGGGAATTTGTTGAACAGCGGGAAACGAAATTCGCCGCATACGATGACGCCATCACCCGCAAGTTTGTGGAGCAGGTCACCGTCCTGGACGCTGAAACCATCCGCATCAAGTTCCGCTATCCGGGGCCGGAGGTTGACAAAAAACTGAACTGACAGCGGTGCAAGTTCAAATACCACATCTTCGGACATTACCACATAGACAGTGTCATCCAAAAGAAATATGTTCTGCTGTACGAGCGGATCATCAGACCGAAGCTGTGAAAAGTGTCCGGCAGGGCGGGAACAAAATTAGTTCCCACCCTGCCGGACGCTTTTCTGTTGTAGCCACAATTCCAGCAGGTCGAGCAGCATTTCTTCAAACCCGTTGCGCCGCAACGGTTACCGGCAATGTCAATAACCTAAGCCCATGGAGGGATATCTGAATAAAAATATGAATGGAATGTTCAAAAACACTTGACAAAAGGAAAAAACTGTGGGTGCTTTTTCGCTTCGGCGAAAAAGCACCCTTGTAATTGAAAGGTGTTGCGCCTCATCAATTACAAGGGGGTTCTCCTATGTCAAGCAAAGCAATCTGTATACGAGAAACTCTGTATAGTGCGATCCGTTCCGTCAGTGCTGTTTCATGGCTGTTTGCGCGTTCTCCAGGCAGAGATTTTACCAGGAATGTCAAGCTGCCCTTTGCAAAGTTGATTACTCTGATCCTGTCCTTGAAAGGCAGCAGTATCACCTGTGAGCTTATGGAACACTTTGGCTGCACAAAAACTCTGGTATCCGAACCGGCTTTTGTAAAACGTCGCGGCCGTCTTTTACCGGAGGCGCTGGAAACGATCTTCCGTTTGTTTGTTGAAAACACTCGCCCCTCAAACCGTTATAAGGGCTTCCAGCTCCTCGCTGTTGATGGCTCCGACCTGCACACCCCCACAAATCCTGACGATACCGCATCGTTTATCCCTGGATCTGGCGGACAGAAGCCCTACAACCTGAAGCACCTGAACGCCTTGTATGACCTTTGCTCTCATATCTACATGGACGCTGTTGTTCAGGGCAGGCATCAGTATGATGAGCGCCGCGCCCTCTGTGATATGGTGGATAGAGCCAATACCGCATACCCTGCTATCATCATCGCTGACAGAGGTTATGAGTCCTATAACGTCTTTGCCCATATTCAGGAAAAAGGTTGGAAATTCCTGATCCGTGTCAAGGACAGGAGCAGCAACGGCATTGTCAATGGGTTAGAGCTTCCCGCCCAAGACGAGTTTGATGTTCCGATCCGGCTTGCGCTTTCCCGTAAGCAGACGAACAAATTCAAGGGCCTGCTTGGCAGCAAAAATGAGTTCAAACAGCTGCGCAACTATACGTTTGATTATCTTCCCATGAAAAATAAAAAAGGGCTTGACATTCCTCCTTACATCATCTCGTTTCGCGTAGTCCGTTTCAAATTGTCTGATTCATCCTTTGAGACCGTCCTGACGAATCTTGATTTCCCTCCTGATGAACTGAAGCAGCTCTATGCCATGCGCTGGGGGATCGAAACTTCATTCCGCGAGTTAAAATATACCATTGGACTCTCGCACTTTCATGCCAAAAGGCCGGACTTTATCCTTCAGGAGATATTTGCCCGCCTGACCATGTATAACTTCTCTGAGCTGATCTCCATGTCCGTAGTCATTGAACGATCCGGCAACAAATATGCCTATAGGGCCAACTTTTCTGCTGCCGCGCATATTTGCCGCAACTTTTTTCTCGGAAGAGTTGCTCCAACTGATTTGGAGGCGCTCATTCCCAGATTTGTTTCTCCTGTACGCCCAGGCCGGGCATCGCCTCGACATCCGACGGTTAAATATCCTGTCAGCTTCCTTTACAGATTGCCATAATTTATTTAAGAATTTCTCATATTACGTGCCTTTTGCAGATGTTTGATCTGCCACTTTATCATGCCCATTTCCTGAGCCATCTAGCGCCCTCACCAGTGCTTTCCCTCTATTTTACGATAATTCTTAGCTCTTGCTTGTTAGGTTATTGACATTGCGGTTACCGGCCTGCATCTTTTTCCTCTACAGAAGGAACAGTAGACAAAGCCTGTTTATAATGCCACTTATACGCAGGTTCAATCAAAATTTGGCTAATCTGCTGTAAATTTATCTTACAAATCGGCTATAATCACATGTTTTGGTATGTTATAGTGCAGGCTTGGGTGAGGTCATTCTCACTTAAACCTGCTTTTATTTATGTTTAAGAAAGTGAGGTCATTATGAAACTTCCGTATGGCTATGTTTTAGTTAATGAGGAAATCATTGTGCATGAAGAAAAAGCGGATGCTGTCCGCAGTATATTTGAATACTATCTTGCTGGTGCCAGTTTGGGCAAAATTGTGGATATGCTTCACGCAAAGGGCATCCCATCCCCGTCTGGTAATCCGAAATGGGGCAGGGCAGCGGTGGACAAACTCCTATCCAACGCAAAATATATTCCCATTGTTGGTATGAGGACATACATGGATGCTCAATTTGAACGGGAGCGCCGGTGCAATGTGGATTATGACAAAGCCGGACATCCCAGAAAGGCAGTTAGATATCAATCTCCATTTCTCGAAGCAAATTAAGGCTGTTCAAATCCCATTTTTTCTGCTATACTGTCAGAAAAAGGGGAGAACTGGATCATGACGCCGGAAGAAATGAGTGATTTATACATACGCATTGCATTCCATTATGAGTCTACGGTTGATCGGCTTCTTGGGAAGGGACTGATAGATAAAGACTTTGCAGACTATCACAGAAAGACCTTTTACGATTCGCTGGATGAAGAAAAGCTGCGGACATCCCAAAAGATTGGAAGTCAAATTGAAATTATGCAGCGCTATGTGAGAGCCATGGTTTGTGGAGCTATGGTTTCGTTGACAAAAATAGCAAAACAATACACAGAAGATTCTCCTGGGTATGTCATTCAAAGCTGGATGCGAAGCCGGAATACTTTGGAATTCCTCCGCCAATGGGAAAATGATATGAACGGAGTATTTGATGACAGGGCCTGCGAGGAGCTGATTCATGAGGCACATACAACATCGCTGACGGTTACGCCATCTTTGTGGATTCGGAGGACGCACGCTGTTGGAATATATGTGAAACAAGGCAAAGGCGGAGGCGTGAGTGCCTACCCTGAGATTGCGGCAGACTTTAGACTTTGGATGGACCCGATGGAGAGGTTGGCTTTAGTCAGGATGGTTCGAGAGATGAACACAAAAGACAAAGCAACATAGGCAAATCTTCTCGCCACTGTTTATTTAAGAAAGCATATTTTGAAATGAGGCACGCTCAGATGGCAGATACAAAAAAAGAACACTATGTTCCGAGATGCTACCTTGAAAATTTTGCGTCTAATAGTAAAAGAATAGAAGTTTTTGATAAATGGAAACTTATGGTACGTCACAATCAGGATATTAAAAATGTAGCAATGGAAAATGGTTTTTATGATTTAGATCTTCTTGATATGCTAAATCGCATTGACGCTGAAAAAAGTGAACCAACAAGGCGTGATATTATGTCTTATATGGGCACTAATTGTTGGGATGATGTAGTAAGCCTGCTTGGGGACAAGAGATTTGTTGAGAAAGAGCACTTCGCTAACTTAGAGGGAGTGTATAGTAAACTGTTAAAGGTTATTATTCAAAAAAGTTATAATGGAAACAGGTGGGTACTTCGCAATTGCAGCGCAATGTCGAAAAACGAGAAAGTATTATTTTCCTTTTTCGTTGCGATTCAATTTTTAAGGACTCCTAAATTTAGAAACACTTTAGCGGATATGGTAGAGGGGATGGCTCAAACCCTTGCATACAAATCTCAAATGAGCAAAGAAAACGCATTGCCGAAAGAAGCATTTGCTGTAGATGCAAATCGAGATTATATTAAACTACAGCACAGTGCAATGATACTTGATCCAGAAGTTGCTCTGCATATTGCTGAAACCATGGTAGACCACATTTGGATAATGTGTGTAAATAAAACCAATATACCGTTTTTTACATCAGACGATCCGTTGATTCGAATCCCACATAAACAAGATGAATTCCGTAGTTATTCGGGATTTGCGTCTGATAAAATCGAAATTGCATTTCCTATCTCATCTTCATTACTTCTTTGTATGTACGATAAAAAAACATATGGACATCTATTTAATGACAGACAATTCTATGTGATGCAGGATATTGAGGAAGTTAATTACTACAATATGTATCAAGTAATTAATAGTTATCGATGTGTGTTTGCCACAGAAGATCATTTTGCCACCGCAAAAAAGTATTGTGAAGATCATCCAGAGTTACAAGCATATCACTCTACAGTAGAAGTGCTATAAGTACATTTTGGAACGGGGCTATAGGTCAACGGCAAGAGCAGAATCTATAATATTGATGCTGAACTGATGGGGGCGAAAATATCTTGGCAAAAAAGAACGATGACTTTTTCAAAGAGAAAAAATCATGGTCAGAAGTAAAAGATTCTCTTCTTGGGAATTACTTAAAGCCTTACCTTCAAAAAATCCTTCACACACGGAAATCTATTGTGTATGTTGATTGTTTTGCCGGAAAAGGGGCTTTTGAAGATGGGCAGCCAGGTTCTCCTCTTATTGCATTGCAGACCATGCAGGATTGCCTTAATCACACTACAATGTCTGATTGGCATATTGAACCATACTTTATCGATTTGAACTATGCTGATGATTTAAAGGTCAACCTAAAGGAATATCCAGGTATAAACATAGTATCTGGAAAATACGAAGACGAAATCTGCACCATCTTAGAAGAAAAAAGAGGCTGCAATGTATTTCTATATGTTGATCCATATGGTATCAAAGCACTCGATTGCACATTATTTGATTGTTTTGCAACACATGGATTCAATAGTATTGAATTGCTAATCAACATGAATTCTTTTGGTTTCATTCGAGAAGGCTGCCGTGTCTTGGGTGTTAATTTTGATGACAATGACATATTTGAAGATCTTGTGGAGTATGACAGCACGCATTTAGTTGCTGATGAAAATTCCAAATTAGCCCTTAATAAAATTGCAGGTGGCGATTATTGGATACGTATAATTGAAGCTAAACGCAGAAATACAATTACAGCCTATGATGCTGAGGCTCAATTTGCCGATGAGTACTGCAAACGGTTAAGGCAAGGCTACTCCTATGTATTGAATATGCCATTGAGAATTAAACGGGGGCAAGTACCTAAATATCGCATGATTCACGCCACAAACCATGCCGATGGTGCATTACTGATGGTTGATAATATTTTTGGTCGTTGGGAGTTAATGAAGGACATTCAAACAGGTGGGCAAATACAAATTTGGGAAGAAAATGTAGAGAACGAAATGATTGATGAGGCCGATGTGCGACAGAAGATAATTGCGCATATTTCTACATTTTGTACAGCGGCTCGTCTTAACCAAGTTATGGCCGATTTTTACAGCACATACGGGGTTATCTGCCGCACAAAAACTGTGAAAGACGTGTACAGAGATTTGGAAAAAAGCGGCGAACTCGTTGTACTGCGTAGACCGTCAACAACGCCAAAAGGACGCCTTGCCACTTATTTTGCTGATGAGAAAGGAAAACAAACAATATTGAGGTGGAAAGGATGAAATCGATAACCAGAAAGACTATGCTTTACAAAACTGGTGTTGAGTATGGCGATTATACTATGAACCATGTTTTGGGATGCGCACATGGTTGCAAATATCCTTGTTATGCTTTTCTGCAAAAGAAGAGATTTGGCAGGGTTTCTTCTTATGAAGAATGGATTGAACCTAAAATTGTGTCCAATACATTAGATTTATTAGATATTGAAATACCAAAATTAAAAAAGAAAATACAATCTGTGCAGCTTTGTTTTACTACAGATCCATTCATGTATGGATATGAAGAGATAGTGGCTATGAGTATAGCGGCTATCAAAAAACTTAATGCTGCTGGAATAAAATGTTGTATTCTTACAAAAGGAATTCTTCCTATAGAATTGGCGGACTGCTCAAAAGAAAACGAGTATGGGATAACACTAATTTCTTTAGATGAAAAATAC
>OFFJ01002872.1_pt1 | contig 10560 bp, 8 predicted proteins | sample 1521261 | NCBI WGS metagenome assembly OFFJ01 (sample SAMEA3504122, study PRJEB24116) | mouse gut metagenome | biome: mouse gut; feature: mouse-associated habitat; material: faeces | place: Denmark | collected 2011 | reverse complement strand
ACAGCAGGATACCTGTTACGCCGCCCGCCGTGTCAATCATCACGTCCTTAAAGGCGGCGTTCCTTCCGGGGATAAAATACTGGTGGAACTCGTCCAGAGAGGCTGAAATAACAATCTGCAGGCCTACGAGCAGTCTTCCCCTCCATAAAGGCCGATACCACAAATTTACGATACTATAGGACAGCAGCCCCATGCACAGATACTCTGTAAAATGGGCCGTCTTTCTGACAATTCCCTCCAGCAGCCAAACCATTTCGGGCAGCGCCTTTTTGTTTCCTCCCACAATGCCATAGTAGCCTTTAAGAAGCGCTTCCGTTACGGCGGCGCTGGCGCGTGACGAAGATTCCCCGTCTTCCGCCGAAAAGAAGAATATTACGATATACAGGGCGGTCAGCAAAATAACCGCTGCCGCCGTATAAATTTTCCTTAATCTCAACTTTCAGACCTTAGTTATTCTCTTTCATGCTCTCTATCGTGTCATAGGCCTGGATTCTGAGCGCGTCGGACTCCGGCATGCCGATAAAGATTGCGCCGTAGTTGTAATCCTTTCCCTTTTTTTCGATTCTGACAATCTCAAGGAAAGCGTGAAGCACCTCCTGTGTCCAGATTCTCAGGAAAGATTCATATACGGCCCCGATGTCCAGCAGCTTACTGCAGGTAAATCCGATACCGGTTTTTGACACATCTACAATTTCAATTTCCGCTTCCTCCTGCCCGCTTCCGTCGAGCCTTTTCATCACAAGCTTGGAAACCAGCGTTCTGCGGTTGGTTTTTCTTCTCTCTTCCATTTATACCTCCATATGTACGCAACGGTTTTAGTAGTTTTATCATACTCCATACTGCACTTTTTGTAAAGCCGGAGAAATTGCTTTTGTACATTCTTTTGTATATTTTGCAGTATTTTATGTGTGAAATCAGCCCCGGTTATTATTGCTTTTTCCATTTTCCGTAAAATGGTTCGAATAAAAATCGAAAAGAACTTGCAAAAAGTCAAAAATACCGTATGATAGAATTAGACAGTTTAATTCTAAAGAAAGTGATGAGGATATGTAAATGGCGATTAAAACCAAAAAAGCTGTACTTATGCGGGCTGTTTCTGAAATGAAAGAAAACGACTATTCCAAAGACCCGGAACTGAATAACATTTACCAGCGGCTGTCAGTGGGAAGAACCCGGTTTGCAAAAATTTTTGAAAAAAACATCAAGGCTGTCATGCAAATCAGCTCCCTTGATTTAACAATGCAGCACCAGACAGACAAAATAGAAGATATTTCCCAGAGGATTGCAGATGCTACGGAAACCATTTTCGGAAGCGGACAGGGAAATTCAAACAATCAGCATAAAGAGCTGACGCGCACAATCGTTAAGGTTTCAGAAGATACAGGTGAAGTTTACCAGAAAATAGAAGCCGGACAAAAGGAATTAACGGCAATCAAGGAATTGTCCGACCTTACAATTAATGTTTCACGCCAGATGAAGCAGGATATGGACGAACTGACAGATATCATAAACCGTCTGAGCAATGTGATTGCAGGAATTGACAATATTTCCATGCAGACCAACCTGCTTGCGCTGAACGCTTCCGTTGAAGCTGCAAGAGCAGGGGAAGCCGGAAAAGGCTTTGCCGTTGTGGCCAATGAAATCCGTGAATTGTCGGTAGAGACTCAAAAACTTACCGGCAGCATGGGCTCTTTTCTGGAGAACATAAAAACCGCTTCCCAAAAGAGCGTCAGCAGTTCAACGGACACCATTGACTCTCTGGTGTCCATGGCGGATAAAATCAATACCGCATGGAAATTAAACAGCGAAAGCCAGCAGTATGTTTCCATGGTAAACAACTCCATCAGCTCTATTGCCACCGCCAGCGAGGAAATCAGCAATTCCATGGCGGAAATGGAAAATCAGTTAAAGGAAAGCAACAACTTTATGCAGGAGGTCGGACAGGATTTGCGCAAGGCCACGCAGCCGGTGGTTGATATCGAAAAGATACTGGATACCACTGTAAAGGAAATGGGCGATATGACAAAGGACGCTTTTTACCATCTGAAAACACAGGAGTTCGCCGAGTACATGGAGAATGCAATTTCATCCCACCATGCCTGGCTGAATAACCTGAAAAAAATGGTGAAAACGCGGGAAATCACCCCGCTGCAGCTTGACTCCACCAAATGCGGTTTTGGACATTTCTACTATGCCATGACCCCTAATATCCCGGGAGTGCTTCCCATATGGGAAAGCCTTGGCGCAAAGCATCAGAAATTCCACAAATACGGTGCGAGCGTTATGGAAGCCATCAAACGTCAGGCCTATATGGACGCGGAACAGATTTACCGCGAGGTGGAGCTTTATTCCAGAGAGCTGATTTCAGATATGGAAAGAATTTTACAGTACGCAAAAGAAGATATCGCATAAATGTTAACCTGCCAAAAGAGCATTTTCGGGCCCCTGGCTTGAAAATGCTCTTTTTTCTACACAACAGAATTTTCATTAAAAGGAGTCGTCAATATGAAGAAATCCATCAGCCAACTGGTTCTGTCTTTCATTTTAAACGGAATCTCTATTCTTTCACTTTTATTTTTAATGATTTCCCTGCTGAATTTCAGCAAGGTTAATCTTCAGTTAGACAACGCCAACGAAAACCGGTTTGCGCTTACCTATAATGCAAACCGCTTTATGAACGGCTCTGCTTATCTGACCAATGAGGTGCGCGCCTACGCCGCTACCGGCGACGAGGTGCATTATGACAACTACTGGAATGAAATCAACACTCTGAAAAACCGTGAAATCGGCGTTGCAGCCATGCAGGAAATTGGTATCACAGAAGCGGAACAGAAAATGATTAACGACATGTCCGCGCTTTCCAATACGCTGGTTCCCTTTGAGGAAAGAGCTATGGAAAACGTGAAGGCAGGAAAAATGGACGAGGCCATCGACTATGTCTACGGGCAGACCTACAATACTTCCATCACGGAAATTAATTCCTTAAAGGAACAGTTCCTGGCCGATTTGGACAACAGAACCATGGAGGAAATCAGTTCCCTGACCGATGAGTCGGAATCCATTAAGGTGAGAATGATTGCAGCCCTGGCCCTGGTAGCCATTATACAGATTTTAAACATGGTAATTATTCAAAGCCGAGTGCTTCGCCCGGTAATATCCGTCAGGGACCAGATGAAAGAAATCTCGGGAGGAAACCTTTCCGCCGAGTTCCCGCTCACCCCTGACACTTCCGAGATTGGAATGCTGGTAGCTTCCATCCACGAGACGAAAAAGGAGCTTAAAACCTACATAAATGATATTGATTACAACTTATCGCAAATGGCGCAGGGACAGATGGATTTGACCGTTGACAAAAATTACCGGGGCGAGTTCCTTCCCATCCAGACGGCTATGAGAGAAATTCTGGATTCCCTCAACAACGCCCTCCTTAAAATCAATATCACGGCGCAGCAGGTGTCAGAAGAATCTGAGAAAATGGCTTCCGACGCCCAGACGCTTTCCAGCGGCGCGGTAGAGCAGGCTTCTGCGGTAGAACAGCTTTCGTCAAGTATTCAGGAAATATCAAATGAGATTGACCATACCTCTGTTGACACCGATAATGCGCAGAAATCCACCCTGGAAGCGGTCAGCCTTCTGGAAGCATGTAATGAAAAGATGCAGTCGCTGACAGCCGCCATGGAAAATATCTCCCAGTCCTCGCTGAAAATCGGCGGTATTATTAAAACAATTGAAGATATATCCTCCCAGACAAATATTCTTGCGCTCAATGCGGCGGTGGAAGCCGCCCGTGCCGGCGAGGCCGGCAAAGGCTTTGCGGTAGTCGCCGAGGAGGTCCGTAATCTTGCCAATAAGAGCGCCGTTGCTGCTTCGGACATTGCAAAGCTGATTAAGAATTCAATGGATATGGTGGAACATGGAACTGCCCTCACCACAGATACGACGCAGACACTGGCGGAAGGCGTTGCAAGCGCACATAAATCAACGGAGCTTGTTGAGAATATTGCAGCTTCCGCCCAGCAGCAGTCCCAGGCCCTTCACCAGCTGACACTTGGAATGCGGCAGATTTCCGACGTGGTTCAGACCAACGCCACCACAGCGGAAAAATCCGCAGCCTCTGCCGAGGAGCTTTATCAGCAGGCGGAAGAACTGAAGGTTTCTGTTCAGAGGTTTAAGCTCAGGAAAAGATAATGTGAGACTTAAGATGAATCAGCGGCTTTGAAATAGTCCAAAGCCGCTGATTCATTCAAATATTAAGTTAAGACTTTTTGAGCTTCACAACCGTCTCAATCCCCGTCGTCCACGGAAACTGGTCAACTGCCACCGCCCTCTCCACTATATACCCGTTTTCCAGAAACACCTCCAAATCCCGCACAAGGCTGGTTGGCTTACAGGAAATATACACCAGTCTTTCCACTCCGTATCCGATAATCTTTTTCAGCGCTTTCGGGTGGATGCCGTCCCTTGGCGGGTCAAGGATAATAAAATCAGGCTTTTCCTCAATCTCATCCAAAACCTTAAGCACATCGCCGGCAATAAATTCACAGTTATGTAACTGATTCAGCTCCGCATTTTTCCTGGCGGCCTCCACCGCCTCCTTCACAATTTCCACCCCGATTACCTTTTTGGCGGCCGGCGCCATAAGCTGCGCTATGGTTCCTGTTCCGCTGTATAAATCAAAGACAATCTTCCCGGAATCTGCATTTTCATCCGCTTCTGACGCTCCCGCCGTCGCTTCCCCTGCCGCATCCAAATCGCCGATATACTCTCTTGCCGTCTCATACAGCACTTCCGCTCCTGATGTGTTGGTCTGGAAAAAGGAAAAAACGGAAATTTTAAATTTCAGTCCCAAAAGCTCCTCATAAAAATAGTCCTGTCCATACAAAATTTCGGTGACATCGCTTTGCACCACATCCGCCACGGAATCGTTTATGATATGCAAAATCCCCGCTATACGCCCCTTTAACTTAAGTTTCAGCAGCTCCTCCTTCCAGGAATCCACTTTACCGGCTCCGGCGCAAGGCTGGGAGGTGGTCACCAGAGCTATCAGGATTTCACCGGTTTTTACCGCCTTCCGAATCAGAAGATGCCGCAGATATCCCTCGTGGCGGAGCCTGTGGTAAAAGCTGCAGCCATCAAAATAATCTCTCGTGAAATTCAGTATTTGCCGATAATCCTCATCCACTATCCGGCAGTCCCTGACGGTTACAATATCATAAAAGCTCCCTCTTTTGTGCATACCAAGGGAAAGAGGGCCGTCCTTATATTCGTCTCCAAAGGAAAATTCCATCTTATTGCGGTAGAAAAATTCTGACGGGCTTGCCTTAATCCCTTCAAACTGCCAGTCCTTTTGCTGTCTGCCGAGCACGCCATCCAGAAGCTTTTTCACCTGCGCCTCCTTAACGGCAAGCTGGGTCTCATAGGGAAGGGAAAGGTACATACAGCCTCCGCAGTCTCCAAAATGAGGACAGGGACTTTCTCTCTCCAGAGGCGACTTTTCATCTACCTGCAAAAGCCTGCCCTCCGCCCTTCCGTTTCGCTTTTTCTGTACCGCAAAGGTTATTTTCTGTCCGGGAAGCACGTTTTTTACCACGCAGGTTCCCTCATCAGTCTCCACAATCCCTTTTCCCGGAAAATCCACCTGTTTTACGGTTCCGGTTAATATATCGCCTTTTTTCATAAGATTCCTTATTTCCTCATTTCTGTGTACAATTTCAAAAGAAGCCTGTGCCCGCTGCACAGATACAGCTTCTTTTTGATGGCTGCCTCAAAAACGGGATGTACATTTCTGTACATCCCGCATCCTGTCTTTCATACAGCCTTTTTTATTCTGCTTCCTTAGCGGATTCTTCGGTCTTCTCCGTCTTTTCCTCGGGAGCATCTTCCTCGTCCTCGAAGAAATCATCATCAAAGTCGTCGTCAAAATCATCGTCAAAGTCTTCCAGATAATCAGGGGTGAGATAACGGTATACCGCGTAGGCAATTCCCGCAACCGCCGCTACTGCTCCGATAACTGCCAGAATCCAGAGAAGCGTATTGTCCTTCTTTTCCTCTTTGCGATTCCAGTAATCCTTCAGCTCCTTTACATCATGAGTTTTAACGAAGTCCATTAATTCTTCAACCTTGTTCCATGTATTCATTTGTGTATGCCTCCCTTTCCCGCAATACCTGCATTCATTTTTAGTAAATTGGCTTTTTGAATTATTATTTCCTTCCTGTTTAATAATATAACATTTACAGAGAAAATTTACTACTCCAAATTGAAAAACTTAACAAAAAATTCAAATTTTCACCAATCTGGCAAATCCGGCGTACATAATTTTCTGACCGCTCCCGTCAAAATCCACAGTGACCTTATAATCTCTGGGGCCCGGCTCCAAATCCATAACCGTTCCTTCGCCGTACTTTACATGCTTTACTCTGTCTCCTATATCATATTCAGGTTTTCCTCCGCTGACAGCGCCTTTCTGAATTCCGGCCGCTTTCAGCACTGCCGCACCGCCGCCTGCGATAAAGGGTTTATTTTCCGCGGCGGTTCCTTTGGGCTTTAGGACAGCCGCCGGCTTATACTTTGCCGCGGACTCCGGTCGGAAGGAAGCTCCGCCCTGCGCTCCATAGCCAGTCTCCGGTCTCTGGCTCATCCCGCCAAAGCTCCCGGACGCCCTATAGCCAGTCTCCGCTTCCTGATTCTTCCCGCCAAAGCTCCCTGCGCCGGATTCCGGTTCCGACTCTCCGTCGTCAAGCAGCTCGTCTGGAATTTCCATGACAAAACGGCTCACCGGATTCATATGGGTCTCTCCGCGAATCATCCGAAGCCTTGCGCTACAAAGCGTCAGGCTTTCTTTGGCCCTTGTAATTCCCACATAGGCCAGCCGCCGCTCCTCCTCGATTTCCTCCGGGTCGTCCGACGAAATCGTCATGTAGCTGGGAAAGACGCCGTCCTCCATTCCCGCCAGATATACATGGGGAAATTCCAGTCCCTTTGCGCTGTGCAGCGTCATTAAGAGCACCTTGTTGCTGCCGTTCTCCACATTGTCGATATCCGCCACAAGGGCGACCTCCTCGAGGAACTCCCGGAGGGTGGGCTGATTATGCGCTTCTTCAAAGGACACAATTTTGCTGATTAATTCGTCAATGTTTTCAATCCGGCTCTCTGCGTTTTCCTCGTCGGAATCCTCTAACTCCTTCACATAACCGGTAGTTTCGATGATATCCTTTATCAAATCGCTTAAGCCGTAAACTTCCGCCCTGCTCCTGAAAACCTGTATCATCGTCACAAAAGGGGTGATTTTTGCGGCGGTTCTTCCCATGCCGGGAATCCGCTCCACATGCTTAAGGGCCTCGTAAAAGCTGATTTCCTCCCTGTCCGCATAATCCTGCACCTTCACAATCGTGGCCATCCCGATTCCCCGTCTGGGCACATTGATAATACGCTTTACTGCCAAATCGTCCAGTCCGTTGTCGATGGTTTTCAGATAGGCCAGCAAATCCTTGATTTCCTTTCGGGCATAAAAGTTGGTTCCGCCCACCACATTGTAGGGAATCCCTTCCACCACGAAACGTTCTTCCAGAAGTCTGGCCTGGGCGTTTGTTCGGAAAAGCACGGCGCAGTCGCTGTAATCCGCTTCCTTTTTCCGGCACTTGCGGGCAATATCGTCCACAATAAACTCGGCTTCCTCAAAGGCATTTAAAAACTGCTTAAATAACCCCTTTTTCCCCCCGCCTCTGTCTGTCCAGAGAGTTTTGATTTTTCTCCCCTTATTATTGGAAATTACGGCGTTTGCGGCGTCCAGTATGTTCTGGGTGGAGCGATAATTCTGTTCCAAACGAATCACCTCCGCCTCCGGATAAACCTGCTCAAAATCAAGGATATTTCTGATATTGGCTCCTCTGAACTTATAAATCGACTGGTCGTCGTCTCCCACCACACACAGGTTATGATGGCTTTCCGCAAGCAGCCTTATCAGCTCAAACTGAGCCGTGTTGGTGTCCTGATACTCGTCCACCATGATATACTTAAAACGGTTCTGATACCCCTTTAGCACCTCCTTATCCGCCTTAAAAAGCTCCACTGTTTTGACAATCAAATCGTCGAAGTCCATAGCGTTGCTCTTTTTTAAGGCCGCCTGGTACTCGCTGTAGGCCTGGGCAATTTTCTGTTTGCGGAAATCCCCCATTGCGGAAAGCGCATATTCCTCCGGGGAAATCAGCTCGTCCTTGGCTGAGGAGATTGCCGAAAGAATGCTTTTTTCCTTCATCATCTTGGGGTCAATCATGAGTCTTTTACAGACTTCCTTCATGACCGCTTTCTGGTCGTCCGTATCATAGACTGTAAAATTATTTTCATACCCTAAACGGTCGCCGTAGCGGTGAAGTATTCTGATGCAGGTGGAATGAAAGGTGGTAACCCAGACGCTGTCCGAGCCCATCCCTACAATTTTTTCCACCCGTTCCTTCATTTCCCCGGCCGCCTTGTTGGTAAAGGTAATCGCCATGATATTCCATGGATTGACCCCCAGCTCGTCAATCAGATAGGCAATTCTGTGAGTCAGAACCCTGGTCTTGCCGGAACCGGCCCCCGCCAGCAGAAGCACCGGCCCCTCTGTGGTAAACACGCCTTTTTTCTGCTGTTCATTCAAGGTATCGTATATACTCATCTAAAAAACTCCTTAACTATATTGCCAGCACATCCATGTGATAAGCGCAAGTATGATAATGGCTGGCACAGACGCAATAATCACCTTTGGAACGGAAACCGGCGTTTTGCCGGATACCTTTCCTGTCTGGCCGTTTACCATAAACTGATAAATTTTTTCCTTATACTTATAGCTGGATATCCAGACCGGCAGCAAAAGGTACTTGTAGGTCAGATTACTGAACTTCGTTGTTATCTGCAGGCTTCTTACATGGTCCGCCTGCTTTTGGCGCAGGATTTCTCTTTCAATGTTACCTTGAATCCTGTACTTAATACTTTCTTTCCCCATATTCCAGGCTTCCTTAAGGCCCACAGAATAACGCTCCGCCGCAAAGCCCGCCACATATTCCGGCTTGTAGGATTTGTTTTCCGCAGTCCGGTAAGGCTCAATGCCCATCAGCATAGACTGGTTATGGTTCGTGGTGGCGCAGACAAGCTCATCATCAACAGCCAGTTCATATCTGCCTTTCACCGGATACCAGGTGGTTTCCACCCGGCTTTCCCCTTTGGAATTTTTTATCTCCTTATCCCGCCCGAATTCTCCTTTATAATCAGAGGACGTCTGTGCGTCAAAAGTCCAGTAGGGGAGATAAACTCCCTTAAAATGCTTTGCCTTTGCGCTTTCCTTCGCCAGCTTCGGACAAAACCACTTTCTTTTAATCCACGACTTAAATAAATCCGAAGCCTGCTTATCCGTTACCTGAAAGGGAACCACGCCTCCCGGCGCCATAATATTTTTGCCCGCGGCCTCCATCACCTGATTGGAACCGCAGAAAGGACATACGGCGGAAATTTCCAGCGAATCATACACGGATTCCGCCCCGCATGCCTCGCAGATAACGGTTTTCTTCTCTGTCCCCCAGTCGCAGTTGTCCAGATTTTCCGCAGCGGAAAAATCCAGTTCTTCCGCCGCCTTCGGCTCACCCGCGTTTGCCGCTATCGCCTCGGTATGGCCGCAATAAGGACAGCTAAGGCCCCCGCTTTTGGGGTCATAATCCATGACGCCGCCGCAGGACGGGCATTTTCTGTCCGTTTCCTCCAGAGTATCCACTGTTTTTGCATCTAAATTTGTATCAAACTCACTCATAGCTCTCCCGACTTTCCCGTTTATCTGATATCGCTTTCATTGAAAGGGTCGCCGCACTCCGGGCAGAACTTCGGAGGGTTTTTGGGGTCTTCCGGCTCCCAGCCGCACTTATCGCACTTGTACAAGGGTTCACCGGCAGGCTTTTTGGCGCCGCATTCGGAACAGAATTTCCCTTTATTCACCGCACCGCAGGAACAGGTCCAGCCCTCCGCCTGAGGTTTGGGCGCGCCGCACTCTGAGCAGAATTTCCCGGTATTTCCGCCGTGTCCGCAGCTGCACATCCAGCCTTCCGCCTTCTGCGCTGCCGGACTCTGACCGGCTCCGGCGCTTTGCCCCGGCTGCTGCATCGCCGCGCTCTGACCGGCTCCGGCGTTTTGAACCGCCTGCTGTCCCATCTGGAAAAGCTGCTGGGCGTTCATCCCTCCGGCCTGAGCCGCCATATTCATTCCGGCAAAGGCCATCATAGGGCCTGCCGACTTATTGGACGCCGCCGCTTTCATAGCTTCCGCCTGCGCTCCCACCAGAGTTGCCGCCGCCATATTGGGGTTGCGTAAAACCGCGCTCTTTTGCAGCTCCTTGATCATTGCCTCATCTTCCGCAGACGCCTTAATTGCATTCACGCCAAAGGATACGATTTCAATTCCCCTCAGCTCGGACCATTTTGCCGAAAGAATGTCGTTTAAAGCCTCCGAAAGCTCCTGCGTATGGGCGGGAACCGCACTATAGCGGATACCCATAGCGGAAATTCTTGCAAAAGCAGGCTGCAGGGCCGTCATAAGCT
>OFFJ01002871.1_pt1 | contig 10563 bp, 13 predicted proteins | sample 1521261 | NCBI WGS metagenome assembly OFFJ01 (sample SAMEA3504122, study PRJEB24116) | mouse gut metagenome | biome: mouse gut; feature: mouse-associated habitat; material: faeces | place: Denmark | collected 2011 | reverse complement strand
CACACAACTGTATGCTAAATGTCTATGTTCTAATCCACAGTATCGGCTTTGCATTTCTTTTTATCATAACTGATTCAGGCATAAATATCAACAAAATATTATAAAGAATCAATAATTGGATAATAAAAAACAGAACAAAATGGGCCGACACCCCCGGCGCCGACCCGTTTTTACAAAATTTACCTATCATGCATCTCAATTCTCTCCCGGCTTTTCCACCCGGCTGATCGCAGACTTGTCCATCGGAATACGGCAGTTCTTATTGCTGCCGAACTCAACAATGACCATATCATCCGTGATATCTATCACGATGCCGTAGAAACCCGACGTGGTCAGCACACAGTCCCCGATTTCCAATGCGGAAATCATTGCAGCCACTCTCTTCTTTTCCTTGCTCTGGGGACGCATAAGAAAGAACCACATCGCCCCTATCACCACTGCATAAAACAAAAGTATGCCGATCAAGCTCATTCCGCCTGCCGCGGCATTTCCCGCGCCTGCGTCGGCCGCTCCCTCCGTCAATAAAATACCCATGTCTCCTCCATTCCGGCGATAAACGCCCCTGACTTTTTATCCCGTTCATACTCTCTGTCCGATTCTCCAATTATCGGAATCAGAATTACATGTTAAACATCATACACAAAAAAGCACGGTTGGTCAAGAGGATTCACGGGAATTCTTATACACTCATCGGTTTTCTGCTCCATCTCCCCGTTTTCTCCGGATTCCGCCATGATTTACAAAGCGCAGAAAATGCGGTATAATACCTTACGGCAGCAGCCTCCTAAAGCTGCAAGACGGAAACATAATGAAAGGACAAGAAAACGATGTATCGTATTTTAAAACAAGAAGGACGGGCGAAGCGGGCAGAGCTGGCAACCGTCCACGGAACCATCCAGACCCCCGTCTTTATGAACGTGGGAACCGCAGCCGCCATAAAGGGGGCTGTAGCTACCTCTGATCTTGAGCAGATCAAGACGCAGGTAGAGCTGTCAAATACATACCACCTTCATGTCCGGCCCGGAGACACCGTGGTGAAACAGCTGGGGGGACTGCACAAATTCATGTCGTGGAACAAACCGATTCTCACGGATTCCGGAGGATTTCAGGTGTTTTCTCTGGCCGGCCTCAGAAAGATCAAAGAGGAAGGGGTCTATTTCAATTCCCATATCGACGGGCGAAAAATATTTATGGGACCGGAGGAAAGCATGCAGATCCAGTCCAATCTTGCATCCACCATCGCTATGGCCTTTGACGAATGCGCCCCCAGCAAGGCGGAGCGCAGCTATGTGCAAGCGTCAGTGGACCGCACGGCCAGATGGCTGGAGCGGTGCAAAAATGAGATGAAGAGACTGAACGGTCTGGAGGATACCATTAATCCCCGCCAGCTTCTCTTCGGCATCAATCAGGGCGCAGTCTACGCCGATATCCGGATCCAACATGCAAAACAGATATCCGAGCTTGAGCTGGACGGCTACGCCGTGGGAGGTCTGGCCGTAGGCGAGACTCATGAGGAAATGTACTATATTCTGGACGAGGTCGTGCCCTTTCTGCCCAAGGACAAGCCCACCTATCTCATGGGCGTAGGCACTCCCGCCAATATTTTAGAGGGCGTGGAACGGGGCGTAGACTTCTTCGACTGTGTCTACCCCACAAGAAACGGCCGCCACGGACATCTTTACACCAACCATGGAAAAATAAATCTCTTCAACGCCCAATATGAGCTTGACCAGCGCCCCATAGAAGAGGGCTGCGGCTGCCCTGCCTGCGCACGCTATTCCAGAGCCTACATCCGTCACCTGCTCAAGGCCAAGGAAATGCTGGGAATGCGCCTCTGCGTGCTGCACAATCTCTATTTCTACAATACTATGATGGAGGAAATCAGAGCCGCCCTTGAGGAGGGAAGGTTTGCCGAATATAAGCGGCAGAAGCTGGCAGGCATGGCGGCCCGGTAAGGCTTCTCCAGCCGAGCTTCTATTTCCCTATCAATATCATGGAAAGCATTCCCGGTCCGGTATGCGCTCCGATAATAGGTGAAAGCATGGTCCTGCGCACCACCGCGTCCGGGGCCTCCTCTTTCACCTTGGCTGCCAAGTCCTCCGCCAGCTCCGGCGTGTCCCCGTCACAGATATAGATCGTCCTGCAAAGCTGTGGATTATAATTTTCCTTGAAATATGTAAAGAGCGCAAGCATAGCCGACTTATTACCGCGTTTTTTGTCTATGGTCACAAGCTTTCCGTTCTCGTCTATCTTTAGGATCGGCTTGATATTCAGGGCAGATCCCACAATGGCGGTGGCGGCGCTTACCCGCCCGCCTCTTTTCAGGTACATCAGATCCTGCACCATAAAGAAATGCCGCAGATTAGGCACCAGCGCCTTGACCGCATGAAAGTTTTCCTGAATGCTCAGTCCCTCTTCCCTATTTTTGAGGGCAGACTCCGCCAGAATGCCGATGCCGCCGGTGGCCGCCAAAGTGTCCACCGGAAAAACATCCAAAGAAGGATACCGCTCCTTCAGATTCTTTGCCGCAAGCTGACAGCTTTCATAGGTGGCCGACAGTCCGCTGGACAAACAGAAACAGAGCACGGATTTCCCTGCCTCCATAAACTTCTCAAAATATTCCTCGTACATGAAAGGGGAAATCTGCGAGGTTCTGGTCATATCCCCATTCCTTTGACCGTCATAGAATCTCTTCAGCAGCTCGTCCTCCTCGCACCCCTTGGAAGTGCGCATCTCATCCCCCAGAGAATATTCCATAGGCACAAACTCAATGTTCTTCTCCGCCGCCACTTCCCTGACAAGGTCTCCCGACGCATCCATGCAAATTACATAATCTTCCATATACCCCTCCGCTTTATCTATTTGAAAATACTAATTTACGTCTGTCTCCCATATCCCCTATCTGTGAGCCTTGAACAGCAGCCGCGGTTCATCGCCCTCATGTATATCCCGGTATGCCCATGCTCTTTTTGCAGAAGCCACCAGATCTATGACAAAGACAATACTAAATATCACAGTTACAGCCATTCTCACCTCCGTCGGAATGCGGAGGATGACTTTTTCAACCATAGGTTCCACAAAATGGAATACCAAAATAGCGCCGAATCCGAACAAAACGGCATTTCTCAGGCATACTCTTCCCTTGATATTGTAACGCATATGGGAATAGTCCCACCATTTGGAACGGAACAGCTTTTCAAGGATTCCGCCCACAATATATTCAACAACAGAGCAGAATATCACGCCGAAAACAAACAAGATCAGATAAGAATTTCTCACATCGTTCAGAACCACGGACCCAGCCGCCATTCCTACCCCATATATGGGGCAGAGCGGCATATGCAAAAAGCCTCTGTTCTGAAATTCCCCGGCCTCTATCCGCATATCAATCGCCTCTATTATCCAGCCCACAACTCCCCAGAAAAGGAATATCAATGTCAACTCATAAAAACCATATTCAAACGGCATCTTTCTCTTTTCTCCCTTCCGTGCTTCAACAGCTTCGTTTTGCCCTAATCCAAAACCGGCCCTATGTACAGTCCTTCTGATTATATCACGCCCTTCTCCAATTATCCACCGTAATTTTATAGCTGCAGCTGCCCGGTTACCGTTTTTGAATATCCTTCCAACGCTGCCTTTCATGGAGACACCGTTTTTTACGGAAATATCCCTTATATACCATAAAGCATAGAATGCTGCAGAACAAATGCGCCACCATTCCAAAGCCAAACATCATACAGATAAAGAGCATGCCGGGCACAAATACGCCCTTCATCACTAACCCGTATACAATTGGATAATAGATCAAATTTACGATCACTGACGTTATAAAGCAGTAATGGGTTTTTCCATGACCGATCAATATATTATCAAACAGCACTGTGTAACCGTACACCAGATAAAACGGCATTAAAACTATCAATATTTGCTTTATTGATTCATGTTTTTCAATTCCCATAATATTTTTCAAAAATGGAGATAATATCGGAATAAAGGAAAGCCAGATCAAAAAGGTAATAATTATTATAACATTATAACATTTCATCTTTTCTGTTGTTATTTTCCCGCTGCATTCCTTTTTGATAATTTCCGCCAATGCCAATATGGGAATCAACATTAAACTCCATATGATATTATTCGCTACCCAATAATTTCCCTGCTCCTCCACCTGATTTACCATTTTACACACTATAGCAGAATAAACCAGATTATCCAACAATATCTGAGCCCCGCTGAATATGCCAATAAACAAATACTTCTTTAAGAACGGCTTGTCAAACTGAAAAGAAACTACTATTAATTTTTCCCTGAATACCGCAATCAAGCACAAAACAACACATACAGTATTTACCACAATATTAGAATAAGCCACGCCGTTCACTGCAAATAAAGGGATGAAAAATAGGTCCCCGATCACTGTAAATACAGTTTTCAGAATGATCATTACATATATATATAACGGTTTTTCCAGAACAACAAACAATACATTTACAAAGCTGACAATATTTCCAATCACAAACCCGATTGTTTCCAATTTAAGGTATCCGGTCACTTCTTGAATATGAAGGCGTGCCATTGCTGACACAATATAGCTGCAGTACATAAACGTTATAATAGAAAATACAATATAAATAACATTCATTATCAAAAATGTTTGAAAAATTCGCTCTTTTAATTTGTCAGGATCTTCTTTGCACTGGTTCAGCAATGCAAACAAAGGTACAATCAAAAACCCTTGTATCGTTTCGTTGATCAAATCAAACCACTCAATATGACCTGCAATACCCAATCCATCTGTCGAAGGAATACTTGCGATTATATTTGTCCTTACCAGCATATGTAAAAAAGGAATAAAACTCAACAACATCAGACTGCAGAATAAATTTATAGGAAACAATCTTCCTCTTTGTTTTGTCTTCACGTATATCCTCCCCTTGTTTTCCGCAATGTAATAATAGGCAATACAGTTTTCACGGTTCTTTGGCGGATTCATGCAAATCCAGATGCTGTATACCCATAACCAGCTTATTCTGGTAACACTCCATAGGCAGCTGCAGTCCATCTTAAAATCTGTCAAAGTCTGGGAATAGGTGCGAAAGTAATCCTACATTATTGCGGCAAACAAGGCAGAACGCTTGTAAATGTTCTGCCTTGTTATGCTTACAAATACATTTTAGCTGTTTCTTCCGCCAAATGAAACTTTTCCTGAATCTTATTCAGAATAATGCTATCTGCAATTTGTAAGTCCCTTAATGCTGATACCATAGCTATTATTCCCTCTTGCCTTCCCTCTCGCCTTCCCTTTTCAATCCCTTTCTCTTCCACACCCTTACTTAAATTGCACATAAGCGACACCTCACTTTCCAAGGCTAAAGTCATTCTGGCAGCCGCTTGCAGGCCGCATCATAGCTGGCTTTCTCATCAGCCACACGAATGTTCTTCGCTATGGTTGTATCTGTATTCATGGCCTCACCTCCTGCTTTTATTAGTATTTTATCATGTTTTATACTAATAGGCCACTATATTTTTTAGTCTCTTAATATGACCGGCTTACTCGGCAGCTACCGGCAGCCGCAGATAATCCTCACGCATCCTCTGCCTCCATATAACTGCAAAACTGCAAAAAGATCATAGCTACCATGAATAACCGCCCTCATGGTAGCTATGTCCTTTGAAAATCATCATCGCAGTGCTTTTTACATCTCCTTAAGCTTAATCGGCAGCATCAAGTCAATCTGCCCCGGTAGGCCGTCTTCTTTCCACCCGTTATGTGCGGCAAACACCCAGTTCAGGTGTTCCTCCAGACAGCCTCCCATAATTTCCTCCCCCAGCTCGCTGTAATCCGGGTCAAAGTCCTGACTTTCATCAACCCATCTGATTAAGCTTTCCCACAATTGAAATTCCGGGAAGGCTATGGTCATCACTGCATACAGCCCGCCCGAAAACTTCCTTTTCTCCATGGGAGCCTTCACTTCCATATCCTCCGGTATGGTGACCCAGTCTTCATAACCGTGGATCCCATTTTCCAGAACGCCCGGGTTGGGATGGTTGAAGCCAAACATCCGCGCATCCGGCTTCTTTTCATATAGCCTGCTCTCCTGCACGAATCTGGTCACTACATCCCCCACCGCTTCCTCCGGATTCTCCCCGATATAATGGTAGGATGCCACGGTGCAGGGAGGCAGCCGCAGGATTCTAACCGGCAGTGACTTGTCCAGAATTTCTCCAGCTCTGTTCAGTTCTTCCATACTTACACTCTCCTTTATTTTTGATTTAGGAAAGGCAAGTGTGCCGGCAATCTCCACCAGTTCCCCATCTTCCAGCAAATCAAAATGAATTTGCTGTTTCCTGCATTTGCCAAGGTATCCGGCCAGCTGCTTCAATAGTCTGCGTATGAGCGTGAGAGCAACAATCTCATCATCAAGCTCTGCCAACTTATTCTGCAATAGCCGGAGGGATTCAGCCTGCTCCGTGTCCTCCAGAAGGACGGCTATTTCTTTCAAAGGAAGCCGCAGCTTTCTGAGTATAATGATCTGCTGCAGACGCCGAACAGCTTCTTCGTCGTATATCCGGTAGGCATAATCCTCACGCCGCCCGGCTTTGATCAGGCCGATTTTTTCATAATGCCTGAGCATCCGCGGTGTAACGCCATACTTCTGGGAAACCTGAGTGATAGTGAGATGTTCCATTGGCTTCTCTCCTTTCCTTGCCTATCAGCATAAAGGATAACACCGTGTCAAAGTCAAGGAGTTTTTAAAAACAAGACAGAAGGAATGTTTACAGTTTATAGTACGGCACCCCGAAACATACTCAAACGCAAAAATAGTGTTATATTATTCTGTCAAATAAGGCAGAATACATATTTTGACCATGGTCTGCTTTTCGTCTAAAATTTGCTTCAAAGTCTTTTTCGCCGCTGCAACCGACATGCCATTCCTGATTTTAGTTTTTTCACGCTCCCCAGTCATTGGCTCATTGCCCGCGGGAACAAATTCTATCATATCACCAGTTCATAAAAATTGGTCATGCATTTACTTTCATCATGTTTATCTTGATACATCTCCGTTTTAATCAAAGAAAAACCCACTTTTTCCAAAGTTTTACAGGAGGCAATATTGTTGGGGTCGGCTGTGGCAACCAATTTCTTGAGATGATATTTTGCAAATAAATATTCTATGCAACATTTCAAGGCCTCTGCGGCATATCCATTTCCGCGATGATCGGCACCGATAAAGTAACTAACGCCCACTTCCATAAAATCCTCATAATACGTACTGCCCACAGATCCAACTACCAAATTCTTTACCTTATCTTCTATGGCAAATGCCAGATATTCCTGACATGGATTATCTTCTGCTTCCAATCTGATTGCCTCGCTTATGAATTCCTTCATCCATATATGACATTCGCTGCAATCCCCATAAATTTCCCACAAGCTGCCGTCCGCTGCCATATTGACAAATGCTTTTTCATCAGTTGGAAGTATGCTCCTTACGATCAGCCTTTTTGTCTCTAATAGCATGTTTTTCATTCCTCCTTCACACTCATCAAAATATCCTATATCTTTTTTCAAATCCCACATCATAATTTTATCCAGTTCATCACCACTTGTTTCATATAATCTTCCACTCCATTCTTATATCTCAGGTAAACTGCCTACCAGCGTAAGTCTCCATCCGAAGCTATCACTTTAACCAGCCTCTTGAATTGAAATGAAAAAACTTTATCCAATTCCCATAGAACACGGAACTGCGATCCCGGTGTTGGGCTGATGCAATGGTCATCCTTTTATTGACAACAACCCGGCACAGAATGAAAGCTTTTCATATTTCACTTGTGGGATAAATTTTATCAATTCATCCACTACAAAATAGAATTCTTCATCATCCCATTCCTCTTTATTATGTATGACTTCATCTACAAGCCCCTTTGAAAAATCTAAATCAAACCCTTTGCTATTAAGCAGCTTATTCTCTCCTAATTGCTGCTACACTACAGAACCGTAGCTTCCTGCACAGCTTTTTCCAGTTTCTCGACATAGGAATCCTCCGGCTTCTGTCCGCCACATAGATCAGAAATGCCTTTAAATCCCAAGGATGTCCCGCGAAATCCTATCAAAAAACTCCTTCACGAATTCTCCCTTGTTTAGTGAAATGTTACATCCTTTTTAAGCAGGAATGCTTCTTGTCTATTTCAAACCCATTCTTTTGATAAAAATTCAAGGTACTTTCTTTATTTGAACCGGTTTCCAGAAAAACTTTATAGCATCTGCGTTCCCTGGCTATTTCTGATGCTTTACCCAGCAATGCCGACGCATATCCCTTATTCCTGTAATCGGCATGCGTAACAACATTTTCAATCACTGCAAAAGGTCTGACATTATGTGTTAAGTTCTCAATAATCGCCATTTGTACGGAAGAAACAACTTTTCCGTCTTCTTCTGCCACCAGTAAATACATACTTTCATCTTTCTCAAACTTATCAAGAAGATATTGCCATAAACTCATATCCTGTTCTTCCTTAGGTGGATACTGGGTTAAGTATCTAAAATACAAAACCTTCAAATCATTTGCGTCTGTTCGTTTTGCTTTCCTGATATACATCATATATTTTCCTCCTATACCTGTAAAACATGCCATGCTTTATGTCTACCGTATTTTCCCGCAATCCGGGCTCGATGGACGGCCTGTTCTTCACTATATTCCGGTTCCGCCTTCAAGTCTTTGCTATAGCAGGCACAATAATACCTGGAATATAGCTTGTCGATTTCCGCTGAAAGGGCTGGATTGCCCTTATCCTGATATGGATGATTGGCAAATCTTGCGAAAGCTCTGATTATACTCTCTCAATCACACAGCTATGTTCTTTCTTCTTCGTGTCATAGCTGATTCCGACTATTATGACCTCGCCGTCGTAGTCCCTCAAAACTGCGGGATAATGCCTTTCCTTAATCTGCCTGATTGCGGAGCAATTATTCGCTCCCTCAGAGGCCTTATTCCATTTCAGCTCTACGGCCAAAGCCGGAAGCATTGATTTCCGTTTCGGAAGATACACAACATCCGCAATCCCCCTGCCTGACGGAAGCTCCTCCACTTTCAGATACTGGTCTGCCGCTGCAATATACGCAAACTTGATCACGTACCGCAGCGCCTGCTCATCATTATAATAAGCCGGCGCATACTGTGTGTCACGTATCTCTTCTATAACCTTTGCCACCGCCGTCCCATTGCCAGCGATGGTATCCTCCAGAATAGATATGGCAAACCGGAATTACTGATCAAAAGAATCGGCAATTCCAGTTTATCCAAACGGCATAAACCATTCGGGCACTAAATGTAACAGTACAGAATAAGAATTGAAAAACTGCGACATATTAAGATATTTAAAAGAATGGCTGCGTATGGAGGTACTGTAATAAATATCATGGGAGCGGCAGACGCTAAAAAGCATCTGCCACGTATCCAATGGAAATACTGCCTGTTACATTTTCCAGATCACCGTCTTTTGCCCTGAGAAACAATTTATAGGTTCCGGGTTTGGCAGGTGGGCCGAACTTCATACTTGCAACGCAATCCAACGATTCCCCTTCCTGCCGCTGATTCGATACGAAATAATACACGGTGTTCAGAAGTTCGTCTTCCGGTTCCGCAAAGCCCACCTGCATACAGTTTCCCGTTTCCGCATGAACGGCATACCAAAATCTATCTCCCTCAGACAGGGTGTATTCCCCCAGCCAAACCACTTCCCCATCCGCCACGGTTTCCAGATTGACCGGGATCATCTGTGGGTACCATGTTCTGCCTCCGCCGGCATTCTGCCCATTGTCGGCGTCATCCGCATCACCGCCATCCTCCTCGTCCTCATCATCATCGTCATGCTCCCTGTCCTTCGCATCACCGTCCTTATCCTCTCCATCTTCCCTGTCATCCTTTTTGTCGTCTTCCTCCCTGTCGTCCTCTCCAAACAGCTCAGTCACTTCCGCATCCGTCATATAAGAAACGCCAATAATCTGGTCATTCTCATCCCGGATGACCCTGATATTGACGATTCCCGCCGGGTTCATGTCCAGAGTGTAGAAGGATTTGTCGGCCCCCCGGATGTCCAGAAAAATGTTGACCAGCTGTCCCTGGTAGTAATAATTTTTCCCGTCCATGGCAATGCCTGCGGCCTCATATTCTGCTTTCTGCGCCTCTTCCCATTCTTTTTCCTGCTTTTCCTTCCGTTCGTCAAGTTCGTCCCCTCTGTCCATGTTATTATACAGCACAGACTGAAACCCCCAATTCCCGTCCTCCAGGGCTTTATCCAGCCATTCTTCCAGCGTCTCCTCGCTCATGTACATGGCCAGGACGGAAAACCAGGCAATGCTGCCATCCTCATAGCATTTTTCCGCATAGCGCCGGATCAAGGCGCAGTCCTCTTCCAGGCACCCCATCGCAGTCCCCCAGAACCCCAGCTTGTTATCGGCATAGATCCGATCCAGCCACTTGTCCTGCTCCTCCTGGTCCATTCTGGAGAATTCGATCTGAAACAGCGGCAGACTGCCGGCCTCATAGCAACGCTCCG
>OFFJ01002868.1_pt1 | contig 10567 bp, 8 predicted proteins | sample 1521261 | NCBI WGS metagenome assembly OFFJ01 (sample SAMEA3504122, study PRJEB24116) | mouse gut metagenome | biome: mouse gut; feature: mouse-associated habitat; material: faeces | place: Denmark | collected 2011 | reverse complement strand
AACTATGATTTCTGGTATGAATCCAGCCAGCTTCTTATCCGTCAGATGAAAGAGGCGAACAAAAAGAAAGAAGAAAAAATCAAGGAGTTACAAGATTTTATCTCCAGATTCAGCGCGAATGCTTCCAAGTCCAAACAGGCGACAAGCCGTAAGCGTGCTCTTGAAAAAATCCAGCTGGATGAGATCCGTCCTTCCAGCCGTAAATATCCTTATATTGAATTTAAGCCAAACCGTGAGATTGGTAACGATGTCCTTTTCGTAGAAGGCATCAGCAAAACCATCGATGGTGAAAAAATACTGGATAACATCTCTTTCACTTTGAATCATGACGATAAGGTTGCTTTCGTCGGCGGCAATGAGATTGCCAAGACAACACTTTTCAAGATTCTCACCGGAGAACTAGAGCCGGACGAAGGAACTTACAAATGGGGTGTTACGACTACACAGGCATATTTCCCGAAAGACAGTACGAAGGAATTTGACAGCGACTACTCCATCGTCGACTGGCTGACACAGTATTCCGAGGAAAAGGATGCTACTTATGTACGTGGCTTCTTGGGCAGGATGTTATTCTCCGGAGATGACGGTGTAAAACGCGTCAATGTGCTCTCTGGCGGTGAAAAGGTGCGCTGCCTGCTTTCTAAGATGATGATTTCCGGTGCGAACATCCTTGTAATGGACGAACCGACCAACCATCTTGACATGGAATCCATCACGGCTCTTAATAACGGTATGATCAAATTCCCTGGCGTTATCCTTTTCTCTTCTCATGACCATCAGGTTGTGGAGACCACCGCAAACCGTATTATGGAGATCATGCCAAACGGAAAACTCATTGATAAGATCACTACTTATGACGAATATCTTGCCAGTGACGAGATGGCCAGAAAACGTCAGGTTTATTCTATGACAGAAGAAGACAACTAGGAGGTGTCCTATGGAGAAGATTACAAGCTTTACCATTGATCATATTCAACTAATCCCGGGACTTTATGTTTCCCGTATGGATTACGTGACAGGTAACCCAATCACTACATTTGATATTCGTATCACGAATCCAAATGAGGAACCTGTTATGAACACTGCTGAGATTCATACCATTGAACATCTCGCAGCTACATTTTTGCGTAACCATGATGAGTATAAGGATAAAACACTTTATTTCGGACCAATGGGCTGCCGTACCGGATTCTATCTTCTGCTTGCAGGAGCATATGAATCCAAAGACATCGTAGATTTGATGAGAGAAATGTTCACATTTATCGCCAATTTCCACGGCACAGTACCGGGCGCATCTGCAAAAGACTGCGGAAATTATCTCGATATGAATCTGCCGATGGCAAGATATGTGGCAAGAAAATATCTAACTGAAGTACTTGAACATATTTCAAAGGAACAGCTTATCTATCCTAATTAACATATTATATCTAACATAACAAAAGAATTGTAATATATCTTAAAATGAAGCGTGAATCCATCTCACATGATATATTACAATTCTTTTATATCTTTTACATTTTCTTTTACAGTTTCTTTTTCAATATCACTTTCCGAATATAGGCAAAGGTCTTCTCTTCTCCGTTTTTTGCAAGCATCTTCAACATTTTTTCAAGCAGCGCTCTCGATTCTTCGTGCAGCATTAGATGATTCGCGCTTCTTTCATAGTATTCCCAGGGACTTCTGTCTGTATAGGTTCCTTTCATATACACTTTAGATGCCGCGATACGATCCATGAACATCTCTACCACATATTTTTTTGGCATTTTCATACCTGTCATCCCTTTTTCATCGCCGCTGCTGTAATCAATCCAGTATTCGAGATGATGCTTATTCCTTCCCTTATGATGAAGCCATGCAGAAGAATATCCCTTTTCTTCCCGTTCCGCATTATTCGGACTTCTTGTACCCTGATAATATCTGCATCCTACAAGAAACTCTACCGGGGTATATTTTGACAGGTCATGGAGAAGGCCCTGCTTGTAAAGTCCTACTTTAAAGCAGCCCTTCATAACTAATCGCTTATGATGTGTAATCGTACAAAAATGTTCATATGCTTTCATAACCGTTCTTCCTTCTATTCCTTAAAATAATTGTTTAGAACGGGCAGCCTGGAAGCTGCCCGCCTGTATTTATTTACCGATTAATATTGCTATGCTTCTGCCTTCGATCGCAATTTCTTTCGCATTCTGAATTGCTTCCGGCAGTTCGACTTCGGATGTCTGCATACAAAGATGCCATGTTCTGCCTTTTGGAAGGGTCGGAAGAGCAAATTCATGCTCTATCCAGTGCATATTATATGCAACAAAGATATATTCTTTGACCTCCTGACCACAATAATAGATACCAAGCTCCCTGCTTGAATACTCATCCGGCACACGCCATGCGCTCTCGCCATGATAAGAAATATCCGGGAATCCACAGCTTGTCTGATCCATTCCCTTGGCTTCCATCTTGGGATGTAAAATTCCATATTGTTTGCGGAATGCTATCAGTTCCTTCACAAATACAAACAGCTCTTTTTCTTTTTCGAGATTTTTCCAGTTAAGCCAGCTTATCGCATTGTCCTGACAATAAGCGTTATTGTTGCCTTTCTGGCTGTTTGCAAACTCATCCCCGGCAAGGATACATGGAGTTCCTTGCGAAAGTAAAAGTATTGCAAACGCATTCTTCATCTGCTTCTTGCGAAGCTTTACTACCTCTTTCTTTCTGCTTGGTCCTTCTACTCCGCAGTTCCAGCTGAAATTATAATCAGTACCATCCTGATTCTCTTCTTTGTTCTCTTCATTATGCTTATGGTCGTATGATACCAAGTCATTTAACGTAAATCCGTTGTGGCTCGTCAGATAATTATAGATGCCTTTTCTGCTGCTTAAATGTCTCAAATGCCACATCGCTTCGCCGACGCACCCTTCGTCTCCCTTTAGGAATCTTCTCATGCAGTTTGAAAATCCGTCCTGACGTTCCAGGATTTTCACCGCTTTCAGAAGCGGGTCTTTGCGAAACATCGTTATCGGAACCCTTTCCGGATTGAGAATGAACCCATCTACATGATATTCTAACATATAATAGCGCAGACACTCGTCCATCATCTGGAGTGGCACATCTTCTTCAAATGCCATATCTAAGACCACTTCGATTCCGGCGCTATGGCATGCCTTTATCATGTCCTTAAACTCTTTGACCGCACTTTTTCCGGATGCATATGCTGCTTTTGGTGCAAAGTAATATGCCGGTCCATATCCCCAGTAGTTGATCTGCTCTTCCAAAACCTCTTCAAATTCATATACCGGCATACACTGAATCTGGTTAATTCCAAGTTCTTTTAAATACGCAATCTTCTCCGCCAGTCCCTTAAATGTTCCTTTTCCTCTTACCTGCGAAGAGCTGTGTTTTGTAAATCCTCTTACATGAAGCGCATATGCAATTACTTCATTCGCAGGAATCTGCAAACGCCTGTCACCCTCCCAGTCATATTCACTTTCTGTCAATTTACCGCGAATCTCATGTCCGCTCAAATCTTTTTTCTCACCCCAGATGGATTTTCCCGCAATCTCTTTTACATATGGATCTAAAACTACCTCGCCGTCAATCTCATAATTATATTCATATTTTTTCGTTTCCAAACCTTCCAGTGCAATAAAACGCATTTCGCCAAATGCATCTTCCTCTTTCAGTTCAAACGTATATGTTGGGGTAATCTCTCCTGCTTTATACAGAAGCAACTGACATGTCTTCTTTTCCGGCACTGCTATCGAAAAATTCACAGAATCCTTTCCTATTGTCACGCCTACAGGCAATGGCTTTCCTTCTATTCTCTTCATGTCTCTACCTCGCTTGTTGTTCTATCATTATTTTTCGAATCCTATTCTTTATTATACATGAATTGTCGATTTTTTCCTAGATAAATAGCAAAAAAAGTATCAGTTTAGCCATATACAAAACAAAAAAGAGATTATACGTTTTTTGTACAATCTCTTCCTGATATTCTCTCATAAAATCTGATTTTCTGATTCCATATTTACTGCCAGCCATCAATTCCGTAAAGCTCCAGATTCTCTTTTGAAATCAGGAAAACACTCTCATATGTTTCCCGTATATAAGTTTCTCCGTTCAGCATATCCATAGCAACCCCTACTGCCGTCTTTCCGATATTGATCGGAGACTGCGCTGCCATTCCCGCGATCTGGCTGTCTGCTTTCTCAAGTTCTTTTTTTAAATCCGGTGAACCATCCACACTATAGATTTTAATATCTCCGCGATTCGCCGCTTTCGCTGCCACCAAAGCTCCAAGCGCCGTCGGATCATTTCCGCACATAACCGCTGTCAGCTCCGGATTGTCCTTGATGATCTTCTCAAATGCTTCCTTTGCCAAAGTCAAATCTCCTTTTGCATCCTCCCTGGCAACCACTTCAAATCCATTCGCCGCTTTCGCAATGGATTCTTCAAATCCGGTAATACGGTCATTGATGGAATTTTGTGTCGGGCATTCTAAGATTGCGATCTTTCCGCCTTGAGGAAAATCTGTGATCATCTTCTCACCGCATATGTAGCCTGCGTTTTTATTGTCTGAACCGACATATGCATCCACTAAATCAAATTCTTTTACCTGTGTATCAATATTAATAATCTTTACATCTGCCTCTTTTAACATATGAAGCACCGGCGTGATTGTCTCCCAGTCCACAGGGCTTAAGAAGATTGCATCAATTCCCTGTTCTATCATTTCCTGAATCTGTTCCTTTTGTGTATCCGAATCCAATTCCGGATCCATGACTATCATTGTAGAGCCAGCTGCCTCCACTTCTCCTCTGACTGCTGCCTCCAATGCAATAAAATACGGATTCTCCATCGTGATACAGGTAAATCCAAATTTATATTCCGGTCTCTCCTCCTCTTCGGATTTTTCCGGTACAATCGCATTATCCTGAGGACTTCCCACTTCCTTTTTGCATCCTGCCAGCACAAATACCATGACTGTAAGGATCAAAAGAAGCCTGCGTGTTCTCTTACCCATCATTCTTCCTCCTATGTAAAAATGACATCTATCTACATTCCCTCTTATTTTACTCATTTTTAACATAAAGTCAATAGTTTTTGTCCTTGCAATTTCGTATCCTATCTGATAGAGTTAGATATTAGAAAATGTAAAAGGAGATCAGACAAATGAGTGAACATGATAAACACGAACATTGTGACTGCGGCTGCAGCGAAGAATCTGTTACCGTAACACTGACACTTGATAATGATGAAGAGATTGAGTGTGCCATTTTAGTTATTTTGCAATCTGAAGAAACCGGCAATGAATACATCGCTCTTCTCCCACTCGATGAAAACGGCGAACAAGCCGGTGAGGATGTATACATCTATCGCTACATTGAGCATAAGGATGCAGAACCGGAACTTGAGAACATCGATTCCGATGATGAATACGAGATTGCGGCTGATTTATTCGATGAATGGCTTGACACCATGGAATTTGAAGAGTTAGACGCTAAGTAATTCTTCAACAAAACGGGAGGGATACATATCCTTTCCGTTTTTCTTTCGTACATAACTTATGACAAGCATCTTCTTTGCTCTCGTCATCGCCACATAGAACATTCTCCGTTCTTCTTCCATCTCCTCTTTTGTCTCCGCTTTTTTATATGGAATCACATCTTCGTTCGCCTCCATAACAAACACATGATCAAATTCCAAACCTTTGGCTCCATGCATCGTCAAAATACTCCCCGCCTCTTCTTCCTGCCAGCGCTGCTGCCCGATCATCTCCAGCTGAATACGGTATTTTTCAATGTATGTAAACCACTCCTCCAATGTCTTATATGCTTTTGCGCGTTCTTCCACTTCATCCAGTACGGCAAACACGTCTTCGGCTTTCATTTTACGTGTTCCGGCATACTCTTTGATATATTCATCATATCCGATACGTCTGCGAATATGCCGGATCGCCGTATAAGGTGTCATTCGCTCCATCATCTTTAAATCCCATTCCAACTGGTCAATACGCTCTAACATCCATTTCTTTTCCTCATAGTATTTGCGTAATTCCTCAAAGGAAACTTCCGGCTGATCCAGACATCCTCGCTCCAGATACCGAAGCGGCCGGTTCATGATTGCCAAAAAGTCTGTACGGCTTTTGTTTCCCATCGCAAGCCTTAGATAACTTTGTATGTCTTTTACCGCAAAATGGTCGTAAATATTGGTCATCTTCTCTTTCATACGAAACGGAATCTGATGTGCAAGCAGCTGTTCTACCAAAACGCCTGCATCCGAATTCGTGCGGAAAAGGACCGCTATCGTACGAAATGGAATTTCCCTTTGCTGCAGCGCTTGTATCCTGCCAAGCACATATCCTGCCTCCTCGCTGGCATCCCTGACTTCCTGTACATGCACTGGCATCCCTTGCGGGTTCGGTGTCGTCACAGACTTTTCGTATCGATTTTGATTATGCATGATCACTCTTGCCGCCCCATCTGTGATCGCCTTCGAAGAACGATAATTGACATCCAGAATATACCTCTTGGCATCCGGATACTCTTTTTCAAAATTCAAAATGAATTTCGGCTTTGCCCCGCGAAATTGATAAATGGACTGATCATCGTCACCTACTACAAAAAGGTTATTCTGCGGCGCCGCAAGCATCTTTAAAATCTCATACTGTATTTTATTAATATCCTGAAATTCGTCTACCAAAATATATAAAAATTTTTCCTGCCACATCCGAAGTATATCCGGCCGATTCCTAAACAAGTCATGGCACACGACCAGCATATCGTCAAAATCAATTTTCCGCCTGCCTTTTCGCATGCGTTCATACTCATTATAAATCCGTATGAATTCTTTCTTTCCGCAGGTTTTACATTCATAGTCCTCCAGCAAAACTCTGTTGTTTTTCACAATACTGATCTCGCTTACGATTCCATTTAAGAATTCCCGCTCTTCCTCCGGAAATATCTGTTCCTTTAACAAAATTTCTTTTAACATCATATGCTTTACATCTTCGGATAAAATATTGCTTGCATCCATCTTATATGCCCATTTTATGATGCCATAAAAAATACCATGAAAGGTCCCAAAGGTGACCTTGGTCCTTGTCCCTCCTGTTTTCTCCATGAATCGTTCTTTCATCTCGTTAGCCGCTGCTTTTGTAAACGTCACCACAAGAATCTTGTCCGGATCCACATGTCGTTTTTCGATCAGCTGTCTGGTACGCTCCACGATGGTAAACGTTTTCCCGGAACCCGGACCTGCAAGCACAAGGCAAGGTCCCTTATCGTGTAAGACCGCTTCTTTTTGTACTTTATTTAACTTTGCTTCCACTTCATACTCCCTTTCTTTTCTCTTTCTGCCATACAAACTTCTTTGCCAAAAGATAATCGCCTGACTTAAAAAGCCGGCGATTATCTTCTGTTACCAAGCATACGACAAAAACGTCCATTGGACGTTTTTGTCGTATATCTTTATTTACTTAACAATTCAATTCCCTTTTTGATACGTGCAATGGATTCTTCTTTTCCAAGAATCTCCATAATCTCCGTTGCGCCGCCCGGCGTATTCTGTTTGCCGGATACCGCGGTACGAACCGGCCACATAACATAACCGTTCTTACATCCTTTTTCTGCCACATATCCTTTTAAAGTCTCAAACAATGCGTCATTGCTGTAATCTTCCTGCGTCTCAAAAAGCGGCAGCACTTCACGCAGCACTTCCAAAGATGTTTCTTCGTTGGTTTTCATCTTTTTATGTGTGTACATTGCCGTATCATACTCCGGCAATGCTTCAAAGAAGTCAATCTGCTCTTTCAGATCAGGAAGTATTTCGATTCTTGTCTTTACCAAAGATGCGATTTTCTCCAAATCATAATCTTTGGTGATCACCTCTTCGATATATGGTTTTGCAAGTGCAAAAAATTTATCAAACTCCATTGCTTTTAAATATTCACCGTTCATCCATTTTAATTTCACAGTGTCAAATACAGCCGGAGATTTGCTCATATGGCGGTAATCAAATGTCTCTACCAGTTCTTCCAGGGAAAAGATTTCCCGGTTATCGGAAGGACTCCATCCAAGCAGCGCTACAAAATTGACCACCGCCTCTGTGATATATCCCTGTTCGATCAAATCTTCATAAGAAGAATGTCCGCTTCGTTTGCTTAATTTTTTATGCTCTTCATTGGTAATGAGCGGGCAGTGTACATACACCGGTACCTCCCAGCCAAACGCCTCATAAAGACGATTGTATTTCGGAGCAGATGAAAGATATTCATTTCCGCGGACCACATGGGTAATCCCTTGCAGATGGTCATCGACTACATTTGCAAAATTATAGGTAGGATATCCATCTGATTTGATCAAGATCATATCGTCAAGCTCTTCATTTGCCACCGTGATATCTCCATAAATCTCATCATGAAAAGTCGTCTCGCCTTCCGTCGGCATATTGATGCGGATCACATATGGCTTGCCTGCCGCTAAGTTCGCTTCTACCTCTTCTTTGCTTAAATGCAGACAATGTTTGTCATAGGCAACGATATCCTCGCCATTTACACTCTGCTTTAAGGATTCCAAACGTTCTTTATCACAAAAGCAATAATAGGCGTCGCCTTGCTCGATCAGTTGTTTTGCATACTTTAAATACAGGCCTTGTGCATTTCTTTCACTCTGCACGTACGGACCATATCCTTTGTCAATATCCGGACCTTCATCATGCCTAAGTCCTGTTTTTTCCAAAGTACGATATATAATCTCAAGAGCGCCCTCCACATAACGTTCCTGATCGGTATCTTCGATACGGAGAATAAAGTCTCCTCCTTCATGTTTTGCGATCAGATACGCATACAATGCGGTACGTAAGTTTCCAACATGCATACGGCCAGTTGGACTTGGGGCAAATCTTGTCCTTACTTTACTCATTTTTTCCACTCCTCTTCTTTCGATGTAAGCATTCTCGCTTATACTGCCTTCCCATTATAATACAAAGGAGTCTGTTCTTACAACCAAAATCTTACACTTTATCCGAAAATCCCGCTTTCAAAAATGCACGGTAGCATTTCACCGCCTCATAAATATCTGCCTTACTTGTCACCTCCCACGGTGCATGCATGTTAAGCACCGCAATTCCGCTGTCAATTACTTCCATCCCATATACTGCCAAAATATATGCGATGGTTCCGCCTCCGCCTGCATCGATCCTTCCAAGTTCCGCCGTCTGGAATTTCACATCATTGTCTTCCATAATCTTACGAAGTTCTGCAATATATTCCGCATTTGCATCGTTCGTCCTGCTCTTTCCGCCTGCTCCTGTATATTTATTAAATACCGGTCCGTTTGCAAAATACGCAGAATTCTTTTTCTCATACACTTCCGGGAACATCGGATCAAATGCCGCACTCACATCAGAAGAGAGCATCTTGGAATTGGCAAGTGCCCTGCGAAGTGCAAGCTCGCTATATGCTCCGGTCAAAGCCATCACCTCAGCCACCGCATTTTCAAAGAACTTAGAAGTCATTCCGCTGGCGCCTACACTTCCGATCTCTTCCTTGTCAACAAGAAGACAGCATGAGGTACGCTCTACTTCTTTCTCTTCTAGCATTGCAAACAACGACGTAAACGCGCACACGCGATCATCCTGCCCATAGCCAATGATCATGCTGCGGTCCAATCCGCATTCTCTTGAGGCTCCTGCCGGAACAATTTCAAATTCCGCGGAAAGGAAATCATCTTCTTCTATATTATACTGTTCTTTCAGAATATTCAGTACATTTGCCTTGACAGTTTCTTTGGCTTTTTCCTTATCTTCTTCTTTTTCAAAGGGAATACTGCCCACCAGCACATCCAGATTTTCCCCTTCTATGACTTTGGCAGCTTTTTTCTCAAGCTGGTCTGCGGCCAGATGAATCAGAAGGTCGCTGACGCCGAATACGGGATCTTCATCTTTTTCTCCCACATTGACGTTTACTTTTGTGCCGTCTTTTTTCACAATCACTCCATGAAGGGCCAGGGGCAGAGCCACCCACTGATACTTTTTCACGCCTCCATAGTAATGGGTATCCAGAAGGGCCAGCTCCGTATCTTCATAAAGGGGTACCTGTTTTAAATCCAGTCTCGGCGAGTCAATATGAGCTCCCAGGATATTCATGCCCTGTTCCAGAGGCTGTTTTCCGATGACAAACAGCGCCAGCAGTTTACCCATATTTTCCGCATATATTCTGTCCCCGGTTTTGATGGTTCTGCCGGAAGCCAGGATATCCTTTAAATCTTCAAATCCGGCGGCTCTGGCCTGAGCCACCAGCTCCGTCACGCATTCCCGTTCTGTTTTACAGTCTGAAATGAATTTTCTGTACTGCTCTCCGAAAGCAAATACCGCTTCCCGTTCCCCTTCCGGGTATTTTTTCCATGCATTCTTTCTTTCCATTGATAATTTCCTCCTGTTCATTCTGATTATTCCCATAACGGGTGGTTTTCTGAATCAGTCCTCTTCTTCCTCTTCATCTGATTTCTGAAGATTCTCCTGCACCCGGCGATACAGTTCTTTCGCCGCATTATAGCCCATTTTCTTCTGTCTGTGG
>OFFJ01002866.1_pt1 | contig 10569 bp, 8 predicted proteins | sample 1521261 | NCBI WGS metagenome assembly OFFJ01 (sample SAMEA3504122, study PRJEB24116) | mouse gut metagenome | biome: mouse gut; feature: mouse-associated habitat; material: faeces | place: Denmark | collected 2011 | reverse complement strand
GTGTAAGACTCCGGGAGCCTTAGCTTACCAGGGACCCCCTGAGTGAACCACGTGAAGCCGGGATCCATGCAAAAAGCAAGAGGAATTTATTGTTCCAGTGCACTGGGGTCATCCCAGACCCAAAGGAGAGGTGCCGATCCCCAGTGCCCATTCAGTGAGTTTTTATATTTCCACAATTTTGAAGTCAGAGAAACAAAAAGCGCTTTGGGCGGCATGAGAAAGCAGGCTTTTGATAAAAACGGAGAATGTTATGAACTTCGGGATGTTTTTGACGCCTATATCCGTTTTGGCGGAATGCCAGGTATTGCAGATATCGGGCTTGACCAGGAAAAGGCTCTCATTTTATTGGAAGGAATTTATTCCACCGTAATTGTACGGGATATTCTGGAGCGCGAAAATTTAAGAGGCCAAAGGCGCATTACAGACGCTGCTCTGCTGAAAAAGATTGTAATGTTCCTCGCTGACAATATCGGAAGCAATATTTCCGTCTCTTCCATAGGAAATATCCTTGAAAATGAGGGATTACTTGAAAATGGCAGGAGAAAAGGAACCCCAAGCGCTCATACGGTGCAGGCCTATGTGAACGCATTACTGGAATCGTACTTCTTTTATGATATCAAACGTTTCGACGTTAAGGGAAAAGACTTTCTGCGTACACTCGGCAAATATTATATCGTTGACATCGGACTGAGAAATTATCTTCTCGGATTCCGAAACCGGGACAGCGGCTATGTTTTGGAAAATATCGTTTATTTTGAATTACTAAGACGCGGCTATGATGTCTCTATCGGTAAGGTAAACAATATGGAAGTGGATTTCATTGCCGCCAAAGCAGATGACAGGCTGTACATTCAGGTAACAGAGTCTATGACCGACGAGGCTGTCCGCAAAAGAGAACTGGCCCCGCTGCAGAAAATCAATGATAATTATGAAAAGATAATTCTTTCTCTGAACACAGGAATGGATTCTTCCTACGATGGAATCAAATCAGTTAATATTATAGGCTGGCTGCTTGAAAGCTGAAACCGGGCATTTTCCAGTTCCGGCTGATTTCCCCCGCATGAAATCAGCCGGAAACAAACGCCGCCACGCTCCGCGGGCCAGCTTATTGTTAATTCAAATCCGCTTATTCCGCTGCCACCTGTTCATCTACTTTTCAGTGTCAAACTCCAGATAAGCCCCCTTCATAGGGCTGGCCGCCATTTCACTAAAAAGCCTAAGCACGCCATTTTTGTATTTAGGCTCCCGCCTCCTCCACTCTTTCTTTCTCTGCAAAAGCACGGCGTCCACCTCCTGCGGGCTCTTTCGCTCGCCTTCAATCCCTATGATATTGAGCTTTCTTTCCATCACGTCGATTTCAATCAAATCGCCCTCTCTTACCAGCGCGATAGGGCCGCCCTGCGCCGCCTCCGGGCTGCAATGGCCGATTACCGGCCCGGTAGAAGCTCCCGAAAAACGTCCGTCGGTAATCAGCGCAATGCTGCGTCCCAGCTCCGCGTCGCTGCTGATAGCCTCCGAGGTGTAGAACATTTCAGGCATGCCGGAGCCCTTCGGTCCCTCATAGCGGATAAACACCGCGTCGCCCTTCTGCACCTGATGCTTTAATACGGCGTCCAGGCACTCTTCCTCGCTGTCAAAGGGTCTTGCCCGCAAAACCGCCCTGAACATTTCCTTCGGACAGGCGGTATGCTTGATAACCGCGCCCTCCGGCGCCAGATTTCCTTTTAAAATGACGATGCTTCCGTTGGTGCCGATTGCCTTATCATAAGGACGGATAATGTCCTCTCTGGTAATTGATACCCCGTAGCGGCTGTTAAAATCCTGAAGCCACTTTTCGCACCGCTCATAAAAACCGTTCTTTCTCAATTCCTCTAAATTTTCACCCAGCGTCTTTCCGGTAACTGTCATCACATCAAGATGGAGGCGCTCTTTGATTTCCTCCATAATCGCCGGAACGCCGCCCGCGTAGTAAAATACCTCCGCCGGCCATCTGCCTGCCGGACGAACGTCCAGAAGATAACGTGCTCCCCTGTGCAGTCGGTCAAAGGTATCCCCCGTGATTTCAATCCCGAACTCATGGGCAATCGCCGGAAGATGCAGAAGGCAGTTGGTGCTGCCGGAAATTGCCGCATGGACAAGAATGGCGTTCTCAAAGCTTTCCATTGTCACGATATCTCCGGGACGCATTCCTTCCATCGTTGCCAGCTTCACCGCCTGCCTCCCGGCCTGCCTTGCAAAGGCATGAAGGTCGGGGCTCTGCGCCGGCATCAGCGCGCTTCCGGGCAGCGCAAGTCCCAGCGCCTCCGCCATAATCTGCATGGTTGACGCCGTCCCGATAAAAGAGCATGCCCCGCAGCCCGGACAGGCGTTGCATTTCGCCCAGTTTAACTTCTCCTCGTCGATTTCGCCTCTCTGGTACTTTGCGCTGTACATGCCAAGCTGCTCCAAGGTGAGCATTTCCGGGCCCGCGTTCATGGTTCCTCCGGGCACCACAACCGCCGGAATGTTCAGCCTTGCCAGTCCCATCAGACTGGCGGGCATTCCCTTGTCGCAGCTTGCCAGATAGACACCCCCGTCAAAGGGCGTGGCGCTGCCGTGGATTTCTATCATGTTGGCAATCATTTCCCGGCTTGCCAGGCTGTAGTTGATGCCGTCGGTTCCCTGGCTCTCGCCGTCGCAGATATCCGTTGCAAAGTATCTCGCCCCGAAGCCGCCCGCCTCGGCAACCCCTTTTCTTACTTCCTCCACCAGAAGGTTTAAATGGCCGCTGCCCGGATGGCTGTCCCCGAAGGTGCTTTCAATCATTATCTGAGGCTTGCTCAAATCCTCCGGCTTCCAGCCGGTTCCTATGCGGAGCGGGTCAAGCTCCGGCGCCAGTTTTCTCATTTTTTGGCTGATTAATTCCATGGTATTCTCCTTTCCATTTTCGTGTAAAATCTGATTTTATTTCTGCGGGCATGCCTGCATGCACATTTGACGACTGCCGCAGGGGTCAATACCCCGCAGCTCTGCTACGTTGCAAGTTCGATGCCCCGTCAACTTGCTGCGGGGTTTTTGACTTTGTTCAAATTACTAATGTCCGTCAACAGAAATCCACATCCTCCATCTCTTCTCTCCTCCCCGCCCTGACCCGGCATATGTCTCTCCGCCCTGTCAGAATCCCTTTTCCTCCCTTATCTCCCTGCAGGGCAAAAAGCTCCGGGAGCAGCTCCTGTGAAAAGACGGCCGGGTTCCCGCTTTTTCCATCCCACTCCACACAGCCTCCGGCAAAACCGCCCTCCGTGGTCTCCCGAAGCAGTCTGACGACGGTTTTACTGCTGATATGGGGCTGGTCGGCCACGCAGAACAGATAGTAGTCTGCGTCAGGACATGGAAACGGCAGACTGCCGCCGGGCTGTACTGCAAACCTGTCATCGGATGACAGGCTGATGCCTGCGTCAGGTCCCATAATCCCCGCGCGGATGGAATAAGATATCCCCATATGGCTGTCCGGGGATTTGACTGTGGCAACTCTTTCCTTTTCAATTACCCGTCTGCGCCCCTGCACATATTCCTCGATTTCGGCATAATTCGTCACCACCGTCAGCGACGTCTCCTCCATCTCCTCCAAAACCTGAAAGAGCGCCTCCACCCCATAGCAAAACATGGGTTTTCCGTCAATTTCATATAAAAGCTTATTACTTCCAAAACGGCGGCTGTTGCCAGCCGCCAGATAAATCATCCTAATTTTCATGAGCCAGAATTCCCTTTAATACCTTTTCGGGGGTGATGGGAAGCTCTCTGTGCCATACCCCTGTAGCATTGTAGATAGCATGGGCGATTGCCGGGGAGGGTGTGTTGATGACGATTTCCCCGATGGACTTCGCCCCGAAGGGCCCCGTTTCCTCGTAGCTGCTCTCAAAATCAACCCGCAGCCTTCCGATATCCAGCCTTGTGGGGATTTTATACTGCATAAAGGAGTCCTCGTAAATCCGGCCTCTCTCATCATAAGTCACGTCCTCGTAAAGCGCCATACCGATTCCCTGGGCAAGCCCTCCTTCGGTCTGAACCTTCACCAGATTGCTGTTAAGGGGCGTTCCGCAGTCCACCACCGCCACATAATCAATCAGCTCCACGGCTCCGGTTTCCTTATCCACTTCCAGCTCCGCCATACCCGCCATAAAGGGCGGCGGGGACGTAGGGGAGGAATGGCTCACCGTCACCTGAACCGCCTGGGTGTTCCCATTCATGGATTTTGCCGCAATCTCTCCCAGGGATACCCTAGCCTTTCCGTCCGCCGTTTCGATTCCGTCGGAAATAAAAACCAAATCCGACGCCGGACGGGAAAGCAGCTCCGAAGCAATGACGCGCATTTTCTCTTTCAGCTCCCGGCAGGCCCGTTCCACCGCTTTGCCCGTCACATAAGCCGTACTGGAGGCGTAAGAGCCGGAATCATAGGGCGAGGAATCCGTGTCCGCGCCGTACACCACGATATCGTCCACGCTGCATTCCAGACATTCCGCCGCCACCTGGGCAAGGGTGGTGTCGCACCCGGTTCCCATGTCCGCCGCGCCGATGGAAAGGGCATAAAATCCGTCGTCGTTCAGCTTAATCGTTGCGGAGCCCACGTCCATCCCGGAAATACCGGAGCCCTGCATTCCAAGAGCCACTCCCTTTGCCCGGACTTTTCCGTTCCCCATGTCCCGCACAGGGGGCTTTTCGTCCCATCTAAACATCTCCTTTGCCCGGGCCATGCATCTGTCCAGCGCGCAGGCGTTCATCACCTCTCCGTAATAGGAGGGCACCTTTTCCCCCTCCCGCACCATATTTTTTTCCCTGATGGCAACAGGGTCGATGGAAAGCTTCGCCGCCAGCTCGTTGACCATGCTTTCCATGGCGAAAATCCCCTGAGTCGCCCCATAGCCGCGATAAGCGCCCGCCGCCTGCACATTAGTATAAACCACATCATAGGAAAAGCGGTAAGCCTCCAGATTCCGGTTATACAGCGGAATGGATTTGTGACCGGAAAGCCCCACCGTGGTAGGGCCGTGTTCCCCGTAGGCTCCCGTGTTTGACAGGGTATAAAGGTCGATGGCCCGGATGGTGCCGTCCTTCATGGCTCCCATCCGCACCGTAAGCTCCATCTCATGCCGGGGAGAGCCTGCGGTCTGGCTTTCCTGCCTGGTGAAAATCAGCTTTGCCGCCTTTTTTGTTTTCCAAGTGACAAAAGCCGGAAAAACCTCGGTCACACAGGTCTGCTTTGCGCCGAAGCCGCCGCCGATTCGCAGCTTTGTCACGCGGATTTTTGACTTGGGGATATCCAGCGCGTTGGCCAGAATTTTTCGCACATGAAACACTATCTGGGTGGAGCTGATAACGTGAAGCCTGCCATAAGTGTCCATACAGGTATAGGTGCGGAAGGTTTCCATCATGGCCTGCTGGTTTGCCTTTGTGTGATAGGTGTTTTCCAGAACCAAATCGCATTCCTTCAAAATCCTTTCCACATCTCCGTCCCCGTCCGAGCCGGAAGCGCAGAGGTTCCGGCGGTTGTCCGCTCCCACCTGACACAGGGCTTTCCAGTTTTCCTCAGGGTGAACCAGCACCTTTCCGTCCTTTGCCGCCCGTAAGTCGAACACCGGCTCTAAAACCTGATAATCCACTTTAATCAGCTTCAGCGCCTTATCCACTGCCTTTTCGTTTTCCCCGGCGACAATTGCCACCGCGTCCCCCACAAAGCGCACCCTCCTGTCCAGTATCAGCCTGTCGTAAGGGCTGGGTTCGGGATAAGTCTGTCCCGCCATGGTAAAACGCTTTTCCGGCACATCCTTCCATGTGTAAATCGCCTCGATTCCCGGCACCTTCATGGCAGTCTCCGTGTGAATCTCCTCTATCCATGCATGGGCATAGGGACTGTGAAGCACCTTCACAATCAGACAGTCAGCGGGCGCAATATCGTCCACATACACCGGTTTTCCGCAAAGAAGCGCCATAGCGTCCTTCTTTCGCACCGGTTTTCCGACCACGGAATTTTCCTTTCTCTCCATCACCCGGACGCTCCTTTCTCTTTTTTATAAGCCAGATATGCCATAATCCCCCGCATCTGACCCTCATAACCGGAACAGCGGCACAGATTTCCGGCAAGATACTCTTTGATTTGCTCCTCTGAGGGAATCTTCCAGTCTTTGGAGCCCTCCGCAGAAAATTCACCGCTGCCTTTTTCCGAAACCTTTGTAAAGTTCTCCCCGCAATACTCCCTGAACATTGCAATGGCGTTCATCATAAGCCCCGGATTGCAGAAGCCGCACTGTTCCGCCCCCTGGTCGGCAATGAACGCGCCGAATTCCTCCGCCTCCTTTTGAAGCCCCTCGAGGGTCGTTATGCGGCGCCCCGCCGCCCTTGCCGCCAGAATACTGCAGGACAGAACCGGCTTTTCATCCATAAAAACCGTGCACAGCCCGCAGTTTGATGTCTCACAGCCGCGCTTAACGCTGGTCATTCCCTGTTTTCTGAGAAAATCAAGAAGAATCTCATCCGGCTCGATTTCTCCCTTTACCTTCTTTTCATTTATCCACAATTCTATCTGCATTTTCGCTCCGTCTTCTCCTCTATCTAAAATGCTCTGTGCATTTCCTCTCCTGTCCGCATTCCCGCAGACAGGAAAATCTGCGCTTCCATCACTCTCCGCCCTGATTCCCGCACGCAGGAAAATCTGCACTTCCATCACTCTCCGCCCTGATTCCCGCGCGCAGGAAAATCTGCGCCTCTATCGGATTTCCGCGGCGGAAAGCAGCGCCCGCCTCGTAAGCGTCTCCGCAAGCATGCTCCTGTACTCCCCGCTTCCCCGCAGATTGCTCCCTGTTTTCACATTTTCCTTCACATACCGTCCAAAGGCCCGGGCTGACTCCGGGGTTATCCCGTCTTTCAAAATCCCCTGCTCATCCCGCAGACAGACCGCTTTCATGGGGCGCGCCCCGACACAGCAGCGGGTTTCCTTTTCCTCTAAGGAAACACAGCAGTTCAGCACCGAAAAATCGGTTCGGGAATTTCGGAAGGACTGCCAGCCAATCCTTTGTTTTTTCCCCGGAAAAATCACATGGGTAAGGATATCTCTGTCAAAGGGCATCCGGGCGAATTCCTCCACCGTCACAATTCCGCCGTGATAAAGCTCCGCCTTTGCCCCTGCCGCCATAAGAAACGTCAGCACATCGGAAAAACCGAACCGTCCGAAAAGGCTGCCTCCCACGGTGGCCAGATTGCGGAACTGAACGCCCACAATATCCCTGACGCAATCCTTTATCGCGCCGTCTGTAAGCCGGTTTAAGCCTTCATGCTTTTCAAGCTGGCGCAGCGTGGCCATTGCTCCGATTCTGTAGCCTCCACACATCTCCGCCGCCTCCCTTATCCCGTCCGGCGTTCCCGGCGTGCTGTTATCCGCCATAGTCTTTGGCATTCCCGGCGCACCGTTATCCGCCATAGCCTCCGGCGTTCCCGGCGCACCGTTATCCGCCATAGCCTCCGACGCTTCCTTCGGGATTTCCTCTATCTTATCCAGCGAAAGGGCGGATAAATCAATGGCTGTATTCACCCGGCGGCTGCCTAGCCTTAGCCAGAGCATCCCGCCAAGGATAACGTTTCCTTTTTTCTGATTCAGGTCATAGGCTTCCTCCAGCGATTCCGCCCTGACATACTTTGCTATCTCTAACAAGCGCTAACCCTCCTGTTTTGCTGTTTCATTATCTTTGGGTAAAAAAAGGTTCAACAGTATCGCTACAATTGCCGCCGGCACGATGCCTGAGCCTCCGAAAATCAGGCTTACCGCCTGGGGCATCTGGCTTAAAATGGCGCCGTTTGCTCCGATTCCGTAGCCAAGCCCTAAGGAGACGGAGACAATGGTCATATTTCTCGGAGTGAGGGGCTCCTTTACCACCAGCTGAATACCGCTGATAACAATAGAGGCAAACATCATCACCGCCGCCCCGCCCAGCACGCTCTGAGGCATAATGGAAATCAGAGCCGCCAGCTTGGGGAACAGGCCGCAGGCAATCAGGAAAACGGCGCCGCAGGCCAGGGCAAAGCGGTTTACAATCTTTGTCATGGTGACCAGACCTACATTCTGGCTGAAAGAGGTATTGGGCAGTACGCCGAACAGAGCCGCAAAGGAAGAACCGATTCCGTCGCAGACAACGCCGCCGGAAAGCTCCTTATCCGTGGCTTCCCTGCCGACTCCGCCTTCCATCACCCCCGAGATATCCCCTACTGTCTCTACTGCCGTCACCACAAACATAATCAGCACAGGGGCGATTGCTTTCATAGAAAACACCGGTTTTACCGGCATGAATTTCGGAAGGGAAATCCAGTCCGCCTCCGCTACCTTTGACCAGTTTAAGACCCACGCCTTTGTCACCGTCTCGCCCTCCGCCGTCACAAAGGTGGTATCCAGAAACAGCCCCATCAGCATGGCAATAAAATAGCCTGCGATAATTCCGCACAGGATACAGGAGGAGCTTGCCATCCCTTTCAGATAATGCTTGAAAATTAAAATCACAACAAGGACAATTGCGCCCAGAAGAAGATTTTCCGCAGAGCCGTAGTCCTTCGCCGCGCTTCCGCCGCCAAAGGAACCCACGCCGACGCCAATCAGGGATAAGCCGATGGAAAGCACCACCGTTCCGGTAACTACCGCCGGAAGAAGCTTTCGCATGGGCTTGATGCAAAATCCCAGAATACCCTCAAAAAGCCCTCCTATCAAAGATGCGCCCATAATCGCCCCGTAGGCGGCAACGCCGCCGCCCATCACATTGGTAACGCTCTGGAAAACGCCGATAAAGCCCGAGCTTGTCCCCATAATAATGGGAACCTTGCCGCCGATTGGGCCGATGGCGTAAAGCTGCACCAGCGTCACGATTCCGGCAACCAGCATGGCGTTCTGCAGAAGGCTCACCTGCACCGCCATCAAATCCTCCGCGCCTCCCAAAGCCGCGCAGAGATTGGTGATAATCAAAAGAGGGGTCAGATTTCCCACAAACATGGCAAGAACATGCTGCAGCCCCAGCGGCACAGCCTGCTTTAGCGGGATTCTCCCCTCAAATTCATAAGGCGTTGTGTAATTTTGTTTTTCTGTCTGTTTTTTCTCCATCGTTTCCTCCTCATAAGTAAGCTTTCACGGCATGGTTTATGGGGAAATTATAACAGATGACCCCCGCTTTGTCACTTGGACAGAGCCGGTTATTTCTTTTAATTTTTCCGCTATTTCCCGTTCCGTCTCCTTTCCGGGACAAACCGTATCCGCAAATCTCCCTTCCCGCATCAGAAACACCCTGTCGCAGTAAGACATGATTAGGGACGGGTCGTGAAGCACCAGCAGTCCCGCTTTTCCCTTTTCCCCGGCTGTCAGCCTCATCTTCTGTAAAAGGGCGTGCCTGTGCTTAAAATCCAGGGAGTTGTCCGGCTCGTCCATCAGAAAAACCGGCGTGTTTTGAAGCAGCAGCCGCCCCAGCAAAACCAGCTGCTTCTGCCCCTGGCTCAACGAACCAAAATACTTTGAAAGAAAGCCTTCAAGCCCAAGCTCCCTCACGACCCTTTCCTTTTCCGATTGCAGCGCGGCCCCCGGCGGCCGAAGAAAACGCAGCCTGCCGTACCATCCCATCTCCAGAACCTCCTCCGTCAAAAGCCCTTCCGGCACTTCCGCGCCCGCAAAAAACATGGAAACATATTCCGCCCGTTTTCTGGCCGTCATGGGGACAATATCCTGTCCCCCTATGGATACTCTGCCCAAAACCCCGGATATCAGCCCCGCAATTCCTTTTAAAAGCGTGGTTTTTCCGCAGCCGTTTTCCCCGAAAATCCCCACGGTTTCCCCCGCCTTAACGGAAAAGGAAATATTCTCAACGATTCTCTGCTTTCCGTATCCGGCGCAGAGGTTTTCCACACGCAAAAGCTCCATCACAATTCCTTTCCCCACAGCCTGCTTTCTTCCACGCCGAACCGGACGCCGTCCCTGCTCCCGACAGGCAGCTTTTAACCGGTCTTTGCCGTTCTTAGAAAGTAAAACAGAAAGGGCGCGGCGCAAAGGGTGGTAAAAATACTCAGCGGCAGCTCGCCGTCCGTAACGCTCCTGGCGAAGCAGTCCGCCGCTACCGTAAGGATTGCGCCGGTAAGCATACTCATCCACAGATAAGCCCTGTTTTTTCTGCGCAGAAGCAAATAGGCTCCGTGAGGCGCAAGCAGTCCCACAAAGGCAATCACTCCCGTTACGGCAATCACACCGGACACAGAAAGGGTGGCAAGGGTAAGGAGCAGCAGACGCATTTTTCCTGCAGACAGTCCCAGCATACTTGCCTGCTCGTCCCCCAGGCTAAGGAGCACAATCTCTCTGTGGAACAGTATAAGCAGCAACAGACAGGGAAAGCAAACGGCGCAAACGCCGGCCGCCTTTGAGGCGGTGACGGCGGACAGGCTTCCCATGGTCCAGAACTCAATGGCCGCAAGCTTTCCCTCGGAGTCCGCTCCGTGCTTTAGCAACATAACCGCCGCGTCCGACAGAGAGGAAATCAGGATTCCCCCCAAAATAAAGCTGCCGGGGCGGTTGCC
>OFFJ01002865.1_pt1 | contig 10569 bp, 6 predicted proteins | sample 1521261 | NCBI WGS metagenome assembly OFFJ01 (sample SAMEA3504122, study PRJEB24116) | mouse gut metagenome | biome: mouse gut; feature: mouse-associated habitat; material: faeces | place: Denmark | collected 2011 | reverse complement strand
GAACGGCGGCAGCCATGAGACCGCCGCCTGGGATATTTACTTTGACGGCGAGAGCCTGCTGGTCTGTGAGCGGAGCAGCGACGCCGCGGCTTCCCCGAATGGCATCCTGGAGCCCGACCCGGGACAAACGGTCCAGGACGCCTGGGACGCGATCAGGGACGACGGATTCCTGACCCTTACCCTCCGGACGGCGGATGGCGTGGGCGGCGGGACCTGTCCCAATCTCGGATATAACCGGCCCAGGGACCTGATGTCCGATTATACCTGGGAGGCCCTGACAGAGCCTCCTCCCAATCCCAGAGAAACCAGCATTTTGACAGTCAGCGCCGGGGATATATCCCTGACCTTCTGCGAGGCCCCCCGGCTGGTACTCTGCATGACCGGTACCGAGAGTTCCTGGTACCGCGTCACCTATACGGGACAGGAGGACCCCTTTGCCTGCGAGATGTTCGCATGGTTCCGGCGGTGGTACGACGAGGCGGAAACGGGCGCCATGAGAGCGGCCATCCCTGCCATCCCCGATGACGGCCGCAGCCGTGAGGAGATCGCCCGGGAGTGGGTGGAAGCCAGCGAGGGGACGCATCTGAACGTCACCAGCGGCAGCAAATGCAAGTGGACCTACATGGACATTCAGAATGTGGACACCCACTACTGGGATGATGTTGACATGACGGAATTCCTGACGGAGTACAGGGAGGCCCGCGGCGCGCAGGATGTGTTCATATTTAACTACACCGCAGTCTTTGTCCCGGAGGGCGACCCCCACTGGTTCATGGCAGGCAACACCGGGGAGTACGAGGGTACGGACGCCCCGGAGGGCGCGCTCCAGTGGTGGATGTGCGGCTACATGTACCTGCTGGAGGACGGCTGGCACTGCGACGGTGTGGGCACCGGACCCTGATACCAACTGCATATGAGCGAGCCGCGGGAAACTATTTTCCTGCGGCTCGCTCTTTTTGCTTGACAGAACGGGGTGGAGCGAGTATTATTGAATAGGATTTTTGTCGGCGGATAAAAAGGGGTATCCGCCGATTATTTCCAGGTCCGGCGCGGCCCGCCGGACAAGCCAAAACCCCCATGCCATAAAGCAAAACACAGGAATAGGAGGAAATTTACCGTTATGCCATGGCAGCAAACCGTGATTACCCTGGTGATCGCGATCGTTGTGGCGGTCATTTTCTTCTGGCTCGGCATCCACTACCGCAAGAAGGTAGGGGAAAAGGAGATCTCCAGCGCGGAGGAGGAAGCCCGGCGCATTATCAACGAGGCGATCAAGGGCTCCGAGAGCAAGAAGCGGGAAGCCCTGCTGGAGGCCAAGGAAGAGATTCTGCGCAGCCGCACCGAGTACGAGAAGGAAGAGAAAAGCCGCCGGGCCGACCTGCAGAAGCAGGAACGCCGCTTACAGCAGAAGGAAGAGAACCTGGACCGCAAGACCGAGAACATCGAGAAGAAAGAGGAGGCCCTGACCGCCAAGCACGCCGCCGCGGACAAGGCACAGGAGGAGATCGACCTCATCAAGCGCAGCCAGACCGAGATGCTGGAGCGCATCTCCGGCTTCACCGTGGAGGAGGCCAAGCAGTACCTCATCTCCCAGGTGGAGGGCGAGGTCACCCATGAGACGGCGCTGAAGATCAAGGAGATCGAAGCCCGCGCCAAGGAGGAAGCCGACCAGCGCGCCAAGGAGATCGTCGCCACCGCCATCCAGCGGTGCGCCGCCGACCACGCGTCCGAGATCACCGTCAGTGTGGTTCCCCTGCCCAATGACGAGATGAAGGGCCGCATCATCGGCCGGGAGGGCCGGAACATCCGGACCATCGAGACACTCACCGGCGTAGACCTCATTATCGACGACACGCCGGAGGCCATCACCGTCTCCTGCTTCGAGCCCGTGCGCCGCGAGGTGGCCCGCGTGGCTCTGGAGAAGCTGATTGCCGATGGGCGCATCCATCCCACCCACATCGAGGAGATGGTGGAGAAGGCCAAGCGGGAGGTGGACGCCGTCATCAAGAGCGAGGGCGAGCGCGCCGCCTTTGAGACCGGCGTCCGGGGCCTGCACCCGGAGGTCCAGAAGATGCTGGGCCGCCTCCATTACCGCACCAGCTACGGGCAGAACGTCCTCCAGCACTCCATCGAGGTCAGCCACATCGCGGGCCTCATGGCCTCGGAGCTGGGACTGGACGTCCACGCCGCCAAGCGGGCGGGACTGCTCCACGACATCGGCAAGGCTCTGGACCACGAGTACGAGGGCACCCATGTGAACCTGGGCGTGGAGTTCTGCCGGAAGTACAAGGAAAAAGAGGACATCCTCAACGCCATCCAGGCCCACCACGGCGACGTGGAGTGCAAGACCCTGATGGCCTGCCTGGTCCAGGCGGCGGACGCAGTGAGCGCCGCCCGTCCCGGCGCACGGCGGGAGAATCTGGAGAACTATATCAAGCGCCTGGAGAAGCTGGAGGAGATCACCGGCACCCACCCCGGCGTGGAGAAGAGCTACGCCATCCAGGCGGGCCGGGAGGTCCGGGTCATGGTCCGTCCCGAGCAGGTCAGCGAGGACCAGATGGTCATTCTGGCCCGGGATCTGGCCAAAAAGATCGAAAGCGAGCTGGAATACCCCGGACAGATCAAGGTCCATGTCATCCGGGAGACCAAGGTTGTGGAGTACGCGAAATAGTACGTCCCAGGGGACGAAATGAAGGGCACGGCAGACCAACCGGTTTGCCGTGCCCTCTGTTATTACATACTTCCCAGCAGCTCCATGCAACGCTCCCGGTACATCTCCTGCACCCAGGGAAGTTCCCCCAGGCCGGTGAAGACGCACGAGACGGTATGCCCCGCCTCCTCCAGGCGGCGCTTCCAGGTATCCGCCATATCGCTGCGGGCATGTTCCCCCGCGACCAGCATCAGGGGGACCAGCCGGATATGCCGGGGGCCTCCTGACGCAAGCTGGCGGACCACATCCTCCAGGGCGGGCCAGCCCTCCACGGTGCCTACCGGCATGTCCTCACGGCCCTCCAGACGCAGGGCGGTCTGGAGGGCGGGATAGACCGCGTTGGCGAAATGCTCCGTGCCATGGCCCAGAAGAACCACCGCTCCGCCGTCCTCCTGCGGGTACGTCTCGCCAAGTCCTGCGGCGAACCGCCGGAGGTCTGCCGTGTCCGCCAGCAGGGGGCGGCCCACGGTCAGGGCGTCAAATCCGCCGGAGAGGGCTTCCGCTTCGGCCCGGAGCCTGTCGTACTCAAAGCCGTAGAGCAGATGGGTGGGCTGCACCGCTGCCCGGCGGACGCCTTTGGAACGCAGGCACTCCAAAGCCTCCGGCAGGCTGGGCACATCCTCCCCCCGTTTGGCGAGGATGCGCCGGATGGTGGGGCTGGTGAAGGCCCGGACCGTCTCCCAGTCCGGGGCGGTCCGCCTCAGGACATCTTCCACCGCCGTGACGGCCCTGCGGGCCTCCGGGACGCTGGTGCCGAAGCTGACAAGGACTAATCCACTCCTCATATCAACCGGCAATGCCCCGGAAGCGGAAACGGAAGGTCATTTCCTCCGCCGGAAGCAGATACTCGGGACGGGGCTTTGCGCCCCAGCTGTCGTCCCCGCCAAGACCCATCTGCATGGCGGAGGCGCGAATCACCGTATGGTGGACGGCGGGCAGCTCATGGGGATGGGCGGCGTTCTCCAGCTCGGCGGGGGTCCAGGGCAGGGCGGAGAAGTTCATTCCGTCGCCCTCGAACAGCAGGCCCAGACCGTCTTCGTCCGTGACGGCGGCCCAGCGGACATTGGCGTGGTTCCCGCACTCCTGGGGCTTCAGGTAGGGGGCAAGGCTCGCCTCCGCAGTGGTCTCCCAGACGCCCAGCTTTCCGCCGGACTGCCGGTCCCAGTAGGTAGGTTCCGGGCCGGGGCCGTACCAGCGCAGGCGGTGGAAGTCCGCGTCCATTTTCAGCGTCACGCCGAACTCCGGAGCGGGCCCCAGCACCTTGGGAGCATCGGAGGACAGGGTGGTCTCCACCGTGCCGTCCGCAAACACCCGGAAGGACAGGCGGCAGGAGGCCGCGGGAGTGGTGGGCATCTGGTAGAGATAGGCCATCTCCACCCAGTTGTCCTCACGCCGGACGCTCCAGGTCTGCTCGCCGGGTTTCAGCCCATCGGGGTTCTGGTTGACGGGATAGAGGCTGGCCAGCTTCCACTGGGCGAAGCGGACGGGGGCCTTACAGCCCCGGTCGTTATCCGTGGCCGCACGCCAGAAGCTCGGCACCAGCATGGTTTTCAGCATTTCCCGGCCGTGATAGCGGTAGGAGATGATCCCGCCCATGGTCTTGGAGAACAGGACGTGGAAATCCTTTCCCCGGACGCCCAGGTTCCAGGCGCCCTCAATGACCTCCGGGGCCTGGTCCGGGTGGACCGGAAGGGGTATCCGGCCGCCGGACCACTGGCCGAAGGCAACCTCGTGGCCCTTTTTTGCCCAGTCCTCATCCCGGCGCAGCCGGAAGGAGACGGCAACCGTATATTCCGTGTCCAGCGACTCCGGCCACAGGGGCAGGGGATAGGTCCGCCGCTCTTCCGGGGGGACGTCGGTCTCCAGGGGTTTTTCCGCCAGCAGGACGCCCTCCCGGCAGAGCCGCACCACGCACGCGAATTCCCCGCTGCCGGTGAAAAGGTTTCTGTTGACAATCTCCACGGTCCGGTCGGAGACATGGACCTGCAAATTCTGGTAGAGATACTTGACCTCCTGCATCTTGGCCGTGGGGGCGCGGCTGAGGCTGTCCACGATGCCGTCGCCGCTGAAGTTGCCGTCGTGGGGGCGGTCGCCGAAGTCCCCGCCGTAGCCCTGATAGCAAAGGCCGTACCGGTCCTTCCAGGTGACGGCCTGGTCGATATAGTCCCAGATGAACCCGCCCTGATAGGACGGCACCTCGTCCGTCAGGCGGATATACACATCCTGCCCGCCGAAGGAGTTGCCCATGGCGTGAGCGTACTCACAGGAGATGGCGGGCCGGGAGGAGTCCTTCTCCAGCGCCGCCCGGAGGCGCTCGGCAGGCCAGTACATGCTGCTGAAAATGTCGCTGGTTTTGGCGTAGTCCGGATCCTGATGGAGACTCTCATAGTGGACAGGCCGGGTGTCCATGGTGTGAAAATAGCCGGAGGCCGCCAGAAGGTTGTCCCCGCCTGCGGACTCGTTGCCGCAGGACCAGATGAGAACGCTGGGCCGGTTCCGGTCCCGGCGGAGCATGGCCTCCGCCCGGGCGATGACCGCCGGGCGCCACTGGGGGGCGCTCCCGGGAATGTGGTCCTCCCGAGGGATCAGGTTCCGGTCCCGCATCTCCCAGCAGCCGTGGGACTCCAGGTTCATCTCGTCAATGACGTACATGCCGTACTTGTCGCACAGCCGGTAGAAAAAGCTCTGGTTGGGGTAGTGGCTGGTGCGGATGGCGTTGATGTTGTTCTGCTTCATGGTGCGGATGTCCAGCTCGGTCTCCGCCTCGGTGACGCAGCGGCCCGTCCGGGAGGAGAACTCGTGGCGGTTCGTCCCGTGGAAGCGGACGCGCTTGCCGTTGAGCAGCATCAGGCCGTCCCTGATCTCAAACCGGCGCAGGCCCACCGTCTCCCGGACGGTCTCCGTCAGTGCGCCGGAGGCATCGAACACCTCGATGGACAGCCGGTACAAAAAGGGCTTTTCCGCGCTCCAGAGCCGGGGATGGTCCACGGGCAGGACCGCCTCGCTTTCCGTAGGCAGGGAGATGCTGGAGCCCGCGATCTGCGTCTCTCCATCGTACAGGCGCAGAGCCGCCTGGCCCTCGCCGGAGGCCTCCAGCGCTACCCGGACTTCGCCGGAGGCAAAGCCATCGGCGAGGGGGGTGGTGATCTTCATGTCCCGCACGTGGACCGCCGGAACGGCGTACAGGAATACCTCCCGGAAGATGCCGGAGAAACGGAAGAAGTCCTGATCCTCCATCCAGCTGGCGTTGGTGTACTGGAACACCTGGGCGGCCAGCTTGTTCTCGCCGGGAACCAGGTACTCCGTCAGCTCAAACTCCGAGGGGGTGAAGCCGTCCTCACCGTAGCCCGCGTAGTGCCCGTTGCACCACACGGCCAGGCCGCTCTCCGCGCCCTGGAAGGAGATAAAAATCCGCATTCCTGCCATATGCTCCGGCAGGGTAAAATACTTTACATAACTTGATACCGGGTTGAATTTCTCCGGTACCTGTCCCGGCTTCACGTCCTCACAGCCGTCCCAGGGGTATTGGACGTTTACATACTGGGGATGTCCGTAGCCGTGGAGCTGGGGGTGGGAGGGGACGGGGAGGGTGTCCCAGCCCCGGCAGTCCACACCGGCGGCGAAGAAGCCGGGGACGGTCCCGGCAAAGTTCTCCGCGTAGTGGAAATACCAGTCCCCGTTGAGGGAGAAGCGGGCGGGAGAGCCGTCCGCCAGGGTGTAAAGATGGTCGGAGTGGGGCGGTTCCCGGTGGTCCTGAAAGAACTCCGGGGACTTGGTCAGTTCGTAGTTAAATTCTTTCATACTGCCTCCAAAACGATCAGTTTTCCGGTAGAGTCTCCGGTCATGCAGGGCATGACCATCCCGCCGTACATCCATCCCGCGCCGGAGCGGACCTCGCCGGTCTCGCTGGAGCGGTAGAGGGTCTCCTCATCCAGTCCCCGCAACGGCAGCAGCACGCTCCGCCGCCGCTGGCGGCTCATGACGTGGACGTAGTCCAGCACGGCGGTCCGCTTGTCCTTGCTGACGGACATCAGGGCGTCATACTCCCCGTTCTCGCCGTAGGAGGCCAGACGGTAGTAGTCGCCGCCATGGAACACGGGGCCGTATTTCCGGTAGTTCTCCAGCTGGCCGGGGATCATGGCCAGCTCCTCTTCCGTCAGCTTGGTGAGGTCCAGCTCATAGCCGAAGCAGCCCGGCAGGGACACCAGCCCCCGGGTTGCGAAGGGCGTCACCCGGCCATTGGTGTGGCTGGGGCAGGCGGCCACGTGGGCCCCCATGGAGGACAGGGGATAGATGAGGGCCGTGCCCTCTTGGATGCGCAGGCGGTCAACGGCGTCGGTGTTGTCAGAGGTCCAGATCTGGGGGCTGTAGTACAGCATGCCCGGGTCGAACCGCCCGCCGCCGCTGCAGCAGTTTTCCAGCAGCAGCCCGGGGAAATCCGCCAGGAGGCGCTCCTGGAGTTCATAGACCCCCAGGACGTAGCGGTGGAACAGCTCTCCCTGGCGGTCCGCCTCCAGACAGAAGCTGGCCACGTCGGTGAGGGAGCGGTTCATGTCCCACTTCACATATTCGATGTTGGCGGAGGACAGCGCCGCCTTCAGCTGGGCATATACGCAGTCCCGGACCTCAGGGCGGGAGATGTCCAGCACCAGCTGGTGCCGGGCCTCCATGGGCTTCCGGCCCGGGATCTGAAGGGCGTAGTCCGGATGGGCCCGGTAGAGATCGGAGTTGGGGGATACCATCTCCGGCTCCACCCAGAGGCCGAACTTCATCCCCAGGGCGTTGATCTGGTCCGCCAGATATTTCAGGCCGCCGGGGAGCTTCTTCTCGTTGACAGCCCAGTCGCCCAGGCTGTTGTCGTCCGTATCCCGGCAGCCAAACCAGCCGTCGTCCAGCACGAACAATTCAATGCCGATTTCTGCGGCTTTTTGGGCAAGCGCCAGAATCTTCTCCTCATTGAAGTCAAAGTAGGTCGCCTCCCAGTTGTTAATCAGGATTGGGCGCGCCTTGTCACGCCATTTTCCACGGGCAAGCCTTGTGCGGTACAGCTTGTGGAATGTCTGGCTCATGCCGTTCAGTCCATTTTCCGAGTAGGCAAGAATCATCTCCGGAGTCTGGAAATACTCTCCCGGACGCAGCTCCCACCGGAATTCATTGGGATGGATTCCCATGATAAGGCGTGTCACGTCAAAATTATCTACTTCCACCTGTGCAAGGAAATCTCCGCTGTATATGAGACTTGCCCCAATCACTTCACCGGAATGTTCATCCGCATTCTTCCTCTTGAGCGCCAGAAAGGGGTTGAACTGATGGCTGCTGCATCCCCGGAGGCTGTAAATGCTTTGGATTCCATATGCCAGAGGCCTTATATGTACGTGCCGCTCCCGCGACCATGCTCCTGCCAGTTCTACCATCTCATAATCCTTGTCAGGCAAATCTAAGGAACCGCTCATTGCGTTCAGAAGTGTAATGCCCTCCCTGCCGCAGTAGAAGCAGGTATTTCTGGCGATGACCGGAAACGCCTCGAATATGGTGTAGGACAGGACGATCCTTGCCCCTAACTGGGCGTCTTCCAGTGTGACCTCAAGGGTTTGTGCCTCTGTTTCTTTTTCCACGTATACGGCGGGAAGTCCCGGAAGCTTCTTCTTTCCGGCGTAGATTTCGTGCTTCTGGTATTTGAAATCCACCACGCGGCTTCCGTCCTGCCGCTCCAGTTCAAATGCTGGGAAACGCATGTCGCCAGAGCCGAAGGATGGATATTCTTGCTGCAGATGCTCAAGGGAAAACGTGCTGTTCCCCTCGAAGGCACAAGGCGCCATGTCCCGCAATGCATACTCGATCATGCCGCCAAAGCTGTCCCGGTCTGTGAGCCTTCTTCCATAATAGATATGTCCTGGGTGTCCGTTTGCCAGAATTTTGAATATGTAGCTGATTTTTTCGTTGTAAAGGTGAAATTCCTTTGTCTTTTTGTGAAATATGATTGGCAATTTCTTATCTCCTTATCTAAGTAAATTTCCGGTCTAATTGTCTCTTAATATCCTCTCCCAAATCATCTGCCCGGTATCCATGATAAAAAATATCTCTTTCATTCTGGAACGCGTAATAATTTCCGTTTTTCTTTGCATATAATCTGCCTTTGATATCAATAGCCTTATTCAGCAGTTCCTGCGCTTCTTCATCATGTAAATCCATCCTGCTTCCAATCTTTCCTTTTCCATACGGATTCTCTCTGTCAAATTTATGCTTTTTATCATTCCCATGATAGCGCCGAAGACCTAACTCATTCCGATAATAATCTATATGCTCTTCCTTAGACAGATTCCTCAACTCTATTTCTTCCTGACCAACCATTCCTTTGATTGTTTTCTCAAAAAATAACCGGCTTGATAAAAGACTGACCAGAAAATTATCGATACCCTGTATACATACCGATGATTCTTTTCCGTCAATTTTACAAGCGCTTCCGCCCTCTTCCCGATAAGTACCTCTATTCGTTAAAATCCCCAACAATAACGTTCTTTCTTCTCTGCCTTTAAACTCCTGGATCAACTGAATCAGTTTATAATCAGGTCCAATCTCTGCCTGAGAATCAATAAAACCTGTTTTTATTTCCTGAATATTCGTTACCTCATCCTTCTGAATTCGTTTACAGATATCAAGGAATCGGTGCATATATTGTACCGCAAGTTCTTTTGTGGCAAATGGATACTGAAAACTCTAAAAGCGCATTATCCCATTCGTCAAAAAAGCCTTCAGGCCATTTGTCAAGACGCCCATTTTCATCCAATTTCGGACACGCAACTTTATGTCTGTAGGAATCATCCACATCCTTATAAAAGAAGAAGAAGCCAGTCTCCTCTGGATTCAGTTTATTCTTTTTGACAGCGACCCGGATTCCATTCAGCACATGGTCGCTATGTGTTTCGGCAATTACCTGTACGCCGCCTGAACCTGCCGCCGCAATCAATTCTCCTAACATTCTCTGTCCTCTGGGATGGATATGCGCCTCAGGATTTTCCAGCAAGAGAATGTCGCCTTGTTTTGCAGAGACTAACGCAACAATGATAGGCAGTACATAAGTAATACCGAATCCTACATTCACACTTTTGTAGGAATTGGTTTTATCTCTGCCTTCAATGTATTCATATTTTAATTCCGCTGTTCTGGAAGACATGTCAATATGAATCATCGGCGATACGCCTGGAGAGATGATATCGAGCCATGCTCTCACCTGATCTGCCACCGTCGTCTTGTTCCTGTCTCCGATTACGACTTCTTGATTTGCCACATCGTCTCCGCCATGCAGCTTTAAATATTGAATCGCATATTCGCCGTTTTTCCCAAAATGTCTTTCTGAAATATCTTTTTCATTCTCAATGTGATACAAAAATTGTGGTTCAATACGATAGGCTGACAGATAGAATAGTCTATCTGCCCAACCTGAAATCTTCGATGCCCCTAACTCGGAACTAATTTTTCTCAAAGGCAGCTCATCTGCTTCCGGCTGATACTCAAATAAAAACCGTTCTTCTTCATTTTCCGTCCGTATCTCGATTCCAATCTCATCTTTTTCTGCCTTTTCAAAAAGAATGTCCTGTCCTGTTCCGAGATCCACATACTTTCCCTTTATAGACAACACCTCTTCCGAAGATATGCTCTTTTTCGACTGGGCTAACAGCAGTATGCTCTGCATGACCGTAGACTTGCCCATCCCATTTAAACCAGTCAAAATATTGACGGTGGAAAAATCTATGTGAAGGTTTTCAAAACATTTAAAATTATTTAAGATTAACTCTTGCAGCATAAAAACTCCTCCTTCCCATCTCAAGGCCCCTGGAGGCCGGCTTCAAGATAATACC
>OFFJ01002864.1_pt1 | contig 10570 bp, 9 predicted proteins | sample 1521261 | NCBI WGS metagenome assembly OFFJ01 (sample SAMEA3504122, study PRJEB24116) | mouse gut metagenome | biome: mouse gut; feature: mouse-associated habitat; material: faeces | place: Denmark | collected 2011 | reverse complement strand
CGATATTTTTTTCCCATCCAGATAATACGTGATTTTTTCTGTAACCGGAGCTTCTTTTGTAGTAATTCCCTGATAATAAATATCGTTTCCGTCTGCCTGCCAGTTCAATACATTTCCGTTTTGCTCAAATGTTTCGTCTCCTTTTTTATTTTCAATTTCTTTTAATTCTGACAAATCGGAAAGCACGTCTAACCCTTCTGGATTTTTCAGCCATTCACTAACAATTGTAGATTGTGCTTTTCCTTCGCTGTCTGCAATAATATATACGGTTTCCTCTTTTCCGATTTCTTTTACGTTTGCAGTCTCTTCCCCTAATATTTTAGCGCTTTCTGCTGCAATTTCATTTTCTGTATTATTTTTTGCTGCATAAACAGTGTATACGGTGGAAGAACTTCCCAGCACTGCAATCATAAGCACGCCGCATACCATTCGAATCACATATTTGTTTTTAAATTTTTCTTTTAATTCTGCTAATTTCATTTCTTTACCTCCTAGACCATTTCTTTTATTTCTGGGAATTACTGGATTTAAAACCCAAACTCGTTTTTATAATCAATTTGTCAAATACCATAAACATTGCCGGAAGCACAAACGCTACTACAAATAAACTGATAATCGCTCCCCTTGCAAGCAGCATACATAAAGCGCTAATCATATCTATACTTGAATACAAGCCTACGCCAAACGTCGCTGCAAAAAAACTCAAAGCGCTGACTAAAACAGACTGCAGAGAACTGTTTAGAGCGGTGGTAACTGCTTCTTTTTTTCCGGCTCCGCGGCTGCGCTCGCGTTTGTATTTATTTGTCATTAAAATAGCATAATCAACGGTAGCTCCTAACTGAATGGTTCCTATAACAATCGATGCGATAAATGGAAGCACTGTTTTCGTAAAATAAGGAATACCCATATTTATAAAAATGGCAAATTCTATCACCGCAACTAATATCACCGGAAGCGAAATCGATTTTAAAACAATGGCAATAATGAAAAATATCAAAACAATCGACGCTGCATTTACGATTTTAAAATCCCGGTCTGTAATCGTAATTAAATCCTGTGTGCATGGCGCTTCTCCAATCAGCATTGCCGTATCGTCATAACGCTTGATAATATCGCGAATCACATCACATTGTGCGTTTACCTCATCTGTACCTGTTTTATATTCTGATAAAACGTAAATCATCTGGTACGTTCCATTGTCGAGCGTTTCTTTTATTTGGGAGGGAAGTATTTCGTCGGGAACAAGCGGGCCTGTTAAAGCGTCCAATCCCAATGCCAGTTTTACGCCCTTTACATCTAAAAGTTCTTGTTCCATTTGAAACGCTTCTTTTTTGGACATATTACTGTCTGCTAAAATCACATGAGCTGCCCCCATATCAAATTCTTCTTCTAAAGCATTTCCAGCGGCAACACTTTCCAAATTTTCCGGAAGCGTCCCTACCAAGTCATAATATACCTTGTTGTGATTTTGTGCGTAGAACATTGGCGCTATTGTTACAACGAAAATGACAAGGAATATGGGATAATATTTTGCTACAAAACTCCCAGTCTTTCCAATCTCAGGAATAATTGGCTTATGTTTTGTTTTTTCCAGCCATTTGTCTAATACAAGTATCATAGAAGGCAGTATTGTAACACAACCTATAACGCCGAATACTACGCCTTTTGCCATGACAATTCCAAGATCCATCCCAAGCGTAAACGTCATAAAACACATGGCTAAAAATCCAGCAATTGTAGTAATGGAACTCCCCACTACCGATGTTACTGTCTGGGAAATCGCGTGCGCCATAGCACGTTTTTTATCATTTTGATATTTTTCCTGATTTTCCTCATAGCTGTGCCAAAGGAAAATGGAATAATCCATTGTTACTGCAAGCTGGAGCACTGCCGCAAGCGCCTGTGTGATAAAAGATATTTCTCCGGCAATAATATTCGACCCCAGATTATAAATAATTGCCATCCCAATACTGAAAAGGAATATAAACGGAATCAAGAAGGAATCCATTGTCAAACCTAAAACGAGCACGGACAGCAGAGACGCAATCACGACATACATAATTGCTTCACTGTTACAGATTTTTTTAATATCGGTGACGACTGCCGACATTCCGCTTAGTAAGCATTTCCTTTCTGTCAATCCCCGGATTTCCTCAATCGCATCTAATGTCTCGTCTGCCGACATGGACGTATCAAATGTGATAATCAGCAGCGAACTGCCCGTATCTGCATTTTGAAGCGTATCTTTCAGATCAGTCGGCAGCATTTCAATGGGCGTTGATAAATCTGCCGCGCTTCCATACCACAATACATCCTTAACGTGCCCTACCTCTTTTAGTTCGTTTTCCAACACTGCAATTTCTTTGTCTTTCATTCCCGAAACAACGCAGACGGAAAACGCTCCCGTCCCGAATTGTTCCAAAAGAATATCCTGCCCCTGCATCGTTTCAATATCTTTGGGAAGATACGAAAGAATGTCATAGTTAATTCTCGTGTTAAGATACCCCATTGCGGATGGAATCAGCAGAAAAAAACTTATGATTAAAATTGGTACGCGAAGTTTTACTACTTTTTTTCCAAATTTTATCATGTTCCTCTCATCTCTTTTCTTTCTTCTTTTCATAGGTCAGTATAAAAAAAAAGACTGAATATGAAAATATTCAATCTTTTTGTTTTGTCTTTGAATTTATACATATAAGAGACATTGTATAACAGGAAAAACACCTTTTGTAATTTGTATGATAAAAATACTTACTCCGCCAATACTTCTGAAATCGAATGTTTCATTATGTAATTATAAATCTCAGCAAGCTCTTTTGCAGAAACTGCAAGGCCGCTTTTCATCCACGTAATTACCACAGAGCACATCGACTGTGCATAATACTCCGCAATGCGTTCCGGTGTCAGCCAAGGAAATTTTAGCATTTTATCTTTTGAATTTTTCTCAATAATATCAAGCAAAATTCCTTTCACACAACCTCTGGCGATTGATTCAAATGAATTTTGTCCCTCTAATCTGGCTGCCTGAATATAAAATTTCTGTTCTTTTTCTATGTTCATAAATAACAGCAGCAGCGCCTCGTCTACCATCTGGTTTTCAATCAGCGGACGTATCGGCTCTAGTAAATCTGTCCGGATAATCCACTCCAAAAGTTCATACTTATCCTGAAAATGGTTATAAAATGTAGGCCGTATCACGCCTGCTTTATCCGTAATTTCTTTAATCGTTATTTTTTCTATTGAATGTTGCAATACAAGTTCTTTAAAACTTTCTGCCAACAGAGTATCTGTCACATTTTTTAAAGACACTGCCATACAACCTCCTTACTTTCTTGCCGCAATCATATTATCTAAATTCTTATTCACTTTTTTCAAATAAATGCAGGTCATAAATAATGCTGCAAGCTCGGCAAGCGGAAACGAAAACCAAACTGCTTCTAGTATGCCGGTTAAAGATAACAGATAGGCCGCCGGGAGCAGAATCACAAGCTGCCGGATAATGGAAAGCACCAAACTGTACACACTTTTTCCAAGCCCCTGAAAAACACCGCTCGCTACAATTGAAATTCCAGCAAACAAATAGCATACGCTTAGAATACGAAGCGCTGGAACGCCGATTTCCACCATTTGATCTGACGCGTTAAAAAGGAGCAGCAATTTATCAGGTATCAGTTCTGCCGTCAAAAGCCCAGCAACCATCATCACGACAGCCGCAATCATACTGCTTTTCATTACTTTCATAATCCTGTCTTTATATCCGGCGCCGTAATTATATGCCACAATTGGAATCAAACCGTTATTCATACCAAACACAGGCATAAAAATGAAACTCTGTAATTTGAAAAACACCCCAAATACTGCAGCTGCCGTAGAAGTAAACCCAAGCAGAATTTTATTCATAAAAAATGTCATTACGGAACCAATGGACTGCATAAGAATTGCCGGAATTGCCACTTCATAAATCTGCTTTAACGTTTGTTTATCAGGACGAATATTTGAAATTGTAAGACGAATCTCTGTATTTTTTTTCTGATTATAATAAAAAGCAAAAATCATCGCCACAATCTGTCCAAATACCGTAGCAACCGCTGCGCCCGCGATTCCCATTTTCGGAAAACCAAACAGCCCAAATATTAAAATGGGATCAAAGATTAAGTTAATGACCGCGCCCGTTGTCTGTGTAATCATGGTACATACCGTCCGTCCGGTAGCCTGCAAAAGCCGTTCAAAACAAAACTGCCCATACATTCCAAAACTGGCCGCCGTACAAATCAAAAGATAAGTCTTTCCATATTGGATAATCTCCGGTATATCTGTCTGCAGTTCAAAATATAACCCAGAAAAGAAAACGCCAATAATTACAAACAGCGCGTAATTTACAAATGTCAAAAATACTGCGTTGCCAGCAGTTAAATTAACTTCTTTCATGCGCTTTTCACCGAGCCGTTTTGATAAAAGCGCATTGACGCCGACTCCGGTTCCGGCCGCTACTGCAATCATAAAATTTTGAAGAGGAAACGCCAGCGAAACGGCTGTCAGTGCATATTCATCAATCTGCGCCACAAAAATACTGTCTACAATATTATAAAGCGCCTGCACCAGCATTGATACTACCATAGGCAGCGAAATATTCACCAGCAGCCGATTAATCGGCATCGTTCCCATCTTATTCTCTGTTTGTGCTTCCATTTCAATTACATCTCACTTTCTTCTGTCACATCTTCTGTTATGACTTCTGCCTCTGTTTCTACCACATGAAATTCATCTACCTGCTGTTTCACTGATTTTGCAGTTTTTGCAATACGGCTGACAATCCAGATGTCTGTAATACCGTCATAAATCAACGCCAAGCCTACAAATGCCAGCGCTACGGAAATCACGCCGAAACTATCGACAATACAAGCAATCCCAAGTCCCATGCCAACAACAGACATCAGCAGAATGACCCAGTAAAACTCATACCCGTACCGTCTTGTTTCAAGCGCATATTTAAAGTCCTCAAAACCATGGACAAAAAGCACCACGCCGATTCCGATTAAAAGCATACTCTGGATACTATTCGGCTTTAAAAAAATCCAAATGCCAATAAATAAAAGTACAAGACCAAGCGGAAGATTGATTCTATGCTTTTCTTTTGTATTTAATAGATAACTAATCAGCGTCACAAGCCCTAAAACAGCAATGACTGCCGCAATCATTTTGCAGGCTATCGTCGTCACCTCCGTCGGCCATAAAATCAAAACAATACCAAAGGCAATGCAGCATACAGCGCCGATAATTACATCCAGTTTTATCCTTTGAAATAATTCCTTCATATAGTAAAAAGCCTCCTTTTATTTTTTATCTTTTTCTTTGACAATTATGGATGGAAGAGCAATTTCACTGTACTGCGTCGAAATAATTTTGCCCCGCGATACGCGCGAATAAATCCCCTGGAATTCTCCGTCATAGACGAATAATCCAGTCAGATTCGATACGTCAATAAAATCTGTGTCTGCCCCCTTGGAAAAGTCGATATTTTTTGTTTGATAAGGCATGCAAAATTCCTGCACGAGATACCCTTCTTTTCGATGAGTATCCACCATTTTTTTCCATTCGTCTGTATTTTCAAATTCTACCCCGGCAAATACACCCTTTGAACCGTAGGAATCCAGCGGTTTTATAATATAATTGTCTTTATTGGCAATCATCTTATCATAAGGCAGATAATCCGCTGTCATCAAAGCGGTATACGGTACGTGCGCTTTCACATAGGCCCGTTCTTCTTCTGACAAAAATTCCTGCGTCATTGGATGATGTAAAATCTGGTACAATACTTTATTATGCGCAATCTGTGTCGTAAAATCTCCAATAAGGCATACGGCCCTCGCTTTCACTGCCGCAATAAAATCGGCGACTTCTTCATAATACTTTATAACATCGCTTGTCACTGCGCGGCGGTAAATCATATCTATCGGCCTGCCGCCTTTGCCGTATAACTTTCCATTTTGAAATTTCAACTCCCTTATTTCGCAAATTTCACATTCTGCTCCATGGCTGCGGTAGCAGTCTGCAAAAATCTCAAATTCATTGTTTGTCGCGCTTTCCATAAAATCTACAATCGCAACGTATGGATGTTCTTTTGCATCATTGGTTTCCTGATAAATTCGAAGTGACGTTTCTACCCATGAATCAAATAATTCAAGCGTTTGAATCTGATAGCTCTGTGCAAGCTTTTGGTAGCCCAGCGTAAGCTTTAAAGCATGATTTAACTCCCTGTCCTCGTTCATTGCGCTTGAACCATCCGTATTAAATTCACAAAATTTAAAATCCTTTGTTTCTTCATTGTAAAATATATCAATACGCGCAATCGGGATATTGCTGCGATATTGGGGCGTCCGTAAAATGAAATCTTCTAATTCTTTTGGAAAAGCAAATAAACTCCGGTAAACGGAATCTTTTCTGTACTGCGCAATTACTTTATCAAATATTCCATACAAAACTTTTATTAACTGTTTAAAATTAGCGATATCTTCTTCTGTAAATATTTTCGGTATATAAAGCGTGCTGACGCATCTTCCGTGATATTTTGCCGTTGAAGAATTCATATATGCAATTTCTTCCAATGCGCTTACCGCGTGAAGCGTTTTTTCTTTTGTAATGCTTTCACAGTAGGTTTGGTTGAGTTCTAAAAGCCCAGGCATATTTTTCTTCCTTTCAATTTCATACATTTTTTGAATGACTTCCAAAAATTAGGATAATTCTACCACACAAAATTATAAATCACAACTTGATATTTCATTTTACCCAATTTTTTCCAAAATAAACGTAAAATGTGGATTCAAAAAAGACTACCGCAAAAGCAATAGTCTCTTTTTCTTAGTATGTTCAATTACGCTAAAGCAAAATACCACCTTTTTTGCTTTCTTCAAGTACAGGCGACTGATACCTGCGTATCACACGAATACGCGCCCAATCTTCTTTTTTCGTCTTTTGAGCCTGCGTATCGAATGTATCTTTCTCCGAATCAGATCCTTTCTTCTCCTCCGATTCTTTTCCTTTTTTCAGCTCATCTCTCAATGCCTCCAAAACAACTGTCTGCCAAATGGATCCAGAGATTGGATTAAAATAAGAATACCCGGAACTTAGCCCGCTTGAAAAAAGTCCGCTTTGGGAATTTAACAATGCAGCGTTTAGATAATTTTTAAAATTTTCTGACGTCGTATTTGCTGTATTCTGATGGAGTTTTGCATTATTTGCTGCATTCATCGACTCTACGAGCGAACCCACATTGCCTATCATAAGCCTCACCTATCCCCAGAAATTATACATGTTTTTTGAAAACGCATTTAACGCTTCCCTTCCACTGCTGTTGTAACCGCTTAATATACTATTAGAAACTGCAGAAACATTCTCACTAATCCTGCCGCTGACATATCCGACTTTTTCAGAAAAACCAGAACCGCTTCCAAATGCTGCTTTTAATTCGTCTATTCCCGCAGCGCTTAAAGTATCCTGATTAATGCTTAAACTTCCATCATTATTTCTTGTCACTCCTACTGCTTTTAAAGCTTCGGCATTATCGGACACATAACTTTTCAGCTCCTGCATATAAAAATGATTTAGCGGCGAGTCTGAATTCTTTAAATATTTTACCGTCTTATTGTAAGCATTTTTCATATTTGATATTTGTTTGACAAGCTCAGAGGTATCGCCGGATGCTTCTGCCTTTCCAAATAATGAATCTTCTCCTTCTTCTTGTAAACTTGACATATAACTGCCCAAACTTTCTGCTGACGCCGCTAACTGCTTGTCGTCCTTTTGATTTAATTTTTGAAGCAGCGAATTTGTATTTTTTGTATTGCCCAAAGAAGATATTAAGTCTGAAGAAACAGACTGCTTTTTATTCATAATATCCAATAAAGTATTCGGCTGTAAAGAAATTCCACTCTTTTGAGCTGTTAAGGCTAACATCTGATTTGTAATCCGCATAAAAATCCCTCCTGTTATATTCTGTTTTGTATGATACTGCGATTTCATTAACCGATATTTTTAATATCGTCCTTATTTTGATTTCTCTACAGTCTTTTGTAACAAATAATATAATTTTTGTCATTAAAGAGAATGTTTTGTACTTCCCTGCAGCATAACTGTCAAGTAAAACCTGCCTTCTTTTACCTGAATGTCTGCCCTGCCATAATATTGTTCCGCACGATCCCTGATATTTTTCATGCCAAGGCCATGTCCGCTTCCTTTCTTTTCAGAAACAGGAAATCCATCTTCCCATTGCAGAGTGTGCGTAAAACTATTTTCTATTGTAATTAAGAACATATTCCCTCTTTGTTTTGAAACAATTTTCATTTCCGCACATTCCGCTTCCTTTTCACAGGCTTCTAAGGCATTTTCAAGTCCATTGTTCAAAATTACGCTAATATCAAACACGTCTATACCCATATGATCCGGATAAACAAAATCGCTGGCAAACGCAATATTCTTCTGCTCTGTAAGACGCTCATACCGCCCTAAAATCACGTCTGTTACCGGATGATTGGTTTTACATTTTGTATCCAGGCTTTCTAACGACATATGCAGAGAATCTGCATATCGGCGCACTTCTTCTTTCGCCTGCACATCCCCTGATTCAATTTTCGCAAGCAGCGCATTAATATCTGCAATATAATGTTTCATATCATGTTTCATACCACGTATTTTTACATTGACATTTTCAATATCTTTGACATGACTGTACAATTCTTCTGCCTGTCTTTGATGTAATTCCGCGCGTTGTCTTTTCTCCTGTTCCTCTTCCAATTTGCCAAGCATTTTAACACTTAACAGAATGGACGCGATACATAACAGCGAAACACAGGGAATCATTATATTTAATTCCGGATACTGTTCAATTAAGCTGTACACCTGTTTTTTATAATAAAACAATATGCTCCTCAGCATAACCGCAAATAAAAGCCCCAGCAATTCCGGCACAAATAATATCGCCGCTTCTTCAGCCTGATACGTATTTTGCCCGGACAAAAGGTAACGCTTGTACTTCCAAATAAAAAAGCCGAAACCCGCAATTATAATTACAATATGCAGGAAATTCCAGACCATCTCTAACTGTGCAATTCCTTGTTCAAACAAAGCAATATCCTGGTTTCCCTTTTCAAACTCCCTCTGCATATAACCTTTTGCCAAAGCAGTAATACTCCAGACCGCAGCCGGGTACAAAAGAAAACGCGTCAATTCCCACAATGTATAATACGCCGTTACCAAAGACAGCAGTTTCATGCGGCTGCCTTTGTAAAAAAACATTCCAGCAATCAATGTAACGAAAAAACTGACCGCAAACGGAAGAATGCTCTGTTTACTATCGGCAATATACATATCCGCTCCGTAAATCAGTTTTTTGGCCCATTGCGAGTATGCTAAAAACTGCCGAAGCGCCACAAACTGCAGCCACATAAAAAATGAAGCGTGTATTTTTTTCTTTAAAATAAACCGTTCCGGCAAGATACCTTTCACTAAATAAATCAGTAAACCTCCAAAGATGGCCAGCTCTGCCGCATCCATCCAAAAATAAATGACGTCTTTCATTTCTTCCCCATTTTGGTTATTTTATCAAATATTCCATATAAGCTGCCACAAAATCATTGTATTTCAACTTTGCCAAAAAAACAGTATCCTTACACTTTAACGTTATGCTTGTCCTATCGTATCCGGCTACTTCCTTTAAATTTACAAGATAACCCCGATGAGAGCGAAAAAATCCGTCTCCTAATTCCCGTTGCAGGGTTTCCATTTTTTCATAATAGGAATACGTACCAGACGCCGTATGCAAAATCACCTTTCGGCCATCATTTTCTACATAATAAATATCCTCTTTTGGTATTTTTAAAAATTTTCCATTCGTCTTAATCAGTAAAACAGGCTCCGTACTTCGTTCCTTTGCCTTTTGTGCCGCGCGCCTTAACACTTCACAGAGTTTTTCTTCATCTATGGGTTTTGTCAGATAATGAAACGCCTCTACGTCGTACGCCTCAAACACATATTCCCGCACAGCCGTAATAAAAATAATAAGCCCTTTAGAATATGCCCTAAGTTTCCTTGCCGTTTCCATCCCATCCATTCGCAAACCTTCTTTTGAATCATTCAGGCAAATATCCAAAAAAAGAATATCATACTCCACTTGCGAAGCAAGAAGCGCTTCACCCGTTTCATACAAATCTGCTTTTACACAAATCGTGCGGTTTACAATTTCCTTTACAAATTCCCTGATATAAATATCATCATCACAAATTGCAACTTTTAACATAATTCCTCCATATTACAAAAAGAAGACAGGCAAACGAAAAAGCCGATATAATATAAATATATCGACTTTTTGCTTATATACTTAAGTTTCTATGTAATCAATTATATTCTTTTTGCCATAAAATATTTATATACTAGGAACTCCAGCCATTTTTGGCGCACTTTTCTGCCGTCTGCAATGCTAAAACCACAGGAAGCACCAGGATTCCACAGAAAAAATTGCTGACTCCATGGATGAAATCCCACGGAAGCCCGGCGATAATCCATGCGATCATCCCTT
>OFFJ01002863.1_pt1 | contig 10570 bp, 8 predicted proteins | sample 1521261 | NCBI WGS metagenome assembly OFFJ01 (sample SAMEA3504122, study PRJEB24116) | mouse gut metagenome | biome: mouse gut; feature: mouse-associated habitat; material: faeces | place: Denmark | collected 2011 | reverse complement strand
TGACTTTTTCATTCATCAGCCCTCTATTTATAAGGATTCCTGCAATATACATCATCTCAGAATGGCTAAAATCTTCCTCCTAATATATCCGTTGTATTATCTCAAAAATACTGTTAATATTATCTTATAAACAGAATATTAATAAAGGAGATATTCCCCAATGAACCAGAAAATATATGAATTTCCTGCCGTCATAGAACCTGTTCCGGACAAAGGCGGCGCATTTGTACGTTTCCCTTATGATATCCGAAAAGAATTCGGCAAAGGCAGAGTCAAAGCACAGATTACCTTCGACGGTGAGCCGTATTCCGGAAGCATCGTGAATATGGGGGTGAAGAATGACGACGGCTCCATCTGCTACATCATCGGAATCCGCAAAGACATCAGAAGTAAGATCGAAAAACAGCCCGGCGACACTGTCCTAGTCACTGTACAGGCGCTGATCCCAGACTAGCGAACCCTCAGAACGACTTTGATCAAGTGAACACTTTTTCGGCACAAAAAAGAGCTGTTGCATACAACAGCTCTCATTTTTCTAGATCTTATTTACAGCCGCGCTCAGATACTCGTTGCTGACTTCATGGAACCTCTCCTGCTCCACTGCCTCTGCAAGCCCTGCATCAACCGGCATCTTACCCAATACCGGGATCTCAAGTTCCTCTGCCACCTGATCAATATGACTCTCCCCGAACACGGAAATCTTCTTCCCGCAATCCGGACATACCAGATAGCTATAGTTCTCCACGATCCCCAATACCGGAATATTCATAGCTTTCGCCATATTATAAGCCTTCTTCACAATCATCCGAACCAGATCCTGCGGGGATGTCACGATCACCACGCCATCCACCGGAAGAGACTGGAACACCGTAAGCGGCACGTCTCCGGTTCCCGGCGGCATATCCACGAACAGATAATCCAACTCGCCCCACATCACGTCTGTCCAGAACTGGGTTACGACGCCCGCGATCACCGGGCCTCTCCAGATCACCGGCGCTTCTTCATCGTCTACCAAAAGATTGATCGACATGACCTTTGTCCCGTCTAAAGCTTCCATGGCAAAAATTCCGTCGTCGGTTCCGTAAGCGGGGCCATGCAGCCCATACATCTTGGGAATAGACGGTCCCGTAATATCGGCGTCCATAATACCGACCGCATAGCCTTCCCTGCGCATAGCGGACGCAAGAGACGCTGTCACAAATGATTTTCCTACGCCGCCTTTTCCGCTGACGACTCCGATAACTTTTTTTACGGAAGACTGCGCGTTCACCGGCTCGATCATACTCTGCGGATTATTCTTCGACGGGCATCCCTCGCAGCTTTCTTTTGAGCAGCCGGAAGCGCTGCTGCATGTACTGTGTTCTGGCATATCTGTTTCCTCTTTTCTTTTTTTGTATTATAATACGAACTTTGCCGTTTACGCAAGCCCCTCTCACGGGCGCAAATCTGGTTATATTTCTTCTTCCGGTTCAAACACCCTCCGGATCCGCTTGATCAGATCATCCGAGCAAAAAGGCTTGAGTATGTAATCACGAATTCCAAGCTTTGCGCTCGCCAGAACAAAGTCTTTATCCTCCATACCGGTAAGCATGATCACCGGTATGTGCGCGCAGCCTTTCATCGCGCGTATTTCCCGCAGCGTTTCAATCCCGTCCTTTTGCGGCATTTGAATATCCAGCAAAATAAGATCCGCTCTTCCCTGCTCCAGGTATTTCAAAGCCCGTATGCCCGAATTCACAGTGATCACATCATAATCTTCTCCCAGAGTATTGGAAATCCGGGTTAAGATAATCGCCGTATCATCCACCGCTAAAATACGTTTTTTCGAATTTCTGCCCTCTATTTGACTCATTATTGTTCTTCCTCCTTTTCAAGTTTGCTCAAAAGCCTGCCCAACAGCTCTTCCGCATAATCGTCTTCATATAACCTCAGCTGTTCCTGTATCTGTAAAAAACTCTCCTCCACATCTTCTCTCATCTCATGCAACAGAACCGTCTTTACCCTTTCTGCGCAGTCCTGCGACTGAAAATGCTGCAGTTCTTCCAATGCCTTCGCCGTCTGTTCTCTCAATTCCTCCGGCGGCAGGCCGGGAAGCTTTTTAGTCACGCCGTTCTTGTTCCTGCGGCGTGCCAGAAACTGTTCGATATTTGCCAGAAGTGTCTCATATTCCGCCAACAGCACAGGAAATTTTTCGGCGATGCACGCTTCGTTTCCCTCTGCGGCAGCATACTCCTGTTCACGCGCCATTGCCGAGACCTCCATGGCTCCGATATTGGCGGATGCGCTCTTAAGCCCGTGTACTTCGATCTGATAACGTGACAGATCGGATTGTGCAAGCTCACGCAAAAGCCCTGTTTTATGTTTCCCGTCCATGCAGTAGAGCTCCAGCAGGTCGGCAAATCCTTCTTCGTCTCCGGAATAATACTGCATCGCAGCATGCATATCAATTCCGTCGATTGGAAATGCCGATTCATCCAGCAGCTTAACTTCCGCTTCCTGCTCTCCCGTCTGTCTGTACTCTTTTGGAACCCAACGCAGCAACAGCTGGTTTAACTCCGTCCGATCCAGCGGTTTTGCAATAAAATCCTGAAACCCGCACTCCAGAAAATGCTCCCGCATCCCCTGCATCACATTGGCGGTCAATGCGACCATAGCGGGAGCTATTCCGTTTTCTCCGCAGTCTCTGCGTATAATTTCTGCCGCCTCAATACCGTCCATACCGGGCATCATATGATCCATAAAGATAATATCGTACCGGGCGGCACGCACAAGTTCGATTGCTTCGGGTCCGCTTTCCGCCTCGGTCAGATCAAACGCATATTTTTTCAGAAAGCCCCTGGCCACTTTGCGGTTGATCGCATTATCATCGACAATCAGCACTTTCACACCGGGAGCCGTAAAATGATCCGTCGGTTTCGGCTCTGCCTGCTCCAGTTTGGGCATTTCAGAAATCGGACGCGCGTCTACAATCCTTTGGGGAATTGTAATCGTAACCGTCGTCCCTTCCCCATAAATACTTTCCACCTCGATCGTACCATCCATCAGTTCCGCCAGATGTTTTACAATGGCAAGCCCCAGTCCGGTTCCTTCCGCGCTCCGGTTCCGCTTGGAATCCACCTGGCGAAAGTCCTCAAAAATCTTGCCAAGGTCTTCCTTGCGAATACCGCATCCGGTATCCTCCACGCGAAACACAAGCAGCTCTTCTTCCTGATTTTTTCCGGGTTTCCCGGCAACAGAGACGCGTACATAACCTGTTTGCGTGAATTTAATGGCATTGTTGATAATATTGATCAGAATCTGTTTGATTCTGCCGTCATCTCCGCAATAGCGGCAGGGAATCGACTTGTCACACTCATATTTCAAAATCAATCCGCGCTGGGAAGCCGCCATATCCATCATTGCTATAATCTCTTCCGCCAGCTCTTTGATATAATACTCCGCATATACCAGCTCCATTTTGCCCGCTTCGACCTTGGAGAGATCCAAAATATCATTGATGATCGCCAGAAGGCTTTTTGCTGCCGACTGCACATCTTTGGCATGCGCGTAAATCCCGGTATCGCTGCACTCCTCCATAATAAGGTCGTTCAGCCCGATGATGGCATTCATCGGCGTCCGGATCTCATGAGACATATTGGCAAGAAACTCGCTTTTCGCAATGCTGGCTTTTTCCGCCTGGCGCCGAACCTGCTTAATTTCATCAATATATGCATTCATATCGGTCATATCCAAGATTAAAATTACGCAGCCCTGAATCTTGCCGTTCTCATCTATAATATGCTTGCTGTGACTCTCGTAATGCTGCCCGTTGATGGAAAAGCTCCAGGGGACGCTCTCGTTGAGCATCTCCTCCCGGAAATCCTCCACCACCCGGATATTCTCCCCCAGCTTATGGGCGGGCAGGCTGGCAAAAATATTGGCCGCCGCCCGGTTGTAGCTCACCAGCCTGTCGTGGTCGTCCAGCGCGATCACGCCGTCCCCCAGGCTCTCCAGCACCTTTTCCGCCGCCAGGTGGCGGAAGTCGTAGTTGCGGCGGCTCCACACCACGATGACCACCATGGACATGGCGATGGCCAGCGTCACCGGCGTCAGGTCGAACACGTTGGCCAGCTTGAACACATAGGCCACCAGCACAATGACAGGCAGGGTGGAGATGACCAGGATGGTCTGGTACTGGCGGCTGACCTCCCGGTCCGAGCGCAGGCGGATGGCCCGCACCAGGGTGAAAATACAAAGCGCATAGGGGATGATGATGCGAGTAACCATGAACAGCATATACAGCGGCCCGTAGGAAATGCTGACATAGTGGAAGCCGTCCGCAGTGGACAGCCACTCAAACTCCCGGTAAAACAGGCCGTTCCAGTTGAAAAATACCGTGGGCAGAATCAAGAAATTGATAATCCCAAGCACGCGCAGCAGCTTTTTGGGCGGAGTGGCGTAGCAATAGGTATAGATAAACCAGCAGTAGCACAGCGGCACAAAGGCGGAGCCCACGTTTTCCATCGTCACCGCCGCCACAGCGGCCTCCACGGTGGGGGCGGTCAGCTCCAGCAGGTAGCCTACATTCTGCACCAGCGAGCCGCACATGATAAAAATCAGCAGCTTCTGTTCCCGCGCCCCGTCCCCGTTGAGCAGGAGAATCAGGGCCACAAAAAGGAGGCATGTGCCCAGACATTCCAATATTATAACAGAGTTTACCATTTTTCCTTCACCCACCCGTATCCAGCGGTCATACCGGGGGCTGCCGCGGCAGCTTTTTCCGTCAATAACAATAGTACATTTTGGCCGCGATGTCAAGGAATATCGCCCGCCGCCCCGCCCCCCTTGCCCGCGCTTGACGGGGCGGCCCCCCTCTGATATACTTTTGAAAAAGGAAGGGGGCGTCCGGCCATGGAGCTGCGCGTTTTGCGTTACTTTTTAGCGGTGGCCCGGGAGGAGAGCATCTCCGCCGCCGCCCAAGCCCTGCACCTGACCCAGCCCACCCTGTCCCGGCAGCTCATGGACCTGGAAGCGGAGGTTGGCAGGCCCCTGTTCCTCCGGGGCCGGCAGATCACCCTGACGGAGCATGGGGTGCTGCTGCGCCGGCGGGCGGAGGAGATCCTGGCCCTGGCGGACAAGACCGCCGGGGAGCTGGCCGCCGCCGGGGAGACGGTGGCGGGGGACGTATACATCGGGGCCGGCGAGACCCAGGGGGTGCATGTGCTCACCCGGGCGGCCATGCGGCTGCGGGAGCGCTACCCCCTGGTGCGCTTCCATATCTCCAGCGGGGACACCATGGACGTGGCCGAGCGGCTTGACCAGGGGCTGATCGACTTTGGGCTGATGTTTGAGCCCATTGACCGCAAAAAATACGGGGTATGCCCCCTGCCCGTCTGGGACGCCTGGGGCGTGCTCATGCGCCGGGACAGCCCCTTAGCCCAAAAGGAGGCTGTGGCCGCCGGCGACCTGGCGGACCTGCCCCTCATCGTCTCCCGCCTCATGGGCCGCCGGGATTCCCTGGACCCCCGCCATCCGCTGGGCCGGTGGTTTCAGCAGCTTCCCCGCCCCCTGAACATCGCGGCCACCTACAGCCTGCTCTACAACGCCTCGCTGATGGTGGAGGACGGGCTGGGGTACGCGCTGTGCCTGGGCGGGATCATCAACACCGCCGGGGAGAGCGGGCTGTGCTTCCGTCCCCTGACGCCGGAGGCGCCCGCCCATATGGGCGTGGTGTGGAAAAAGCAGCAGGTATTCTCCAAAGCCGCGCAGCGGTTTCTGGCCGTCCTCAACAGCGGGGAGCCCTAGCGGAAGGCCGTCAGGAGAATGGCGGGGCGTCCATCTGGGAAACATGGGATCAAAACAAACGCGGGAGGCGGTTGATCATGCGCATTGAAGTGATACAGGGGGTTCTGCTCCCCTTCCTGGGAACGATTCTCGGCGCGGGGTGCGTGTTCTTTATGCGAGGCGGCCTGCGGCCCATGCTCCAGCGGGCGCTCACCGGCTTTGCCGCCGGGGTGATGGTGGCGGCGTCCATCTGGAGCCTGCTGGTCCCCGCCATGGAGCAGGCGGAGGACATGGGCCAGCCGGCGTTTCTTCCGGCGGTGCTTGGCTTCTGGCTGGGCATCCTGTTTCTGCTGGCGCTTGACCGGACGGTCCCCCACCTCCACCAGGACAGCAGCCAGCCCGAGGGCCTCCACGCCCAGCTGAAAAGGACCACCATGCTGGTGCTGGCCGTCACCCTCCACAATATCCCGGAGGGCATGGCGGTGGGCGCCGTGCTGGCCGGCTGGGCTGCGGGGGAGCAGACCATCTCCCTGGCCGGGGCGCTGGCGCTGTCCATCGGCATCGCCATCCAGAACTTCCCGGAGGGCGCTATTATCTCCATGCCCCTCCGGGGCGCGGGGACGCGCAGGCGGCGGGCGTTTCTCTACGGGGTGCTGTCCGGCGCGGTGGAGCCCATCGCCGCGCTGCTCACCATCTGGGCGGCGCGGCTGATCCTCCCGGCCCTGCCCTACCTGCTCAGCTTTGCCGCCGGGGCCATGGTCTACGTGGTGGTGGAGGAGCTGGTCCCAGAGGCGTCCGCCGGCGCCCACTCAAACCTGGGCACGCTTTTCTTCGCGTTTGGGTTCACCCTCATGCTGTGGCTGGATGTGGCGCTGGGCTGAGCCGGGCGCCCGCCTATACGGCGGCGGCTTGGGAGGCCAGGGCAGCGTACTGCTCCCAGACGATGGGGAGCACGCGCTCCAGGCGGAAGCGCTCCACGCTGTCCCTGGCCCGGCGGGCCAGCTCCCGCCCCAGCCCGTCCTCCCGGGCCAGCCGCATGAGCCGCTGCGCGCACCCCTCCACGTCCCCATAGGGGTAGAGCAGGCCCGTCCCGCCGTCCTCGATCAGGTCCCGGTGCCCCTTCACATCGCTGGCCGCCACCGGCAGCCCCGCGTACATCGCCTCCATGATATTGAACGGCAGGCCCTCGCTCCGGCTGGCCGACACCGCCGCGTCCGCCATGGCGTACCACCCCGGCACGTCCTCCACCTGCCCGGGGAACAGCACCCGGCCGGCCACTCCCAGCTCCCGGGCCAGCCCTTCGCACCGCCCCCGCAGCGCCCCGTCCCCCGCCAGCGCCAGCCACATCCGTTCCGGCAGCTGCGCCATGGCGCGGATGATTACCTCCTGGCTTTTCCGCTTTGAAAATTCCGCCGCGTATACCGCCACAAAGGCGTCCTCCGGGACGCCCCATTTTTTGCGCATTTCCCTGCGCCTGTCCGGCCCCGTCCCCTCAAACCGGGAGAAGTCCACCCCTACCCCGGGAACCTGCACCACCGTCCCGCCCAGCTTGTACCGCTTCGCCGTCCCATAGTCCCATTCGTTCATCGCCAGCAGCAGGTCCGTCTCCCCGGCCGTCCACCGCTCCGCCGCCAGCAGAACCCCCCGCTTCAGTCCAGGCGTCTCATCGTCAAACAGATACCCGTGCACCATGTTCGCCACCCGCGGCCGCGCCCGCAGCCCCTTTGCCGCCAGCCGCGTGAAAAACGCCGCCAGCGTCGTGTGCGCCACCACCAGGTCGTACCCCTCCGCCGCCATCTTTTCCCGCAGCTGCGCCGCCGCCCGCAGGTTCCCCGCGGACCACATCCGCTTCTCCAGCGGCAGGCCGATTACTTCCTGCGCGTACGGCACCGCCGCCGGCCTTCCCCCGCAGGCCACGTGCACCGTCCACCCCTCCCGGCAGAACCGCTCCAGGTACGCCAGGTGGAAGTTCACCACATGGGAGTATGTAGACGCCGTAAACAGTACCTTCCCACCCATTCTCCGTCCTCCTTCAACGCAGCGCTTCCCCGTTCACAAACTTGCCCCCGAACACCGTCTTCAGCAGGATCTCTATGTCGAACAGCACGCTCCAGTGCTCAATGTAGTACACGTCATGCTCCACCCGCGCCTTGATCGACGTGTCGCCCCGCAGGCCGTTCACCTGCGCCCAGCCCGTGATCCCGGGCCGGACCTGGTGCTTCACCATGTACAGCGGCACGTCCTCCTTGAATTTCTCCACATAGTACGGGATCTCCGGCCGCGGGCCCACCAGGCTCATGTCGCCCTTCAGCACGTTGAAGAACTGCGGCAGCTCGTCCAGCGAGCATTTCCGCATGAACGCGCCGAACCTCGTCTTCCTCCCGTCGTGGTTCGTGCTCCATGCCGTGCCCTGCGTCCCGTTCACATACATGGACCGGAATTTGTACATGTAAAACGGCCGCTTCCCCAGCCCCACCCGCTTCTGCTTGAAGATCACAGGCCCCGGCGAGCTCAGCTTCACCCCGATGGCGCACGCCGCCATCAGCGGCGCGCTCACCGCGATCAGCGCCAGCGACCCCACGATGTCCATCCCACGCTTGCACAGCGCGTTGGCCCAGTTGTCCAGCGGGATCCGCCGCAGGTTCAGCAGCGGGATTCCCTCCAGCTCGTCGAACTGCGGGTTGGACGGCATGTATTTCGCGTAAAACGGGATGATGGACAGCTTCGTGCCCGTCTTCTCGCAGCACGAGATGATCTCAGGCATCCGTCCGTACTCCTCCGGCCCGATGGCGCACACCGCCTCGTCCGGCCGCCCCGACTCCAGCACGCCACCAAGCTTCTCGTATCCGCCCAGCCACCGCAGCCCCTCCAGCCCCGGCTCCGGCCGCCCCGACACATACCCCACCGCCGTGTACCCCAGCTCCAGGTCGCAGCGCACCGTCTCCCAGTACGCCCGCGCCATCTCCCCGCTGCCGATCACCACCACGTGCTTCTGGTTATACCCCCGCTGCCGGAAGTACCGCAGGCCACGCCGCAGCGCCGCCCGCTTGCAGCTCAGCAGCCCGCCGCTCAGGAAAAACCACACCACCAGCGTCAGGCGCGAGTAGTCCACATACCGCTGCACAAACAGGAAGCTCAGCAGCGCGCCCATCACCAGCCCCCCGGCCAGCCACAGCCGCTCCAGCTCCCACACCAGCCGCGCCTTGCGCTGGGACTGGTACAGACCCAGCGCAGCGTACACAAACAGCTGCGCCAGCGTCAGCACCACACCCAGCACCAGGTACCGCCACAGCGGCACCGTCACCGTACCGCCCCGCAGCACATGGAACCGGATCCAGAACGCCGCCGGCAGGCTCAGGTACAAAACCGCACCGTCGCTGAGCACGTGCAGCCGGTTCAGCAGCCGTTGATTTTCCTTTATCATATCTGATCTCTCTTTTTCACGTTTTTTCCGCCCCATCCTCAGCCGGCCATGCGCTCCACAAACGCCTGGGCCTGGCCGTCCAGCTCGATCCGGCCCAGGTTCCTCCCGTTCCACTCCTCCAGCAGCGCCGCGATCTCCGCAACCCCGGCCCGGTACTGCGCCGTGTCCTGCTCGTATTCCTCCAGCAGCCGGAACGTCCGCTCCCACGTCTCCCCGCTGGCCGCCACATACCGCACATACCGCTGCGCCTGCTCCAGCCCCTGCTCCACGCGTCCCGTGTCCAGGTAATACGCCGCCAGGTAGTACGGGATGATGTTGGACTCGATCCGCTCCAGCCGCGCCGCGTATCCGTCCGCCTTCTCCCGCACCGTCCCGTCCGCCTCCGCGCCCGTCGCCTGCACCACGTAGGACAGCATGTGGTCCGCCTTCTCAAACGGGTCCAGCCGCGCCGCACGCTCCAGGCTCTCCAGCCCCGCGTCCGCCGCCACCATGTTCTGCGCCGTGATATTGCACCCCAGCAGCACCATGAACACCGCCATCAGCACGCATATCCCCAGCACGATCCCGTTTTTTACCCCCCTCTTCTCCAGCCATCCCGGCGCCTGCGCCGCATCCCCGCAGCACAGCGTTACCGCCGCGAACACCCCGAACGCCATGGGCAGGTAGCAGTAGATGGAGAAGGTGAACTCCACCATCGCGTGCCCCGCCATGAACGCCAGCGCGCCCCCCAGCGCCGGCGCCAGCCCCTGCCGCCGCCCGCGCCAGATCCACCGCGCCGATATCCCCAGCAGCCCCAGGAACAGCGCCAGGCCCACCAGCCCGGTCTCCGCCAGCGTCTGGATGTAGTGGTTGTGGGCGTACTTCGTGTCGTATTCAAACGACTGCACGCTGCGCACACCGTTTTCAAACGCGCCCAGCCCCTGCCCCAGCACCGGGCTGCGGGCAAACAGCTTCAGCCCGTCCTCGAAAAACACCAGCCGCTGGATCGCGTTCTGGTTGGCCCGCAGCCCCTGCAGCCGGTTGGCGATGAACCCCGGCAGCAGCCGGTATCCCAGCCGCACCGTCCCTTCCCCCGCCGCGCCGGCGTACGAAACCCGCCCCATCTGCGCCGGCGTCTGCGCCGTGAAGCGCAGCCACACCACCAGGCTGTCCTCCGGCGCCGTGAACTCCGCCTGGTCCAGCGTCCCTCGGTACAGCTGCGTGCTGGTGTGCATCATCGCCTGCTCACGGTTCTGGCTCTCGATCACCACCTGCACCTCGCCCTCGCCCTCCCACGTCAGCCGGTATGTCCCCGCCGCCGGGTAGATCGAGCGCCGCAGGCCCTCCCCCGCCGCCAGCTCCACCCCGCCCGTCAGCGTGCACGCCGCCGCCACCAGCACCACC